>Ga0066850_10000613_pt1 | contig 19146 bp, 18 predicted proteins | sample ETNtaG_4_FD_67282 | JGI IMG/M metagenome (GOLD analysis project Ga0066850, IMG submission 67282) | Marine microbial and viral communities from oxygen minimum zone, Eastern Pacific Ocean - ETNP201406SV67 | ecosystem: Environmental > Aquatic > Marine > Oceanic | place: Pacific Ocean: Eastern... | reverse complement strand
TTCTCTTGGCTGGGGCTTTTCTCTTAGCTCCACCTTTTCTCTTGGCTGGGGCTTTTCTCTTAGCTCCACCTTTTCTCTTGGCTGGGGCTTTTCTCTTAGCTCCGCCTTTTTTGGCTCCGCCTTTTCTCTTGGCTGGGGCTTTTCTCTTAGCTCCGCCTTTTCTCTTAGCTCCGCCTTTTCTCTTGGCAGGTGCTTTTCTTTTTGCACCGCCTTTTCTCTTGGCTGGTGCTTTTCTTTTAGTTGCCATTGTTTTGTGCAATTTTTTGTCGCTTTTCTATCATTATACTAAAAAAAAATATACAAACTGATTACAATTTATCAACGGTTTTTTTTACTTTTTAGAAAATAATTAGAAATATTTTGTCATATTCCTTTTCTTTTGATGATAGTTAAAACATCTTCATCTTGTAAAATATGATCTATTCCAACTCTTTGTCCATCATACTTTACACTTTTACCCCATACCAAGGCATAACGAAATTCTTTTTTCATTTTTCGATGTAATTTATTGCAAACATCTCCAATTTTACTACTATTTGTAATTATCAATGGTTCTTTGTAATCGATCGCACCGCCCTTTGGTCTCATGTATATTCTAATAAAGTTCAGTTTTTCATATATTTTTTCTTTTAAAAGTTCAATATTTGTTTCAGATTCAGCAGATACAGAAACATATTCTGTTTTCACTTTCTTTGAAAATTTGTTTAAGAAACTACGATTAACCAGATCGATTTTATTCAAAACTGCTAATGATTGTGTATATGTTCTGTTTCCAATTAGAAAGTCCACCAGTTGTTCAGATGATATATCTTCCCTTATCACCACTCCAGCACTAACTATCCCATAAACATTGAGAATTTGTTTTACCAGTTTTTCTGATATTTTTGTCATCTTTACTTGCTTGGCGATAGATATTCCACCTGATGATGATTTTTCTATTACAATATTGGGGGGTTTTTGGTTAAGTCTGATTCCAATATTGTCTAGTTCTGTAATCAACACTTTTTCATGGTATGGGTTAAAGACATCTAAAATCAATAAAACCAGATCTGCGCTTCTTGCTACAGATAATACTCGTTTACCTAAACCTTTTCCTGATGAAGCACCTTTGATAATTCCCGGTAGATCTAACAGCTGTATTACAGCGCCTCTATGTTTCATTACACCTGGTACAACTGTGAGTGTGGTGAATTGAAACGCACCAATTGAAGAGTGCGAGCCCGTAAGCTTGTTTAGCAATGTTGATTTTCCTACGCTTGGCAGTCCAATGAAAACTACAGTGGCATCTCCAGTTCTTCTTACACTAAAACCATCTTTTTTACTAGCTGACTCTTTTTTTGCAGTAAACTCTTGCTCACGCTTTAACTTTGCAATTTTTGCCTTGAGCAGACCTATATGATGTTCTGTCGCTTTGTTAATCTGCGTCTTCGCCATTTCATCTTGAATAGCTTTTATCTTTTCAGGAATTCCCATTATTGTACCTATGATAATACAAAATCATCATAATTACAGTCTATCGGTTTAGTTCAGTGTTACTTATCATATTTTTTATTGACATGATTTGGTTGACAAGGATACAAATAGTTCATTTTGAGATAGACTTTCAAACCTTGGATTATATACTTGCGTTGCCATATCCGATTATTGACTAATGTACTAGTAGTTGGTTCTGGTGCTAGAGAACATTCACTTGGTTGGAAGATTTCACAGAGTGAACATGTTGATGATGTGTTTTATGCTCCTGGAAATGGTGGTACGAAAAATAATATCCCAATAAATGTTGAACAAATTGAAGAATTAGTAGATTTTGCGTCTAAAAATGACTGTTTTACGGTAGTTGGTCCTGAAGTTCCACTGGCTTTGGGTATTGTTGACACGTTCATGGAGAAAAATTTGAAAATATTTGGTCCTACACAAAATGCCGCAAAATTAGAATCAAGTAAAATATGGGCAAAAAATTTTATGGATAGAAATGAAATCCCAACTGCCAAGTTTAAGATCTTTAATGAGCCAGATTTAGCAAAAGAGTATATTGAATCGGTGTCATTTCCACTGGTCATAAAAGCTGATGGTCTTGCAGCTGGCAAGGGTGTCATTGTATGTGATACTACGGATGAAGCGTTATCTGCTGTTGATAAGATTTTGGTGAAAAAATCATTTGGTGAAGCAGGAAAAAGAATTGTTGTAGAAGAGCGTATTGATGGAATTGAGGCGTCATACATTGCATTGTCTGATGGTGAAACTGTTATACCGTTAGCTACAAGCCAGGATCACAAACGAATCTTTGATGATGACAAAGGTTCTAACACTGGTGGTATGGGAGCATATTCTCCAACCGGTGCAATAGATGATGCATTGGCAGAAAAAATTCAAACAAAAATTATACGTAAAACTGTTGACTCGTTAAAAAAAGAAGGAATCGTATTCAAGGGTTTCTTGTACGCTGGTGTAATGATTCGAGATGGGGAACCTTATGTTTTAGAGTTTAATGCACGTATGGGTGACCCGGAATGTCAGCCAATGGTAATACGAATGAATTCAGATTTGTTTGAATATTTAACTGCAGTGACAGATGGAAATCTTTCGTCTTTGCCTTCTATGTCATGGAAAAAACAAAGTGCTGTTTGTGTTGTATTAGCTTCAAATGGTTACCCAGAATCATATCTAAAAAATGAGGAGATTACTGGTCTGTCTGATATCCCAAAAGACTCATTCGTGTTTCATGCCGGAACGAAAGATGTTTCAGGTAAAATTGTGACCAATGGTGGAAGAGTACTGAGTGTAACGTCTTTGGGTGATTCATTACAGGATGCAATTTCAAATACATACAAAGCTGCTGAAAAAATTTCTTGGCCCAGTAAATATTACAGACATGACATTGGTAAAAAAGGTCTGTCGTATCTATGATGATTTGATAATCCCTTCTTCTGTTACTATCCAATCCATATTGACATCATGACTATCACTTGGAATTGATCCTACAATCTGCGTGGAGTATGTCAATGTTATTTTTATTGCATTTGTTCTAGAGAGAAACTTGTCATAATATCCACTTCCGTACCCTAATCTTGTTCCTGATTTTGAAACTGCTACTGTTGGGACTATTACACAGTCTATTTCTTCGGATTTTTTACAATCGTCTCTTGGCTCCATTATGTCAAAATGTCCTTTTTCTAATTTTTTGATGTCTGTAACTATACGGAATTCTAAATCATTGTTTACAACTGTGGGAAGCAGCAGGTTTTTCCCATTAGCCAATATGTCCGACATGATTGAATGTGTATTAACCTCACTTCCAATAGGAAAATAGCAAGATATGTTCTGTGAATGTTTGTAGAGATCACTTTGCTTAAGATGATTATAGATCTTTATGCTAGAAATTTCTCTTAAATCTGCAGATACGGCATCTCGTTTCTCAAGAAAATGTTTGCGTAATGCAGCCTTTTCTATATCAACTGACAATTTCTTTGTTTAATGATGCGGCAGTAACTGTGTTTTTTAATAGCATTGCAACCGTCATTGGTCCTACTCCACCAGGAACTGGTGTAACAAATGATGCCTTTTGTATAACATCATCAAAATCTGCGTCACCAACCAATTTTCCATCTTGACTTGATATTGCAACGTCTATCACAATTGAGTCCTTCTTAATCATATCTGAAGTTAGTGTAAACTTTGTTCGATCACCTACACCAGTAATAACAATGTCTGCGGATTGGCAAATTTCTTTTAGGTTTTTAGTTTTTGAGTGACATGTTGTTACGGTGGCATTGTTTTGTAATAACAAGTGATAGAGTGGCTTTCCTACCAAGTTGCTACGATTAATCAAAACTACATTTTTTCCTTCAAGCTTAATTTTGTAATAATAAAACATCTCCATTATTCCAGATGGTGTGCAAGGTTTTAGGATGGATTTTCCTATTGCCAGAAGACCTACATTTTGAGGTGTTAAACAATCAACATCCTTTATTGGTAATATTCTAGAAACAGTTGCAAATTCGTCAAGGTGTTTAGGTAGTGGTAGCTGAACGAGAATTCCATGAACATCTTTATCCTGATTTAGGTTATCTATTATTTGGTTGAGTTGACCCTGAGTTGTCTCAGAAGATAGTTTATGATCTTTTGTTTTTATCCCAATTTTTTCACATGCACTGTGCTTGTTTTTTACATATGTAGCAGATGCAGGATCATCACCTATGAGAACTGTAGCCAAGCATGGCATCAAGCCTTCTGATTTAATATGGGTGACTGCACGTGACAGAATTTCTTTAACTGCATTTGACACCTCAATACCATCAATCCTTTGACCAGTCATTGATTATACTAGGATCACTTTGTTATTTAATTTAAGTATCTAGTTCTACTATGTCTTAGTTTATTTTACCTTTTTAATTTCAAAATGAATTTCATTTCCATTTTTTTCCATCTTGACTATTTCATGCCCAAGTCTTCTAGCCCAGCTTGCTATGTCATCTTCAGCAGCAGGATCATCGGCAAGAATAGTTAAAATTTCACCAATCTGCATTTTTGAGAGTTCAACATTTGTTTGCATCACTGGCGATGGACAGAACAATCCTCTTGCGTCTAGTGTTTTCCCTGATTCTGAAATTTCAATTCACCTACGTTGTTTTTTACCTTTCATCAATTAAAATCTATACCATATAATCAAAAGATCATCTTTGCTATAGTTCCAAGATCACGTTCTCTAAAAATAGAAGGATTGTATCCTTCAAAATTTATTTTCTTGGAAATCCGTTTGAGCATGCTTATTGATATTCGGTATAACGCATTGCAAAATACACCCTCAGGACTAAGCATGTACAATTTGTATAATAATGAAAATGCCCATGCTGATCGTGGATAAAATTCTGAAACATGTATATCGATATAATTTTTTGAATTTTCAATCTTGTATCTAATATGCTCTAATACTTCCCTAGGTTGTACATATCCAGTTGTGTTGATTTTTATCTGATTATGTCTCATTGCATGAATTATGTCATCTAATTTATTTTCAGAGTGAATTAAATTGGTACAACGACCAATTGTAGATTTTACATGAGAATCACTCCCTGCAACTACATTCAAATTTTTCTCTTCTGAAAATTTTTTTGCCTTAATATTCGAGTATACATCAACATTTGAGCTGTTGAATACCTCAAATAGATCACAGTGAACAGAATCCTCACGAAGTGCATCCATTAAACTGAATGGATGAGGTGCAATAGTAACAGCATTCTGTTTTTTTGCCTCATCTAATATTTCATGCAATGAAAGTCCAGGCTTGATTGCGTGATCAATCCCATATACCAATACATGTGATTCGTTATCAGTTGTGACCTCTTCCGCTGGGTATACGTTTAATGTATCAAATTTCCAATGATTTTTTTTATATTCAAGCATCTGTTCATAACCATCGATTGTGTTGTGATTAGTAACAAAAAGTACATCAAGTCCTTCCATATGTGCTTGTTCTAATTGCTGTGAAATTGTGACACTACAGTCATGAATTGGTTCTAAAACGCCTACATGTCCATTAGAAAAAATGTTATGGCAATGCAGTTCAGTTTTTAATGATTCCATATCAACATACATTTTAGGACGTGGTAATTATTTAGAATTACCTAAACAAATCCTCATGTTTTGGCCGCAATAAATTCTGAATTTTAGCATCGGAGAAATTAAACTTGTAATTTCGAACTAATGCAACTGGGCACTTTTCAACTTTGCCCATAACAAGTTCCGTTGCTGAACAGATCTCGTCAGCAATTGCTATGGCAGTAACATGCATGATCTTTGCAAATGTATCAGGCTTACCACTATAATCTAAGATTGGTTCAATTCCTGCAACACCGATTGCAACATCGGTTTGACCCAACCTAAATGGTCTTCCAAATGTATCAGAAATTATTACAGCGATATTTTTTCCAGTCTTTTGTTCAATTCTTTCTTTCAACAAGTTAGATGACCTATCAGGATCTTCAGGTAGCAACGTAGCATAGCCATCCTGCACATTACTTTCATCTATACCTGCATTCGCACAAACAAATCCATGGTTTGTTTCAACTATGATTATTCCATTTTCCATTCTTACTATCCTTTTACTTTCTGAAAGTATCAATTCCATCAATCTTGGATCTTTGTTGTATGAACTGGATATCCCGTTGGCAAGAAGTGAAGGATTTACAGATGATAAACTTAGAATACGACCCTCACTCTTGGAAACTATTTTTTGAGAAAAAACTAGTATATCGCCATCCTGAATTTCGGTTGATTCTAGGACCAAATCTACAAGACTGTCATTAGGGACGATATCTTTTTGTATTTTGACTGGAATAATCTGGATTGACATGATATATCTTGGTAAGTATTTGTAAAAAAGATTAAGATTGCTTAAATCTGAACCTACATGCTTAATGTCAGATTATAATGATTATTTATTATAGGAATTATCTTAGTGAGATCCTTCTCATCAAGTGTGACTGTTGCCAAGTCTTTTACCAGATCTTGGGCTCTGAAAGCAATCCCAAGCTCAGAAATATCAAACAGTTTTACATCATTTGCACCATCAACTACCACAGTGATATTCTCTTTTTTTTCATTCCATTCTGTGATTTTTGATATAGCAGACTTGGACTTGTCTGCATTGACATTTACAACTACATCGTCTAATTTCTCATCATTGAAGATAAGCTCATTTGTAAATATGTGATCTATACCTAATTCAGTTTTCAGTCTATCAGTTATAATTGTGAAACCACCAGAAACTGCCATTAATTTCCAACCCGCATTCTTTAGTGCACTGCATAATTCTCTAGCACCAGTCATTATTGGCATGGAATCTGCCACGTCTTTACATGTTTTATAATCCAGACCCTTGAGAAGATCTACACGTTCTCTTAACCCTTCTTCCCAATCTATCTTTCCTTGTATACCTTTTTTGGTGATTTCCCATACTTCCTTTTCCTTATTCATTTTTTCAGCTAAAAGCGGCAAATATTCAGCGTCATAAAGGACTCCCTCAACATCAAAAATTACTAGCACAGTGTTCCATATTTCGACCAAATTCTTTTCAATATTAAGCTTAATCAGCATTAGCCGATCTATTTAGATTTAGCCCAAATCAGTAATATTAAATTGAGCATCTCAAAAGCAATGATATGTCAAATGAGCTTGATTTCAAATACGAGGTTGAAATAAAAACTAGTGAAAAAAAACAGCTGCTTTCCAAAGAAGTAAAAGGACAATTAAAAGAATCAGGAATGATGGATGAAAAAGGAAAATTGAAGATCAATGGAGTGAGTGGAAAGATGTTAAAAAGAATGAAAGGAGAGTATGTGGAGTGCCCAGTTTTAAAGGAAACAGTTCAATTCATCCCATGTTTTATTTGTAAGAATTTTCAAAGTAGAGTGACAGGGAAAGTTCTGTGTAAGGGAGATAACCTATAGTAAAATTTTATTGTTATAATTTTGCTGCCAGTTGTTTTATCTTTTTAATAATTTGTAATTTTCTAGATATTGGAAGATTTGGCTCAATGGTGACAAATATGGTCTTGAATCGTGTGTAAACTACAATCTGTGTCACATTTTTTCTCTCAATATGAACATAATTTACTGCGCCTAAACTTTTATCAAACTCTTTGCGCATTTTTCTTCTAAGTGCAACTTGTGCACAAAAATGCTCTTGATGCCTTTGGGATTCCAAGGAAGATTTTCCCTCTTTCATGATTCCTTCTGTGATGTTTCCTTTTAGATCAATTATAGCGACAAATCTCATTTTTTTATCAAACGATAGAATTTTCTCTACGACTTTTACCCAGTTTGTACTTTTTGCCATGTTATGTGAGATTTTTTTATGATAATAAGATTGTGGGTAAGAAAAACTCATTATGTAGATTATGATTGAAATGTATAGTTGAACAAAGAAGTTGGTATCACTGCATCCAAGAATGATGATTTTAGTGAGTGGTATACTCAAGTGGTGATCAAGGCGGAGCTTGCAGACTATGCTCCTGTTAAAGGATTAATTGTTCTAAGGCCTGATGGTTACTCTATTTGGGAATCTATCAAAGAATCACTAGATAAAAAACTCAAAGAAACTGGTCATAGAAATGGATTTTTGCCTGTTTTAATACCTGAATCATTACTTGGTAAAGAAAAAAAACATTTTGAGGGTTTTAATCCTGAAGTTTTTTGGGTTACACAATCTGGTGATTCAGAAATAGGTGACAGATTAGCACTAAGACCTACATCTGAAACCCTTGCATATTCACTTTATTCAAAATGGATCAAAAGTTGGAGAGATTTACCATTAAAAATTAATTTTTGGAATTCTGCTTTGAGAGCAGAGATTACTGGCACAAAACCATTTCTCAGAACATCAGAATTTCTATGGCAAGAAGGACACACTGTCCATGCTACACAAGATGAAGCTGAAAATGAGGTAATGGAAATTTTAAACATATACAAAAAAACTATCGAAGAAGAGTTAGCTATTCCTGTAATCACAGGAAAAAAAAGTGAGAAGGATAAGTTTGTTGGTGCGGTTTATACAACTACGCTTGAATCATTAATGCCAGATGGTAAAGCACTTCAAATGGGTACATCCCATTTCTTAGGACAAAACTTCTCGAAGCCTTTTGATGTGAAATACCTTGATGTAAACAATGTTGAAACATATGCATGGCAAGCATCATGGGGAGTGTCATGGAGATTGATTGGTGGTATGATTATGGTACATGGTGACAGCAAAGGACTTGTCTTGCCACCAAAAGTATCTCCCATTCAGGTTGTTATAATTCCAATTTACTACTCGAAAGAAGATAGAGAAACAATGATACTAGAAGCAAATAAAATCAAAGATTCCTTGGCTAGCAACAACGTACGGGTAGAATTAGATGATAGGGATAACCTCACACCGGGATTCAAATTTAATGATTGGGAGTTGAAAGGTATACCAATCAGAATTGAAATAGGTCCAAAGGATATTGCAAAAAATCAAGTAGTGATGGCTAGAAGATATAACCAAACAAAGGATGACATCAGTTTGGATAAAGTGTCCGAAACAATAAATTTAGAATTAGAAAATATACAACAACAAATGTTTGTCAATGCCAAAAAAATTCTTGATGAAAGAGTTGTTAGAGTTTCTGAATATCAACAATTCAAAGAAGAATTAAAGAATGGAAAAATGATTGACTGTTCCTGGTGTGGTAATCAAACATGTGAAGACAAGATCAAAGAGGAGACTGGTGCAGGATTGCGTGTTGTTCCATTTGACGGTACACAAAAATCAGAAACATGCATTTATTGTAAAAATTCAGGCACTACAAATGCACTATTTGCTAAAGGATATTAGGTGATAGTCTGATGGGATTAAACGTAAGATTTACTGTTGGTGTAATTGTAATTATAGTAGTTGGTTTTTCTGCGTCTGCATATTTTTTTAGCATGAATCCATTTATGGATTCAATAAATATGATGGTGATAGATAAGTCACAATATATTGAAAAGATGGATGAGTGTTTGAACAAGCAAACTATCGGTAGCATTACACTTAATTCATTTACAGCAAAATGGGTTGCTGATTTTAAAGAAAAAATTATGAAAGCAGAAACCACTGAAGAATTAGAGAATACTATGAATGAGTTCTATACAATAGTGTCTCATTGTAAGCCATAGAAAAATGAATGACAAAAAGAAAAAGTGTGTTATTTGTGGTTGTCAGGATCATAAACTTATTGGGTGTATTAATCATAAAGCGAAAAAATGCAGTTGCTATAAAGTCTAGATAAAAATATAATATAACCAATATCAGACATACTTAGTTTGGCAACAGTTTCAAGGCAAAAATCAGATTTACTAGAACAGTTTAATGAAACTAGAATTAGAACGTTAAATCTAGTACAGACACTAGAAAAAGATGATTTTGTTGTACAGACTGCTTCTTTTATGAGTCCACCGAAATGGCATTTAGGTCATGTTAGCTGGTTATTTGAAATTGTTATGAGTAAAACATCCCAAAATTATGAATTCTATTCAGAGGAATTTAATGAATATCTAAATTCGTATTATCATCAATTTGGTGAACCACATGATAAAGATAAGAGAGGATTGGCAACAAGGCCCACTGTTGATCAGATTTTTGAATACTTTCATATTATAACTAATAACGTTAGTAACATTTTGCAAAATGAAGTATTAGATGCAAAAACACAACAACTGTATTTGATGGCAATAAATCATGAATATCAACATCAAGAACTTTTAGTATATGATTTACAGCACCTCTTGGCGGATAAGTATAGACCAGTAACACACAATACGTTTCCGAGTACGTTACAACAAGAATATAATTCGGTCAAGATTGATGGTGGTTTATACCCACTAGGCTGTTCTAGTGATCAATTTTGTTATGATATAGAATTACCTGAACACAAGGTCTACCTCAATGACTATAAAATTGATGTCTATCCAATAACCAATAGACAGTATATAGAATTTATAGAGGATGGAGGTTATGATGATTTTCATTATTGGCTTTCAGATGGTTGGGAAAAAATAGAAAATGAGGGATGGAATGCCCCTATGTATTGGGAAAAGGTTGATGGTCAATGGATGACATGTGATTTTTTGGGGAGACGAAAGATCAATCCAAACGAACCTGTTTGCCACGTTAGCTTTTACGAGGCTGATGCATATTGTAAATGGGCTGGAAAAAGACTCCCAACAGAAGCAGAATGGGAAAAAGCTGCATGCTGGAATGAAAAAAGCCAAAGCAAGTCTATCTTTCCGTGGGGTAATGAATCACCAGATATCAAGCATGCAAATCTGTTAGAATCATACTTGTGGAATTGTACAGAGATTGGTGCATACCCTGAAGGTAAAAGTCATTATGGTTGTCATCAAATGATTGGGGATGTTTGGGAGTGGACATGCTCAGAATTCACTGGTTATCCTGGATTTAAGACAGGTTTTTCTGAGTATAATGACAAGTGGTTTGCAAATCAAAAAGTGCTGAGAGGAGGATCTTTCGGTACACCATCATCGTCAATACGTAGTAGTTATAGAAATTTTTTCAGATTAGATGAACGATGGTTATTCTCGGGATTCAGATGTGTAGAGGATGTTTAGTCATTTTTTGAGAGTAATATCATAGCAAAATACTGTTTTTCATCATACCACATATCTTTAATTTCAAATCCAGCTTTTTCTGATATCTGTTTAATATTTGAAATTGTAAATTTCTGCGAGTTTTCGGTGTGTATCAGTTCATCCTTTTCAAGATTCAAGGTTAAATCAGCTTGAGGTATGCTTATGGTCTGTCTGTCTATTGAACGCAAATACATTTCAATTTTGTTTTGATCTTCATTATATACAGCATGATGTCTAAATTTCTGGAGATCGAAATTACCACCGAGTTCTGAATTGATTCGTGATAAAATATTAAGATTGAATTGTGCAGTGATACCCTCTGAATCATTATATGCGCATTCAAGTATTTTTTTATCCTTAACAAGATCTAAACCAATCAAAAATAGATCATCTTTTTTCATGGCAGAGTTTATTTCAGATAAGAATTTTGAGCCATCTTCTAAATCAAAATTACCAAAACTAGATCCTAAAAATATAATCAAATTTTTCTTCGTATCATAATATTTTAAAAATTTTAAACCACTTTCATACTCATCAATAATTCCTGTTATATTCAATCTTTTAAAATCACTTTGCAGTATTCTAGAACTGGTTTTAAGAATTCTAGAAATGTCAATCGGGATATACTCCACGTATGTTTGTAGGCTTTCAAGAATTTGAATAAGTATTCTAGTTTTCGTTGATGAACCACTGCCTAATTCAACTAGTCTGAAATCTCCATCAAGATGTGATGAAATTTTATTATCTAATTGATTTAATATGCTAATTTCAGCATTAGTAAGATAGTATTCTGGCAATGCACAAATTTTTTCAAAAAGATTGGAGCCTTTTTCATCATAGAAAAATTTAGGATTGATTGATTTTTGATTTGATCTTAAACTATTAGATATTTCATCAGCAAATGTTTTGTATACCCGTTCTCCATTTGGCTCGTAATATCTTAACCTTTGATCAAGGATAACCTTTTGATATTCCATATTATTTTGAATTTCTTTTAAACTCATAAAATGCAAAAAAATTGTTCTGATTAAATCTTTTTCCTTCTGTGTAAAATTTGTATTCTTGATATAGTAGATAAATCAGAATAACTCATGAATGAAGTTTTGAAGGTAGATAATTTATCAAAAACATTCACTAAAAAAAATTTTTTTGGTTCAAAAACATCAACTGTGAGGGCTGTTGAGGGTGTCACATTCACTCTTCATGATAATGAAACACTTGTAATTGCTGGTGAATCAGGATCAGGGAAAACGACTATAGCCAAATTGATACTAGGAGCGATAAGACCTGATTCTGGTAAAATAATCTTTGATGGTAACGAAATTACAGATAATGATGTGAGTTTAAGGAAAATTCGGATGCATTGCCAGATGGTACATCAAGATCCTTATGATTCAATTAATCCTAGAATGAGAGTAATCGATATTATTTCTGAGCCATTGGAAATTCATAACATTGGAAATGATTCAGAACGAAAAAAAATTGTTCTAGATGCAATTCGTGAAGTCAAGCTTGAGCCTGCTGAAGAAATCTTACATAAATTTCCTCATATGTTATCAGGTGGACAAAGACAACGAGTTATTTTAGCTAGAGCACTTGTATTACGACCAAAAGTAATCATAGCGGATGAACCTGTTTCAATGCTAGACGTTTCAATACGTGCTGAAATACTTGCACTTATGAAACAAATTCAAGAGAATAACTCTATTTCGTTTATTTACATAACACATGATTTAGTGACTGCAAAATATTTTGGGCAGAAGATGATCATATTATACCTTGGTAAAATTATGGAGGAAGGGATCATAAATGAAATTTTGGCAAATCCAAAACATCCATACACTCAAGCATTGATTGATGCAATACCTGAACCTGATCCAGATAACTTGTATAAGGAAAGAAAGATTAGAATTAATGATCCAACTAATGTAGATGTTTATTCTGGTTGTAGATTTCGTGCAAGATGTCCTTATGTAATTGAAAAATGCAAGGATGTGCCACCATTATTGGAAAAAAATGATAGACGATTTGCTTGCTTTGTTGATATAAACTAGTTTGCTATTTTTGAGATTGAAGGAATTCGTTTATCCTTGTATGTTACAACTTTAGAAACACCACGTTCTGGATATACACCATAGATCAGTTTTGCTTTTTGCACAACAGAATCTTTTAGTGAAACCATAATGAATTGACTGCCGTTTGATCTTTCTTCCACAATGTTTGCAAGTCTCTCAGAGTTTGGTGCATCTAAGTGAGCATCAATTTCATCAAATAAGTAAAAAGGAGATGGTTTTAATTTTTGAAGAGCCAAAACAAAAACTACGGCAGCAAGAGTTTTTTCTCCTCCACTGATAGAAGTGGATTCCCTTTTGGGCTTGTTTTGAAACTGGATTATGTAAGATATTCCTGAATTGAATATATCGTCTTCATTTTCTAATTCGAGCCAGGCGTTGCCACCATTCATTTTACTAAAAATACCCCTGATTTCCTTGTCAACAGTATCAAAAGCATCCAAGAATGTCTGCCTTTTATCCTTCTCAATGGATTCTATAAATGACACAATCGTATTGCGCTCTTCTTCAAGATCATTTTTCCTGCCTGACATTGAACGATAACCAGTAGATATTTCAACATATCTTTGCGGTGCTATGGCATTCAATGAGCTGGCTAGAGAGCTATGTTCTTTGTCTAAAGATTGTATTAATGGATCCACATCAAAGGTTTCAATCTGCCCATCAAATTCAAATGAACGCAGAATTTTATTTAGTGATAATTCCTTTCCTTTGATTTCTAAGAGATCACGTTCAAGAGTATCAGATTCTCTTTCAAGCTTACTGATACGAGTTGTAATACTATCTTCTGTGTCCTTTTTTTGATTAATTGTATCGTCAAAATCAGTTAGTTTAGATGCAGAAGTTCCTGAGGTCGAAATCAGTTTTTGCTCTTCATCTCTTAACACTATCAGATTATTTTCACTAGTCTTTTTCTTTTCTTGTAAACCAATGATTGATCCTTTCAATTCATCTTTCTCAGTACTGAGGGAAGATCGCTCATTCTCAAATTGACGCTTTTTTTGTTTCTTTTCATTTACGATCACAGATATACTGGCTTCTTCCTCAGTTAGTTTATTCGTTATTCTAGTCTGGCTAGTTTGATACTCAGCCTTTTCTTTATTTAACAGACGAAGTTTTTCTGCAACACTATTTTGTGCAATATCAGAATAATTCTGTCTTACTAATTTTATTCTCTGGTTAAGAGACTCAATACTTGATGTTAATTGAATAATTCTTGGAGCGAGTTGTTCCTTTTGTTTTTTCAGTTGTAAAATTCTAGTAGAAAAATCTTCGTTTAATTTAATTGTGTTATTTATTCGTGATTTTAAATTATTATTACTGTGTGATGTGGTTCCTGCTTCTGTATCTGAAGTTTTTTGCTGTTCCATGTAATGGCGATGTTTATCCTCGATTTTTTTCAGACGGTGTTTTTTCTTTTGGATATGTTTTCTCAGCAGTGTAATTGTCTCCAATAAGCCCTCCACTGTTGAACTCTGTGAGATAATTTTTGTTAGTTTAGATATTTTAGAATCAATATCAATAGTCATAGCAGATACTTTGGATTCAAAAAATTCACCATCCAAAGAAACAGCTTTGTAGCCCGCATTGGACAATTTGTATGCATCTTTTCCTGTTTCTGTTAAAATAACATTGCCAAACAAAAATCTAGCAATTGGGCGGTATTTCTCATCACATTGAATATAATCAGAAAGAATGCCTATTGCGCCAGGAGTTTTTGGTAGTTTAAAATGTAATTCAGGTATAGTGTTAAGTGGAATAATTTTTAATTTTGGAAGGTTTTTTGAGCGTACTACATGAGCAAGACTAGTTAACGTCTCTAAATCTGGGACAATTATAGCTTTAACCCAATCAGAACTAACAGCTAATACTGCACGCTCATATTGTTTACTCCAAGAAAGTATTTCATAAACCAGACCATCTATACCTAATTTTTCTGAATAATTTTTTAGTTGTGAAATAGTATAGTCTTCATGTAATACTCCCTTTACAAGTTTGATCTTTTCATTATAACGATTAGCTGCAAGGGATGATTTTTCTAAAATTGATTCTAATTCAGATATATCACGTTCAATTTTTATTCTTTGATTAGAAAGATTAGAAATTTGTAATTTTATTTGTGATGATGACGATTGCCGATTAAATACTACCTTTGATAATTGTTCTGAGTGTTTTTGAAGGTTTGTTAATTCCTCTATCCTAATCTTATGTTTTTTAGTATTATTATCAATTTTATTTTGTATGTTGTTACTGTTAGTGATTGTATTTGATTTTTCTGATGTCACGTTATGTAGTTGATCTTTCAACTCTTGAATTTTTTTATCGAACTTATTTTTTTGTGCAGATATTTCTGATTGGTGATCTAAAACTAATTTTAGTGCAGAATCAGTATCTTCAATTTTTTTCTTTATGCTGTTTTTTTCCTGAGTTGTTTTCCTGACAGAATTCTTAATGGATTCAATCTTTGAATCTACAACACCTTCATCTTTGCTCATTAATTCAAGTTCGTCTGAAATCTCAGTTTGGCGTTTTTCAATTTGTAAAATCCGATTGTCTGAAGTTTTTATTTTGCTGTCAGACTCATCGAACTCACGTGTTGCAGAACTTAATTTGGTATCAATAGTTTGTTTAGCTTCATTATATGCATTGAAATCTTTTAAAAATTCTGATTTTTCTTCACGTAATTTGGTAATTTCATTTTTTAGTATAGATCGCTCTTCTCCTAATTTTTTCAGTTCAGATGTATTGCTGTTGAAAATTTCCTCCTTTGAAGATTTATCATCTTTTATTATTTTGAGTTTTGATGCAGCGTCTAGGGCTCTATATCGATCTAATTCCCTACCAAGCAAATCATATCGTAGTTTTAGATTCCTCTCAATTTCTAATTCATCTATCTGTTTTTTGACCTCGCCCATCTTTGCCATTGCTACTTCTAATTTCTGATCTGCATCAGTGAGTTGTTTTAATGACTGGTTCTTTTTCTCATCAAAATATGAAAGTCCGATTAAATCTTCAATTGTCTTTCTTTTTTCCTCATTTGAGAATTCAGATATACGTGTAACAGTTCCCTGCTGAACGGCATTTAACTGGTTCAGCCCAGCATCAGCCATGTCTAGCAAATCGAGTATTTGTGTCCGATTCATCTTTTTGTTATCAAGATGATAGACACTTTCTCCATGTTCGCTCATTTCACGGCTTATACTCACCGTATCAGAAGGAACAGGAATTTTCCTATCTGAATTATCAAATTGAACTTTTACACGAGTGAGTTTTGGTCCACGCCTATTTCCCTCTATATCATGTATCAAAGCCCTAAGCTTTGGTGCACGCATTATGCTAGGCTTGTTTTCACCCATTGCAAAAATTATGGCGTCCAAAATGTTACTTTTACCAGATCCATTTGGCCCAGAGATTGAAACCAATCCTGGTTCAAAGTTTACTGTGGTATTTTTAAACCCAAATGATTTGAACCCAAAGATATCTACTTTTGTAATGTGAACCAATATCTATATGATCGCTGGCCCTGAATTATTAAACACTAACAAGTTTAGTTGACTATACTAACAACAAATATGAATTTTTTATTAATGACTTTTAATCGTCGCCAGCTACAAAGCGTTCACATGCAGTTTTAGCATCTGGGTCACTCATTTGTTCTATAGGATGTTTCATTAGATATGCACTTGCTGGTATTATTGGTCCACCCAATCCCCTATCTAGAGCAATTTTTGCTAACCTAACCGCATCTATTACTATTCCTGCAGAGTTTGCCTTATCATCAACCTCTAGTCTTACTTCCATATTGTATGGAATATTTGCCCATTGCCTACCTTCTATTCTCATGAACATGAGTTTGGTGTTAGCTAAAAATGGAATAAAGTCTGAAGGACCTACATAAATTTTATCATCGTCTAAAGGTACATCTAACTGACTTTGTACACTTTCAGTTTTTGATATTCTCTTGCTTACTAATCTCTCTTGTTCTTTCATGTTGAGAAAATCAGTATTACCTCCAACGTTAATTTGATATGTTTTTTCTATTTTCGTACCACGATCATTACATAATCTAGCAAGTGTTCTATGAACAATGGTAGCACCAACTTGACCCTTTATATCATCTCCAACTACAGGTACATTTTTCTCGGTGAATTTCTGTGCCCATTCTTTGTTGGAAGCGATGAATGCAGGCATACAGTTTACAAAAGCAGTATTTGTGTCAAGACATACCTGTGCCCAAAATTTTGTGGCTTGCTCCGAACCTACAGGTAAATATGATACAATGATTTCAGTTCCTGTTTGCTTTAAAACATCTTTAATTTCTTTTTCTAACTCTTCTATCTTTTTCCCACTTTGAATTGGTTTAACCCTGTTTTCTACCCATATTCCTACTCCATCTAAAGCTGGACTTTCATAGATTTTGGCATCCGTTTTTGGCATAGTGTCCTTTGGAATCCAATCTACCATGTTTGGATATTCGTAAATAGCCTCATTCAGTGATTTACCTATTTTGTTCTCGCCTACATCAAAGCCTGCAACAAAATCAATGTCGTGTATCGTATAGTCACGTAATTTCTCATGAATTATTCCTATAACCTCCTGAGAAGGATTTTGCTTATAATACTCGATTCCTTGAATCAGACCAGAAAAGCAGTTACCTATACCAACTAATGCAACTTTTATTTTTTCAACCATTCGATCATCTGTGTGATTAGAGCGTTTTAAGGTTTTACGCAACAAGCGACCAGACCATAATCATTAGTAAAAAGATAACTATGATTATAGCTGATAAACAGTTATGGTTTCAGATTTTAAAATAAAAGAAACTGCAGATGTCAATATTGAAGGTGGATTTATAATCAATGGATTTCCTTCTACAGGATTAACAAGTGCTATAGCAACTGAATTAATGATAAATACATCAAGATTTGAATTTGCTGCAACTATAGATTCAGATAGCTTTCCACCAATATCTATAATTAAAAATGGTGCACCAAATTATCCAACAAGAATTTTTGTCAATAATGATCTAAAAACAGCAATCTTTTCATCATACGTTACACTTGATGTTTCTTTGCACAAAGACGCTGCAAAAATGATATTGAAATGGGCTACAGAAAAGAAATGCTCAACAATTATCAGCTGCGTTACAGTAAAAACCAAAACAGACAGCATAATGGGAGTTGCCTCAACTGGAACTGCAAGAGGAAAACTTGTATCGGCAGGAATTAAAACAGTGGATAATGGAGCAGTGCCAGGAATACCTGGTGTTTTATTAAATGAAGGGGTAACAAATGGTCAAGATGTGATTGTTTTGCTTGTTGGTTCAGAATCTAACGCTCCTGATTTGAGAGCAACCTATAATCTATGTGATGGTATATCAAAATTAATACCTGGAATTTCATGTAATCTTTCTTTATTAGAAAAACAGGCAAAACAGATAGAGAGTGAAATGAAACAGGTAGAAACTGAACGTAAAGATCTTAGTACATCTATGTACGGTTAAACAAATTTACTTTAAAAATTTATAATATGTGAATAATTATTTGTCCAACATATTTTGTATATCAATTTGAATGACAGACACACTACGCGTTTGACCATCCTTTGATTTTAATGAGTCTGATAATACACGAACATCAGTAATTTTAAAACCAACTTCATTCATTCGTTTTACAATCATTTGAGAAACATCAATTGCTTGTGTAATACGTTTTCCACGCGCTATGATTGTGACAACAGGTACTGATGCAAGTTGAGTCAAAGTAGCTGTGACATAATTCATGATTGTTTTTGTGCCTATGAAAATTACGTTACGTGTACCATTTGTTGACTGTTCCACTTTTGGTTCTGAGGGTGCTTCTGGTTCTGAGGGTGCTTCTGGTTCTGAGGGTGCTTCTGGTTCTGAGGGTGCTTCTGGTTCT
>Ga0066850_10000609_pt1 | contig 19214 bp, 20 predicted proteins | sample ETNtaG_4_FD_67282 | JGI IMG/M metagenome (GOLD analysis project Ga0066850, IMG submission 67282) | Marine microbial and viral communities from oxygen minimum zone, Eastern Pacific Ocean - ETNP201406SV67 | ecosystem: Environmental > Aquatic > Marine > Oceanic | place: Pacific Ocean: Eastern... | reverse complement strand
GGGCATTGCGCGAGTTTCGCGTACTGCCATCGAATCCAACTGTCGCGTTCACCAACTTCACCATCGGGAACTCGACTTAGTTGATGGCCAAGGTGGCGTTGGACCAATGAGAACAGTTCCGACGGGCTATCAACCGGTGCACTTCCTACTAGATGCGCTCCAATAATCTCAACCATCGCTATTTACCCCAGTCACCTCAGCACGCGATGAGAGTCACATTAACTAACGCGTGAAACCCACCCAAGTAAGCATCCTATTTCCCGTCTTTGTGTCTTCGAACCATTCAGAGGTTCGCTGTCTTTAGCGTCCGTGTCGTTTATCCCCTCAAGGTTTGTGGATACCCACTCCGCGACGCAGTTGGAACGGCCGTGGTCCCGCGCGAGACTGCTGATGAACAAAAGCTGTGATGAATCTCAGGGGAGGGGGAAATTCGATGTCTGTGTCTGATGACTCCCCCAATGATCCGTCGCTGTCCTCCTCTGAAAGCGACCTTGACGATTTCAATCTTTTCGACCCTGAGATCCAACAATGCCCACACATGTATTACGCGAAGATGCAAAAAAAGCCGGGTGTCTATGAAACAGATGCTCTAGGAACACCTATCTATTTGGTAACAAAATATGAAGATGTAGCGGCTTGCGCTATGAACACCTCAGCGTTCTCCTCCCGGTTCGACGTAGGAAGCATGGAAGGGAACTCCGAATACGCTCGACGAGCTCAAGAGCTCTATGAACAAGAAGGCGGTTTCGACCGGGTCGGGACGATGTTGACTGTTGATCCGCCTGAACACACTCGTTATCGCCGTTTAGTCAGTCAGGCATTCACTCCGAAAGCCATCGCTGCCCTGGAGCCAACTATTCGAGAGCTCGCCGACCAACTCATTGATCAACTCATCTCCGGTACTGCTACTGGCCAGTCCCTAGATTTCGTGGAGTTGTTCGCTGTGCCACTCCCTGTTGCGGTCATAGCAAAAGCATTAAACGTTCCTGACGATCGTTTAGGTGACTTCAAACGATGGAGCGATGCTTCTGTCGCTGGGATTGGTACCAATATTTCTATTGATGAGCGTCTCGCGGCGGATCGAGAAGTGATCAAATTCCAAAAGTACTTCGCTGACCAGCTGGAATTACGTCGCAAGACCCCGCAGGACGACATCTTGACTGACCTTGTGAACGCACAGATCGATAATGACGATCCTGAGGGTTTCGATTCACCTCCGCTCGACATCGCCGAAATGTTAAGCATCATCCAACAATTGCTGGTTGCTGGGAACCAAACCACAACTCATTTGTTGGGCGAAATGTTGCTCCTGCTTGACGAACACCCCGAGCAGTGGGCGCGCCTCGCCGAAGATCCTCTTTACGGGAAAGATATCGCCGATGAGGCATTGCGTTTAGCGGCTCCCACTCAAGGGATGTTTCGCGTAGTGTCCGAAGACACTCAGATCGGATCGACCGTACTCTCAGCTGGCTCAAGGGTTGTTTTGATGTACGCGGCAGCCAATCGGGACCCCGAAATGTGGGAACGCCCAAATACCTTCCAACCTGGGCGTGAGAGCCAAGCTAAACATTTGAGTTTTGGTAAAGGCCCGCATTACTGCGTCGGTGCAGGTCTCGCTCGCCTCGAGGCGCGTATCGTCGCGGAAACACTAGGTGAGCGGTTGAGCAGCATAGAGGTGACCAACCGCTCCGAATTGAGGTACATACCGAGTTTCGTGTTGAGGGGCCCACAGCGAATAGATGTAGTCGTGTCAGCTAAGGAAGTAACAGGGAATGGTTGAGACTGTCAGCGGAACGAACCGGTCTGCAGGAATCAGTTACAAAGAACTTCTCAACGGTGACTCTCGCTCAGTTCCTGAACACCTTCTGACGGAGTCACCTATGCCCTCAGGGTCTTCTCGTATACCGACCTCGGTGTACTTCTCCAGAGAGTTTCACGACCTAGAAGTTGAGAAACTTTGGTCGCGGGTGTGGCAGTTAGCCTGCCACGAAGACGAACTTTGTGATGTTGGAGACTATGTGGTCTATGACATCGCTCAACTTTCATTTCTGCTCGTCCGAACCGGCGAAGAACCCGATGACATCAAGGCCTATCGGAACGCTTGTCTTCACAGGGGGCGGAAACTTCGCGAACATCCAGGAAAAGCTGCCCCCAACCTTAGGTGCAGTTTTCATGGATGGTCATGGCATCTTGATGGAGCGTTACACGAGATCCCCTGTCAATGGGATTTCCCGGACGTCAAACCAGAGCAGTGCAGTCTGCCCGAGGCCCAAGTTGGACGATATGGCGGTTTCGTTTTCCTTAACCCTGACCTCACAGCTGGCCCGTTGACAGATTTCTTGGATGATTTTTCTCAACATCAAACCACGTTGCCTTTAGAACGTCGTTACAAAGCAGTCCATGTCGCCAAGGTCGTTCGCTGTAACTGGAAGGTTTGCCAGGAAGCGTTCATGGAGTCCTACCACGTTGTCGCGACTCATCCGACACTTATGGAATCGCTCGGCGACGCGAACAGCCAATACGACGCTTATGGTAATTATTCGCGTGCTATTTCTCCTGCCCAAGTAACGAGCCCACATCTAGCGACTGTCCCTGAGTGGGATTCTGACCCTGAGGGGAGGCTCTACACAAGATTTCGTCATCCGATTAGCGGGCATATATATGAACGGGCTGATTCCGGCAACGTCGAAGTAACTGACCTTGACGGGGAGGTAAGTGTTTTTCGTTTCGACGGCGAATGGGTCAAAGGCAACGTAACTCATGCTGATCCGCATCTTTGTTTATGGATTGGTGGTGAGCAGCTTCCTAAGTTCGAAGATGTGCCGATTCCTCACAGTTCACGATCCGATTTCCTTGCAGAACGTTCAAAACTCGCCGGCCGTAAGCGGGTAGAGCTCACTTCTCTCTTAGGTGACAGCGCCCACACAGTGGATGTTGAATCAATCTGTGACGCTGAGCTTATTGACGCGATCTTTTTTTCTGTGTTCCCGAACTGGCATCCATGGGGGTGCCTCAACCCAATTCAGTATCGCTTTCGCCCAAATGGAGACAACCCAGACGAATGTCTCTTCGAATGCATGCTGTTCTTACCATCGCCTCTAACCGACGAACGACCGCCGCCAGCACAGGTTCAGTGGCTATCAGCCGACGATGACTGGACCCTCGCCCCTCAGCTGGGGATGCTCGCGAAAGTCTTCAATCAAGATCTTTACAATCTGCCTCAAGTTCAGCTCGGTTTGAAAAATCTTGCCAGTGGGCACACCCTGTTATCTGAATACCAGGAAACAAAGCTGCGGCATTTCCATCATCTGCTACAACGTCAACTTGAAGTTGACTACCAAGCAATGTTGGAGAGCTGATTAAGTCAAATCTAGGGGCGCGGATCAACCGTTTCGATATTGAGCTGACCTACTAACCCCGCAGCGCGGTGAACAGCTAACTCCTGCCATTCTTGGGAGGTTGTCATTTCAAAGAGTGCGGCTCGATTGGGGTATTTGGCGATTGCTACTTCATCCCAGAGGTCTTCTACCTGACCGAGAGACAGCATGGTTACGTCGCCCATAAAGAACACCTCTCCGCCGTACCTGGGTAGAAGCTGCGCAACACCGCGCCCATATATTTGGTACGCCTGATATCCGGTGAGATCGCTATCTCGACCATCTTCATATTCAGCTTGTTCTTTGAATTTGAGGAGGTTGACCATGAAGATCGGCCCTTCAGGACCGGGTTCCATCATCTTTTCGATACGTTCTCGACTTGTTGGCGTTACTTCGTTGATGACCTCCACGCTGGGAACCTCTTTCTTGGAGTAGCTCAAATCGTTAGTGAACCAATCTTAATACGCCTCCATATCGTTCGATAGTTGCGTAAACGAACCCCAAAGGGGTTACCTAGCGATTTCCATCATGGTCACTATCGGTTTTCTGCTGGGCTACATCTGTGTTTCCTAATTAGCAAGACGCGAGCACAACTTCGCTACGTAAGCGCTGAGACAACGAGTCGTCCTTCGACATTTTGCGAATGTGATTTGCGTAATAGGTCAACCCGTGCTCAGATAGTTGCGTTATCAAGAGCGGGGCGTTTGAACGTCCCCAGCAACCTGGGGTGGACACCCAAGGTGCTTCTCGTCGTTGACGGGGATAAGGCAAAGGTCTTCGGATCTAAGCAACAAATTGGTCCTGAGCGTTAGGTCCATCCGCTTGTGGATGCCACACCACTGTTCACCTCACCATTTCGGAAGGGCCGAGTCAGGTGTCTATAACTAACGTCAATCAACTAACTGGAGACCGCTTACTGTTACTTGATGGTGCAATGGGTACTCAATTGATCAACAGTGGCCTCGCCCCAGGTGAGTCACCTGAAAGTCTGAACCTTTCCAAACCTGAAGTCGTCGAAGCTGTCCACACCCAGTACCTACAAGCCGGATCTGACGTCATTCTCACCAACACCTTCGGCGGCAACCGCAATCGCCTTGCTTTGCACGGCCTAGAAGAACAGGTAGAGGAAATTAATGCAGCTGCTGTTCGGGTTGCCAGAAAAGCTGCCCTCAACTTTGATGCGAAAATCGCTGGAAGTATTGGGCCTCTAGGAGGACTTCTCGCACCTTTAGGCTCGATCACGCCGCAAGAAGCTCACGACGCGTTCAGTGAACAGGCCGGCGGCCTCACATCGAATCCTGGCCCACACGCGGCAGCAGACTCGATCGACCTTTTTTGGATTGAGACCATGAGTAGCCTGGACGAAGCCTTACTCGCGCTCCAAGCGTGTCAGAAGATCTCTTCCATACCCGCAGCGGTAACAATGAGTTTCGACACTAATCGTCACACCATGATGGGCGTGTCACCAACCCAAGCCGTTGAAACACTGGTTGAAGCTGGTGCCGTTGCAGTCGGATTGAACTGCGGTCAGAGCCTTGAGGACAATGAAGCTGTTATCTCTCAAATGGCCCATGCTGCTAAAGACGTGGCTCTAATAGCTAAGCCAAATGCTGGGATCCCTCAATGGCACGACGGCGATCTCCATTATTCAGGCACCACAACCGTGATGGTAGATTTTTTCCGCCGCTTCGCCGACCTGGGCGTCAAACTGATCGGTGGATGTTGTGGAACAACTCCACAACATATTGCAGCTATGCGACAGGCCTGGCCGAAAGCCAATTAAATGTTCAGACGACTAACAATCGCTGGTCAGCCGACCAACAAGCCATTTGCTTGTCTTATCGCGGGGAGTGAGACATGGGTCCTCTTCGCTGGGGGGAAGTCCGTAGGGAGCGGACGTTGCCTACACGAAACAATAAAACCTATTCCCTCAGCTCGAGATCACTCTCTCCCTACGGACTCCCTGGCAGCTAACTACTAAAACCGGTCACTGATTAGAGCCCAAGGTCCTATTCACTGTGGGCTGTTACCAAAACGTCTTTCTTCCGCAATGGTTGACTCTAGATAGAACGATTCAGTGGGTTTGTTCCATTTCTGGACCTGTAAGTCACTATCGAATAGGACCAAGTGCCCTAGCGGTGAGGGACGATTTGGAGTCTGCTGTCCGTATTGCATTTGAGAACGATTTCTCACCTGAGGAGAGGAGACCGTTATCACAACTACCAAGGACTTCAAAGATCTTGACCTGCCATCAGAAACACCGATGGGTCAGCCCCTCGACTGGGCATGGTTGAGGGGCGCTCGTTCCGAGTGGGGAATGAAACCCACTCCAGGGCCACGTGGGTTAACGATGATGGATATCGCCACTGGAACATATGGGGAAGTAGAAGACGAACCTCAGTTTCGGTCTATGGCCCCGCGAGGTTCAGATATTGATTGCAACACTCCAGATATGGGTTACATCCTCAATCACAAATCTCAGGTCTGGGCTGACAATGTAATCGAACTATATGAAGAAGCAGTAGCCCGACAATGGTCTTCGACTCGCGATATCCCGTGGAGTGAACTGCGGGAACTTCCTTCTGACATTGAGCACGCCATGTGCCAGCTGTGCACAGTTCTTACAGAAATAGAAATGATAGCGACTGACCTACCCGCCAAATGGATGTGGCGCATGAACCATCACTTCTTAGAAGCAAAAATGTTCCTTTCCACTCAAATCATGGACGAGGCTAGACACAGCGACGTATTCCGGAAACGTGCTCTGGCTAATGGTGGGGGGTTGTTGGTGTCACGTGCAGGGTCAGAGAGCTTGTTACGCACAATCCTCGAGGCGAAAACATATACCCAGGCCTCAGCGCTTCTTCACCTTCTGGGAGAAGGGTTCATCCTCGATATCTTTCGACAAGGTGAACTAATTGCTCCGACTCACGTAGAGAAGAAGATCTTTCGACTGTCTATGCAAGACGAAGCGCGTCACGTCGCATACGGGACTATGCATATTCGCCAGGCAATAGCCGCAGACCCTGACGTCGAAGAAGAGATTCATGAGGCTCTCGATCATGGTGAACAAGTATTCGCTGAATTCGGTACCCAGCCTGACCTGTCTTCTGCTTTAGCAGTCCTACTCGCGGGGGGCGTGGAGCACATCGAAGAGCGTGGCTTCCCCATGCAGTCAACGATGGCAACCAAGATCTTCACTTCTTACCTGGCTAGATGTGAAAGAGCTGGTCTAAATCGGATTGACCGCACATCGCTTCCACTTGAGGCTTTGGGCATCGATGTGAACCAATTTAAAGGTAAGGGAGATAGGACGACAAAAAAGGAGGCTGTTGATGCAAACCAGTGAGATGAGCTACTACCAAGAACTTGCTGATCTAATGAACAGCCGCCCACAAGACTATGAAGGCCTCGGTGAGGTCAATTTAACCTTGGGGTTGGTTATGCACGGGGGCCCCTCAATTCTTAGGGTGAAGTTGCAATTTGAAGACTTGAAATGCATCCAAGTTTCAGTGCTTGAAACTGGAGGGGAAACCTCTTGTGACTGTTGGCTTGAAGGTGACATAGAGGCTTGGGCCGAAATGTTCGAAGACATTGTGACCCACGGAATGGCTACCGGTCGTAAAACAGTCAACAGCCTGACCCTACTGGGAGACAGAATCAATATTCATGCAGATGACCCTCTAGGAAAAGATCTGTTTTTTAGATTCAACCAAACCGTTCAACAGTTCCTTGATGGGGCTGCTCAACTCCAACACTTAACTGCGTGAAAGGGTCGAATATGGATGCCATTCCATGTCCTCACTGTGAGATGCCTCTCGAAAAGGTGCTTGATCTTCCCTACGGATATTGGCAGTGGGACGGCAATCGGTATTCCTTAGCAACCACTGCCACCACTGTTGATGTAGCACCGTGGGTGTGTATCAACTGTCTCACTTCGCTACGCAATTTCCACCCTCAAGATGTGACAGCAACTACTTCGACCACCGAGTGAGCCATTATGTGTTACCAGAGGAATGCATCGGTTGTGGTGCGTGCGAATTTGTTTGTACCCGAGACGCCCTTATAAAGACCGACACGTTCCTGGGTTTGTTCATTATCAATCCCCTCACATGTGATGACTGTGGCGATTGTGTCGATAAGTGCCCTGTGTGGGCCATCGAACCTGACCAGGATTGGGCTATCTGCTACGGGTGGGGGTGCCCTCTAAGTTCGTCACGATTCAACGAAGTTGAATGCAATGTTTGGCAAAGCCGATGTGGGTCATGTGGGTCGCCGCTATGGCGAGGCTCAGCTCAAACACAAAGGCAAGGATGGGCTTGCCCTCAATGCGAATTAGATCTTCGTGTTCGCTGCCCGCGCACCCACCAGGTCAGTGGGCTCGAAACCAGCTACCCCGACCTTGCAGGGTGGCTAAACCAAAGCAGTTCGTCATCGTAACTTCGTGAATTCTGTCGCTAGTCGCTATTTGCTCGACCCACCATATTCTTGGCGATCATGGGGCCACCATCTAAGGGTCGATCAGTACCCCAGGATTGAGGATCCCGTTAGGGTCAAGATGTTTTTTGACTGCCCTCAAAGATTGGGCGAACAGTTCTGGTCGTTGAACATCGTATGCATTAGGTCGGTGCATTCTGCCCACGGCATGGTGATGAGTTGATGTTCCCCCCGCCGCTACTAAGGCTTCATTCGCCGCATCTTTGATTACTTGCCATTGGTGGATTTCGGATCCCTGGGAACCCATCCCTGACCACGTGTAATACGGGGCTGGGCCGTCAGGGTATACGTGCGTAAAGCGGCATGACAATGAGTGATGATCCCCGAAAGTCGCTTGTAACGCTTCAGTGACGGCGACCCTCACGGAATGATCGAACTCAGGCCAGCGGTCCCATGTAATGGCTGTCTCGAAAGTGTCGGCTACGAGTCCTAGAGAGGTTTCTGCCCCGTTGCTTACTCCTATGAAGGCATCTCGCCAGGCTCCCACTGCCCCCGCCCGGCCAGTTGGACTACCAGTTCCATCATCAATCTGGATTTCGTCGTCCGCAACCACCCCACCGGCGTCTCGAGCAATTTCCACTGCTTGGAAGATGTTGTGACGTTGAGAAAGTTCAGCACTTTCGAACGCCACGATCACCAATGACTCATCTCCGTTGAGACCAGCTGCTCTCTTTGCCTCCGCTGGGTCCAGGATTCTGAGGTTCGCTGGCCATAGTTTGGCCTGCACGATCTTTCGTACTGCGTCATACCCCGCTTCCCAGGAGGGAAATAGAATTCCAGCGGTTGCTCTATAGGACGGCCGTTTTTGAATTCGCATCCATGCTTCTGTGATGATTCCCAGAATTCCTTCCGAACCAATCACCATACGGTCGGGGCTTGGCCCTGCTCCAGAACCAGGCAGACGCCGAGACTCCCACCACCCAGCGGGGGTGATCATTCGTGTTGACTCCACGAATTCATCAATATGGGTGTGGTTGGTTGCGTAGTGGCCACCTGAACGGGTGGCTATCCACCCTCCAAGCGTTGAGAAGCGAAACGACTGAGGGAAATGGCGAAGGGTATAGCCATGAGGTCGAAGCTGATTCTCAAGGTGGGGTCCAAAGACGCCAGCCTGGATTCGGGCCGCCCGTGACACCTCGTCTAGTTCAAGGACTTGGTCGAGTTGATCCAGAGATATCACAACCGTTGGGCCTCGGTCTTCGGGCGGGTTCAAGCCCCACACAACAGATGACCCACCTCCGTAGGGAACTGCTACATATTGGTTCTCGTCGCACCAATCCAATGTTGCTGCAACCTCGTTTTCGTTACGTGGGTGGGCAACCACATCGGGCGGGTTCGGGAATTCCAGATTGAATGCTTTTACACGCTCAGTGAAATGGGCTCCATATGTATATGCGACACGTTCAGAATGTGAAGTAGAACACCAGTCAGCTACTGCCTCGGGAACAGAGATTCTTGATGTTCGTAACTCCGCGTCCTCCGCTTTAGGTACTGGCTGGGCGGTAACTGCAGTCCCATATTGTTCCGATAGATCTTTGGCGAGCCGCGTCCTTTCAAGATCAGTCGGTTCTTCTGACTCCATGCACCAAGCCCAAAATGATTTGCGATCTGTCATACCGTCACAGTAAACGATTTGCCTGACGAGTTACTCAGCAACTCCCCATACCAAGGCAACTTAAGGGTTATATCTCCTGATAAAGGGAACTTAGTCCCTACAGGATCTGTGTTTTCGTACCGACAATGACTCTTAACTGTGCACTAAGAAAAGAGTCTGAAATGCCCGCTATTGAAACGTCCATGACGTTGGCAGAGATCATTAATAGTTATCCGTCGCTAGCTCGAGAACTTGATGGGTGGCGACTGGATTACTGCTGCAACGGGTCGCAAACCCTGGCCCAGGCATGCACGGCATTGGGTGTTGATCCTGAAGAACTTGCTGGTGAGCTATCCAGAGATTCTGACTCAACGGTGACTAGCGACTGGGTTGGGTTAAATGCTGCAGACCTAGTTGACCACCTTGAAGCAACTCACCATCTGTATCTGCACAAAGAGTTACCTCGACTCGCAACCCTTGGCGAAAAGGTCGGAAACGCCCACCAGGATTCTTTCCCTGAGTTGTTGGAAGTCGTTGGAACATTTGACGCTTTGAAATCTGATCTGCAACCTCACCTAATGAAAGAAGAAAAAGTTTTGTTTCCCTTGATTCGTCAGCTAGTGGCATCAGATGAGCACCCAGACTTTCAGTGCGGATCTATTGCTAGTCCGATTTCTGTGATGACCCAGGAGCACCGAAATGCGGGCTGGCTGCTCGATCGGCTAGTGGATCTGACTGGAAACTTCGAACCTCCATCTGATGGCTGCGCCTCGGTTCAAGCTTTTTATGAGGGTTTGGCCCAACTAAACGCTGACACCCGCTTACATGTTCACAAGGAAAACAACGTCTTGTTCCCCACAGTTTTGAGGTTAGAAAGACGTTAGTTTCGTCGAGAACGGCGGTGCTAGCAGTGAAACGGGACACCACCGGTTTGATCTCCGCGGAGATCAGTTATTGGCGCCCAGGTCGCTGGGTTAGTGATGAGATCAGAGATTGCGTCTGAAGCGGCTTCGAGAAGTTGTTCACCTTTGCCTGCGTTGGCTGTGCTGGGGTCTCCGAGGACACCGTTAGGGGTTACTGCTGCTAGGTCCCGCCAACGAAATGAGCCCTCTCCCGCCAACAGAAAACTTAGGTCAGCAGGAGTTCGATGCGAAGCTAGATCACCCTCGTCAACCAAGTCGGGTTCCAGCTGCAACATCATCGAGGTTTCAGCTTCGCCGGCGTGTAAGACATTGGATTGGTCTTCAAGTATTGGTGCGAGTCGAGAAGCCGCTTCTAGCCAGTACGTGGCTGCGACGACCGTTACGTCGTCAAGTTCCAGCGAAAGACTTTGGGCGATCATTTTGCAGGCGTCGATGTTGCCGCCGTGGCCGTTGAGGATTAACACTTTTTTGAAGCCGTGACGTTGGACACTGTCGACAATGCATCGAAATATCGATAGCAGCGTTTCGTAGTCGAGGGTGATGGTCCCTCCAAACGGCATGTGATGTTCGGATAAACCGGCCCAAACGACCGGCAACACAACACTCGTTTGTTCGTTATGGGCTTTTCGTGCCGCTCTGTGTGATACCTCGGTAGCTAAACGGCTATCGACCTGCACCGGTAGGTGTGGTCCATGTTGTTCCATAGCCGCTACTGGCGCTATCACTACGGCACCATCTGCTGCGAGTGCCCGCAGTTCGTGCGCTTTGAGGTTTGCCCATTCCATCAATGCCATAGCGCGAAGGCTAATCGCCTTCCACTAGTTGACGTTTCGGTGAATCAGAACGTCAGGTTAGAAAACTGCTCCGAGCCACAACAAAACCGCTACCAAGATCACTTGAATGACCAAACGAATGACATGACCTGTCGTGCTTAGAAGGTTGCCGTTGAAGGGAACATCATTCAGATACATATTCAGATTCGCTAACGACAGCAACAGCACCAAGACCACAAGAAGGCGAGCGGAAATGGTTCTGGTGGCTGGGACCATGATTCCTAGGCCGAGAAGTATCTCCAATGCCCCGCTGGTGTAGGTCCAAAAAGATGGTGCTGCTAGGTACCGGGGAACAATTTCGTTGAAAGCTTGGGGGTTAACGAAATGTTGGATTCCGATCCATATGAATGGAAGACCAAGTAGACATCCGACAATAGTTTTTGCGAGGTTCATGAGAGTTGTTCAATGTACAGTCCTCAGCCATAGGTAACTAGTTAGGTGAGATGCATGGACAGTTACAGTCAAACGTTTGTGAGTCCTGGTTGGCTCGAAGACCATCTAGCTGACCCTGAGATAGCGATTATCGATGTTCGGGCCGGTTTTCGCCCTCAACCTCCAGGCCCTTCCGACTTTTTTTCGATGCGTGCTGAGTATGGCGAAGCTCACATTCCGGGAGCCCACTATCTACATATGGTTGATGATCTTTCTGATCCTTCTGGTTCGTTCCCGTTTGCGGCTTTACCTGCACTCAACGTGCATGACCTGTTAGGTGCCATGGGGGTTTCCAACGATCAGACTTTGGTGATTTACGGCGCAAACATGCATGTGGTTACCCATCGTTGTTGGTGGTCACTTCGCCAAGCAGGAGCTAACAATGTTCGATTGCTGGACTGCACCTACGACCATTGGGTGCAAGGTGGTCGACCGCTCAGTGACATAGTTCCTGGTGATTCACCGAAGACCTTTGAAGCGACCGAGATTCCCGAATGGATTACTGACAAAGACACTGTGGCTGCGGCAGTTGATGACCCCGCTGTTGGCTTAGTCAACGCGTTGTCTCAGGAACAGTTCGAAGGAGATGGGCAGCACTATGGGCGACCTGGGCGTATCCCCGGCAGTGTCAGTGTTCCTGCGATGTCAGTTGTCGATCCGTCTACGGGTGCGCTTCGTCAACGTTCCGAACTTGAAACTGTTTTTCGTGATGCCGGAGCGGATGGTTATGAACGTTTGATCACATATTGCGGAGGGGGAATCGCTGCGAGTACTGCTTTCTTGGCTCTAGATACCCTCGGGTACGACAACGTGTCGCTGTATGACGGGTCACTGTTGGAATGGACGAAAGACCCACAAGCCCCACTTGAAATTGGACCTGCCTAGCTCGGGTTTATGCCGCGTTCGCTTGCCTCAAATAGCCGTCAAGCATCATCAGGGCTTCTTCTCTCGTGAGTCGGAGAGATACCGTTACCGATGCGCCTGGTGTATCCATGGCGATGGAACGTCGAAGTATTTCGACTTGTACGTGACTGGTTAGTTCGTTCGGTCCTGGTATGCGCATAGCAACAATGAGTAGCTGTGGGGTCAGACACTCAACAATGTGGTCTGATCTTTATGTTCGGTTCAATAGCTGACAGAATCTATGCAGGCACGAAACTGAAAGTGGAATAGGTATGGAGTTTGAGTTCACCCAAGGCGATCCCATTACTGAAGAGGAAGCGTTGGCGGAAGCCAAAAAGCTAGGGCTTCACGCGTTTGCGTTTGACGCCGACACACAACACGACACCGACCTCCACTGGCATGAGTTCAGTGCGACGATTTGGTTGGTGTCGGGCGAAGCGAACCTTGCCACTGAAGATGGTACGGAGTACCACGCCATGCCGGGGTGCCGACTCCGGGCACCAGCGGGATGGCTTCATCGGGAGTTGGTAAGTCCAGCGCATCGGTTGGTGCTCGGTACCGATATCCCTGTCGAAAGTTGGAGTCAACCAGTCGACAAACCAGCAGCGGAGCTTTCCGTTTAACCAAACAACACCAACGACCGCCCCGAAGGACGGTCGCTGTCATTAGGTTCAACTCTTATTTCTTTAGCTCAATAGATCTCGGGCAAGCATCGTGTTGGTTGCTTCGGCTGGAGGGTCAACAACGAATTCTGCGCCCAGCGCAAGCCATTCTTCGTCCGTGTCCATAGCAACCATCGCGCTAGCGAAGGCAGCTTCGTCATCAAAGATCATGACGTAGGTCCACTGGCTCTGCGGTGCGCCTGCTAATGCTCCTAGTACTTTGATTTCGGAAGCCCCTAGACGCTTGTGTATCTCAGCTGCCCTCCGGTTGACATTTAGGAAGTCGCCTTGACGACCCATCTTCACCTGCCATTGCGTGGCGTGAGTGACTTTCATTCGGTTCCACCTTTGTTTGTGTAGTGGAAAAACGATAGCGCGCCAGAAATAGATGAGGTCTTCGAAGTTGGCGTTCTGGCCGCTATTCGTTTGAGTTTGGTTCGCGTATGAAAAAGACTGCTAGGGCTGCGATCGGTCCGGTCGCCGCCGTCACAAACCAGGCATTGTGAAACGCGTTGATATCGACTCCTGAACCGACCATCGTGATGAGGGCTGCCACTCCGATGGTGGAGCCGAATTGTCGGCCGACTTGATTGAGGGATCCACCGACAGCGAAGTCCTCGGGTGGGACTTCACTTACAGCCGCCGCACTGATGATGGGGAACGTTGTTGCTACACCGATTGCAACCAGAATTGAGGACGGCAACCATAAGCCCCAATAGTTGGGGGTTTCAGTTACAAATAAGGCATACATCAGCACACCTGTCCCCCATGAGAACGACCCGGGAACAGCAATAACTCGTACCCCGTAACGGGATCCAAGTTTTCCGACGAAAGGAGCCATGCACGCAACGAACAAGGGAAGTGGTGCCGTTGCTAGACCCGCTGTGCGTATCGAGTACCCCCATCCTTGGGTGAGCCACAAAACGTTGACAAGTATCGAGGCTGATAGTCCCGCGGATTGGACCGTTGTCGCAAGATTCGCCATGTTTAACGATCGGATGCGAAACAGGTGCGTGGGGATGGCTGGCGCTTTATGTTTAAGACCTTTCACAAAGGTAAAAATCAACAGAAACAGAGAGAGCAGTAGCGTGCCGAGAACGCCCGGCGACGTCCACCCCCATTGGCCAACTTGAACGATAGAAAAAGCAAGTAACGCCATGGAGATAGCTAGGAGCAATGCCCCAAAAATGTCAGGGAATGGGGCTTCGTCGTTGGGCGCGTTACCAGGCAACGTGGTTTTGCCAGTCAAGTACGCCAGCAGACAAAACGGTGGTAACAACAGAAAAGCCCACCTCCACCCGTATGAGTTGACGATGAGGGAACCGACTGCAGGACCGGTCGCTACCCCAAGTGCTGTGAGGGAACCCCATTTGGCGACCGTTGTCATTCGCGCAGAATCAGGGGTAACTGCCAACAACAGCCCTAATGATGCTGGCGTGAGTAACGCTCCTCCGACACCTTGGATAACTCGAGCGAGAATCACAACAGAAAAGTTTGGTGCTGCTCCGACAAACATCGATGAAAGCGCAAACACTCCGAGACCGATCATAAATACGCGTCGTCGACCGAACCTGTCAGCTAAACGGCCGGCTGGGATGAGGAGCGCAGCGAACGCAATGGTGTAGGCGTTGAGGACCCAGGTAAGTGAACCTCGGCTGCTGTTAACAAAGGTTTGTTCGAGGTCTGGGAATGCGACATTCATGGTTGAGACGTTGGCGGTGACGAGGAAAGCTCCGAGTGCTGTCGACAAAAACACCAATCGTGTTCGCCACGGATCAACGTCACCTGTTGATGTTGTCAGGTTGGTGTCTGTAGCCGAAGAGGCGACTTTGAACACCGCAGGTAGGGCGCTCCTTTTTGAGCGCGTCCCGTTATTGGTCATCGCCGATCACTTTAAGACGACACAACATTGGTTGGTGTTTAGGCCTCTGCAACGGCTTTCAGGTTCGCCAGGCTCTGAGCAATGTTGTCCAGGAGTAGCTTGTGTCGGTTTATTTTTTGGAAGAACTCTCCGTCAAGAATTGGTGAGTCGAAACTTTCGGTGACCCGACATCCATCTGAGGTAGCTTCGATTTGGTAGCGCCATACGGTGCTGCGACCGTCATCTCCCGGTACTTCGAATGACCATTCTTTTCCGGGGTCAGCGGTCACGACGACACAACCGGCATCCCATTTGTTGCCTCCGTTGTCGTTATATCCACGAAATTTGGCGCCAACAACTGCTGCGGTCGCTTCGCCTTCCCATTCCGCTTTGTAACATTCGGGGCTTAGCTCACTAATTCTGGTTAAATCAGTCAAAATCGCGTAGACCGTTTCGGGGCTGGCCTCAATGTCGATGCTTGTGTCACCGGTTGTTTCCGCCATTTTCGGTCTGCTTTCTTGAAGGTCTCTGCTTACCTGGAGGTTACTGCCTTAACGATAGTCACCTGCTGGAGTTACCAGGTTAGACACCACCAACTATCCCAACCATTACGGGTCCGGTGAGGACGTTTTGTTACCCCGTGCGATCCAATAACCCCAAAATGGTGTCGACGCACTGGTCGGGTTGATGCTCTTGGATGAAATGACCAGCATCTTCCACGACGACGTGCGGCTGACCAACTGCTCCTGGGACGCTGGTCGACATCAAGCCCTGCAACGGACCTGTCACTGGGTCGTTATCCCCGAACGCTGTTGTCAGTGGGACGTGACAATCGGCGAGCAAGGTCCAGATTTCTCGGCATAGGTGGGCGCCGGGATGCACACCTGATGTTGGAACCAATACTGGGAATTGGCGTGCCCCAGCAACGTAGGCGTCGTCAACGAACGGAGCGTCGTATCCCCGTTTCTCTTCTTCGGTGAGTTGGAAACCTGGGGTTGATGGCAGCGGCGAGGCTTCACCCGCAACACATTCTGATGCCAAGAAGGGGGTGACGTCTTGGGAAAATTGGCGCCATAAGGCAAACGGGTCTTTGTCGGACATGCCAATGTCTCGACCTAATGGGACGCCAGTGTTTGATACCACGACCCCTCGATACATTTCGGGGTGCCGAGCCACATGACATAGACCTAACAAGCCGCCCCAGTCCTGACAGAACATCGTGATAGAACCCAATGGTGATGTTGTATCGATTTCGTTAATGGTATGAGTGAGCCAGCGAAGGTGCCTGCCGTAGGTGTAGTCGTCACGCATCACTGGTTTATCTGATCTGCCAAACCCGATGAGGTCTGGAACGATGACTCGACATCCTGCGCTGACAAGGGTGGGGATCATTTTTCGATACAAATACCCCCAGGTAGGTTCACCATGTAAGAGCAACACCGTTGGGCCGGTTCCTTCGTCGACGTAATGGACGCGAAGGTCGTCATCGATGTTCACGTAACGAGGTTCGAAAGACCAATCGACTAGACCTTCGAATCGTTCATCTGGGGTGCGGAGTCTGTCCATATCCGGCACCTTACCTGCAGCCCAGTTTCTTAGACGTTGCAATCACCTACCACCGTGCGTTGGGTTGTGTTCAGCGTTGGCGTTGCTGGGCAGCTTTTTTGCGATTCGGGTTTTGTTTGGCTTTCGGGTAGCCGTTGCCCCGTTTGACCCCTTGAGGTTTGCTGTTTTTCCCGGTAGCTGGTTTTCCTTTTCGAGGTTTGCCTTTACCCCCAGCCTTGCCCTTACTGCCCGGCTTCCCTTTGCCATTGGGTTTTCCGTTGGTACCGGGTTTGCCGTTACTCCCGGCCTTGCCCTTACTGCCCGGCTTCTGACTACCACTGGGTTTGCGGTGTTGTTGTCCGTTGCTTTTCCCGCTACTTCTATTTTGAGGTTTGCGTTTACCTTCACCGCTTTTGCTTCTGGTTTGACCCCCTGAAGGTTTACCCCCCTGTGGTCGAGATGATCTTTGCTTGTGTTCACCATCTCTTTGAGGTCTACGGCTGAGCGGTCGAGCGTCTCCAAATCCATCCATATCCGGGTCTACGACTTGGACATCTATCCCAGCTTCACGTTGTATGTGTTTAACCGCTTTGCGTTGTGATTTGTCAACGAAACAAACAACCGTTCCGGTCGCGCCAGCTCGAGCAGTTCGCCCGCTTCGATGCACATACGCTTTGCCGTCTTCTGGAGGGTCGAAATGAAGAACGCACTCAACTCCATCGACGTGGATACCTCTGGCAGCTACATCGGTGGCGACAAGCACCAACGCTTCGCCGTCGGTGAAGTGAGCTAAGGCTCTATCGCGTTGACTTTGAGTTCGTGCCCCATGGATCACAGCTGCTTCTAGGCCTTCTCGGCCAAGTTGTTTCGCTGCACGGTCAGCTCCGTGGCGTGTACGCGTGAACACCACCGTTTTTCCTGTCCGTCTGATTAGATTCACCGCGACGTTGACTCGTTCGCTTCGGTCCACAGCCCAGAAATGATGTTGAAGCCTTTGGATGTCAGGAGTTTCTGGCCCCACCTCGTGACGGACCGGGTCGGACTGATAGTCACGGGTTAGCGCAGCAACGTCTTTGTCCAAGGTCGCCGAAAACAGCAGCGTCTGCCGGTCCGAAGGAGTGAGATCTAATATGCGTCGGACATCTGGCAAAAAACCCATGTCAGCCATGCGGTCTGCTTCGTCGATCACTACAGTCCGAACTGATTCAAGGGTCAACGCTTTACGGTCAAGAAGATCCTGGAGACGGCCCGGACATGCGACCAGAATGTCGACACCTTTTTTAAGGCGGTCTATTTGGCGCTTGATGTTGGTACCGCCATATGCGGACAACACCCATAGGTCGTGCGCTTGGGCTAGTGGTCGAAGTTCATCAGCGATCTGTTCAGCTAGTTCTCGGGTGGGTGCCAACACCAAAGCCGATGGTGCTTTGGGTCGCGATCCGGCGGTGCGTACGATGACAGGAATTCCGAAGGCGATGGTTTTACCTGAGCCAGTTGGTGCACGCCCGCAGATGTCGCGTCCATCTAACGCGTCAGGGATAGCGGCTGTTTGTACCTCAAATGGTTCGTTTATCCCCTGACTGGTGAGGACGCGCGTCACTGAAGATGGCACGCCGAGTTCGGCGAAGGTGGCAGCCAACGGAAGGTCCTTGCTCTCGGGGGTTAAAGCGGTGGAGGGGGAACACCGAACCACTGTTCCGAGTTGTACCGAGGGTACCGGTTCAATAGTGATCTACAGCGAAGGTTACGAGATCTCTGTGTCGATGGAGCGCAACTCCTGATGGTTGCTTTATTCGACCAAGGTTGGGCCTGCGCCCCGAACTCGGGTTTGACGCATGTTCCGTCGATATCGGTCAGCGTCATAACCAGTCCCTCGATGCAAAATGCAGCGGTTATCCCAGAAGAGGGTGTCCCCCGGCTGCCAGTCCTGTGACCATCGATGTTCAGCTTGAGTCGCCGAGTCGTTGAGTTCGTCGATGAGGCGGCGGCTGTCGATGCCGCTCCACCCAACGATTGAACGGGCGTGTGACCCGGCGTAATAGTTGCGTCGCCCGTTGCGGGGATTAGTTCGCACCAGCTTTTGTTCGATCGGCGGCAAAGAAGCAGCGTGGTTGTCGTGGACTGGTGCAGTTTTGGTGCGGCTGAACACATAGTCATGGAGCACATGAAGATCCTTGATCTCAGCTTGTTTATCTGCGCTGAGACGTTCATAGGCAGCACGTTGGCTCACAAATTCAGTTGCGCCCCCCTCAGCAGGTACTTCGTAGGCATGCAAAATCGATACATATGACGGCACCCGGCGAAAAGAAGAATCTGAATGCCACAAATTGTTGCCCTTCATGGAACGGGTATGCCCAGCAGCTTCATCGTGTTTGGTGTCAGCGTCGATGACGTTGCCGACCGTACCTATATACACAATCTCTCCGGTCCGCCCAAAGGTGACATGGTTCTCTTCGGGTTCTCCGAGCGCTGAAGTGAGCTGAATCTGCGCTTCGTCAGTCATATCTTGTTGCGAGAACAACAAAACAGAGTATTCATCTATCGCTGCGTGCAACGCTGTCACCTCTTCGCCGGTAAGTGAACCGGT
>Ga0066850_10000605_pt1 | contig 19249 bp, 18 predicted proteins | sample ETNtaG_4_FD_67282 | JGI IMG/M metagenome (GOLD analysis project Ga0066850, IMG submission 67282) | Marine microbial and viral communities from oxygen minimum zone, Eastern Pacific Ocean - ETNP201406SV67 | ecosystem: Environmental > Aquatic > Marine > Oceanic | place: Pacific Ocean: Eastern... | reverse complement strand
ATTAATTAATAATACGTTTAGAGATATTAGCTTTGCATTCTCAAATGAACTAGCACTAATTTGTGCTGAACACAATATGGATGTAGATCGGGTTGTGAAATCAGCAAATGATGGTTATAAACGTAACAAAATTCCCTTTGCAAGTCCAGGAGTGGGAGGGTTATGTTTAAGGAAAGACCCATACATATATTCAAATGCTTCAAAGGACACGTCAATATTAGCACTTGCAGCTCGAAAAATTAATGACAAATTACCACACCATGTTGCAAATAAAATTGAACAATTCTCAAACAAGACAAATAAAACAAACCCAAAGATATTCTTATTAGGCTTAGCATTTAAAGGTCAACCAGAAACTTCAGATTTACGAGATTCAACATCAATAGATATTTTCAACATATTAAAACAGAAAGGATTCAAAAATATATATGGTTATGATCCAATTGCCAACGCTAACGAATTAAAACAATTAGGAATAAATACAGTGACGCCAGAAGAAGGTTTCAAAGATGCAGATATAATTGCAATACTTAACAATCATAAAAAATATATGGATTTAGATATAAATTCATTAATCAAGACCAGCAACAAACCTTTACTATTCTTAGACACTTGGCACATTTTCACAAAAGAGAGTATTTCACAAGATAAGGTATTTTATTCAGGACTCAGTTTTGACCAGTTTTGACAATTCAGAAAGCGAACTTATAATCAAATCAGGATTCAATTCATTCAATTCATTCTCTTCCAAAGAACCCCTTTTCGCAACACTATAAACATTGGCTATTTTTGCAAGCATTACATCCGCACGTTCATCACCAACCATAACTATATTTTCACCATTCAAATTATACTTATTCAAAATATATGAAACATGTTCTGGACCTTTACCAAAACCCTCAACAGAGCCCAATACATCGACAAATTTATCATATATTCCTAGACGTTTGGCAGACGCAACAACATCTTCAGGAGTTGCAGAACTAGAAACAAACAAATTCAAACCAACTGTGTTCAAATAATCTAATGTAGAAATGGTATCAGGGAACAAATGAGTTTCATTCAAATTAAATAGATTCAACTCAGTAAATTCACAACTCAGTTCAAAATATTCCGAATCTGTCAAATCTCGACTCCCAACAGAATTTGATATAGCATCAAAAAGAACGCGCCTAGGAACGCCTGAATGTTGTCGATATGCCTGCTCAACTAATTTTGAAGAATAACCAAAAAAAGTATTAAACAACTGTCCCGCATTTTCAATTTTCATATCTAATGAATTAACCAAAGTACCATCCCAGTCAAAGATTAATGTTTCACAAGCTATACCAGTTCTTCTAGTTTCCAATCTGTCTCCCAATTATAAACAGGTTCACTATCAATCATACTAGCAAAGCGTCCACTATAATAATCGCGATTCAGTAATTCTTCAGGACTCATATCTCTTTGCTCTTGTCCAAGTCCAACTTTCCAATTTGGAATATTTTTATGAACATAATCCATAATCTCTCCAGAACTCATTTTTCCAAATTCAACTAGGCGTTTCAATTCTTCAGGATTAATTGAAACCGGACCATCTCTTGAAGATTTGGCATCTTGAATTGTGAAATGTCGCTCGATAACCTCTGCACCTTGTCCTAATGCTAAAATTGAAGCATCAATACCATCTCTTGCAACCAACGAATGATCTGAGAAACCAACAGTAGAAGTAAATTGTCTAAGATAATTCATCCGATTCAAATGTAATTCTTCCATCGGTGTTGGATAAATAGTAACACAATGAAGAAAATCATAACTTGTACCTTTAAGTATATCTGCAGTTTTTTCAATTTCATGATTATAACTTGCACCTGTAGAAACAACTAAATGATCAAAATTATCGCTTAAATCCTGAATTAACTGATGTGCGCCGCAATCATAACTTGCAACTTTAACTGCCTTCATTCCTAAACTTGAAAGAAATGGAATTCTTTGACGAGTAAAAATAGTAGTCATTGGTTCCACACCAACATTTTTACATTCATCTATAAACCATTTAAAGTCATCATCGCTCAAATCCATTGGAGCCAATCTATCGACTTCTGCTTGGTATGGACGAAATATGGACTGTCTAATACCCTCACTATCAACTACGCCTTCTTCAAATCGTTTCCTATAAGTAATTTCAGAAGCAAGCATAGATTGTACTTTTACATAGTCTGCTCCTGCCTCGGCAGCAGCAGAAATCATTTCACTCAACAGTTTTTTATCACCATTGTGATTTTGACATAATTCTGCAATTATTGTAGCCATCATGAATTTATTTCAACTAATTCAAAATCTAGTTGAATTTTCCCCTCATCTATTAATCTCTGTGCAAATTCAAAATCTTCTTCAGAGTCTATATTTGCTAAAGTAGTACCATCTAATATTTGAGCACCGCAGCGAACACCATAACGATCTCCATCATTCATCAAAGTATTGTATGTAGAAACATAAACTGCACCATTCATCCAATAATAAATTCCAGGCAAATCTTGACGTACTTTATATTTATGTGATTCAATAATTTTGTTTTTCATTCCATCTTCTTGAATCATCGAAACCAATTCTCCATCATTTTTTACTTCTTTAATTTTATATGGATGAAAATGTCCGGGAGTTTCAGAAACTGAAGCAATTCCAGTAAATTTATTATTAATCAACATATCAATTGCATCATCGATATGCTTACTTAATCTAAAAGGAGAAGTACACTGAACCAAGATTATTAGATCTGGAATCCAACCTTCACTCTCCAGAGTTTTTACTACATGTTGCATTCCCGACTCTGCAGGACTCAAATCTTGAGCTAATTCACTCGGACGTATAACAACTTCTGCACCATACTTTTTACTAACTTCAGAAATTTCATCATCATCAGTAGAAACAACAACACGATCTACTTTTTTTGCGCCCAATGCAGAACAGATACCATAAGCTATTAAGGGAATACCGTTCAATTTTTTCACATTCTTACGAGGAACACCCTTAGAACCTCCCCGAGCAGGAATAATAGCTAAAACTTTCACAAGACCTCCTTGTCACTAAATCTTAAAAATCGATCGACATTATGCATATCAAAAAACATAACTTCTGCACAATATCTCGACCCATTCAACATACCATATTTAATCAATATTTGATTTTTGAAGGAACACATATTTGGTAATTTTGAAATTGCAATATCCAAATTTTCACTAAAACTTAAAGCAGAATCATATATTGCTGCGATATCTAAGTCCTTTAAAACTTCAACATTAAAAAAGATCTCAGGATCATCACCTTCAGAATATGGAAAAACAATCAACGGTTTGTTTAAAATTACACTATTTGAAATAGTTCCCCATCCTGCACGCGCAACAATACCTATAATATTTTTATTAAATTTAATTTTAACAGGATCTTTATCTGAATCATAAACCTTAAATTTTCCAAAATCAATATTTAAATAATCCAGTTCATTAATTCCAGATTTGTAAAAATAAACCCCTTCTTCAATTGAGGATTGATCAACCTCAACATCAGTTCCAATAAACGGAACTGAAACACATAATTCCTCAATACCTAAACTTTTTGGTTCAGAAACAAATATTTTAGTCTGTGAATTTTCTATCCGCTTTGCAATTTTAATACATTTATCAACATGATTTCCTGAAAACATACCTTTGTTGACTGATTTTTGCAAGAATTCAGAAAATAAACCCATAACACTACTATATGATAGAGGAATTGGAGACAAAATACGCGGATTTCTACTAATTTCCATAACGACATTTTCTTCAGAAATCAATTTTTCAACCACAACATTAAATTCCTTTTCAACTTTAAAATAATTCTCAGAAATTAATTTTAAATTCTCAGAATAGTTCTTACCTTTATAGAAAATTTTATTCAATACATCTCCAGTATCAACATCAAATTTTATTTCTAATTCAGGATGGCTCTCCTTTGCAATTTGGATTTGTCGAGATCCATAAACCAAAGGTGAAACAATGTTAAAAGGTTCATAACCCTTTGAGATAAGGATTTTATTAAATTCAGCTGCAATATCTAATGCCCTTAAGAAAGGACCATATCCATATGCAAAATTCAGAAAAATTGACTTCTTCATAATTAATTCTCAAGATTTAATTTTTAAACTTTCTGAAATAATGTCCTATAATCGTTTTTACCCATAAATCGTGGTTCAATTTTAATTTATTTTTATTTGGCAATTCCAGATATTTCAAAGCAGTATTATCACCAACAAATACTTCACAACCACAAACTTTTGCTTCATCCGCAGGTAAGCCATGACCTTCTGCAGTTGATGGAAAAATAAATACGTGTGCTTTCTGATATTCACCAATTAAACGTTTCTCAGACAAGTTAATTTTTTGTTCAACATCAATTTTACGAATATTAATATATATTTTATGATACCACTTTAATCCACCAACTCTAACAAATTTCAAATCAATATATTGTTGCAAATCACCAACAATCTTCAACTGAAATAATAAATTCTTACGTTTGTCTGTAGAACCAACGGATAATACGGTAAATTTCTTATTTTTATTTCCCTTTTTATATTTTTCATTCAAATCATAATTAACAACCTTAACAATTGATTTAGATACATCATATAACTCAAGAACAAGTTTTTTAGTATATTCAGAATTACAATAAAACATCTCACTTTTACTACTAGGATAATACAGCCAGGAATAAAATATACTCTTCAAAAAATTACGAGATTGAAGGGGAAAATAGTCATGAATCACACAACCATAAATATCAACACCTTGTATTCTTGAAAGAAGTGGCGCAGCCAGTATATATTCATCTGCCGGAAATTCAGCACGCGATACACCAAAAATATGTAATAAACGAAAAAACCAACTATATTGTCCATACAAATTAACAACTTCAATATTATTTCTATCTGCAAAATTTCTAACAAACTTACCTATACCTGATTTTTCAGGAAAATAGCTCAAAATTTTCATATTGAAATATAAATCACAATTCACGAAATAATCTAAGACTTATAAATTTTAGCAAATTATCTTTTATCGAACTTAGTTTAATTAAACTTTTAAATCCACATGCGTCACCAACTGAGATGAAAACAGCACTTATAACTGGAATTACTGGACAAGACGGTTCTTATCTTGCAGAATTTCTTCTCGAAAAAGGATACAAAGTTTATGGTCTAGAACGAAGAAATAGTTCAAGAGATCGAAGAAATATAACTCAGATTCTTGATAAAATTGAATTAATTAATGGCGATTTATTAGATCAAGCATCAATTATTGCAGCAATAAAAGAGTCTAATCCTGATGAAATCTACAATCTGGCAGCACAATCATTTGTTGGTTCTTCATGGGGTCAACCAGAATATACTGGAAATGTAACCGCCCTGGGAGCATTAAGAGTTCTTGAAGCAATAAGACAAGTTAATCCAAAGATTAAATACTATCAAGCATCCAGCAGTGAAATGTTTGGAAAAGTAAAAACAACACCACAAGATGAATCAACACAACTACATCCACGAAGCCCTTATGGTGTAGCAAAATGTTTTGCTCATTGGATAACACAAAATTATCGTGAAAGTTATGGAATGTTTTGTGTATCAGGAATATTATTCAATCATGAATCACCAAGAAGAGGTGAGGAATTTGTAACCAGAAAAGTAACAAAAGCTGTTGCACGTATAAAATATGGAAAGCAGAAAGAATTAAGACTTGGAAATCTTGATGCAGAGAGAGATTGGGGACATGCACGAGATTATGTTGAAGCAATGTGGTTAATGATGCAACAAGATAAACCTGAAGATTTTGTAATCGGAACAGGAATTTCAAACTCAGTAAGAACAATGGTTGAAACTGCATTTAATCATATAGGATTAAATTACAAAGATTATGTAGTTGTAGATCCAAAATTCTTTAGACCTGCCGAAGTTGAAATACTGCTCGCAGATGCTTCAAAAGCTGAAAAAATATTAAATTGGAAACCAAAAAAAACATTTAAAGATTTGATTATAGAAATGGTTGACAATGATCTAAAATTGGAAAAATGAAATATCATTGGCCACTAATGGGTGAAATCATCACCGAAAATCAACGAATGGATTTGGCAAAATTCATTCTATCAACTACAAGATATACTCAAGGTCCACAAGTAAAAGAATTTGAAGATCAATGGTCCAAATGGCTAGGAACAAAATATTCAGTATTCGTAACTTCGGGAAGCACTGCAAATTATGTTTTGGTAGCAGCAATAAAAGAAAGATATAATTTGAAAGACGGTGATAAAGTGTTAGTACCTGCAAATACATGGGTAACTTCAATTTCACCAATAATCCAAAATAATTTAACGCCTATTTTTTATGATATTTCATTAGATAACTTTGGACCTGATGAAGGATCAATAGAAAAAATAAAACAAAAACACTCTGAAATAAAATTTGCATTCGTAACTCATCTTTTGGGTTTGCCTGCAAACCTAAACTCAATTAAAAAATATTATCCAGAAATAATTATTGGAGAAGACGTTTGCGAATCTCACGGCACAACAGTTAAAGATAATAAAGCAGGAACGTTGGGCGCAGGATCAACATTTTCATTCTATTTTGGTCATCACATGACTACGGTTGAAGGTGGCATGGTTTGTACAAATGATAAAGAGCTATACAATCTAATTAAAATTAAACGTTCACATGGTCTAGCAAGGGAACTTCCAAAGGAACAATTCAAAAGCACTCAAGAAAAATATCCAACACTACATCCACAATTTATATTTTTAACAGACGGATATAATTTTAGAAATACTGAATTATATGCATTTCTTGGACAATTACAACTTAAAGATTTAGATAATTCAATCAAAATAAGAAGACAAAACTACAAACAATTCCGCGAAATGTTACTAAATTACTTGGAATTATTTCATATACCTCAAGAAGAAGGAAATAGTAGTTTTTGTTTACCATTTATTTGTAAAACTGCCAAACTTAAAGAATATCTCAGTAATTATTTAGAAACAAAAGGATACGAAACTAGACCAATAATTGCAGGAAATTTATTGAGACAGCCATTTCTAAGGGAGTTTGAAAATGAAACAATTCTTAAAAATTCTGATATTGTACATCACAACGGATTATATATTGGAAACAGTCAATTAATTACACAAGAACATATGAATAATCTAGAAGATGATATCGAAAAAGCAATCAAAGAATATACTAATATGCACAATAATGCGTAATCAGGAAAATGCAATAAGAACTTGGCATTCACAAATAAAACAACTTGTCCAACAAAATAAAGAGATTAATTTTGGAGTATCCGTTTATGAAAATGACTCTTCAGATAAAACCAAGGAATTATTGAAGAAACTAAATTTCAAATTTGTAAAGAAACATACAGTAACTTCTGAAAACATAAACACAAAATTTTTTGGAAGTGTTGCAAAAGCCGAACGTTTAATTAATCTTGCAAATGCAAGAAACAAGTGCATAAATCAAGCAATTAAGCGAGAAAAATATGATTATATAATTTTTATAGAACCAGATATAAGATACAACATCAAACAAATATCAAAACTACTAAACAAAGTTATTAATTCAAAATATAATTTCGATATAGTTTCGCCAGTATCTCTAAATTCAAATAATCACTTTTATGATAAATGGGCAACTAGAAAAAATAAATTTACTGAATATTGGTATCCCTCAACATTCAAGAAAGGATTATTAAAACTATATTCAACATTCAGTTGTTTTTGTATTTACAATGCAAAGCCAATATATCAAGGTTTAACTTTCGCACCATACAACAATAGATTAAACAAATATGATTGTGACACGGCAGTAATTTGTGAAAATTTCCAGGAAAAAGGATATTCAAATATTTTCATGGATACTGATTTTTTTGTTATACATCCAAACAAATCAAAAAACAAACTTTTGAATAACAAAATAATCCGAAGAGTATATGATTATATAATTCACATTATATTTTATAAGCTACACAAAGCAAATTAAATTTTACTATAATATTTTAACCACAATACAAATAATTCATTAGAAATATCTTTCACGGTTTGATTTTCGGTTCGAGTTCTAATAATCTTAACATTAGTTAAATTTGGCAAAATATTTTTAAACAATTTTTCCTGTCGTTCAAGATCACCCTTTGGATGCAAAGGTTTACGAGAATATAATTTAGAAACATCCGAATATAAATAAAATATCAAATCAGGTTTAGGCATTAAGTTATATAAAGTTCTACGTAACCACAAAGGAACATATTTCATCAACAAGAGATCAGTCCCAAATCTATCAGTAATAACTATTTTACGCGTTCTACGAAGAATAAATATCTTAGAATATCTCAACATAAAATCTAAGTAATATATTGGCGCTGCAAAACTATAAACCAAGCTTCGTTTGAAATTGTTATGATCATTCTTAATTAATTTATCATTCCGAAGTTCATATTTCTTATATTTTCTACCAAAGAACTGTATTGGCAAAATATTATTTTTACCCCTACCAACATAAACAAGTTCAGAAGAAATCTTATGGGCTTTTAATAAATTTATAATGTTTTTTGTGGCTGTACTTTTACCTGCACCATCCATACCGATAAACGTAATTAGCGGTGCACCTCTAATTAAGCGAGGAATATACCAAAGAATTGACATAATATAACCATAATATACCTTAATTGGATTTATGAGAAATATTTTCCGTCTTATTTCTTTACGTGCGCGCTTTAACAATTTAAAATCTTTTAAGAACAGTGCAAATACACGATGACTAAGATTAATACCTAACAATTTTTCTAGATTAGTCAACAAGTAATCCTTATCAAAATTTTTTATAGAATTTGCCAAAGCTGAATATCTATCACTTCCAGGAGAATGAATTATCAAGGTCAGTAACAAATCCTCTTTAGACAGTACGAAATATTTTCCAACCTCAGATCTTCGAGACAAAGCTTGTTCTGCTCCCAAATAAATAATATGCCTACCACTAACACCTCCAACATGAAAATGAAATTTCAATAACTTGGAATCTTCAGAAATATATTTCACATAACCTTTATGTTTTGAAAAAGGAGATAATTTTTCTTCAAAAAATCCCTTTCTCCTTAATAATCTATCAATCTTGGCTACACTATTTGAATCAACAACAATATCAATATCTTTACCAATGTGTATTTTACTATTCTTCAAAAAATCCCAATTTCTCAAAATTGCATAATCTATTTTATTTTTATTCAAACAGTCCAATATATTTATTGCAACAGTTCTAGTTTTATTCATGCCAGTACATAACTGAAAACATTAATAAGCGCTTTTATCTTTTGTTTCATAATAGTTATAAAACTAAATAGGAAGCACCACTATGCCAAGAAAAAAAGTAAAAAATATACTTTTCACATCAAATTCTACAACATTTACAAAAAGACAACTACCACTAATAATTGAATTAGAAAATAGAGGTTATAATGTAAAAACAATCTCATATTCAAAACAAGCAACAGAAATATTACGTTCAAAAGGAAAAAAAGTAGAATACATTATAGATTATTTCGATAATTACAATCCCAAAAAAATAGAAAAAGAACTAAAGAAATACGAAAAGAAATACGATACAAATATGAATTTAATTATAACAGGAGATAAAAATTATACTTGGAAAAAAAGAGAAACAGCTAAAAGAGATTTAGTTAAACATTTCAAATTTTGGGAGAACTATCTAAAAAAAAATAAAGTTGATGTAATCTTTGGCGCACAAGAAAGATTTATTGATATGGTACCAAGAATTATAGGATCATATTTTGGATCAACCCAACTTGCATATAAGCAAAATATGTTTCCTGGAACATTTATAGTCGTCAAAGATCCTGTAGGAAGATGGCATACGTTAAATAAATATTGGAGCAGAAATAAAAATCGGAAACTAACTTCAAGTGAATACAAACGTGCAAAGAAATATTTGACTAATACAAAAAAAAAGAAACTTGTTGCGCCAGGAAATCAAGTATTCGTTGCACCACAACTAAATGATTTACGATTATTCATAATAAGTCTATATAATAATTGGAGATATGAGAAGTTTAGAAATCCTTACGCAAATTTATACCATATAGGAAAAGAACAAACCCTTCGTGTTTTAAGAAAACCAATTTCGAAATTTTTCACAGAAAAACCAACAAAAAATGAAAAATATATTTATTTTCCATTAACTCGTAGCGGAGATGCACAGATACTTTTGAGAGCACCACAATATTATAATCAGCTAGAGCTAATTAAAACAGTTTCAAGATATATTCCTGCAGGATATAAATTATACGTAAAACAACATCCAACGGGAGAAGGAGAATTTGATTTAAGAGATTTAAATTCAATAAGAAAAATAGAAAATGTTAGATTAATTGATACTTATATGAATACACACGAGATTTTAAAAAATACTTCAGCAGTAATAACTATTAACTCAAATACTGGAATTGAAGCATTAATATACAAAAAACCAACAATTCTATTAGGAAATGTATATTATGATATTTCAAATATGTTCATAAAAGTTCGGGATTTCTATGACTTGCCTAGCTCAATAAAAAAAGCACTCAAAATGAAATTCAATGATGTTGAAATTTTAAAGTTTATCAATGCATTATTAGAATCAACACACAAAGGGCATACTTTATTTGTAAGAAAATTTAATAAATATCTCTACGACGCTAAAAATATAAAAAATATAGTTGACGGGTTTGAAAAGGAATTCAAGTTATTATGAAAATAGCAATAATAACAAACTCATTTAAGAAATCAACACTAGAAGCAACCAAGTTAACAACATTACAACTTGCAAAATATTTTAACTCAAGAAATCATAAAACCATTGTAATTGGAGAAAAAACAAGAAATTTAAAAACAACTGAATTAATGGACTCAGTAAAAATATACAGAAAAGCAATTGTATTAAATAACTCAATTTTCTTTACAAGATTAAATCAATTAATTTCTGCACCAAAAACAATCAAATATGCTGAAAAAAAAGAAAATATCAAATTTGATATTATACATAACATAAGTGCATCACCACTACATGTAATAAGATTATTATTATCCAATCCATTTTCAAAAACAAAAAAAATACACACAATAAAATCAATATCGAAAAGTAGATTGGGATATCTTGCTACACCATTAATGAACTTAATAGATAAAGTAATCGTAAATAATGAATTAGTTGGAAAAAAATTAATAAGACTAGGATTAAACAAATCAAAAATAAGACTAATTAGGTCATCAATAGATTTAAAGAAATTTAAACCATATAAAAAAACAACAAAAACTCCAACAGTATTCTTCTATGGACCATTCACCGAAAGAAAAGGAATAAATTATTTAATTAATGCAATTCCTTTAGTTATAAAAGAAAATCCAAAAGTAAAATTTATTCTATCTGTAAAATTTAATAATTATGATAAAAAATATGACCAATTAATTAGTGATTTATACATAAAGGATAATGTAAAAATTATAACAACAAAAGAAAAAATAAATTTACCAAAATACATTAGCAATGCCGATATTGTTGTATTACCATACCCAAATTTAATTGCAACAGAATCAAACCCACTATCAATTTTTGAGAGCATGGCATGCAAAACACCAGTAATAACATCAGATCTAAAAGAATTAAGAGTATTATTAAAACATAAAGAGACGGCATTACTTGCAAAGCCTAAATCTCCAAAAAGTATTGCAGAAAACATATTACTACTATTATCAAATAAAAGACTAAAATCAAAACTTACAAGAAACGGATTCAAACTTTCAAAAGAGTTCGGATTGAAAAAAATCGCTAATCAACATTTAAAATTATACAAATCTATTTCAAAGCAGAGTTAATTAAGTGCTTAATTTCTCGAAAGTTTAATAACCCAAATGAATTCATTATAATTAAATATACAGTATAACCCATACTGAGTCCAACAAAAATTTCAACCCAAACATTCTGAGTTAATAGTGATTTAGTTCCATAAATAACTCCAAGAAATACTAAAGAACCAATACAAGCCATCATCCAAGATTTAATTGGCAATTTCATAGATAAACTATCCTTTACAAAATTACTTGAATATACAGACATTGATAAATAACTAACACTAGTTGCAATTGCTGCTCCCAAAATATTAAGTGGGGGAATCAAGATCAAATTCAAAACAATATTCATAACTGCACCAAATAATACAATATTGAAGACATTTTTAGGTCTACCAATACCAACCAAATAACTTTTATTAATTTCAAGTAGAAAATTAAAAATTATACCAAGCAATAAAATCTTAAATGGAATATTACCAAATAAATACTCTTCTCCAAACAATAATCTAATAATAACGTCGGAAAATATTACAAAACTAAGAAGAAAAGGCAGACCAAACAAGAATATATATCTATATGAAAGGCGCATAGCAGTACGAACTTTATCATATTTTTTTCTAGTCCATAATTCTGAAACCATCGGCATAAAGACTGAAGAAATTGAACTAACAACAATCATGAACAATAATGCAGTTGGTAAAATAATATTATATACTCCAACTTGTTCTAGCGTTCCAAAGTAAGTCAACATTAAAGTATCAAAATAACTTATAAATTTCCCACCAAGACCAACACTAAAAACCGGAATACCAAATGTAATAATCCGACTAGAAACTTTTCTAAAATCGGACATTTTATCATTTATCAAATTATGTGTTTTAATTGCAGGATAATAGAAAATAAATAACATAACTATTCCAACTAAAACATAAGACCATACAGCACTAAATATACCAAAACCAAAATAACTTAACGAAATAAGCGATAATAATATGATTAGGTTCTTTACTGGTTCTATTAATGCCGCTACAAAATTATTCTGAAAACCGCGGAAATATGCACCAGTCAATTTGAATAAAATACTTGTAAAAAAATATAATGAAAGGATTCTAAGAATCCAAAGAGAACTTGGATCTTTGAAATAAGATTCAGCAAGAAATGGAGAAAGATACCAGATTACACTAATAAAAATGACAGACAATAAAGTCTGAGATATAAATATAAAAAAGATTGCAGATTTAATTTTACCATACTGTTTTTTAATAACATATTCAGGTATAAATTTTACAAACGCATGATACATACCAATATTACGAAACATTAAGAAGAGGGAAATAAAAGTTAAAGTTGCATAAAATAATCCAAATTCTGCTTGGCTTAAGTTATGTAGTAAAGTAAGTCGAGTAAGATAAGCAAAACCGCTGGCAAAAACCAGTGCAATAAAATATACCAAACTCCCTTTCAACATACGTTCTAGATACATAAGAATGTTACCAACTTAAGATTTAAACTTCTTTTGAATAATATTAAATTTCCACAACAAAATCTTATACAAAATACCTATTGCAGTTGAATATGAACCAGTACCGTTTTCAAGAGTATCTTTACTATATATAATTTCTACAGGAACTTCAGTATATCTAAGTCCATTTCTAGAGATTTCTTTTATTATCTCCGAAGCATGAGCCATTCTATTTTCTTTTATTCTTATTTTTTTAGCAGACTTCCGAGACATCGCCCTAAATCCATTATGAGCATCAGTAAGTTTAACACCTAACAATATTCGTTCAACTAAAACCGAGCCTTTCAACAATATTTCACGAGTAAGTGGCATTTTAGTTTTTTTAGTTAAAAATCTAGATCCCAAAGAAATATCCACAATATTTTCCCTAATGGGTTTAACCAATTCTTCAATTTCTTTTGCCTGATGTTGTCCGTCCGCATCAAAAGTAATTACAATATCTGCACCCGCTTTAAGAGCACGTTTAATTCCAACTCGCAAAGCAGCACCTTGTCCGAGATTAATTTTTTGTTCAACTAAAAGAACATTCTTAAATTTTTTAACAACTTTAACAGTACTATCGGAAGATGCATCATCAACGACCACAATATTATACTTATATTTTTTTAAATCCTTAATAACTTTAGAAATCCGAGTTCCCTCATTATATGCAGGAACAACTGCAAATATTTTCAGTTTCTTAGACATAAAAAAGCTATACACAATCCATTTATAAATTTTATATAACAAGCTTATACATGAATTATAGGAGAATTACACGCTTTGTTTTAGTTGGAGGAACGGCAACATTCATAACTTGGGCACTAATTTTTTTCCTCAATGACGTACTTGCATTATTTTATATTCCTGTAGTAATATTCGCAGAAATAATTGGATATACTTATAATTTTTTCATGAATAAATTCTTTACATTCAAACAACATAGTAAAAATTACAAAAGACAGGCATCAATTTTTACAGGTGTAAGTATTGGAGGAATATTACTCAATATAGTCATAATAATTTTCATCGTAGAAAACTTTGAAATGAAAGCACACATTGCAAAACTAATATCTGCAATATTTGTGGCAGGATATAGTTATGGATTTCACTCAAAATTCACCTTCAAAAAATAATTAACGCAATAAACCCAATTTCTTACGAGCAAAAAACTTCAAAGTTCGAACACCATCTTTCCAAGGTTCTAACTTTGCTTCACCAATTCTAACGTTTGTAAAATTAATTGGAATCTCTTTGGCACGAACACCCAATTTTTTAAAAGCCTCAATTTTAATTTCCTGAGATAAAGGCATACCGTCGCTAGTAATATTCAAATGTTTCAAAGCCTTAGTTCTAAATATCCACATACCCGACCAAGAATCTTCAAGTTTTAATCCAAATAGTATATTAGTTGCAGTTCTGAACACATAATTTCCAAATCTATTCCTAAACGTCATAGATTTTTTACCCATATTAGAAAAACGGTTAGTTGTAATGAACTCAAGATCTTCTTTTTCAAGTATTTTAATAAATTTAAGAGAATCTTTGAACGGATAAGTATTATCCGCATCACCAGTGATTATAATATCACCTTTAACTGATTTGAAACCCTTCTTATACGCAGAGCCATAGCCACGTTTTCGCTCTTTAACTACTCGTGCACCAAGCTTTTTAGCAACCTTGGCAGTATTATCTGTGCTTGCATTATCAACAACAACAATCTCAACAGAATAACCTGCTGTTTTCAACTTAGAAACAGGTATTGACTTAATAACTACAGGTAATGCATCTTCCTCATTAAGTGCAGGCATAAGAAAACTTATCATTGGTTTGCTTCTTCTTGACATCGAAATAGTTTACTTAGCAATCTTTATTAAATTTACTCAAAAGGAGTCAATATGAATATTCTAATAACTGGGGGTGCGGGATTTATAGGAACGTATCTTGCAAACAAACTTTCAGAAAACAATGAAGTCACAGTTATTGATAATCTTTATAGAAAAAACGAATTAGAACTGAACAATAAAGTAAAATTTTTAGGTGAAAGTATAATTGAAGACATAGAAGATTTAATTTCACAAAATGATGTAGTTTACCACCTAGCAGCAATTAGTCAAGTTATGACTTCGATTGAAGAACCCGAATTAACATATAAATTAAATGTTGAAGCAACAAAAAATATAGTTGCAGCATGCACAAAACACAAAAAGAAGTTAATATTTGCATCATCTCGCGAAGTTTATGGAAATCAGGATAAACTACCAGTTAAAATTAATGCAGAATTAAATCCAGAAAATCCATATGCTGCTTCAAAAGTTGCAGGAGAAGCGATAGTTAGATCGTATGGAAATTCTTACAAGTTAGATTATAACATTGTAAGAATGAGTAACGTATATGGTTACGGGGATGTAGATAGAGTAATACCAAAATTTATTGAAATGTTCAAAACAAATAAAGATATTGAACTATATGGTTCTGAAAAAATAATTGATTTTATTTATATTGATGATGTGGTGGAAGTATTAGTAAAGTTAAAAGAAAAGTCAGGATTAATATTAAATTTAGGATCTGGAATAAAGACAACGTTACTTGAGCTTGCAAACCTAATTAAAGAATTAACTCCCAATTCAAATTCTAAGATTAATATTTTAAATGAGCGACACGGTGAGGTTGGAAAATTCCAAGCAGACATTTCTGAAACAAAATCAAAACTCAGGTGGGAACCAAAAACATCCTTGCGCGAAGGAATAGTAAAAATATTCAATTATCAAAATAAGGAATAGTAATTTTCAAACCGTCATTCAAATTAACTTTTGGAGACCAATTTAATACTGTTTTTGCACGTCCAATATCGGGTTGTCGCTGTTTCGGATCATCGATTGGAAGTTCACGATAAACAATTTCTGAACTTGAACCAGTAATTTCAATAACTTTTTCTGCCAAATCCTTTATTGTAAACTCATCAGGGTTTCCTAAGTTAATTGGCATAATTTCACCAGAAGTCATAGTTAGATATAACCCTTCAACTAAATCTGAAACATAACAAAAACTTCTAGTTTGATTCCCATCACCATAAATTGTAATCGGTTTATTATTTAGTGCTTGAATAATAAAATTACTAACAACTCGACCATCATCTCGAGCCATATTTGTACCATAAGTATTAAAGATTCTAACAATTCGAATATCCAAATTATATTTGCGGTGATAATCCATAAATAAAGTTTCAGCAACACGCTTACCTTCATCATAACAAGCTCGAGGGCCAAGAGTATTAACATTACCATTATAACTTTCAACCTGTGGATGAACTTCAGGATCACCGTAAATTTCAGAAGTAGAAGCTTGCAATATTTTTGCACCATTTACTCGTGCAAACTCAAGAACATTAACCACGCCCACAGTATTAGCTTTAATAGTTTCAATTGGATCAAATTGATAGTGAATCGGACTTGCCGGGCAAGCCAAATTATAAATCTCATCAACATGTTCTGAAATCTTACCAATAAGAGGGTCAGTAATATCGTGTGAGACAATTTTGAAATTAGGATTACTTTCTAATTCACGTAAGTTATCAATTTTTCCAGTAAAAAAATTATCTAAACAAATAACTTTATTTCCATTATGTTCAAGAAGCAGTTTACAAAGGTGACTTCCCAGAAACCCAGCCCCTCCAGTAACAAGTATAGTGCGCATAATCCTAACCTATGAGAGAAACTTAAAAAGATATTGTTAAGCTATAAATTAACTTTGTAGATTTTACTTAAAACTCGATCATCATTCTCAGACCTAAAAACTTCAGTTAGGTATTTACCGAGTCCAGAATTCCAAGGAGTTTCAAAACTTTGATAATTTTCAGGCGAGATTAATAATAAATCAAAAGTCTGATAATTCTCTCCTCGAAGTGAAGGATCAACCCAAGTATTTTGTAAAATATATTTAACACCATTTTTATCTAATATTTCTCTATTTCTTTCCGAATCAAAAACAAACAAAGGATCAAAACTACTAATTACTCTCCCCGAGTTATCAATAGTATATTCGCTTTGAATCCAAAAAGAATCCCAATAAACATAATCAACACTATATTTATCAAGTAAGGATTTACGAACAACATCATTATTACCATATAATATAATTGCTTGATCAAGTTCTCGTGAATCCATATCAATAAATGGATCATTCTGTGCACGACGGACGGAAATTAATTTCCTACCACTCAACGCATTAATTGAAAATCCAAGTTCTTTAGTCGTCAGAACAACATCATTAATATTGCCATTACTAATCAAGTAATCTGAAGAATCAACAATATGTTCAGGAAGTCCGGTTTGTCCAACCGTATACCACTGACCCACCGATTTAGAACTATAAGCACTAACTTGGAATGCCAACAAACCAAGAATAATTAATGAAACACATTGAGTTTTTGTTAATTTAAACTTTTTACTAAATCTAAAACCAAAGTTTACACCATAAACAAATAATAAACTCCAAACGGGAAGAAGTAACATACTAGACATTCGATTAGGAATAAAATGAATACCAAATAAATTTACAGTAACAAGATAATGAAATGTAATAACTAAACTACTAACTAACAAAAATTTAATATAACTTTCAGCTCCAAATTCTTTAGTTTTACGACGAAGGAATAAACCCACAAGTCCAAGTAAAGTAAATAAAGAAATAAATGCAGAAAAAACACCAACGAAATTAAACAAACCACCCTTAATAACATCCTTAACAAATTCAAACTGAATTCCCGAATCTGACCAATCAACATTATTCCATTCATTATAGTGCAAACTTGTTTCGCCTTGATAAACAAAGATTGGTCCTGCCCAATATGCCATTGCAATCAATCCACCAACAAATGCTACAATAAAATAAGGCATGATTTTAGATTTTAAATTACTTTTAGATCTCAGTCCATACCACAAAAAAGCGAAAAAGATCAAAAATGTACTTCCAATAAACGATACACTATGTGTAAGTCCAGCAAGCCCATATCCAATACCTAAAAATAATATATTTCTTTTCGAAGTATCTTTGATGAAATTATATAATAGAAGGATAATTAAAGGCATAATCAATAATTCAGCGAAGGTTGTGTATTTTAGAATTGGAAATTTATCCGCCATAAAAAATACGAGAACACCAACAAGACCTAACACCTTTGATTTGAATAATTTATTAACGAGAGTATAAAATACAATTGCACCTAACAATAAAATAATATATGAGAATATGAAATGAGCAGCAATAGCATCAAAACCTAACTTTGCAATCAATCCCGCACCAATAGTATAAAGAATAAAGTAGCCAGGAAGTGCACCCAAAATAGTCGCAGATTCAAAAGGATTACCTCCAAATTTAAAGTGATTAGTCTGACCAAGTTGATAATAATAATCTCCACCATAAATCGGGCTTGGCAAACTTTCTAAAGGACTAAGATAAAGATAATTTAGAAAAGCCAAAAATCCAAGGACTACAACAAACATCCAATTATTCTTACACCATTCAATTAATTTCATGAATTATAATTTTCTTCGAACTCAGGCATTTTGGACTTATCCAAAAATCGCGCAGTATTTTCTAAATTGTTAGGATAATTAAGTTTCCAAATCTTAACAGGACCTACAATTCGACCATTATATATCATAAGTGGAACATCAGATGAATAAACTTCAGAAAACTCAGGAATAATTTCATTATTTATATATAATCTTGCAAATAGACCATCTTTAACTTTATTAGACATAAATAATAAACCAGATATCGGATCCTGATATTCACCTTGAACTACAGGAATAAATTTAACACAACCATCAATAC
>Ga0066850_10000604_pt1 | contig 19252 bp, 11 predicted proteins | sample ETNtaG_4_FD_67282 | JGI IMG/M metagenome (GOLD analysis project Ga0066850, IMG submission 67282) | Marine microbial and viral communities from oxygen minimum zone, Eastern Pacific Ocean - ETNP201406SV67 | ecosystem: Environmental > Aquatic > Marine > Oceanic | place: Pacific Ocean: Eastern... | reverse complement strand
CAGAGTATAGATTCCTGATTGTGATCTATCGATTGTAAAAGTACGCATGTCCATGCCACTTTCAATCGTCTTATCACCAAACTCATCCTCTAGCACCCATAGGAATGCCAGACTATCCCTGCCCCAATATTGGTCAGAACTCTGGCTTCCATCAGCCAAGATATTATCCTGACCTTCACTTATATTCACGGGTACAACCATGATTGCTGTCGGCGGGGTGTTATCAATCGCGACAGTAAGACACGAACATGGTGAAGTCAATCCGTCGTCAGAAACAGCTCGAATGATTAGAGAATATTCCCCATCATCGTAATTCGTAGTATCCAATGACCACATTGGGTATGAGATTGGCGTGGAGGACATATTGTTCCAATGTACAGACTCCGGCGATTCAATCAATGAGTGGATACACGACATTGCAATTTCACTGGAATTGCTAATTGCCCACTGTGCTCCAGCATCCCCCGCATCATCCATTGCAATTGTTTCCATTAATACAGTTCCAGTGAGTTGCTGAGAAGGATTATCAAAGATGATTTGGGGCCCCAATTCACTGAATTCATCACCATGTGAAAATATGATTAGTTGTTCTACACTAATCTGATTATTCGTATCAATTGCCTTGATTTCAAGGAGACACGAACATGAGCCATAGGATGAGAAATTCAAGTCCAATGAATACCCCCAAGAGTTCCGACTGGACTCATGCATGACTTCAGTTTCAGTTAGGCTGGAGGTTAAATCTCCTTCACCTATCAATAATATTCCATTGTAAATTTCCCAACTAAATGAATTTGGCAACCGTTCATCGAAATAGGTGCCTGAAATATTCAACCCATTATCGACGATTAAGCCGTGATTCTGGTCGATAATAATCTGTGGTGCATCATCAATAGTGGGACTCTCAGATATTACGGGAGTAACGAGTAAAATTAACACGCACAAGGCCGAAGATAGGCGGCCTAACCCCTTGTCCATGGTGATAGGGCTGGACTGGACCGTTTTCAATCGTTGGTTTGTTTGAGCGCCCTAAACGGCGCTTTTCCACCAATGAATCATTCGAAGTTATCACAATGTTGACCTTGGCCCGGGAAACTGTTTGCCTCCCTTGGGTTTGTGTACCATTTCTCTTCACACTTGTTTGAATAACCATCTTGATCCACATCAATGATTGCATCTGCAGCATCGAATGGGTCGAATTGGAAGTAATACTCCCAGCCAGATGCCATATCGTCATTGTCATGGTCCTGGTAGAACACCTCAGGGCCATCTTCCAATCCATCTCCCTCCGTATCATTTTGTACGGGGCTAGTGCCATTCAATAATTCCTCATAATTGGTGAAATTCTCTAAGTCATCATAGAATTGATTCCCTTCTTGTGTAGTCGGGTCAATGTGACAATTGAATGTCGTCGGGTCGTTGTGTGAAGGGCAATATCGATTCAGTAGATTGGTTCGATTAAGACCATCCTGGTCGAAATCTTCCTCACCGTCTTCTATCCCATCCAAATCACTGTCAATCATGCTAGGGTCCATGGGTCCGCGGGCTCCAAATGCTTCCAATTCTACTGAGTTAGAAAGTCCTAATTCAAGAGCTTTATCCGACCAGTAGACTTCCCATCCATCTGGCAATCGATCTTGGTCAGTATCGTCATCTACAGGGTTTGTATTCCAGCGGTCAGGTGCTTCCATAGCATTAGGTAGAGTGTCATTATCTACATCGAAGTTAGCGTCTGGTAAGCTACCCATTGCAGGGTCAAGAGCCCAGCGTCCGCCCTCTGAAGGCATAGAGAATCCAGTCAAATTCATTTCATGTACGAAATATTTCGGATCTGCTCTACCATCATTATCAGCATCGCCAGCACTGCCAGACCATTCCTGAATTCCATTCAGATAAATCCAACCTCCAGCTGCCTTCTCACATGTCGAATCTTCACAGCCTACTGGGCGCCATGTACTCATTGAAATCCACAATGAATGTGATCGTGTATTTTCAGTTGTTGATTCTACTTGCATCTCCCAACCATCAAGCATTCCATCCCCGTCTGTATCATTCACAAGAGGATTTGTTGCACTTTGCCATGGGCGTGGGATGTATAGGACTTCATGCCCGTCACTTAGAGTATCATTGTCTGTATCAGAATTGTTTGCATGAGTGATGTATAGATCTAATCCAAGGGATATTTCCTCACCATCCTCAAGGCCGTCGTTATCTGTATCGAACATTGATGCATTGGTTGTGTATGGTTGACCTTGCCAATCAAAACCATCAACGGCCTCGGTGTAATCCTCTAGATTGTCTCCATCTGTGTCTTTGTTGCTGGCATTGGTGTATGTATGGTAATACTCCCGACTATCGTTCAGTCCATCGCCATCTGTGTCAAACACACCAGGGTCACTATACACGTCAATTACATTGACACCACGCTGGACGACACGAATTGTCCATCCCATTACTTCAATTCCATCAATCAATCCATCTCCATCGGTATCGGGATTGAGTGGGTCACTTGAACGACCATCAATGATTCCGTCTCCATCTCGATCTCTTGCTTGGTATTCGTCAAGGTTTGTGAATCGCTCATTTTGTTCAACAATATTCATCCAAACAAAACTTCTCTCTGTTATTTCCTCATTTACTTGAGCAGAAATAGTGTAAACGAATCCGTCACAAGGTGCAGTCAATGGGATGAGTTCGTATTGGCTCCCTCCAGAACTTGCTCCAGATAGTGTTACTTTAGCCCATGCAACTGTTTGATTTGCAACAACTTCCTGGTATAATCCAACATTAATTGAATGGACACGGGCGAAGCCATCAAAGTTGTCTAGTCGGACGTCACCGTTACCATTCTTATCGAATCCATCGTGATCAGGGTCGTCGATTCCATTGCTACCGTTTCGGGGATTCAATCCATTATTGGCTTCCCAACCATCTGGCATAAAATCATCATCAGAATCTGGATTAGTAGGGTCTGTGAATTGTGAAGGTCCCCATGTATATGCGACTTGATATTCTTCGACATTTGACAAACCGTCTCCGTCCTCATCAGTAAAGGAATCTGTTGCATTTGCGGGGTCAAGAATGGAGTTAAAGCAGAATTCAAATCCATCAGGCATCCCATCACCATCAGTATCCCAGTCCCCTGGTCCATTCATCCGCCCGTCATTATCCATGTCTTCTTCGAACCATGCCAAGTTCTCGGCGACGATTCGTGCTTGTGTAAAGGGTGCTGAAATTTGCATTGGGCTAACTACATCACCACAGTAGGAATCGATTTCTATTGTTCCAAATGAGACTTCCACTTCGTCACCAATCAAGTCCCCATCGCTATCACGTTCCCATGGGTCAGTTCCATAGCGTTCCTCGATGTAATTGGGCATTGTATCCCCATCAGAATCTAGGACCGTATCACACGAATGTCGCTCTGTGTATGGGTCTTCCAGAATATCCCATTCATCTTGTCCGAATGCTTGAATCAATTCGGCAACTGTTGAAGGGGTGAGTAAACTGCAATCCCAGTTAGCATCAACGGGATTCATCAGAGTAAATGTACTTCCATCGACTCCAATCACCTGTTTCTGGTGAAGAACTTCCCAACCATCATTTAGGCCATCCGCATCACTATCGGCAAGGTTTGGATTGGTACCATAGGCTGCTTCTTCTGTATTAGGAAGCCCATCGCGGTCAGGATCTCCCATCGGGCCATTGTTAGGGTCAGGGAACGTCTCATTATTTTCCCCAGTAGTAATGTCATCTTCATTTGGATTTTGAGTTGATTCTATTTCACCGAAATCAGCATCCCCATCATCATTGGGGTTGAGTCCATGGGCGATTTCCCAACCATCGAGTAAACCATCACCATCCGTATCATTATTGTCAGGGTCAGTAGAATATTGGTTTACCTCGACGTTATTACTGAGGCCATCATTATCATTGTCCTCACCATCCTTTTGGGTTTCACCATCCGGTCCAAACACGTCATTTTCTGAATCCCAGTCACTGTTATCAAACCATGAACCTGCTATTGTATACATGCCGGATAAGCATAGTGTGGCTGTGATTGCGACTACTGCCCATTGGTTGTGATTTAGTGCCATATGATTCATCTCCAGAGGGTGCGTAGCACCCTTCGACTATCCTATCGACTCGACTCTTCACACTTAATGCTTCAGTGGCACCGTGTGCCCCTGTATCATGCATATTTCCCCATAATCCTGATTATGCGATTTCCCTTCGACTTTCAAGTTGAATGGAATGTCCGCCTTTGAAAGTTGACCATGATGCCTTCGCAGACCGTCCTTCAGCCCGTTCCCAGCAACCGATAAGTCGTCCAACAACGATTGCAGGGTGTAGTGCTGCAGGAATAATCAATTTGACACCCCCATGGGAATCAATTTGTTCTACAGTTGAGACATACCCCAAACCCTGTTGAGACAAGTGGCGTGAAGATACTGAAATCCAATGTTCCGGAGTAGCAATGAGGACCAATTCCCCTGAGGCGAGGAATTGCTGACGGGCAGCTTCTGCCATGGCATCCCATAGGATGATTTGTTCTGGTTCTGTTACCCCGTCCCATTGTGTACGTGGGTCTGTGGATTTTGGTGTAGATGAAAGGTATGGGATGGTTAATTTTTCAAATCTCAGCAAGAGGTCCTGCTGCAATATTACAACTCTATTACCCTCTACAGTCCAGAGTCCATCTACTTCATGGCGCGCATGTTCGAATAATGATGTATTCGATACAATTTCACCCTCGACATCAGTCCACGGGATATCTACATTTTTTGCGGCAGGGATATCTCTAGGGTCAGGGGAAAACTGAACAACAGTTTCTCCAGAACCTCGGTCAGACCACTGAAATTTATATCTCTGGTCTTTGATACATTCCCAGGCAGCATTCCCCATGCCTGCCGCGAGGGCTGTATGTGCCCTGTTTGCAACCAATAATGTCCCCCCCTCTGTTGATGCTTCCAACATTTCCAATTGGCCGAGGCCACGAAGTGCCCAATCCGAATTTATTGTCGCCATTCGCTTCTTTTGCTGTCCGATCCATGATGATGGCAAAGGCGGCGCTAATCCCCAATACCATTCTTCAGATTCTGCAGAAGCATATGCCAATCTTCGACCCAATGTTTGATCCGTTACTGACTCCAATATTGAGAACCAACTCTCAAAAGCAGACAATTGAATACACCAAACCGGGCTGCTCGTAATTCCAGTGTCGAGAATTAATCCAGAATTTGTTGTTGAGAATTGTTCATGTAATTTCTCAATCAACCAAGGAGTTGATTCGTCCATTGAATCATCAACAAGTGGCATAATTTCACCTTAGGAGAAGTCACGGAAATCGTCATTTTTTTCCGATTGATTTCGTTTGGATTTTTTAATTGGGTTGCGTGTAATATTTTGAATCCTTTCGACTTGTTCAGGGCGAGAAGTTGGGCGTCGGGCAGCCCCCTCGGATGGATTTGTATTCGTAGGGATTCCCATGTCCCCTGTTAGGGTGTCCATGATTGGTTTCCTATCCCTTTGTCTACCAGATTCTAGATGTTTACCCTGGGTGCCTAGGCTACGGCGATGGGCCCCTCTGTACGCAGCGGGGCCAATCAGGCGTTCCAGAGTCCTCATGCCCTTATCGATGGGCTTGGGCCTCTTTGTCCACCAACGATCGGGGAGAGGTTGAGCACGTGCAAGTCTACTTGACTTCAGATCACGCATTCGATTTCTCAATCTGTTTCTGAATTGCCTTTCCCGTTCCTTTGGCAATCGAATGACAAGCCATCCTGGGAACCCGATATCGTATATATTTCCATTTACAGTAACGAGTAATCCCTTCAACATTAGATGATTACCAACAGGCATCTTGTTAGTATCGCCAGTGACTTTCTGTTTTTTCATTTTCTTTGAATAAAGTATCATTGCACGTTGGTCACGATGTTTAATGACTCTACGTTGCTGTTTTTTGAATCTACGTGTAAATAGGTGCAAACCAATTAATGAAAGGGTCGTACCGATTCCGATTACAATGCTCTGATTTTCAGTTGAATTCATTGCCAACCATCCTAGAACAAACCACGCAGGAGTAAGGATGGCCCAGTTGAAAATAGTCATTGATAGTGAGGGGTAGTACGTGGGCGTTACTCCTCGTTCTAGTGCCTCATGAGCCACCACCATGACATTCGCATTTAGGGCTTCATCCATTCCTTTTCTAGCAGACAGTGCAGCAAATGGGTTTACCGGTGCATCATCTACCCAAGTTGCTTTTTCATCTTCTGTGCCTATCGCCAGTGCCGTTTCCAATTCATCAGGTTCTATTTGGAATCCTAAAATCCCTCCTAATGCCTTTACGCGCGGGTCTTCTGGACTAGACTCATTGACTTCTTCAAATACATCGAGGGCATCATACCACTCTCCTAAATCAATCATACACAATGAGCAGGAAATTCTAGCCAACGTTGAATCAGGGTGTGTCCTGACAAGGTCAAGGCATAGATCAAGTGCTTCTTCACTACGTCTTTGTGCACGAAGCATTGCAGCACTAGCAACTTGTGAATGAAGGGATAATCTGTCACTGTGGGCATCTCCAATTGAAGTATCTGGCGACCATGATTTGAGCCTCTTCTGCATCTCCCTGAGGTGGTCTACTGTGGAATTATTTTCCCAATCATACAGATCATCATGACCCACGTCGCCCCCCCATGGGTCTAACCATTCAACAGCCAAAGCGAGTAATTCTGGTTCGTCGTATCCTTCAGGTTGTTCCATTCCACGCAAGGCTTCCTTGGCAGCATCGAAACGTCGACATGCAATGTGTCCCGTTGCAATAATCATTCTAGCCTCATCATCATCGCCACCCTGAATTGCCAAAACTTTCCTTGCTTCTTCAATCGCCCTTGGCCATAATCCTCGAAGTGCAGATTCAATCATCTTCGCTCTACCTTTTTCAAGTCGAACAACGGCCTTATCACCATCAATTTTCTCAGTTTGGAAATTTCGTAGTGTTGCAATATCATCTGCTCGTGCAGCAATTTCGATATGGTCACGCATCCAATCACCACCACCTGCCATGATGACACCTTCGCGACGTTCGTCAGGCGAAAGATCAAATTTGAGACTACGAAGGTGCCCAAATCGAGTACTTGATAGAATCCATGTTAGGAGGAATATCCCCTGGCCCGCAGCAATGAATTGCCATGTACTTTGTAATAATAAATCAACATCAATGCCTTGTCCATATGGCATTAAATCATTAAATTCCTTGTACGTTTGTAGTACTAGTAATAGGACCACATAACCCGAAAAACCCGCCAACCCAAAGAAGAGAATTCTACCTTGCACCTCTGTTTCTGTGCGAATATCTCGTGGTTGGGCAAGGATTACTCCACCAACACCTGCAAACGTTTGCCCTCCAAGGAACAAGTTACGTGTCAATTCAAAGATGAATGCGAGTCCAACAATTGTAACGTTAAGCATCAAATATGATGCAAGGACAGTTTCTAAAGTTTTCAATCCAATGATTTTTCGCAGTAGTGGTTGATCTTCGACCAGTGTATAGATTGCTTCCCCTAGAATACCACCAACATCGAGCAGGCGGTCAGTATTGGGTGGTTCATTGATGATTACATGAATCAATGTGACGATACCATTGATTGCAGTAATTGGCATTGTCGCTAAGAAAATGACAAGGAAGAGTGAAATCAATCGTCTGGAAAAACTGGGTTTGTCTGGGTCAATTGGTGTTTTCCATCCCTTCAGAGTTCTCCATTTGGAAAGAAGTAGAGTGTTCCATGATGCCCCCATAATTCTACCGTAGGCAAAAATTGTGGGGGCCATAAAGGCAAGTAAAGCATAGACAATCCATTGAATCATCGTGTTTGCATTGTAAACTCCTCCCGAATTGGCCATTGTCCATCCATAGTATAGGATTGCTGCTACAATGGTGATCATTGCAAATGCTGTGCCCAAATATCCAATGAACTGAGTAGAAATTTTTTCACGTATTTTACGATTATTCATAGCTCGAATTTGAGCATACATTGTCACAATGGGGGAAACAACAATTGGTATTATGACGAATGCAGCAGTGACGTAAACGATTGGTCTGAAAAAGGTCTCTGGGCCAATGAGTAATTCGGCAACAATGAGCATAATCCCACCCATTGCCATCAGATATGACATGACTCCAAACGAGACACCCGGTAGGCCAAGCAACTCTCTGGTCTGTTTTTTTGTACGAGTTAGACGATGAACCTCGAAGAGGTCATCATCTACCTCAAATGCAACTTGGAGATTCCCAATACTGAGAGGTAAAATCCATTGCCAGAGAATTACAGTTCCGATGGAAGCTACTACGATTGGAAGCAGTAACCACAAATCCAAGGATTCGTAATCTACGATTTGTGATTCACCTGCACTCAAAGGCAACAAGCAAATGAGCAAGGTAAGGGCAAGTAGCGTCCGCAGGACCAAGCGCATCGTGTGTCGACTCTATCTCTGGTTCTAAGCGGTTCCGACTCCACGCTGCGGGAACCGCAGCGTGTGCGCGCACGTAAGGGCGTCAACGAGAATGCTGTAAAAACCGATTTATCCGGTCAAAAGCTTCGTTCAGAACATCTGTGTTTGCAAGATAAACAAGGCGGAAATGCCCACGCCCCATTTCTTCAGAAAATCCACTGCCATGAACAAGCAGAACATGCTCTTGATGCAACAAATCTAGGACGAATTTTTTATCATCATTTTCCCACATTGGGTCTGTCAATCGTACAAACATGTAGAATGCACCCCCGGGGGCCTGAACATCCAATCCATCTATCTCAGAAATTCGTTGCAAACAAAGATCTCTTTGTGCCACTACTTTTTGTGAATAACCCTGCATCCAATCTCTAGGTTGTTCTAAACCAGCCAGATACCCCATTTGAGCCGGTGTTGATGCACATAGTCGAGACCTTAGCAAGCGCTCAATACCATCCCTCACCTCAGTTAATCGATTGACAGGGTCGTGTAATGCCATGTATCCAATTCGCCATCCCGGTGCATAGTATACTTTTGATACACCATTCAATGTGAATACGGGAACAGATTTACTCCTAGATGCGACACTAACATGATTTCCAGTGAAATCCAATCCGTCGTAGATTTCATCAGCAATGATCATGCAATTCGGCCATTTTTCGGCGATTGAAATTAATTTATCAATTTCATCTGAACTGGCTACATTCCCTGTTGGATTATTCGGATTGATTAGAACAAGAAGGCGGACCTCCTCATCCATTTTTCTTTCAATGTCAGCAAAGTCTACTCGCCAACCATCATCCGCATCGAGCCGATATTCTATGGTTTCAGCCCCGAAAAGTTGTGGATAAGCCATGTAAGGTGGATAATGAGGTCCTGGTGCCAGTACTTTACATCCCTCCTCTAACGTAGCCGCGAAGATAATTTGGAGTGCTTCTGTGACTCCATGACAAACATAGACATCGTCAGGGGAACAACCCCAACCTTTGCTTTGTTCGTCTACAGCAATCGCTGAGCGTAATACTGGTAGTCCATATGATGGAGAGTATCCTGTTTCACCTCTGGATAAACTTTCCTGGAATGCTCGAATCATATGGTCAGGAGTTGGTAGACCTGGATAAGCAATTGGGTCACCGATATTGAGTTTGATTATTTCGTGCCCTTCAGCTTCTAGTACCGTTGCAGGGACAACTACATCTCGAATAGCATATTCAATTTGAGTAGCACGTTTAGAGGCGGGAATATCACTCACGAAAGCCCCCCCATACGACGTACTACTGCGAAATGTTCAGGTGGAACAGATTGCACACTCAGTCGAGATCCTTTAGCCAAGAGTGGCATTCCTTCTAGTGCAGGATTTTCCTTCATATCGGGCAATGATACGATTGATTTCATTGCTTCAACAGGTTCGATATCAACCATCATCCATCGGGGATTTTCGGGAGTTGCTTTCGGATCGAAATATTTGGATCCAGAGTCCTGAGCCGTGTGGTCAGGATACCCTTCCCGACAAACCCTAGCGATACCAGCAACATGCGGCGGCTTTGTGTTTGAATGGTAGAAAAGAACCATGTCACCAATTTTCATATCATCCCGCATGGTATTCCTTGCTTGGTAATTTCGAACTCCGTCCCAATGGGTACTTCCATCATTCTCTAGTTGCTCCCAAGGGTAGACGTGAGGTTCGGATTTCATCAACCAATAGGCAACCATCGAGCCCCTAGGGGCTCGCCCCGGTATGAAAGGATTCACCATGAGTCATCAGCACTGCCGAGCAGGACAGCATCATAGGAATCAGCAGAATCTAGTTGGGCAGAGACTGCTTGAGCACCTCCGGCCAGCCCTGCTTTTTTGCGCATAGCATCACTTCCCCCAGCAAGCCCCCATCCCTCTTTGACAAACAGGGCATAAATGGCAGGGAGTAGGAGAAGAGCACTGAGTGCAGCAAATGTCAGGAGGATGATGATTACAGTTACGAATGGCTTGAGTGCAGGAATCGGAATGAGGTACGCAGTCATCAAACCTGCAGATGTAACAATGGTTGCTTCAAATAGGGACATACCCGTACTTGCACATGCTTCTTGGATTGCCTCCAAAGTTCCGCCCAATTCCCGAACTCTGTTGGCAATATGAATTGAGAAATCAACACCTACACCCACAAGAATCGAACCGATCATTACAGTAACAAGAGAGAGTGTTACGGATTGGATGTCCATCACATACCATTGCATCGCGACAGTAAACAAAACAGGACAGGTTGTTAACACAGCAAATCGAGCATCACGGAAAACAAATCCAAGTGTTATTACAGTGAATAGAAGTGCAAATCCAAGTGATTGCCATTGACTCCCCACGATGAGGTTATTCACATCGATTGTGACGGCGGCCACACCAATTAGCGGGCTGGGTTCAAATCCATACCCATCTCTCTCCTCAGCACCTTCATTGATAGCCAATGCAGCAGCTTCTGTTTGTTTCACAGGCATAAAAGGCATATCGATATAGATGAGTGAACGTTGGAAACTCTTTGAAACGAAGAAGTGTCTTAATTCAGGGGTTAATCCATCATAGAACACTGAAATTAGGAAGCTCTGAATCTCAGGGCCGAACGCTTCATCTCTGTCCATTTCTGAAAGTACTGACCAAAATGTAGCGCTAGCATTGTAATCTTCACTGAACATGATATTACAGACTTCCCGAGGTCCTGAATCTGGCAAATCATTGCAGAATCCCCCGATAACTTGTGAACCCGAGAAATTTAATGAAGCACCCACCGATTTCATCAGGAATGCAATAGAAACAGCTGTCGTCCGTTCGACATTGTTGATAGTATCAGATAAATTTTCAATTTTTTGTAAATTGTGAAACGGATCTTTCTGTTCCCCACTTTGACCAGGTGTTAATATTTCAGCTTCAGCCGCAATATCCGCTTTCACCAAAATCATTCCAACTTGCCCGCTTTCGAACTCCTCTGAATAGGTCTTCATCTTTGCAACTGCAGGTTCATCTTGCGGTGCCATCTCAAGTAAATTCACATCTTCAACAATCCGTTCGCGACTTACTAAACCGCTGAATAGCATTAAAATGATGAAAACTGAAAGCGCGACTTTGTTCCACTTTATTGGTGCCCGAACTGCGGCAACGAAGATCTTAGGGGGTGGGTGCGACTGTTTTTCCAAATCGAGCAACATCGTCAGATTTGGCACCATAATCATAGTATAGAGATAGACCAAGATAATTCCACCTGCCAAACTCACACCCACCGTCTTAATCGGTGCCATTGGGGTTAGGATGAGTGAAACGAATCCGATCACGGTAGTCACGGCTGATAAGAAAACGGCACGCCCAGTGGATTGTAACGCGAGAGCCATCTTTTCACGTGGTGTACCCTTTGACTCAGCGTAGCGATTGGTGATGTGTAAACCGTACGAAACGCCAAGCGCCAAGATAATGGGTCCAACAATAATCACTGTCATCGTAACTTCATAATTGGTCCATCCGATGATACCAAGGGTAGCGAAAACAGAGCAAAGTGTAGGCAATCCTGCGATGATGACGACCTTGACACCTTGAATCCAGCGAATTCGCCCCGTTTGCAGAACATCACAATGGAAAATGAATAGAACAAGTGCAACAGCAATACAACCGACTGGGAAGATTTTCCAAAACAGGGCGAAGGTATATTCTGTGACTGCGTTAGTAATTGGAACCGGTCCAGTCAATGTCATCGTGAGGCCCAATTCACTACCATCACAATAATCCTCATGTTCCATGTCAGTCTGTTCTTCATCACAATTCCAATTCTTATCTTTTGCCAAACCATCGATGGTATCTTGAGTGTCTTTAATCAATTTTGATACATCTACACCGGTGTCAGAAACACCTACGATGATCACGGCTCGATTCCAATAGCCGACCTCCGTGTCAGTCAGTGTCCCATTCTCAGTTTTACCAACATCACGAACCAATTTATCTTGTGCATTCGGTGGTAATTCGTCGATAATTTCATCAATTCTCCATTGTTCTTCTGGAATTTCATAACTACCAAGTCTGTGTTCCTGCCCCGCAATGGCCTCAGTCGCATTTTCAGCAAAGAATTTACAAATTTGCTCTAATGGACATGTTTCAGCAGCATTGTCAATGAATGAAGTAGCTACCCTTGGTACACTAGAATTGATTTCTTTAACAACAGATGAAATACTCAGGATGTAAATGATATTGTCCTCGGCTCCATCGTCTGAAGGGTGGCTATTGAGGGTCTGTTCTACCTTATCCATTTCAGTAATAACGTCAATATTCGTAATATTGATTTTTTCCGATTCAACATAAATAATCATCACATTGGTTGTCCAATCTTCTTCTACATCTGCAATTTGGTCTGCGACCGGACTCCCTACGGGTAGGAAGGCGGCCAAGTCACCATTTACATTCATAGATCGTTCATCTGTCCATTGATCTGTAATCCCAGAATGGTAGGCAAAAAATGCCGTAATTATCAAACAAAGAATCACACTAATTGCGGGGAATTTAGTAAGGGCGCCGAAGAATGACATTTCTTGCAATTCTCGACGTATTAATTTGGGCGCAGAAAGAATTGCATCAACGGCTTTTTTTGTTTCAAAATGAGTGATTTTCCGTCGAACCCCATCGCTAAAATTTCTTGCAATTCCCCCGGACTCCGGACGTTTGTCGCCATCAACACTGTCAGCCACTCGCGCCCCTCCGGGGCGTTCTTCCCGGCCATCGCCCTTTAATTCCTCATGCACAAAGACCACGGGAGGCTTGAAAACGAGAAGCCACGACGGCGCGGCCGGACCTGTTCAGGTAACCGCAGCAGGGCCGAAGGTGGGAACACCAAATGGCAAAGCCAACCATATCCGATAAACGCTGGTCAATTGACCTTGAGAAACGTATCCAGGAAGACCATTATTCTGACCCAGGTGTCTATAATTCCAGGTATGGATTTAACCCGAATAGTGATAGGGAATTTTTCGTTATCGACACACCTCCACCCTATCCCAGTGGCACATGGCACATTGGCGCAGTTGCACAATACAGTATGATCGATGTCATTGCCCGCAGTCAGAGATTACTTGGGAAAGAAGTCTATTTTCCATGGGGTGTTGATAGAAATGGGATTAACATTGAATTTACAGTAGAGAAAAACACTGGTCGAAAGATGAAAACATACGACCGTGGGGAATTCTTACAACTCTGCAAAGAAACAATTGAGGAATATACTCAGGCGATGAGAAAAACTGCCTCTCGGGTTGGTTTATCCTGTGATTTTGAGAAGGAATATCTTACAGATGCACCCAATTACCGAGCAGTCACTCAAGCAATTTTTGTTGATTTATTCAAGCAAGGTGAAATCATTGAGGATTTACGCCCCAACATCTATGATCCTGTAGAAGGAACTACGATTGCAGATGCAGAAGTTGAACGTCTTCAAAGAAAAACAAAACTTGTTGATGTAAAGTGGTTCACCGATAATGGTGAGGAATTGATTATCTCAACAACTCGCCCCGAACTCATTTGTGCATGTGGTGTAGTTGTAGTTCACCCTGATGATACTAGATATTCCCACTTGGTAGGTCAGAAGGCTATACTTCCGGTGGCAGTAGATGGACGCTCAACCGAGGTTGAGATTCAAACCCACCATTCTGTAAAGTCAGAATTTGGCTCAGGTGTATTGATGGTATGTTCATTTGGTGATCAGAATGACGTTGCAGTATTTCGTGAGTTGGGATTGACACCATTCCAAGCCATCGATTTAGACGGATGTATGACGTCGATATCAGGCCCATTATCGGGGTTAAGTGTTAAGGATGCACGAGAATCTGTAATTGAGCAACTTGAAAATGATGGTCGAATTACAAACATAGATGAGCGCAATCAAGAAGTTCCCGTCTCTGAAAGAGGGAAAAATCCTGTGGAAATTATCCTCCTCAAGGAATGGTATGTCCGTCAAACGCATATCCAAGACCGTATGCGCGATCATATTGGTGAAATCAATTTCATACCACCACGGAACAAGCAATTTTTACTAGATTGGATGGAAAATGTCAGCATAGATTGGCCCATCAGTCGCCGTAGATGGTACCACACGGAAATCCCAATATGGTATTCTGAGGACGAAACAATGGTCATCGTCCCTCCTGCTGGAACTTACGTACAACCATGGTGTGAAAGGCCACCTGATGGAAGTACTGTATTGGATAGGGAAACTAGAGAAGAATTGGGGTCATTCTCTGAAATGGAATCCAAATTAGGCATTATTTTTGGTGAAGAGAAAGTTTTCGATACATGGATGGATTCTTCCAATTCAAATTTGTTTGTCTCTGGATATTTGAATGACCCTGAAACATTTGGCAAAGCTTTCCCAACAGGCATTCGCCCACAGGGGAAGGAAATTGTTCGAACATGGTTATACTATACTCTGCTAAAGAGCACCCTGCTCATGGATAAACCAGGATTTCAAAATGTTTGGATAGATGGTTTGGGAATGGATCCATGGGGGCGGAAAATGTCCAAATCATTGGGGAATGGGATCGATGCAGATAGTGTTCTTGAATGTGGTGCAGGAGGTAGAACCGGGGCATGGAGGGTCAAAGGACCCGATAAGAGCGTTCAATTGAAGGCCAATAAAATTGGAAGCGAATGCTTCCGTCTTTGGAAGGCATGCGATGCTCAAGTTGGTGATGATTTCCACATTAATCCAGAGGAAATTGAGGCGAAATACTTCGGCGTATTAACCAAGCTGTTCAATGTCGCACGATTTGCCAGCCAATTTGAAATCCCCAACGATTTAGATACCCCCCTCGAAGGTCTACGAACTGCTGATCAGTGGATAATTGCTGAATTCTGTTCTGTAAATCATACTGTGAAGGATGCATGGGAAACCTTCGATATCTATACGGCTGCACAGACAATCAAGAACTTTGGAACGGGTGTATTTCCAAGCCATTGGTTGGAATTGGCAAAATCAAGATTGTATGATGGCGATCAAGACGCTGCATGGACAATCCACAGAATTGTTCGTGATTTATTGACACTTTTCACCCCAATATGCCCATTCTTCTGTCACCATTTATCCACTACTCTATACGGGACTTCGGCAGTAGATATTCGAGAATACCCGGATTTACCAATCGACGAATTGGGAGATACTGGTGAGGGTGAAAGATTGCGAGGATTGACCAATGGAATCGTCGATTTCAACTCAGAAACATGGCGATTGAAAAAGGAATCTGGACTTTCTCTTAACGCTCCCATATCAGGGGTAGATGTTCCCAATGAACTCGATGAGTTAGCCGCAGATCTCATTGCGATGCACAAAATCGAATAATTTGTTTTGACCAATATTCACCAGATTTATAGGTAGTATTTTCCTTTGGTTATCATTGAATTCTTAATGATGCACTGTGGCCAAGGCCTTCAGCGCAACTCCCTCTGATTGATTGCACTGCGTGGTACCCTCCCCTCGAAGTAATCAATCAGGAGAGTGGCCATTTCTTCGCCGATTCTAGCCTGTGCTTCCTTTGTTGCGGCACCAATATGGGGTGTGCCGTGGAAATTTGGATGCATTATCAAGGGGTTGTCAACTGCCGGCTCAATTTCAAAGACATCAAGTGCAGCACTGGTCAATATGCCAGTTTGTAGTGCATTGAAAACGGCCTCTTCATCGACAATCCCTCCTCTGGCACAGTTGACCAAATGGTTTCCGCATGCGACCCCATCCATGCCAATTCCTGGCATCATAGCAAGGGTATCAGAATTCACTAGATGGTGAGTTTCATCGGTTAAATTACAATGGATTGCTATATGCGTGCATAGGCCGAAAACATCGTTGACCTCACCGTGTAAATTGCAGTTGTGTTCTTCAGCAACATGTAGAGGGAGATATGGGTCAAATGCATGGATTTCCATGCCCATTTCCTTTACGATTCTTGCAACACCCTGTGCAATCCGTCCAAATCCGATAAATCCGATTCTCTTCCCTGATAATTCTGTACCTCTAAGAGATTTCTTTGTCCAATTACCAGACCGTAAATCACGGTCTGCAGTTGGAATGTGCCGTGTGGATGCCAATAGGTGCCCAATGGTTAATTCAACAACAGATTGTGTAGATGAACCTGGTGTATTGCATACTAGGATTCCTGCTTTTGTTGCTGCATCCAAGTCAATATTGTCAATCCCTACCCCGGCCCTTCCAATTACTTGTAATGAAGGGGCCGCTGAAATCGCTTCAGCAGTCATTTTCGTGGCCGAACGAATTACAACAGCATCATATCCATTCAATTCATTGGGTTCCAAGTTAACTTCATGGCCTGCATCAGTGAGTTTTGTCACAGCATCGTCAGCCATCCCATCTGTCACAGCGATTCGGGCCACAAATACGGGGTCACCCACCCACTCCTTCAACATACGCATATTCATAGACATCATGCGCATGCGCAGATATATGTCTAAATTAGATGACAGGATTATCAATGCTGAAGCACACTGCGATGGACCATGTGGTGTTTATGACCCCGCCAGTGCCCGAATCGCAGGAGAGGCAGTACAATCAATGACAAACAAGATGCTCGCCCTAGAATGTCCTGAACCCTCAAACGGTGCTGCGATGGCGGCGTATCTCAATACCATGTCACGTTATGCTTCAATCAAGGAGGAAGAGGCTCACAAATGTAAGACTGAACTTCTTGTACTATGGACTGATTTCTTCAAACCTCAACACTTGGATTCAATCCCAGATCTTCACAATACGTTCTGGCAGGCTGCAAAATTGTGCAGTGCATGTAAGGTAGAAGTTTCTGCGGAACACGCTCAAGAATTAATGGATGCAATTGAATCCATCCATAATATGTTCTGGAATGTCAAGGGGCGCAGTGAAATTTCCTGGATTCGAGCGAGTTGAATATATTGGAAATTTTTCAAATAAAGGTGAATGGCGACAGTATGTGGCCTACACTGAAAGACGGGGAAATTGTCAATGCAATACAGCATTCAGATGCTTTTGTCGGAGACATTGTAGCCGTTAAACATCCGTTCAAAAAAATTACACTTGTCAAGCGAATAAAGAAATTCGTTCAAGATCAAATATTTGTTGAAGGAGATAACCCTGACCCACTCGGAAGTGAGGATTCACACAACTTCGGGCCCCTCCCAACATCCTCGATAATCGCCGTCATCCAAGATACTCCTCCGCTTCTGTTAAGACCCGATGGCGAGACATAGCAATCGTGGCAGAGGACTTCACAAGCCTACTAATTGCGGTAGGTGTACTGTTAATTCCGGTTATACTTGCCCTCCCACTACGTCTTTGGTGGAACTACAGGGTTGGTAGTGAACCAGAACATGTAAGGTATCGACGTTGGGTACGTCAAGTTCTAGATGCCGGGGAGCCATTGGCCACTAGACGGTTGGAATTAGACCATCTTGCGAAGGGATTGCCTATTGATGCATCTCGCCAGGGCCGAATTGAAATGGATGTATTGCATCCACTGAAATTGCCCCATTTCATGCTCCTCCCAGTCCTCATTCTTTCACCATTGGTTGGATTAATCGGCGCCATTGTTTTCATCTTACTATTCCCTTTGATTTTAGCAGCTGAATGGTTACTCATCGATCGAGGATTACTTGCAAAAATTGTCAATCTCATCATGCGTATAATGCACTGGGGGATTATCGGCATTCATCGGCTTGACACAGGAGTTAGGGATGAAGATGCCATGGTTGAACACATGCATCGTCTCCCAACAACCGCATTTCTTGGCTTATTTTGCTATCTTATCGTATCCTATATGCCCTTGCCAACATGGATTGGTATCAGTCTGACAATTGTCCTTTTCCTCTTATTGACTAGTGTTATTGTGATCGTAAAGGCTGCATCACATGGGGAACTTGTATTCGCCGACACTAGTCAGAGGCGGATGCAACCTATGGAACGACTTGTAGACGATATCCTTGCCCCTGTTGTAGGCCTAGGTCTTCTTTTCCTATTGAGCCGTCAATTGTTCCTAACACAAATCGGTGCAAGCAATTCGATTTTTGCCGATCCAATTTGGTTTGCAGGTATAGTTCTCATTGTTCTCTATAGTGCAGCAGCAGTCGCCATCATGGTTGAAATTTCATTCTTTGGTCTTCGGTCAGAAAGGGTACGGATGGTTTTTCAGAGTCAAATGGTAGAATTGCATGAACCAGTTCTATATGCGTTCACACGTGAGCACGACCGAATGGAATTGAATCCATTACGTTCATTGAAAGAGCATCTAAAAATTAACGACGAGCAAATCGATCCAAAAGAACCCTTCAATTTCGAGGATATGCTGCGAACACCATCCACTCTACAGGAAGGCGAAGATGCACTTCCGCCAGAAAAACCGGATTTCAAGGTTTTCAAGGGTGTTTAGAAATTCAACGAAATGATTTCCCGCAACTACATGATTTCTCGGCGTTCGGATTGATAACTTTGAATCCACCACCCATCAGACTGTTTACGAAATCCAGTGTGATTCCAGACAATTGAACACTATCCTTGTCGTGAACAGCGATTGTGATGTCATCACAGGAAATAAATTGCCAACCATCACCTTCTGGTCGATTTTGGATTTGAAGGTCATACATGAATCCAGAACACCCTCCTCCGAGGACACTGACAACGAGAACATCCCCCTCGTCAGCATTCTTCATGGCCCCCTCCATTGCTATCATAGCCGAATCAGTAACGTCGATTGTT
>Ga0066850_10000603_pt1 | contig 19265 bp, 19 predicted proteins | sample ETNtaG_4_FD_67282 | JGI IMG/M metagenome (GOLD analysis project Ga0066850, IMG submission 67282) | Marine microbial and viral communities from oxygen minimum zone, Eastern Pacific Ocean - ETNP201406SV67 | ecosystem: Environmental > Aquatic > Marine > Oceanic | place: Pacific Ocean: Eastern... | reverse complement strand
GTTCAGTGTCCTGCCACGCATAAAAGCGAGTGGCGCCACTTCGACTATGTTTTTCTCAAATAGACGTTCGGCTGCCTCGACATCGAACATGTCATATAGGGCGTCATACAGGGGCCGCAGGTACGGGTCGACTTTAGCCATGAGGTCTCCGGGTAAGAAACCCAGCCGCTCGCCTGCTTCTACTGCGGGACGAGTCAGCACGATGCGGCGAACTTGTTTAGCCATGAGAGCCTCTACAGCCAGCGCTACCGCAAGCCAGGTCTTGCCGGTACCTGCTGGACCAATGGCAAAGGTGACAATATTTGTTCTGACCTTCTCAACGTAGGACTTTTGTCCAGAGCTTTTGGCGCGAATGATTCGACCATTGGGAGCTTTCAAAATACGGGTAGATAAAACTTCGCTCGGGCTTTCATCGGACTTCACCATGTCGATCATTCGAGTGACTTCCGCTTCGCCTAGTCGTTGACCGCCTTCGAGCACTTGAACTAGTTCAGAGAAAACTTGGCCGACCATCGACGCTTCAGGTCCTTCGACGGTGATCTCATTGCCGCGAACATGAATCACTGCCGTGTTGAAGTGATCCTCAACTATGCGTAGGTGTTCATCTCGTTGTCCGAGAACGCCAACCATCAGGTGGTTCCCTGGTACGTGAATTCTGACTTGGGTGTCGCTCAAATCCGCTCCTGCGACTGCGAACTAACAGATGAGGCTAGCGGCGGTGGATGTTGTCGCGATGGTGAATTGTGAAACGACACCCCGTATCCCTCTAGTTCCCAACAATGACAGGCTGATTCGTGGGTCTGATTCGGTCACTTCAGAGGTGCCGTTTTAGGAAATCAACCTGCAAAAGCAGCAGATTTTCAGCAATTTCCTCTTGGGGGGTCATGTGGGTTGTATCTGACAGGGGTAGCACTTCGTGAGGGTGACCCGCCGCTAGGAGCGCAGACGAAAGCTGGAGGGTGTGGGCGGCGACAACATTGTCGTCAGCTAGTCCATGTATAAGCATGAGCGGTCGCTTTAGGTCGGCATCAATGGTCAATAACGAACTTCGCTCATAGTTAGCCGGCTCTTCGTCGGGATGACCCAAATATCGTTCCGTGTAGTGGGTGTCATACAGCCGCCAGTCAGTGACCGGTGCGCCTGCTACCCCGGCACGAAATATGTCAGGTCGACGAAGAACGGCAAGCGCAGCCAAATACCCTCCGAAAGACCACCCCCGAATCCCCACTCGAGAGAGGTCCGTCGTTTCGGGGTAGATCTCCCCGATTGCGGAGACGGAGTCAACCTGAGCTTGGAGGACCGACTCGGCTAAATCCCCTCGAACGAGTCGCTCCCAACCATCTCCTCTTCCGGGTGTGCCGGGGCCATCGGTGACGACCACACAAAAACCTTGGTCAGCTAGCCATTGAGAAACCAAGAATGCGTTGCGGCTTTTTAATACTCGTTGCGCGTGCGGTCCTCCATAGGGGTCAAGCACAATCGGAAGTGGCTCTTCGAAAGCTTTGGTTGGAAACAGCACAGCGGTGTGTGCGTTGAGTGGCCCTGTTTGGTGAAAACTCACCTGGGGGTCCACCAACGGGGTCGCCGCAAAATCGTCCACATTCCAAACCGTGTCGCCCTTGATGACAGTCGCCTCTGCTGAGTGTTCAATGGAGCTCTGCTCTACCACCATGATTGGTGAAGAACTCTTTGCCTGTGCCACTCCAAGGCCGTTAGTGAGACATTCATTGCTATCACCGTCGTAGGACCAGAGGTCAACGATGGTTGGGTCTACCGAAGCCGTGTAGAGAATCGATGTTTCGTCGACAGCAACCAGGGAACGTACCCATTGATCAGCTAGTGATACTGGGTGCTCGTTGAACAACAGAGACCGATTGTGTTCATGTTCTTGGATCGTTAACCATCCATCTCGCCATCGTCGTGGCGTTCCGGGGATGATTTCGACCCAATCGGGGTCGGCTAACTCTAAGACCATTTCTGTTCGACCTGTCTCGTCGACGGTTTCGAGTACCTGCATAGATCGTTGGTCGCGGCTTTGTACCACCAGGGTGAGCGGCTGATCATCTTCCCATGCCACATCGACTAGGTACGGGTGAGTTGACCGGTTCCACACGACTTCTGAACGCGACGAACTGTCGGTATCAATGATGTGGATCTCAACATCGGCGTTGGTTGTGCCCGCCGCGGGGTACCTGATGAGGCGCGTGCTTCTGCTGGGGTCATTGGGGGCAGCGATGTGCCAGAGCGGCACATCGCTCACATCAACCCGAGCTACTACAAGCTTTTTGCTGGTCGGGTCCCACCAATGACCTCGACTGCGACGCATTTCTTCGGCTGCTATGAACTCTGCACTCCCCCAACTCACAGTGCCACCCGTTCCTTGGACGACCGGTTGAGCAGCCGCAGAGCCATCAGTTGGGACTATGTACACATCGTCGTTGATTATGAATGAGAGGAGTTGCCCGTCTCCAGATATTTGGGGATCAAAAGCTCCGATTGAGTTCTCAATTGCCGTTAACGAACCTGACGAAGTGTTGGTCACAAACAGATCTCCGCCGAGAGTGAACGCAGCTAGGGAGCCCGCCTGGTCAATGGAGTACGCTGTAATTCCGCCGGCACTCTCTCGAGCTCGTTCCCTTCTCGCTTGTTCAGCTGCTGGAAGGTCGCCGTGACCCTTGGTAGCGATGTCGCGAGGATCAACTATCAGTCGTTCAATTCCTGTCTCTGTGTCGATTCCCCACAACGAATTGACGGCATCTTCAGGCCCAGTACTGCGCAGAAACAGCACGGCGGCGCCACCTTCTATAACTGCAAAGTTGCGTGGTGACCCCAGAGTGAAGCGTTGAGTGCGCGCATATTGGCGGGGAAAGGTATCCGACACACTGATGACGGTAGTCCTCGTTACCCTCAAGAGCGTGCTGTTACCAGATCCTTCGTCTTTCGAAGAGCTACCCGACGACAAAAAGGCTTTGTGGGCGAGGTACGGGTCAGGGCCAGATCCACTTTTCGTTCAACTCATCGGAGTCAAGGTGGAAGAGGTCCGACTTGACTATTGTCGGCTCTCACTCCCATTTCGAGGTGACCTTCTCCAAGCAGGCGGCGCTATTCACGGCGGAGTTATCTCCACTTTGTTGGATACTGCCTGTGTTCCTGCCGTCGGCAGCGGTTTCGACAAAGCACGTCCTTACAGCACTATTTCTATGCAAGTTCAGTTTTTGTCTGGGGCGTCACAAAGTGACCTCGAAGCTGTTGGCTGGGTTGTCAAACGCGGCAAATCAATCGCTTTTTGTAATTCTGCGGTCCAAACAGCTGACGGCAAACTTGTGGCCACAGCAGCTCTGACTTTTAAGATTTAGATGTCAAACTTCAACCGGTTAGCTGTCACTCAGCGTTAGCCGCTGACAGCACATCACCTGCTGTTGGATTCACCATCACTGTTGCACCGACTTGCACTGTCGGAACAATTTCGTTTCCTTGGGCATGGGTTCGAACAAACTCAGCAGCTTCTGGCTCATCCCATATGTTGCGAAAATGAATCGTCAGATCAGTGTCTGAAAGCTGACGTTCCAATGCCATGCAAAACCCGCAACCTGGACGCCAAAAGACAGTGACCTCATGTTGTGTAGTCGTCATCGCCCTACCGCCCTTAGGCTTTCATAAATTTTTTTGCAATCGGGACACACCGGAAATTTCTCTGGATTGCGGTTCGGTACCCATTTCTTTCCACAAAGCGCTCTGACAGGGGTGCCTGTTACGGCTGAGCGGGTCATGTCGGTCTTGTTGACATAGTGAGCGAAGCGTTCATGGTCGCCCTCGTCGAGACGACTCTCTGAACGTTGATCTAGGACGGTGCTCTCGGACATCTCAATCTCATACTCTAGGCAGTTGAGTTCGGATATGGTGCGGTGAGGGAGCTATTCCGTAGTTAAAGGGGGGTTAGTGACTGACCGGTCTCACAGGGTTGATTCTGGCGCTGGCTGGATAGTCGTTGGCGCCACAACGATCACGCTGTTCGCCGTCTTTGGTGTTGTTTACAGTTTCGGTGCCATGTTCACCGCCATCCGGGATGAATTCGGTGTAGGCAAGGGCCAGGCGGCACTGTTTTTCTCGATCACGACATTCATCTATTTCATTCTTGGTATTTTCACCGGCCGACTAGCTGACCGCTACGGACCCCGACCCCTTCTTCTTGCCGGTGCGGTGGCGATGGGGACGGGCCTCTTCCTCACCTCTCTGGTTAACAACATCATTCTTGGCTATCTCACCTACGGAATAGGTGCAGGGATAGGCGTAGGGTGCGCCTACGTTCCCATGGTCGCCGCCGTCGGCGGCTGGTTTGAACGAGACCGCACAAAAGCGATGGGCGTTGCGGTAGCTGGAATCGGAGTCGGCACTCTTGTCGGAGCTCCATTGGCGAAACAGCTCGTGGTTTCTTATGGCTGGAGAACAACCTTTGTAGTTTTGGGTGTCGGATCAGCTGCCCTTTTGGTCGTGGCGTCGCTGGGGGCGATACGACCTCCTGGCGCTGGAACTCAAGAAGCGCCGCCGCCTTTACGGTTGTTGCTTCACGATCGCAGGTTTACGTGGCTATACACATCAATGACTTTTCTGAGCGCGGGTCTCTTCGTGCCCATGATTTACCTAGATGACTACTTAGAGGCCCAAGGCAAGTCCGGGGGCGCGCTCCTCATTGGGATCATTGGGGCGGCATCAGTAGTGGGCCGCCTCGCTCTTGGCGCGGTAGGGGCCAAGGTTGACTTGATGAGGCTCTACCAATGCTGCGTCGGTGCCTTAGGAGCTAGTTACGTTATTTGGATCTTCGCGGGTGCCAACTACACGGTGTTGGTCCTCTTTGCCCTCTGCATGGGAACCGCTTACGGAGGTTGGATCGCTTTGTCCCCTGCGGTCACAGCACATCTTTTTGGTCCCGTGGGGTTAGGTGGAGTTTTAGGTGCCTTGTACACCTCAGCTGGAATCGGTGGACTGGTAGGGCCACCAGTTATTGGTGTGATGATTGATGCGACGAACTACAAAACCGCTATCGGCTTGGCTATAGGGCTTTCTGTTGTGTCGCTTCTGCTTCTTAGGACAGCAACCCGAGCGGCTACACCGACCATCGCAGTCCCGTTCGAACCGATCGGACAAGAAGAATTGACTCAACCAACTGCTAGCGCCTGGCTGGTTCCCTCCCCCGATGGGGGAATGCGCCTTATTCGTCGGTGAGTACCGGAGGGGCATCCCAACCAACCGCCGCGGCCCCTTCCAAATACCATTGAAGTACTGATCCGGCGTCTGTCACCGATTCGACGTTTCCGTTCTCATCAAGGTTGAGGTTCGCCCCATAAATCTGGAACCAGACATCGGTTATCTCAACGTTGTCTTCTGGGACGAGCAGGGTGTGAACAGACCCCGCTGGCTCATACAGGAACGATCCGGCACGATTCACATATTCGCTTTCTTTGTAATGCCAGCTACCGCTCATTGTGTACGCGTACACCTGACCGGTGTGACGGTGAGTTTGCACTGCTGTGCCTGGTTGAAACCTGGTCCGAACAATCCAGAGACCTTCACTAATTTTCGCTGTCAGTAACTTGACTTCGTTGCCACGTCCGCTGTCGATCCACGGCAGGTCATCCTCGCCTCGGTGAACAGCGCTCGGTTCAAGTTCAATCATGGTCATCGTGCTCCCCTTCCTGTCAGTCGATGGTAGTTCTCACTCTTCTGGTCCGAAGATCAAATCAAAAACCTCATCCGCTTTACGTTCATGGTTGCGGTGCACTAACAGTTGAGGGTTTCCGTCGATTGCCCAACGAACACCCCTCACATCAAGCTGGTTGGTCAACTCTGTGATTTGGTCAATGGTCAACTCTTCGAGTTCATATGCTGGACCCTCGGTCGCTGCGATATCAAAAATGTCGATTTCTTCCGATACAAGTCCGACTGCCATGAGACCCTTCGCTTGTTCGGACAACGTCTCTTCGTCATCGCCTTCTATCAGTTCACCTTCGAGAATTTCGTCGTTATCCATGACAGTGATTATGTCGGGCTTTGACCTCTAGTCTGCACATATGGGTATCGGCAGATTCGACTCACTACTCCTGCTGTCATTTGGCGGGCCTGAAGGCCCCGATGAGGTGATGCCATTTCTTCGCAACGTAACCAAAGGGCGTGGGGTCCCTGACGAGCGGCTCGCGGTCGTAGCCGAGCAATACGCCCTGTTTGGCGGCAAAAGCCCAATCAATGATCTCAATCGGGACCTTCTTCGATCTCTCGAAGAGGAACTAGCTCAGAGGGGCCATGATGTTCCCGCGTTTTGGGGTAACCGAAACTGGCACCCGTTGGTGTCCGATGTTGTTGAAACGTTGCGAACACAGGGACACAAATCAACCATTTGTTTGGTGACCTCTGCCTTCAGTTCTTATTCAGGTTGTCGCCAGTACCGCGAGGACTTGGAAAGGGCACGGTCACAAGTACGAGACGCCCCAGAGATACACAAAGTGAGGGTTTTTTGGAATCATCCCGATTTTTTAGGGACTACTGCTGAACTGTTGGCAGACAGTCGCGATGCGGCGAATCTATCGAAGCAAACGCTGGTGCTACACACTGCTCACAGCTTGCCGATATCTATGGCAGCGACATCTGATTATGAACACCAACTCAAAGAAGCTGCCCAAATAGTGCATGATCTCGCCGGTATGGAGGGGACACATGAAGTGGTGTTTCAAAGTCGTAGCGGCCCGCCGTCAGTTCCTTGGCTTGAACCGAACATAGACACCCGGCTGCAAGAGTTGGCAGAAGATGGAATAACTGAAGTGTTAGTTCATCCTCTTGGTTTCATTGCCGACCACATGGAAGTTTTGTTCGATCTAGATGTTCAAGCATCAGGTATCGCCGAACAAGCGGGAATGACAATGGTGCGAACTCCCACCGTTGGGACACATCCACGGTTCGTAGCGATGATGGTCGACCTTGTAGAAGAAGTAGCGGGCTTACGTAACGATCGCCCCGCCTTGGGTGATGCTGGTCCTCGGCCCGATGTTTGTTCTCTCAATTGTTGTCCGGCGCCTTCGCGTCCGAACAATTGAGTTAACCGGCCGCTTTGAATCGGTCCGCTACCGGCCCCGATTCACCAGAAATCCAGTGACTCCGACAGCGCAGTTCGTAGGTGACTTGGGCTGTGGAGCCGTCATCGATGAGGACAACATCGCCGTCATATACCTGTACCCCGTCATGAAGCCGTGCGTTATGAGTAGCTGCTTGTCCACACCAGCATCGGACCTGCACCTGGAGTTCCATTCGTTCATCAGCGATCTCAAGTAACCGTGCCGAACCGGGAAACAACTTTCCTCGGAAGTCGGTCAATAATCCAAACGCGTAGACATCCACGCCAAGTTCGTCAACAACTTCAGCTAACTGTTCAACTTGCGGATCTGTATAGAACTGTGCCTCATCACACACCAGGTAATCCAACGCTCCATGGGAGTTTTGATGATTCCTGGCCAGCGTCACGAAATCAAGATCCGGGTGAACTTCGACAGCGGGAGTTGAAACCCCTAACGCACTCGAAACATGGGCTCCGGCTCGGTCGTGCATGCTGCACAACAGGCCCGTGCTGGTTGCGGACAGGTTGTGGTGGATTTGCAACGCCAACGTCGACTTCCCTGACGACATGGTTCCGAAGGAAAATCTGAGAACTCCCATGGTCAACAAATTACACAGATGTGATACGTCATGAGAACACTCACCCGCAACCGCTGGTACTGCCACAGGATCGACAGCTGTAACACGTACCAGCGCGAACCATCTGGTCCCCACAGGTAGAACAAAGCGGGGCATCACTCAGAGGCGCTGAAGCAGACGACGGCGGGTCCGGGAGAAGCTCAGCTCCGATCGATGTTTCTACCGTGGCTTCTTCTAAACCTGGCAGGTGTTGCTCGATTCGCTCGTCGCTGGACAAGATGCCTAGTTGCTGCCGGTCCTCAGAGGGCAAATAGTCCATAGCTAAACGACGGAAAAGGTAGTCAACCAGGCTGCTGGCTATACGTAACTCGGGGTCGTCAGTAATTCCGGCGGGTTCAAATCGAACATTGAGATACGCCTCTATATAGGACCGCAAGGGAACTCCGTACTGAAGTCCATGGCTCACCGAAATCGCAAACGCATCCATGATGCCAGCAAGTGTTGAACCCTGTTTCGCCACAGTTAAGAACAGTTCCCCTGGTCGCCCATCGTCGTATTCTCCGACCGTCATGTAGCCGTGACAGTCCGCCACTCGAAACGAGAAGGTTCTCGAACTGCGAGTACGCGGAAGTTTTTCTCGTTCCGGTATTGATTGCGCTTCAACAATCGCCGCGTTTACTGCGTCGCCCATGAGATCTTGGTCTTCTCGCACTGTCGACAAAGGCTGTCCAACTTTGCAGTTATCGCGGTATATCGCAACCGCTTTCAAACCAAGTTTCCAGGCCAGAAGATGTAAGTCCTCAACTTCTTCGACAGTCGCACTTTCCGGCAAGTTGACCGTTTTAGATATGGCCCCCGACACAAATGGCTGGGCTGCAGCCATCATCCGAATGTGACCTTCATGGTGTATGACGTTGTCCCCCATTGAGCATGCAAACACCGGAAGGTCGTCTTCTTGAAGGTGCGGAGCGTCGATGGTGCCTCCACCTTCAAGTAGGTGGGCTTCGATGTCAGCGATTTGTTCAGTGTTGTATCCCAGCCTGTGCAGTGCCCTACCAACCGTCTGATTAACAATTGTTAAGTCTCCGCCACCGACCAGTTTTTTGAATTTGATGAGACCCAAGTCGGGTTCAATCCCTGTGGTGTCACAATCCATCATGAACGAGATGGTTCCCGTGGGCGCTATCACGGTCGCTTGAGAGTTTCTGATGCCATGGTGTTGACATCCCACTACTGCGTCGCTCCACGAAGCCTCGGCAGCCACCATAAGGTCACGTGGCGCTGAGTCTGAGACAAACCCAAGTGCTTCTTGGTGTCGAAGTAAAACCCGTTGCATCGGTTCACTGTTGGAGGCGTACCCAGAGAAAGCACCGACCCGTCGGGCAAGATCAACCGAGGTTGAATAGGCCTGCCCACTCATCAACGCCGTAACTGCTGCTGTCCAAGCTCGCGCGTCTTCGGAATCGTATGGAAGGCCTAACGCCATCAACATCGCACCAAGGTTCGTGTACCCGAGTCCGAGTTGACGGAAATCGCGTGTTGTCTGAGCTATCGCTTCAGTCGGGTAGTCAGCGTTTCCAACCAAAATGTCTTGAGCAGTAAACACAACTCGTACCGCGTGGCAAAAACCTTCAACATCGAATCGATCACTCTCGTCGGTTTCGAGAAATCTCAATAGGTTGAGACTTGCGAGATTGCATGCAGAGTTGTCAAGGTGCAGATATTCGCTACATGGGTTTGAGGCGTTAATCGGTCCAGTATTTGCCGCTGTATGCCATTGGTTAATGGTGCTACTGAATTGAATCCCCGGATCTGCGCATTCCCATGCTGCTTCGGCTATCTGCCGAAACAGTGTTCGAGCCGAACAACGGCTGATCACTGAGCCGTCGGTTCGAGCAGTTAGTTCCCACTCCTCGTCTTGTTCGACAGCTTTCATGAACTCGTCACTGAGTCGAACTGAGTTGTTTGCGTTCTGATACTGCACTGAGTGAACATCGGCTCCGTCGAGGTCCATGTCAAAACCTGCGTCTCGCAGCACTCGCGCTTTACGTTCCTCTAATGCTTTACACCACACGAACTGTTCTACGTCGGGATGGTCTACATCCAGTAACACCATCTTCGCTGCGCGACGTGTTTTGCCACCACTTTTGATGGTTCCAGCTGAAGCGTCAGCTCCTCGCATAAAGCTGACCGGGCCGCTTGCTTCACCGCCGCCGCGGAGAGCTTCTGCTGAGCCTCGAATACGTGACAAGTTCACTCCGGCGCCAGATCCACCTTTAAAGATGCGTCCCTCTTCCGCATACCAATTAAGGATCGAATCCATGTCATCATCAACTTCAAGAATGAAACATGCAGAAGCCTGCTGTGGTACCCCTGCCACTCCTATGTTGAACCAAACCGGACTATTGAAGGCACAGCGTTGGTGCAACAACAGCCACGCCAGTTCTGATTCGAAGATGTCAGCCTCTTCAGCATCTACGAAGTAGCCGTCATTTTCGCCCCATTGCCGAATAGTCGACGTGACACGTTGAATTACTTGACGCAGCGATGACTCTCTATCGGCAGCCCCCAATGCCCCCCGAAAGTATTTTTGGGCAACGATGTTGGATGCAGTAGCACTCCACTCCACCGGAAATTCAATATCTAACTGTTCGAAGCTGACGGAACCGTCAAGGAAGTTAGTCAGCCTCGCGTCGCGACGCTCCCATTCCACGCTCTCATAGGGATCACCCTCAGTCTCGGAGAAAAACCGTTCGAGCCTGGCCGGAGAAAGCGATGCCTGTGAGTCAGAAGTAATGGTCATCGTTTTCTCCTGGAGTACTCAATGATAGTTGAAAGTTTGCGGCGGGCCGGTAGCCAACCCAGTGGGTGTCGTTCCGCTTCGCCCTGACCTCGAAGCTCGGAACCTCATTGTGGACTACAAGTAGAAAACTCGTGAAGAGCCCCCCGTTTGACTGTCGCACTCCGTCCGCTAGTTGGTCGCCCAACCCGCCGCGCCCATAAATGTAGGAACTATTGCTTGTGGATCGATAGAGGGATAACAAAATAGTTCTGTGGGTGAGTTGGGGATTTCTTAGGGTAGTTCTACACATGGCAGCAAACCGGCACTCGGCGTGGTCATCCAACATCGACGGCCACGGCTCCGCCCAAATTTTCCAAAGACCGTCACCTAACGCTCTTAAGCCTCTGAACTGGGGAAACATCAACGATTCCGTGTCACCACCATCGGGCGCGGGGTGCTGACTAGCTGACCCATCCCCCCCAACCAGCCGGTTGACGACGTCAAGGCCTGTGGAGAACCACTGATCGTGGTGATTGGGTTCTTTGGGCCATTTTGAGGATATGAGTCCCCTGATGCCAGTTGTCCGTGTCAACATCAAGGAGTGCATCGGTTATTTCCTCCTCCCGTTCTCGAAGTCGAAGTTGACGATATTTATCGTGAAGACAGGCCACCCCTGGCCAACCGTCCGTGGCTGATGATCAACATGATTTCGACCGTTGACAATGTCACCGAGGTAGAAGGTGTTTCGGGTCCGCTTGGCAGCCCCGGTGACAAAGACATTTTCAGCGCGGTAAGAGCGCTGCCCGACATCATTTTGGTTGGTAGCACCACAGCAGTGGCTGAACGCTACAACCCTCCCTCGACCAGCGTCAGCACCAAAACACGGCGTCTCACTAGTGGAGCATGGCCAGTTGCTCGTATAGCTGTCGTCAGCGCACGGCTTGATTTCGACCTCACGTTGCCGATGTTCACTCGACCTTCTCAACGCCCCATTGTCGTAACCACTACAAACGCCGATCCGATCAAAATAGAACGCGTTGCCGACGTAGCAGATTTGATTCAATGTGGAATCGACTCGGTTGACCTGCCAGAAGCACTCCATCAAATGACCGATCTTGGTGCTCAGAGGGTGCTTTGTGAGGGTGGGCCCTCTCTCAACGGAGCACTCCTCGATGCCGGTCTTATTGATGAAGTTTTTGTCACCGTCGCACCCCTTTTGGGCGGCGGCCAATCCCGCGGTATAGCCCAGGGGAACTCCATCCCCCAGATCCAAGAACTCGAACTGCGACACGTCTTGACCGAGGACCATTTCCTATTCCTCAGATACACAAGAGCAACTCACACCGAAGCAACCCGATAATCGGCATCCATATTCACGGAAGCAGTAACCCCTGCCCTGCAATCAGCGAGTGACCATTATTCATTTTCGCTATTCGGTCAACCAACGGACGGAGATCCCCAGTTGGTTGAAGCTGACGGGCAATAGACCACAAAGTGTCACCCGGCTTCACAATTACTAATTGACCTGTAACCAACGTTTCGCCCGCCGCGCTTTCAAACACGGTTTGAGCAGCGAACGGCTGCTCTATTTCAGCTGAACCTAACAACGATCCCGCAGCGCTAACCATGAGCCACACCGCTCCGACGAACAGAGTTAGACAAGCTAACCGGCGACGCCAGTACGTCGTTGGTGAACACCTATCAGGCCTCACCTCCATGTTGACTATCTGGTGTCCGGGCACTTCAGCAATCAGACGCAACTGAGGACCTTGGTGGTCATCCACATAACCCGAATCGAATTCTTCTAGTTCCGCCCTAAGGACTGCAACCATCGTATTTCCTTAAACTTCTTAGCCTTTAGGCCTTTCGGCCGGCGATTTAATTGTGCACCTGGGGTGTGACACCCATTTACGGTCCGCAAGAACAACACCACGAACATGTGTTCGACTAAACCAGAACATTTGTTCGACGTCAAGTAAAAATCGAACACATGTTTGCCTGCACGTGAACCTACTGGTACCGTCTGAACGAACAAGTGTTCGTAAACCCAGAAAGAACAACGACATGGCTGACCACACCATTACTGATCGCCAGCGCGCCATTCTTAACTTCATTGAGACAACAATGCGTGAACGCGGGTACCCCCCAGCAGTCCGAGAAATAGGTGCAGCTGTAGGGCTGAGCTCTCCTAGCACCGTTCATTCTCATTTAGCCCAACTAGAAAGTGCTGGTTATCTGCGACGCGACCCAACAAAGCCTCGCGCTATCGAGGTGCGTTTCGACGCGTCATCAGGTGCAATCGCTGACCGTCGACCAACGCGTCACGTGCCACTAATAGGTGAAGTAGCAGCGGGCACCGACGTTCTTGCACAAGAAAACGTAGAAGAGTTAGTACCTGTTCCAGAAGACTTCACCGGCGACGGTGAACTCTTCATGCTCAAAGTTCGCGGCGATTCAATGATCGAAGCTGGAATCCTTGATGGTGACTTCGTGGTAGTCAACCGTCAAAACACTGCAACCAACGGAGACATCGTGGTTGCCGGAATCCCCGGGGACGAAGGGACCGTCAAGACCTTCACCAAAAAAGGTGATGTTGTGACCTTGCTGCCAGCCAATTCCGCTCTTGACCCAATGGTATTTTCAGCTTCAGAAGTAGCGATATTTGGTCGTGTCGTCACAGTCATGCGCCGCCTGTAGATCCCCACTTCATCTAAGTGCCTCAAAGTGCGGGCGGTGAGCTCAGACTTGTGATGGACTGCAGTTGTGTTTACACCTGCTCCTAATCCACCAACCGACCTTGACCAATCAGAAACCATTTGGATTCCTGTCCGCTCAGGCACCGTATTTGTCGAACCGGGCGCCGGGCTGGTGCGAAGTCAGACCACCCCAATAGATGCACCCAGTCTTTTCTTAGGCGTTTTAGACGGGATCGCAGTGCATGCCATCGACCTTCATGACACTTCTGATGAAGCTGATCTTGAGCCTGTTCATCTGAGAAAGTTGTACGGCCGAATCTCAGACGAAGAGTGGGTAATAGCTGGACGTGCTGAGCAAATAGTCAACTATGAACGCACGCACGTCTACTGCGGCCGGTGCGCAACGCCAACAGAAACAAACCCGCACGACCGCGGCAAAGTATGTCCGAATTGCGGACACATGGCTTTCCCTCGTCTCAGTCCAGCAATGATTGTCCTAGTAGAGAAGAACGATCAGGCGCTGCTCGCCTGGGGACGCCAATTCCCGGGCCGTTTCTTCAGCACTCTCGCAGGCTTCGTTGAACCCGGAGAAAGTCTCGAACAGGCAGTCGAGCGCGAGGTGATGGAAGAGGTGGGTCTTAAAGTTGGCGAAATCAATTACTTCGGGAGTCAGCCTTGGCCTTTCCCCCATTCACTGATGTGTGGCTTTCACTGCAATTACGAATCAGGTGAAATCACGATTCAAGAAGACGAGATAATTGAAGCTGACTGGTTCGACGCAACCGACCTTCCACCATGCCCCATCGGAGGGATGTCAATTGCAGGTTGGCTCATCCAGGATTGGCTGAACCGCCAAGGTGTTAATTAGGCGCTGTTCTGCCGTAAACGAACTAAGCCTTGTTGGGCCACAGTCGCCACCAGTTCACCTTGGCCTGTGAAAACGTCTCCGGTGGCTAATCCCCGAGTGCCTTTTATCTGGTGTGGGGCGAGGTCGAAGAAAAGCCATTCATCAGCTCGAACGGCTTTGTGGAACCAAACCGCATGATCAAGCGAGGCGGCCATGTACATGTCATCCCAATTCATGTCTCCCGACCCATTTCCCACAAGGGTCTGAGCAGGATGGGCGCTAACTATCGCGTCCATTGGATTGGTATCAGATAGATACGCCAATGCTGCGAAGTGTTCGTCGGCTGTGTCACCTAAAGGACCTGTAAACCTTGCCCAAACACGGTGACAGGCTGGGTCGGTCGACTCGTGCTCCAACCGGGCATCTACACCTATCCCCCAGTCAATCTTTTCTGATTTTTCTGGCGGCTTAACATCAGGGGGAATAGCTGAAGTCGATACGTCGGGTCCATCTTCGTCGCGTTGAAATGAGCAAGACAGATTTAAGATCGCTCCGCCGCTTTGCCTTGCGACAACCCTTCTAGTTGTGAAGCTTCGACCATTTCTCAGTCTGTCAACCTCGTAGCGAACTGGTTCGTTTGGGTCGCCACCCAAAATGAAATAGGCATGAAGGGAGTGAACGTGATGTCCTTCGGTATCGACGGTTCGCATCGCAGCACAGAGTGACTGGGCAATGACCAGTCCGCCGTATATGCGGCCCCACTCATATGCGGGGCTTTCCCCGACGAATGCATCAGCACCATGGGGCTCAAGGGAAAGAATTTTGGCTATCTCAGTCATGTACGGTGCCAAACCACTCCAGCAGAAGTGTCTTCGAGCACAACTCCGGCCTCAGCAAGTTGATCTCTAATTCTGTCAGCTGTAGTGAAATCTTTTCCTTCTCGAGCCTCTCTGCGTTGTTCAATCAACGTTTCTATCTCAGCATCGTCTGGGCCTGAGGCAGCAACTGAATCAGCGAACCCAACCTCAATTCCAAGGACAGAGAACAACATGAGCGCAGTACGTGCCTGCACCCCAGCAGCGGTCAAATCTCCATCATCCAGCGAGCCGTTAGCTCCACGGACAAGGCTGAACGTGTGGTCCAGTGCGACTGGAGTCCCAAAATCGTCGTCCATCGCTGTTTTGAACGCCGCTACTGTCGTCGGGTCTGTGTCACCTGCTGTTAATTCAACGCCGGCGGCAGTCATTCGGCGGCGAAAAGCATCTAGCCGATCAATCGCAGCCGATGCCGCCATCAAGGCTTCTCGTCCCATTTCCATGGCTCGTCGGTAATGGGTTTGCATTGCAAGCAACCGGAGCGCTCTTGGTCCTGCAGTGTCAATTGCTTCGGCCAAGTTGGTGAAATTACCCAACGATTTAGACATTTTTTCTCCGGCGACGTTGACCATTGCGCTGTGCACCCAATGACGAGCGAATGTTTGCCCCGTGGCCGTGACTTGAGCCCATTCGTTTTGATGGTGTGGGAAACAGAGATCATCCCCGCCGCCGTGAATATCGAAACCGGGACCCAAGGCACTTAATGACATCGCGACACATTCGGTGTGCCAACCTGGACGGCCCGTCCCCCATGGCGTATCCCATGATGGTTCCCCTGCTTTCGATGATTTCCACAAGGCGAAATCGAGCGGTGATCTTTTGTCGGTATCTACGTCGACCCTTTGGCCCGCATCTTCGAGTAGCTGATCTAAATTTCGACCAGCAAGCCGGCCATAGTCGCTTAAACCTTCAACTGAAAAGTAGACCCCTTTGTTCGGAACCACATAGGCCGCCTCTCGATCTACAAGTTCAGCGATAATGCCAACCATGCCTTCGATGAATTGAGTGGCATGTGGGCGGGACTCCGCTGAGAGGATGTCGAGTCGCTCCATCTGCTCGTCGTAGGCCTTGGTGAATTCAGCAGCAACTTCTGGTTCTGTCCTGCCTTCGGTTTCGGCACGATTGATGATTTTGTCATCGATGTCAGTGACATTCGACGCGACGATGACATTCCACCCAGTCCACTCAAGGTATCTACGAATCACGTCGTAGGTCAGAGCAGTTCGCCCGTGACCTAAATGCGGTACGTCGTACACCGTTGGCCCGCACACGTACATGGCAACTTCGCCCTCTGTTCGAGGGACAAATGGCACCTTTTGGCGCTCCATGGTGTCGTAAATATGAAGGCTCACGTCGATTTCTGTACCTACACTCATCTCAGCTTTTTGGCGGCAAAGTTGCTAATTCGCAGGGTACCGCTACCCCTTCTATCAACAGTGCGTCATTAAAAAGATCGTCACCCGTATGGCAACAATTTCTGGGCAGATTAGTTCTTACAAGGCGTGTTATTTGTGACTTCACGGACCACACTGACGCTATGTCCGTGTTCCTATATCGCTTAGGTCGCGCCTGTGTTCGTCATCGATGGCGGACCATTGGGGCGTGGCTCATCTCGTCAATTGCCTTAATAGGTTTGAACAGCGCCATCGGCGGAGAAATGACTAACGGCTTTGTCGTTCCAGGTCTCGACAGTCAAGAAGCTTATGACCTTCTGGCGGATCAGTTTCCAGCTGAAGGCGGCATCAACGCTCAAGTGGTCGTCGAAGCACCAACAGGGTCTTTGTTGAGTGATTCTCCGCAGCGTAAAGCAGTTGAGAAACTTGGTGCAGCCCTCGCTGGCATTGATGGGGTAGAAGTCGTTGTTCCCCCTGTAGTGGGTCAAACAATTAGTTCGTCGGGAACCATTGGATTATTTCGTGTTGCGTACAACCCCGACTTCATTCCGTCTCTCGCAATGTTGGAGACCTTAGAAGAGACCGGTCGCAACTCCGTCGGGTCCGACGCTGCCGTCCGGATCGAATTTGGTGGTGATCTCTACAACGCTGTTGAGCAACCAGAAACAGGCCTGGGAGAAATGCTTGGCCTAATTTCGGCGGTGGTAATTCTCTTATTGGCCTTCGGCAGCATCGTCGCTATGGGCTTACCAATCGGGTTGGCTCTGTTCGGTTTGGCGCTTGGGATCGGCGGAATCATTGGATTAGTTGCCATAGGCATGGATGTGCCTGAATGGACTCCAAACATGGCTTCCATGATCGGCCTTGGGGTCGGCATTGATTACGCACTATTTATTGTCACGAGATTTCGCGAAGGTCTAGCTGACGGCCTGACTGTCGAAGACGCAGCCGGCAGAGCGAACGCGACAGCTGGACTCTCAGTCATATTCGCCGGGGGAACCGTAGTCATAGCAATTCTGGGTCTCGCTATGGCTGGGCTGCCATTTATGACAGCCGCAGCAGTCGCAGTCTCAATCGTCGTCGCCCTCATGGTTCTCGCATCCCTAACGATTCTGCCTGCGCTACTCGGCTGGGCCGGACATCGCGTCAACTCGAAACGAACCCGTTCAAATCCAACAGTTCAACACGTCGGTGCTACCGGGCGGTGGCAACGTTGGGGCGATCATGTCTCCAAACATGCCTGGCCGTACATGCTGTCGACCCTGGTTCTGCTCGTGGCACTTACAGCTCCAGTACTTGACCTAAAACTTGGTTTCCCCGACCAAGGCAACATGCCAGAAGAACGCACTTCGCGGCAAGCCTACGATCTGCTCGCTGAAGGTTTCGGCCCTGGATTTAGTGGACCGCTGTTGGTGGCGGTGGACACGTCAAAGGCGACCGACCAAGAGCTCACCTCACTAGCTGTCGCGCTCCAAAACGATGCTGGGGTGGCGTTTGTTCAAGCCCCAGACCGCAGCCCAGTTGGTGAAGCGGCAACGATTCTTGTGTTCCCGACTACGGCACCCCAAGACCCTGGAACTGTTGAGTTACTGAACCGGATTAGAGGTCCAATATTCGATTCGGTTCTTAGCGATGAGGCCAGGGCACATGTGGGTGGTTCAACTGCTTCCTTTGCTGATGTCTCTGATCGAGTGCAAAGTCGTTTACCTATCTTTATTGCCGGAGTAATTGCCCTCAGCTTCATTTTATTGATGCTGGTATTTAGGTCGATCTTGGTACCGATCAAGGCGGCGCTACTCAACTTGCTGTCTATTGGCTCTGCGTACGGCGTATTGGTGATGGTGTTCCAATGGGGGTGGGGTCGCAGTCTCATCGGGCTGGAAGAAGCAGTACCGATTGTGTCTTTCATACCAATGTTCATGTTCGCCGTCCTTTTCGGTCTCTCCATGGACTACGAAGTTTTCTTACTCAGTCGGGTCAAAGAGGACTATTTACTCAGTGGAGACAATTCACAGAGTGTGATCTCCGGGATCTCTAACACCGCGCGAGTGATTACATCCGCTGCGCTCATCATGATCTCTGTATTTCTCGGCTTCGTAGCCAACCCTGATCCAATTATGAAGATGATGGGCCTAGGACTAGCTACAGCAATATTTGTTGACGCAACAATTGTTCGCGTTGTTCTGGTTCCTGCATCTATGAAGCTCTTGGGAGATGCAAACTGGTGGTTCCCGAAGAGACTCGCTTGGTTACCTCGTCTTGATATTGAAGGTGAACAGCGCCTTCCGGCTCGCGAATTTGACTCAGCCAGCCAGACTGCTAATTGACCAAATCAGCCCGTTATGTGTGGCATGGAGAATCAAAGCCGCCCACCATCCGTAGCGAACTCTTGCAATGGTGAACATCAGTCCCAACCAGATTTGTGGACTCACCACCAACGGCGCCACGAGTAGCGCAAAGATTGACCACTGGACGTCGAAGTTTACGATGTGAATTAATCCGAAAACGAATGTGGCGAACCAAATTGGTATCCGAGGGTTCGTCGACCACTTCTGTTGCACTTGGTCGCGAATGTCTGAACTGAAAGAGATCATGCCGACAGCGATCGCTAGGGCCAGGATCACCCAAAAGGCAATGCTGGCTGCTCCTGCGAAGAACAAAGCTCCTATCGCCAACGACAGTGAAACTAACCCAGGACGGAACCGGCGCTGCAACGGAAGCCGATAGATAGTTTCTTCGAGGAGCGGCGCGATCAACACAATCAGAATCAGCTGCTCACTGACCGACCACTGCTCCAATTCAGACTCAAGGATGCTTTCATAACCAGCTGTTTCAGATAGGGCGCTGAAAATTTGCCACGCAATAACCGAGCCCAAGAACCCAATACCCAGAAGTTTCACTAAACCACTCATCACGCGAGGTGGTTGCGGCATTTCATTCCAGTCAGGATCCAGAATGAATTTGGGGCCGATTGTGGGACGTTCCGAGTCA
>Ga0066850_10000601_pt1 | contig 19275 bp, 19 predicted proteins | sample ETNtaG_4_FD_67282 | JGI IMG/M metagenome (GOLD analysis project Ga0066850, IMG submission 67282) | Marine microbial and viral communities from oxygen minimum zone, Eastern Pacific Ocean - ETNP201406SV67 | ecosystem: Environmental > Aquatic > Marine > Oceanic | place: Pacific Ocean: Eastern... | reverse complement strand
TGGGCGACGACGTTCTTTACGTGTTCGCACAACGACACATCGAACTACTTCGCCTTTCTTGACCCCGGCACCGGGAATGGCGTCTTTAACTGTCGCTACAAAAACGTCGCCAATTGACGCGTATCGTCTACCTGTGCCGCCTAGTACGCGGATACACAAAACTTCTCTGGCGCCTGAATTGTCGGCGACTTTAAGTCGGGATTCTTGCTGGATCACTGCATCGACTCCGGGATCAACGAGCTCGCTCGACGATTTCAACTAGCCGCCATCGCTTTTTCTTCGACAGAGGGCGAGTTTCCATGACTCGTACTCGGTCGCCTGGGCGGGCATCGTTTTGCTCGTCGTGTACGTAGAGCTTCTTGGTTTGTTGAACTGTTTTGAAATAGCGGGCGTGGCGAACGCGTTCGGTTACCGCTACAACAATGGTTTTTTCCATTGCTGTCGAGACGACCAACCCTTCCCGGGTTTTTCGTCCGTTACGTTCTTGTGAGGTGACTTGGGCGTCAGTCATGAATTTTCCTCCGCTGTCGTGGCTTCGGCAGCTGCAATTTCGCGTTCTCTGAGAACGGTGTTGATTCGGGCGACGTCTCGCTTAACTTGCGACATCCGAGCCGAATTTTCTAACTGGCCTGTGGCGAATTGGAAACGTAAGTTGAACAGTTCTTGCTTTAGTTCGCTGATTTGGTCAACGAGTTGATCATCGGCGAGTTCGCGTAGTGTTGCTGCTGCTGTCATTAGATTGCCTCCTCGCGGCTCACGACGCGTGCCTTAATTGGGAGCTTTTGGATAGCCCTGTTCAGCGCACCATGGGCGAGTTCGGCGTCAACTCCGCCTAGCTCAAACATCACTCTTCCAGGCTTTACTACCGCTACCCAGCGCTCTGGGTTTCCTTTACCTGACCCCATTCGAGTTTCCGCAGGTTTTGCAGTTACTGGTTTGTCAGGGAAGACGTTGATCCAGACTTTTCCGCCACGCTTAACGTGTCGAGTCATAGCAATACGGGCCGCTTCAATCTGGCGCGCTGTTATCCATCCTGGCTCTAGGGCTTGAATGCCGAAATCACCGAAGTTGATGGTGGTTCCGCCTTTAGCTCGGCCCTTTGTCCGGCCTCGATGGGTTTTACGGTGCTTTACTTTCCGGGGCATCAACATGTCAGTCGTCTCCCGGCCTGAAGTTGGGGGTTTGGCTTTGTTCGCGTGTTGCGCGTTCGATCTGCTCTTCTTCTTCTAAGAGTTTTTCAAATTCAGGGTCAGCTTCTTTGACCAATGGTGCTGGTTCTTCAATTTCATCACCGGGGGCGTCAGCCCTGCGCCCACCGGCAGAAACGACGGGGCCGCTCTGTTCAACGGAACCTGAGGTTTCGCCTACCGCCATCGCAGCCTCTCGGCTTATGCGTTCGTCAGCAGACACTTTGTACGGCAAAATGTCACCTTTGTACAACCAGACTTTGACCCCAATCCTTCCTGCCGTTGTGTGTGCCTCACGGAAGCCGTAGTCGATGTCGGCTCTCAGGGTGTGGAGGGGAACTCTACCTTCGCGATACCACTCGGTTCGGGCCATTTCTGATCCACCGAGGCGTCCCGAACATTGCACTCGAATTCCTAAAGCTCCTGCTTTTTGAGCGTTTTGAACAGCGCGTTTCATCGCACGTCGGAAAGCCACGCGGCCAGCGAGTTGATCCGCGACTCCCTGAGCAATCAGTGCCGCGTCAAGTTCAGGTTGTTTGATCTCTTGAATATTGAGTTGAACCTTTGGGTTCCCTGAAATTTTGGTGAGACCTTCACGGAGTCGATCTGCCTCAGCCCCACGTCGGCCAATCACGATTCCTGGTCGGGCTGTGTGTACGTCTATTCGCAATCGGTCGCGGGTTCGTTCTACTTCAATTCGGCTGATGGCTGCATGCGGAAGTTCAGTCCGCAGGAAGTTTCTGATCTTCCAATCTTCAATGATGTAATCCTGGTATTCCTTGTCGGCGTACCAACGCGATTTCCAATCGGTGGTAATGCCGAGCCGGAAGCCGTACGGGTTAACTTTCTGACCCATGATCAGGCCTCCTTCTCATCTTCGTCGGTTGATTCTGCGTCTTCTGTTGTCTCAAGTTCAGCCGTATCAGTTTCTGATTCTTCACCGTTTTCAGCTTCAGTTTCGGAAATCTCTACCTCTTCGCTAACCAATTCGGTTTCAACGGCACTGTCGTCTATGTTGACGTCTTCTTCAACAACTTCAGCTTCATCTGATTCTGTTTCTTCATCAGTGTCTTTGCTAGCTGCAACGCGAGCTGCGCGATCTTGGTCGGCGCTCCGGCGTCCTGAGGCAGCGAGGCGGGCTGCCCGCATCTCAAGTTCCTCTTCGGAGAGCTGAGCAACTACCACAGTGATGTGGCACGTTCGTTTGTTAATACGCGTTGCTCGGCCACGGGCACGCGGACGCCACCGTTTGAGGGTGGGTCCTTCATCTGCCCAGCATTCCGCCACGTACAATTCATCTGCTGACAAATTTTCGTTGTGTGCTGCGTTCGAAACAGCGCTTTCCAAAACCTTGGAAATCACTGTTGCGGCACCTCTATCACAGAATTGCAATTCTTCTCGTGCGTGGTCTAGGTCGTCATCGCGAATGAGGTCCAAAACAACTCTGGCCTTTGATGCCGAAAGTCGCGCGAATTTGTGCGTCGAGCGCGCACCAGCAACTGCGTCGAGGTCAATCAGGCCGCTCATCAGCTACCGCCTCGTTCTTGGCCGGCGTGAAACTTAAACGTTCGAGATGGAGCGAATTCCCCCAACTTGTGTCCGACCATCGCTTCCGTGATGTACACGGGGACATGTTTACGACCGTCATGAACGGCAAGGGTGTGACCAATCATTTCCGGAATAATTGTGGACCGTCGACTCCAGGTCTTGACGACTTTTTTCTCGCCGCTTTCGTTGAGCGCGTCGACCTTCTTAAGTAGGTGGTCATCTACAAAAGCGCCTTTTTTCAAGCTACGTGGCATTTAGTTACCTCCGCGATCCGCGTGTACGGCGACGACGAATGATCATGTCGTTCGATTTCTTGTTCTTCTTGCGGGTGCGTCCTTCTGGTTTGCCCCATGGGGAGACTGGGTGACGACCGCCAGAGGTTTTCCCTTCGCCACCACCGAGAGGGTGGTCTACCGGGTTCATTGCGACGCCGCGAGTTTGCGGCCGAACACCTTTCCAGCGGTTCCGTCCTGCTTTACCAATCTTGATTAGGTCGGCCTCAGCGTTGCCTACCGAGCCGACTGTTGCGCGACAATCGATAGGTACACGGCGCATTTCTGTACTTGGTAGGCGCAGCGTTGCGTGCGCACCTTCTTTTGCGACGAGTTGTACACCAGCGCCAGCTGAACGAGCCATCTGGCCTCCGGCTCCGGGCTTCATTTCTATGTTGTGGATGGTGGTTCCTACTGGCATGTATCGCAGAGGCAGGGCATTGCCAACTCGGACTTCAGCGTGCTGACCGTTTTCGATCTTGTCTCCCAATTCAAGTCCCGCGGGCGCCAGAATGTAACGCTTCTCTCCATCGTGATAGTGGAGAAGTGCGATGCGGCAATTTCGGTTGGGGTCGTATTCAATACTTGCGACAGTCGCTGGAACTCCGTCTTTGTTTCGCTTGAAGTCGATTATCCGGTAACGCTGCTTATGGCCGCCTCCCCGGTGACGGGAAGTTTTTCTACCGTTATTATTTCGACCACCTGTTGAGTGTTTCTTGGCGAGCAGCGATTTTTCTGGGCTCGTTGTAGTGATCTCACTGAAGTCCGAGACCGTTTGAAAACGTCTACCTGGACTAGACGGCTTACGTACGCGAATTCCCATAGCTATGTCTCGAAGATCTGGATCGAGTCGCCCTCGGCGAGAGTGACAATGGCCCGCTTGGTGTCAGCTCGTTTCCCCAACGTGTTATTTCGTCGGTTACGGCGAACTTTGCCTTTGCGGTTGAGCGTGTTGACCTTGGTGACGGTCACATCAAAAATCGATTCAACGGCTTGACGAATTTCAGGTTTCGAAGCTGATGTATGAACTTGGAAGACGTAAATATTTTGTTCGAGCTGTTCGTAAGACTTCTCAGAAACAACGGGCGCAATTACAACGTCACGTGGGTCTTTCATGAGTTTGCCCCTGGAAGAGTTTCGGCAGTGAACACAAGCCAGTCAGAGCAGAGCACGTCATAGGCGTTGAGTTGTGCGACTTGGACAAGTTGCACTGACGGTAAATTTCTGAAGCTCCGAATTGTTGTGTCGTCGGTAGCGGCGACCACCATCATGACCTTCCCTTGAAGCTCAAGGTTTTCGAGAACGTTCAAAGCATCTTTGGTCTTGGGTGTCTCGAATTGCCATTGGTCGACTACAACCACTCGATCGCTTTGCGCCCGGTCACTTAACGCTGAACACAAAGCAAGTCGATTCATTTTCTTATTTACTTTTTTGCGGTAGCTCCTTGGCTTCGGCCCATGGACAATTCCGCCACCTGTGAATTGGGGGGCTCGAATCGATCCTTGTCGGGCTCGACCGGTGCCTTTTTGTCGGTATGGCTTGGCGCCGCCGCCTTTCACTTCCGCGCGAGTTTTGGTGTTGGCGCTTCCACTTCTCTTAGCAGCTAGCTGAGCAGTTACTACTTGGTGGAGTACTGCCATATTGGGCTCAATGCCAAACACGGCATCATCAAGGGTGACAGTGCCAGCGGTTCCACCGTCTTGGGTTCTGAGGTCAAGAGTTGTTGCCATTGTCAGCCCTTCACAGCGTCACGGATCACCACGACGCCCCCTTTAGGTCCCGGAACCGAACCTCGAATGAGGAGGAGTTCTCGTTCTGCGTCGGCCTCAACGACGGTGAGGTTGAGAGTGGTTACCTTCTCAGCACCCATCCGACCAGGCATCCTGGTCCCTTTAAACACACGAGAGGGGGTGGCGCAGGCGCCGATTGCGCCTGGTGCGCGATGGACTCTATGGACTCCGTGACTGGCTTTTTGGCCGCTGAAATTGTGGCGCTTCATCACACCAGCAAACCCTTTGCCCTTCGACACGGCTGTTACATCTACTTTTTCGCCGGCTTCAAGCACATCGGCAGCCAGTTCTTGCCCAATTTCGATTTCACTGACGTCATCTATACGCAGTTCGACTAGACGCTGTCCTGGTTCAACACCAGCTGTTTCGAAGTGACCTGCTTCAGGTTTACTCAACTTTGCAGCCTCGCGTTGACCGAAGGTGACTTGGACCGCTGTGTAACCATCGCGTTCATCGGTCTTTACTTGGACTACGCGGCATGGTTCAACCTGCAGCATGGTGACGGGCACGACCCGGTTGTCGTCATCCCACAGCTGGGTCATGCCCACTTTTGTGGCGACAATCGCCTTATTCGCCATGTCGGATGTCTTCCTCTTCCAATTGGGGCCGGTTGGCCGCCGTTCACGCGAACGCTCCGCTAGGCAAAGCCGGCGGAGCGAGAATTAGGTTGTGCTGACCGGTTCCGACCCTGGGGCCGGCCTTGCCGGACGTCGATTCGTGTATCTAAAACTCAGACACACGGGGAGTAAACGATACCGGGGCTATGGCCCAAACACCACCCCGATGTAGGTATCAGTGCTAGTTCTGTTGGATTTTGATCTCTATATCGACACCAGCCGGTAATTCCAACCGTTGCAACGAGTCGACCGTCTTTGGAGACGGTTCGACTATGTCAATAAGCCGCTTGTGGATCCGCATCTCGAAATGCTCTCGAGAATCTTTATCTTTATGTGGTGACCGTACGACAGTGAACCTGTGTTTTTCGGTGGGTAAAGGCACGGGACCTTTGATATTGGCTTGAGTCCGAAGAACTGTCTCAACAATTTTCTGAGTGCTTTGGTCCACGATGTCGTGGTCGTAAGCCTTCAAACGGATACGGATCTTTTGTGAAGCAGCCATCGTTGTTATTCGATGATCTTGGTGACTCGACCCGCACCAACTGTGCGGCCACCCTCACGAATAGCGAAACGTAGACCTTCGTCCATGGCGATCGGGTTGATCAGTTCAACCGTCATGTCAGTGTTGTCACCAGGCATGCACATCTCAGTACCTGAAGGCAACTCAACCATTCCGGTGATATCAGTCGTCCGGAAATAGAACTGTGGGCGATAGTTCGAGAAGAACGGCTTATGACGGCCGCCCTCTTCTTTGGTCAAGATGTAGACCTGTGCTTCAAACTTGGTATGAGGAGTGATCGAGCCCTTGGCGCAGCACACCTGACCACGTTCGACGTCTTCCTTATCGATACCTCGCAAAAGAAGCCCAACGTTGTCACCGGCTTGACCCTGGTCAAGGATCTTGCGGAACATTTCAACACCAGTGATCGTGGTGGTTTGAGTGTCTCGAATACCCACAATTTCGATCTCTTCACCGGTATTACACACACCAGTCTCGATTTTGCCGGTTACCACTGTACCTCGACCCGTAATAGAGAAAACGTCCTCAACTGGCATCAAGAATGGCTTGTCGTTATCACGATCTGGTTCAGGGACGGCCTCATCAACAGCTGTCATGAGCTCCATGATCTTGTCTGCGGCTCCATCAGCACCTTCTAAAGCAGCCAAAGCAGAGACCTGTACCACTGGAACATCATCACCAGGGAACTCATATTCGCTGAGTAACTCACGAACCTCAAGTTCCACTAACTCCAACAGTTCTTCATCATCGACCATGTCAACCTTGTTCAAGGCAACCACGATGTAGGGAACACCAACTTGGCGAGCCAACAACACATGCTCACGTGTTTGGGGCATTGGACCATCAGCAGCGGACACAACAAGAATTGCGCCATCAACCTGAGCAGCACCAGTAATCATGTTCTTGATGTAGTCAGCGTGACCCGGCATATCAACGTGGGCGTAGTGACGGTTATCAGTCTCATACTCGACGTGAGAAATCGAGATCGTGATACCACGCTCCCTCTCCTCTGGTGCCTTATCAATATCTTCGAACGCTGTTGCTTCGCCACCCGAAGCCTCAGCCAAAACCTTGGTAATAGCAGCAGTCAACGTGGTCTTGCCATGGTCAATGTGACCCATTGTCCCCACATTCACGTGCGGCTTCGTCCGCTCAAACTTCTCCTTGGACATGATTTCTCTCCGGTGTCTTCCTGTTTTTCTTTAGATTGATATTTGCTTGGTTGGTTATGATATTTACTCGCCGCGGATTCGCTTGACGATGTCTTCGGCGATATTGGGTGGGACTTGCTGGTAGTTCTCGAACTGCATTGAGTAGGTAGCCCGACCCTGAGTACGCGAACGCAGGTCGTTAGCGTAACCGAACATCTCTGATAGCGGCACATGAGCGTCAATTACTTGAGCACTTCCACGATTTTCCATCTGGCCAACTCGGCCTCGACGAGCGTTTAAATCTCCAATTACATCGCCCATATAGTCTTCTGGCGTAACGACTTCAACAGACATGATCGGCTCTAGCAATACTGGCCCCGCTGCTCGCGCGGCTTCGCGCATAGCCATCGTGCCCGCGATCTTGAACGCCATTTCTGAGGAATCGACGTCATGAGTTGACCCATCAATGAGCGAGACTTTCACGTCAACCATTGGGAACCCTGCCAGCGGTCCATTATCCATTGAAGACCGGAGGCCAGCATCTACCGAACTGATGTATTCGCGAGGTATGACCCCGCCCTTTATCGTGTCGTCGAAGACGTATCCTTCGCCCGCATCACCTGGTTCAAGGTTGATGACAACAACGGCATATTGGCCGGAGCCGCCACTTTGTTTGATGTGTCGGTATTCGAACTTTTCTACCGCTTTTGTGATGGTTTCTCTGTACGCAACCTGTGGCTTGCCGATTGTCGCATCTACTCGGAACTCTCGGAGCATTCGGTCAACTAACACTTCAAGGTGAAGTTCGCCCATACCAGAGATAACTGTCTGGCCTGTCTCTTCATCAGTTTTAACCCTGAAGGTTGGGTCTTCTTCAGATAACGCTGAGAGGGCTTTGCCGAGTTTGTCTTGGTCGCCTTTTGAGCGTGGCTCTACTGCGACATGCACGACGGGCTCTGGGAAGGTCAGCTGTTCTAACACTATGGGTTTATCGGGGGCACACAAGGTGTCTCCGGTTCGGGTGTTTTTTAACCCAATCCCAGCGACGATGTCACCTGCTTGGATGTCGTCACGATCTTCGCGATTATTGGCATGCATCTGAAGAATGCGTCCAATGCGTTCTTTGTTGCCGGTAGTCGTGTTGAGGACCTGGCCGCCTTTTTCCAGGCTTCCGCTGTAAACCCTGAAATAGACAAGCTTCCCTACATGGGGATCCGTCATGATCTTGAAAGCTAGGGCTGAGAAGGGCTCATCATCATTGGGTTGTCGTTCTAAAGTCTCTTCACCATTGAGGGTGGTGCCGTCAATGGCAGGAATGTCTAATGGTGACGGAAGGTAACGGGTCACAGCATCTAAAAGGGGTTGGACCCCTTTGTTCTTGAAGGCAGTTCCTGTGAGTACGGGAACTATTTGGTTCGCGATTGTTCCTCTACGGATGGCGTTATTAAGTGTTTCTTCGTCTACATCTTCCCCTTCGAGGTAAGCCATCATGATGTCTTCGTCTACGTCAGCGAGTACTTCAAGAAGCTTTGACCGGTATTCCTGAGCTTCGCTTTGCAGGTCATCGGGGATTTCGACGATGTCGTAGCTTGCTCCAAGGTCTTCGCCTTGCCAGACGATTGCATTCATGGCCACAAGATCAACGACGCCTGCGAAGTCTGCTTCGTTGCCGATGGGGAGTTGCAGGACCGCTACGTTGGCATCTAGGCGGTCAACGATGCTCGCTAATGAGTCGTAGAAAGAAGCACCAGTTCGATCGAGTTTGTTAATGAAGCACATCCTCGGGACGCCATACTTGTCGGCTTGTCGCCATACGGTCTCAGTTTGAGGTTCTACTCCTGCAACCCCATCGAACACGGCCACTGCGCCGTCGAGGACACGCAGTGAACGTTCAACCTCAACCGTGAAGTCGACGTGTCCGGGAGTGTCAATGATGTTGATTACGTGGTCATTCCACATGCAAGTTGTGGCCGCCGAGGTAATTGTTATTCCTCGTTCTTGTTCCTGTTCCATCCAGTCCATGGTCGCTGCGCCATCATGGACTTCGCCGATCTTGTAGTTCACTCCGGTGTAATAGAGGATCCGCTCCGTTGTAGTGGTCTTGCCGGCATCAATGTGAGCCATGATGCCTATGTTTCGAACGCGGTCAAGGGGTTGATTGCGTGGCATGGGATTTCTGCCTCGGTCTTCTAGGGGTCAGGGGTTAAGTGTTAAGTGTTCTTGCAGGAAAGATCGGTGAGTGCTCCTTGGAGCACTTCCGACATCTAGTGTGCCGGTTTAAGAGGTCGTTGGGGGTGACAGGCGGTTCTTTTGTTACCACCTGTAGTGAGCGAAAGCTTTGTTAGCTTCCGCCATTCGATGTGTGTCTTCTCGACGTTTGGTTGCGGAGCCAGTCCCGTTTGATGCATCAAGGACTTCGTTTGCAAGTCGCTCGGCCATTGTTCGTTCACGCCGTTCACGCGAGTAATCGACGATCCAACGAATAGCAAGGGTGTTGGCGCGCCGTGGGCGTACTTCGACAGGGACTTGGTATGTGGCACCCCCGACTCTTCGACTTTTCACTTCCAACTGAGGTCGGGTGTTATCTACGGCGCGTTTTAGGACGTCTAATGCCTCGCCACCAGTTTTTTCAGAGACCATGTCGAGTGCGTCATAGACAATTCGTTCTGCTGTTGCTCGTTTACCACGCTGGAGAACTTTGTTAATTACCTGAGTGACAAGTGTCGAATCGTAAACCGGATCGGCTGCAAGTTCGCGTCTAGGGGCAGCGCCACGACGAGGCATCTCAGCTCTCCTTCTTCGCGCCGTAGCGGGATCGAGCTTGTCGACGAGCTGATACGCCAGAGGCGTCAAGTGAGCCGCGAACGACTTTATAGCGGACTCCGGGGAGGTCTTTTACACGTCCTCCGCGCACCAACACGATGCTGTGTTCTTGGAGGTTGTGCCCTTCTCCTGGGATATATGCGGTTACTTCGATGCCACTGGTCAATCGGACACGAGCAACTTTTCGTAGAGCCGAGTTCGGTTTTTTTGGCGTGTGCGTATATACACGTGTGCATACCCCTCGACGCTGAGGAGAACCCTTCAGGGCCGGAGTTTTAGCCTTAGTCGGTTTTGATTTTCGGCCCTTTCGGACCAGTTGCTGAATTGTGGGCACCAAATTCCTCTGATTAGGCAACAAGTGTTACGGGTTGCAGTTGGGCTACTCGGCACGAAACGCCTGTCCGGGCCGGAAGAAGACCGATTGATAAGGCTACGAGTCGCGTCACGGAGAGGCAACCTCGAAGTACCCCACAGAGCTATATTTGTTCACGATTTCGGCTCTCCTGCGCGGTCTGTACCCGCGCTTAGGGCTGGGTGAACCTTCGAACTAGTGAATTCATCACCTCATCAAGGTGGGATTTTTCAACGGTCACTGCTACAACTACGACTGAACTGAGAGGCAATACGCCCCATACTTGGCCATCAGCATGCATTATGGATCCAGTCATTGGGCCCCAATGAGCGGGTTCTGATTCACTCAGAGCAGCTGCTTTCAGGCCCTCAACGAAACTCATGTTGCCGATCACCGGGTCAGCAACGCCGATTAGCATCAGTGCCCCTATGGGCTGATCACCCAGGGATAGGCCAGTAGCGGCGACATCTCTTACAGAAGCAGCTAATTCAACATCGTCGAAAATGATTCTTTGTAACTGGTTCTCTGCGCTGGACGAAAGTTGCAACGCTTTTAGTCCCGAGGGCCATTGCAAAGTCTCCAGGACTTCCGCTGCGCCCAGAGAACGGCTTGTACCTGATGAATTGATGGTCGGATTACTAACCTCAGAATCCTGGGTTGTTCTAGTACAGCTTGACGCGCCAAGAAGAAGCACCAAACAGGTGCTCGTCACGGCAAGTCTCATGTGGTGCTTACTTATCCTGCGTCACCAAGTTCGACGACGTCTGCACCTTCTTCGCTTCCGATTGTTGCCAACCACTCAGCCGGATCGAGATCCTCATCTGACGTAAAGAACTCCATCGGCTCATAGTCGGGAGCCGTCGTGTCGATATTTCGGTAACGACCTTGCCCGGTTCCCGCAGGAATCAATTTGCCGATAATGATGTTCTCCTTCAGACCTTTCAAATCATCCCGTCTTGATTCGATCGCTGCTTCAGTGAGTACACGCGTGGTCTCTTGGAAAGAAGCTGCTGAGAGCCATGAATCAGTAGCAAGTGAAGCCTTAGTGATCCCCATTATTACGGGTCGAGCCTCGGCGGGGCGCTGCCCTTCTTGAACGAGGCTTCGGTTTACTTCAGCGTAGACACGTTGGTCAACTTGTTCTCCTGGGAGGAACACAGATTCTCCTGGTTCCCCAACCAAGACACGTCGAGTCATTTGCCTAATGATGAGTTCAATGTGCTTGTCGTGAATCGACACACCTTGTTCTCGATATACCTTTTGGACTTCCTCAACCAGGTATTGCTGTGTCTCGCGTACACCTCGAATATCTAACAATTCTTTGGGGTCACGAGGTCCATCGACTAATGGGTCTCCTGCTTTGATTTCTTGTCCGTCTACGACTGCGAGCCGTGCGATGGTGGCGACGGTATGAGTTTCTTCTTCTCCGTCGTCTCCAACAACCACAATTTCGCGACCTCGACCGTCGTCGTCTCCGATTCGAACGACGCCAGTTCGCGTGGCCAACGTAGCTTTACCTTTTGGTGTTCGTGCTTCGAAGAGTTCAACTACTCGAGGTAGACCACCGGCGATGTCACTGCCGGCGACGCCTCCGGTGTGGAAGGTTCTCATCGTCAACTGTGTTCCTGGTTCACCGATTGACTGGGCAGCGATGACTCCGACGGCTTCGCCAACTTCAATCATCTGTCTGGTCGCCAAGGAACCGCCGTATGCCTTTGCTGCAACACCAAATTCCGAGTTATCGGTCAACGGTGAAAGTACTTGTACCCGAGTGACTTTCGGATCGTCGCGCAACGTCTCCAGTTCCTCATCACCGACTAGCGTTCCCGCTTCCATAACCCCGTCAGTTAGTTCTACATCTTGGGCTAAGCATCGACTGAAGAGGCGTGTTTCCAAATAGGTCCGTTTGTCAGAGGTGTCAGGGCCTATGTCTTCAAGCCAAAGACCTAGTACCGGTCCGGATCGCTCGAACGGGTCTTCTTCGTTAATGATGAGTTCCTGCGCTACGTCGACAAGTCGGCGAGTGAGATACCCAGAGTCAGCTGTCCGCAACGCTGTATCAACCAACCCCTTTCGAGCTCCGGGAGTCGAAATGAAGTACTCCAACATCGCTAGACCCTCGCGGTACGAGGATTTGATCGGTCGGGGAATAATGTCACCACGCGGGTTTGCCACAAGGCCACGAATCGCAGCAATTTGACGTACCTGCATCATGTTGCCGCGAGCTCCCGATCCGACCATCATTTCGATTGGGTTGAATTGGTCAGCTTTTAGTTCGCGTTCAAGCGATGCACGGACTTCTTCTGTAGCTGACGTCCAGATTTCAACTTCTTTTTGTCGGCGTTCGCCATCTGTGATGATGCCTCGACGGAACTGGTTCTCTACGCGCTCCGCTTCCGTTTCGTATCGTTCGAGAATTTCCGCTTTGTCCGGTGGGGTGCGCACGTCATCAATGGAGATCGTTAACCCTGATTTCGTTGCATATTTGTATGACAAGTCTTTGATTCGGTCCAGAGCAATAGCTACTTCGTTGGTCGGCCACCCATCGGAAAGGTCACCGACAATGTCTCCCATATCGCCTTTCTTGACTGCCTTATTGACGTAGGGGAATCCTTCAGGCAACGTGTCATTGAACAACACTCGCCCTGGGGTTGTGACCTGATGACCACCTTCTTCAAGAGCTAGTTCATCTGTTCGCCAAATTATTGCTTCATGAAGTTTGACGCGATTCAGGGCAACTGCACGTTCAACTTGGTGGAAGTGTTTGAAGACTGGTTGGTCTTTTCGATCCGAATTTTCCCGCAGCTCGGTGAGGTAGTAGCCACCGATAATCATGTCTTGACTTGGCACAGTCATGGGTCGGCCATCCGCTGGTGACAAGATGTTATTTGCCGACAACATCAAAACTCTTGCTTCTGCTTGTGCTTCAGAAGACAGCGGTAGGTGGACCGCCATTTGATCTCCGTCGAAGTCAGCGTTGAATGCTGCACAGACCAACGGATGTATCTGAATAGCCTTGCCTTCAACCAAGATCGGTTCGAAGGCTTGGATACCTAAGCGGTGAAGCGTCGGAGCTCGGTTGAGTAGAACGGGATGCTCTTTGATGATTTCTTCAAGGACGTCCCAGACTTCTGACCTACGACGTTCAACCATTCGTTTCGCGGACTTAATATTGGGTGCGAGATCTAGGTCATCAAGTCTCTTCATCACGAAGGGTTTGAATAACTCCAACGCCATCAGCTTCGGAAGGCCGCATTGATGAAGTTTGAGGGTTGGGCCGACGACGATGACTGATCGTCCTGAATAGTCAACTCGTTTACCTAAAAGATTCTGTCGGAAACGCCCCTGTTTACCTTTGAGCATGTCTGATAGCGACTTCAAAGGACGATTTCCGGGGCCAGTAACTGGACGTCCGCGACGTCCATTATCAAATAGAGCGTCAACTGCTTCTTGGAGCATTCTTTTTTCATTATTGACAATAATTTCTGGCGCTCCGAGATCTAAGAGTCGTTTCAGACGGTTATTTCGGTTGATAACACGTCGATAGAGATCGTTGAGGTCTGATGTCGCAAACCGACCACCGTCGAGTTGCACCATTGGCCGGAGGTCGGGAGGAATTACTGGAACAGCGTCAAGGATCATTGCCCGCGGGTCGTTGATCCTTTTGTCGTTCGGGTTTCGACGGTTAAACGCGCTCAAAATTTTGAGCCGTTTGATCGCTTTTTGTTTCCTTTGAGCCGATAAGGGACGCCGGCCGTCGGCCGCTTCAATCGCTTCGCGTAGAAGGAGTTCTTCATCGTCGAAATCGATGCGTTCCATCAGTTGAGCTATGGCTTCGGCTCCCATCCCACCTTCGAAGTAATCACCGTAGCGATCCTCTAATTCGCGCCATAGGAGTTCATCTTCGATGATTTTTCGACCGTGCAGGTCTCGGAATTCATCAAAGGCCCGTTCTACCGTTTCCAGTTCGGTAGCACATTCGGTTTTGAGCGCTTCCACATCTCGGTCGGCATCTCGTCGGCGAGCCTTAAGGTCTTTCTCTTTTAGACCTTCAGCTTCTAGTTGAGTGATCTCTTTTTCGAGCTCTTTGAGGCGATCTGTAATTTCATCGTCAAATTCTTCTCGGATGACATCAAGTTCTTCACGCATTTCTAACTCGAGGCGCGGCAAATCTTCGTGCCTTTTGTCGTCATCGACCCATGTGACAAGATTCGCTGCGAAGTAAATGACGCGTTCAAGCTGCTTTGCTTTCAGTTCTTCGCGAATTTCTAACCCGGTAAGCAAGTAAGCGAGCCAGCTTCTGGTACCTCGTAGGTACCAGATGTGAACGACTGGCGCGGCTAGCTCGATGTGACCCATGCGTTCTCTACGAACCTTTTGGCGTGTAACTTCTACGCCACATCGTTCACAGATAATCCCCTTAAAACGAACGCGTTTGTATTTCCCGCACGCACATTCCCAATCTTTGGTGGGACCGAAGATTTTTTCGCAGAACAAGCCGTCTTTTTCAGGCTTTAGTGTTCTGTAATTGATGGTTTCGGGTTTTTTAACTTCCCCGTTAGACCATGTTCGGATGGCATCGGCGGTTGCCAGGCCAATCCGTATGTCTGAGAACTCGTTGACGTCGATCATTTGTTGCTCTCAATTCGCGAAGGGGTCAGGATTAGTGCGCCAGTGGTCACAGTTGTTGCCTCCGAAGTTCGTCTTCTTCGTCGGTTCCTCGTTCGGGTCGGCTGATGTCTATCCCGAGTGATTCTTCAGCTCGGAAGACGTCTTCGTCCAAACCTTGCATGTCAATCTCATCGCCGGTCAGTGAGATCACTTCGACGTTTAAGCAAAGCGCTTGCATTTCTTTGATCAGCACCTTGAAGCTCTCGGGAATTCCGGGTTCAGGGATGTTCTTTCCCTTGACTATGGCCTCGTAGACCTGAACTCTTCCCAAAGTGTCATCGGATTTTATGGTTAGGAGTTCTTGCAGAAGGTAGGCCGCTCCGTATGCCTCTAAAGCCCAGACTTCCATTTCACCGAACCGCTGGCCACCGAATTGTGCCTTGCCTCCCAGTGGTTGCTGGGTGATCATCGAGTAGGGGCCAGTTGAACGAGCATGAATCTTGTCATCGACAAGGTGAGCCAACTTAAGGATGTAGCTATACCCAACCATGATTGGCTGGTCATAGGCTTCTCCAGTTCGGCCGTTGTACAAAACGGCCTTACCAGCGGACGTCATCAGTCGTTCGCCTGATGCGGCTTCGGGCCGGAGATTTTCAAGTGTCTTTTGGATAGTTGGGTGGGCGCCGGCGCGTTCATCTTCGTCCCAACTGGCACCGTCAAATACTGGAGTTGCCACGAACACCGATGGTTCGGTCCGAGGACGGGTCTTGCGAGCTGTATTAGAGATGGGTTCGTTCCCAACGGCCTGGCCGTTAACTTCCCAACCCCAGCGAGCTGCATACCCTAAGTGCGCCTCGAGAACCTGCCCTACGTTCATGCGGCTTGGCACGCCAAGCGGGCTGAGAATGATGTCGATGGGTGAGCCGTCGGCTAGATATGGCATTTCTTCGACCGGGAGAATCTTTGAGATCACACCTTTGTTGCCATGGCGGCCGGCAAGCTTGTCACCTACGCTGATTTTGCGTTTCTGAGCAACGTATACACGCACAAGCTCATTAACGCCTGGTGGTAGCTCTTCATCTTCATCTCGCTGAAGCACACGAACGTCGGTTACTACGCCGCGTTCGCCGTGAGGGACCTTGAGCGAGGTGTCACGAACTTCTCGTGCTTTCTCTCCAAAGATCGCTCGCAGCAGACGCTCTTCTGGCGTTAGTTCGGTCTCGCCTTTAGGCGTTACTTTGCCAACAAGAACATCTCCGGGGCCTACTTCAGCTCCGACACGGATGACTCCTCGTTCGTCAAGGTCAGCTAGAACATCGTCAGCCACATTGGGGATGTCTCGCGTGATTTCTTCTGGACCTAATTTGGTGTCGCGGGCATCGATTTCGTGTTCGTGAATATGAATTGAAGTGAGAACATCGTCTTTTACAAGGCGCTCACTGATGATGATCGCGTCTTCGAAGTTATATCCTTCCCAGGCCATGTAGGCGACAAGGAGGTTCTTACCTAGAGCTAGCTCGCCTTGGTCGGTGGATGGGCCATCAGCAAGAACTGCTCCGGCCTTTACTTTGTCTCCCTCGCGTACGACAGGCTTTTGGTTAATGCATGTGTCTTGGTTTGACCGTTCGAACTTAAGGAGCTGATGGCTTGTCGTTCCCGCTTTTTTGTATTCAACGCTGATGTTGGTTCCGGTTACTTCTGAAACCACTCCATCTTCGTCAGCGAGGAGAACGTCTGCGGCATCACCCGCTGCACGCGCCTCTATGCCTGTACCCACATACGCGGCCTCTGAACGAAGTAAGGGAACTGCTTGACGTTGCATGTTTGCTCCCATAAGGGCGCGGTTTGCATCGTCGTGTTCGAGGAACGGGATTAACGCAGTTGCGACGGAGACAATCTGTTTCGGAGAAACGTCCATGAGGTCAACTTCGTCAGCTGGCACGTAACTAATTTCAGTGGTTGCCGCGAAGTATGTGTCGCGTTCCATCTGAAGCTTTAGGTCAGCAAGGCTTGCACCTTGGGGGCTTTTACGCACAAGCACTCGAGGATTTCGGAATGTTTTGTTGGTGTTGAGTGGCGCATTAGCCTGAGCCACTACAAATTCTTCCTCTTCGTCAGCCGTCAAGTACTGAATCTCGTCCGTTACTTTTCCTTTTTTGACAACTCGATACGGCGATTCGATGAAGCCAAACTCGTTTACTCGAGCGAAAGTCGCTAGGCCACCTATTAACCCAATATTTGGGCCTTCCGGCGTTTCAATTGGGCACATTCTGCCGTAGTGACTGAAGTGGACGTCGCGTACTTCGAAGCCAGCGCGTTCTCGTGAGAGACCTCCTGGTCCGAGCGCTGAGAGACGGCGTCGGTGCGTCAAGCCAGATAATGGGTTGACTTGATCCATAAATTGCGACAGCTGAGAGGTTCCGAAGAACTCCTTGATCGCGGCAGTTACAGGTCGAGTGTTTATAAGTGTTGTTGGGGTAATTGCCTCAACGTCTTGTGTGGTCATCCGTTCTCGGACAACTCGTTCCATGCGACTAAGACCGATACGAACCTGGTTTTGTATTAGCTCACCGACAGATCGAATTCGGCGATTAGCGAAGTGGTCCTGGTCATCTAGGCGATAGCCGGGTTGGGCGTCGGCTAGGTGAAGCAAATAACTGATTGCGGCCAGGACTTCTGACCTAGTTAAGACCTGCGAGTCGACGGCTGGGCGTTCTAGCTTGAGACCGAAGAGGTCTTCAAGCTTTTCAATTTCAGCGCTCAACTTTTTGTTTAGCTTGTATCGGCCAACCTTGGATAAGGAGTACCGACGATCATCGAAGTATGCGTTATTAAAGTAGTTCGCTGCTGCTTCGGGGGTAGGAGGTTCACCTGGGCGAGCACGTTTGTAAATCTCTATGAGCGCCTCTTCTTGGGTTGGGTCGATGGGGGTGTCTTCTTCGCTGCGCGCCCACTTACCACGCTCGGTTTCCCATTGGCCCTCGAGGAAGTCAAAGTGTTGGACGAACCGGTCAAGGAAGCCGGGGTGGGTGGCTTCGTCGTAGCCGAGAGCTCTCAGAATCGTGAAAACACTCAGCCGACGTTTACGAGCAATTCGTGCTCCAGCAGTAACGTCTTTACCCGGTTTATGTTCAACGTCGAATTCGATCCATTCACCTCGATATGGGTGAATGGTCCCAGTCACTAGCTGGTGCTTCGCCATATTTCGAAGCCGGTATCTTTCGCCCGGTTGGAAGATCACGCCTGGTGATCGGACGAGCTGGCTGACAATTACCCGCTCTGTACCGTTGATAATGAAGGTTCCCTTGTCGGTCATCTTAGGGAAGTCACCCATAAACACTGTTTGTTCTTTAATTTCACCTGTGTTGCGGTTTAAGAACCGGGCGCGAACAAAGATCTGATCCGAATAGGTGTGATCTTTCTCTTTGCATTCTTTTTCTGAGAATTTGGGGGGGCCTTTAAGGTCTTCGTCGCTGCTGTCAAACTCAAATTCGAGTTCAAGGTTCCCAGTAAAATCAGTTATGGGACTTATATCAGCGAAGGTTTCCGCCAATCCAATAGCAAGAAAACGTTCAAAGGACTTTTTCTGGACGTCTATTAGGTCAGGTAGTGGCAGTACCTCTTCGAGGTTGCCGAATGAATACCGTTCCCGGGCAGCGCGAGAAGACAACGGGATCTCCTAGAATATGTCAGTTGCGACCGTGGGCAACGGTCGTCAGAAGCAGGGGCGCGCGAAAACTCTGAGTGTTTTCCAAAAAAGAGGACACCAGAGCCACGACAGCGCACAGGCTAGCGGCCAAGACAGCTTTCAACAAACTGATGGCGCTAACTAATTAGTGCAGTTACTTTACGTCGACCGAGCCGCCGGCAGCTTCGATAGCTTCCTTGGCTTTGTCAGCGTCTTCTTTGGAGACTCCTTCAAGGATGTTGCTTGGTGCTCCTTCAACAAGATCTTTGGCCTCTTTGAGACCAAGGCTGGTTAGGCTGCGGACCTCTTTGATGACTTGAATTTTCTTGTCGCCAGCGCCTGTAAGAACAACATCGAACTCGTCCTGGGCTTCTGCGGCGTCCCCGCCAGCGTCTCCACCAGCAGCAGCGGCCATCATGACCGGTGCAGCAGCCGCAGCTGTGACATCAAATGTTTCTTCAAATGCTTTCTTAAGTTCGACGAGCTCAAGCACCGACATGTTGCCGATGGTCTCGATGATCTCTTCGGTAGTTGCCATTTTCTTCTCCTAGCTTGCTAGTTCCATTTCGGACAGCATCACTGCGCCCGTCTATCGATTACCTTGCTCTACGACTTCTTCTTTGCAGGGGCCTTCTTCTTTGCAGGGGCCTTCTTCTTTGCAGCGGCCTTCTTCTTTGCAGCGGCCTTCTTCTTTGCAGCGGCCTTCTTCTTTGCAG
>Ga0066850_10000596_pt1 | contig 19331 bp, 19 predicted proteins | sample ETNtaG_4_FD_67282 | JGI IMG/M metagenome (GOLD analysis project Ga0066850, IMG submission 67282) | Marine microbial and viral communities from oxygen minimum zone, Eastern Pacific Ocean - ETNP201406SV67 | ecosystem: Environmental > Aquatic > Marine > Oceanic | place: Pacific Ocean: Eastern... | reverse complement strand
TCAGCAGGGGCCTCCTCAGCGACAGCCTCTTCAGCAGGGGCCTCTTCAGCAGGGGCCTCTTCAGCGACAGCCTCTTCAGCGACAGCCTCTTCAGCGACAGCCTCTTCAGCGACAGCCTCTTCAGCAGGGGCCTCTTCAGCAGGGGCTTCCTCAGCGACAGCCTCTCCCTTATCCGCCAACGCCTGAAGCAAATTGGCCATTTCTGACAGAAGATTGTTCATCATCGACGCTATTTGCTGGAGCGGAGCAGCAAGTCCACCAGCAATTGAAGACAAAAGCTCGTGGCGAGATGGAAGGTCGGCGAGCTCACGGACCTGAGCTTCGTCAAGGAGATCACCGTTAAGGAGGGCACCCTTAATGATCAGAGCTTCATTGGCAGCAGAGAACTCTTTCAGAGCTTTAGCTGCAGCACCAGGGTCATTTTCTACGAATGCCAGCGCTGTAGGGCCAACAAGCATATCGACCAGACCTTCTGGAGTGCCTTCGTCAAGTGCCCGACGGACCAGGGTGTTTTTGTAGATCTTGTAGACAGTTTCGGCCTCACGCAATGCATTTCGTAAATCAGCCATTTGGCCTACGTCAAGACCTCGATACTCAGTAACTAAAACCGCCTCAGCTTCGTCAAACCGTTCACGTACGTCGTCAATTACAGCGGATTTTGCTGCTCGCTGTTCTTGGCTCATGTCTCACCCCCTTTTGGGTAGTCGGTGCTCGCAGAGCGAACACCGAAGCCACAGTCACGAAAGTTCGACCAGGGGATTCAGAGTCCGCCTATTCGGGCTCGTGACGGTCTTCCATCACGATTTGGGGCCTAGGGCCACCAGAGGTCTACGGCGAGCAAAATTTGGTTGTCAGGTCAGGCTAGAGGTGGGATCCACAATTGCAACTGACAGACGTCGATGATTTGAATTTGTTCAGTCACCCAGCCTGCTTGGATCAACCTTGATACCTGGTCCCATGGTCGATGAGACAGTTATCTTGTTGATATAACGGCCCTTAGTAGAAGCTGGGCGAGCTCGTTCAATTTCATCCATTACCGCAGTGAAATTAGCTACGAGGTCGGTCGCATCGAAACTGGTTTTGCCTATCGCAAGCTGCACGTTTCCATATTTATCAGTTCGATATTCGACTTTCCCACCTTTGAATTCACCCACTGCTTTGGCGATCTCAGTCGTTACCGTGCCCGACTTCGGGTTAGGCATCAGACCACGCGGTCCAAGAACACGCCCTAGCTTGCCAACCAACGGCATCATGTCAGGCGTAGCTATTGCCAGGTCGAACCCGGTGAACCCACCTTCAATGCGTTCAGCCAGATCCTCTGCCCCAACTACGTCGGCTCCCGCCTCCGTAGCTTCAGCGGCTAAGTCTCCTTGGGCGAAAACCGCTACTCGCACATCTCCGCCAGTTCCTGAAGGCAACGCAACCGTTCCTCTGACCATCTGGTCTGCTTTGCGCGGGTCTACACCCAACCCAACCGCAATATCTACCGCCTCATCAAAGTTCGCTGATGCCAAATCTTTGACCAACCCGACAGCTTCGACCGGTTCATGAAGCTTTTGCCGATCAAAACGGTCGCTTGCGTCCGAATATTTTTTTCCACTCATTAGTGTCGCCTTTCAGCTACCTCCTCGTACGCAGTTATTGGGTGAGGTCCCCCCAATAGGCGTTTATAACTACAAACCTTGAACTTCTATTCCCATTGAGCGAGCTGTACCGGCGACTTGAAGTTTTGCTGCTTCAATATCGTTGGCGTTCAGGTCGGGCATCTTGATATTGGCTATTTCTTCTAGCTGTGATTGAGAAATCGATCCGACTGCATCTTCTCGCCCCGGTTCGTGTGCAGCTTTATCAAGCCGAGCAGCCTCTCGGATCAAGACAGACGTTGGCGGCGTTTTAGTGATGAAGGTAAACGAACGGTCTTCAAAGATGGTGATCTCAACTGGGACAATGGATCCGCGCTGATCTTCAGTCTGAGCGTTATAGGCCTTACAAAAGTCCATAATTTGAACGCCATGCGGACCAAGCGCCGTGCCGACAGGAGGCGCGGGACTAGCTTGTCCAGCCGGGATCTGAATCTTGACCATTGCGGCGACTTTCTTTTTCGCCATTAGCGTTCTCCGTGGTGATGGGGCTCAGGCTTTAGCAAGAGCGAGACATGTCATTGTTTCGGGTTGACCTCAAGATGACAACCAACTGGGCATCAAATTTTTGCAACTTGCGCGAAATCCAGTTCTACGGGGGTTTCACGACCAAAGATATTGACGAGCACCTTTACTTTCAGTTGCTCTTCGTTTATCTCAACTATCTCGCCCTGGAAATCAGCAAATGGGCCTTCTTTAATTCGCACACTCTCATTGAGTTCATACAACAATCGAGGCTTGATCTTTCGCTGCGGCTCATCACCGTCTTTCTTGATCGCCAAGAAGTTGTCCACTTCTTTTCGACGCAGTGGCGACGGTTTTCCACCTGGTCCCGCAAATCCCGTTACGCCCGGAGTATTACGGATCATGTGGTGTACATCGTCATTTCGACGGCACCGGATCAATAGATAGCCAGGGAACATCTTTTTCTGTACAACGACACGCTGGCCGTTGCGAAACTCGGTGACATCCTCCATTGGGACGACAACCTCGTAAATCTTGTCTTCCATATCAAAGGACGAAACACGAGCCTCTAGATTCTGTTTGACCTTTTTCTCATAACCAGACTGTGTGTGCACGACAAACCACTTTCCTGGCCTGTCATAGGCGGACACCTCTTGTGAAGCTTCATCAAGAAGCTCGTCCTCATTGATTATCTCAGTACCTTCCGCTGCTGTGTCTGTTCCAGTTTCAGGGGCATCTGTTTGAACAGCGCTGCCATCTACTTCGGTCGTCGTTTCGAGATCTGCTGGAGGTTCAGTACCCAATAAACGTCGGGCAGCTGCCATCGGATCTGTGCTTGAAGAATCAGTGTCGGTCATTAGTTCACATCGAAGAGGCGCAAAACCCCTTCGCCGGTTAGGTAGTCCAAGCCTGCGATCAATGCAGTCAGGACAACAATGGTGACGAAGACGACTACCGAATAGTTGACGATTTCGTCCTTAGTGGGCCACACCACTTTGCGCAGCTCACCCTTAACTTCACCTACAAACTGACGGGGACCTGCACGTTCCGCATCGGGAGATGTTCCCGCTGCAGCGGCGCGACGATCACGATTGGCGATTGGAGCGCCATCTGCACTCATTTCGCCCTGCTTTTGCAGATGCCTTCGTGTTTGTCGATTCATTGCCATGTGTTTGGGTCCGTGGTCGGAGGTGGATAAGGGAACTGTTGAGGGCAACAGCGGAGCAGGGCAGGAGGGACTTGAACCCACAACCTTCGGTTTTGGAGACCGGTGCTCTACCAAATTGAGCTACTGCCCTCAGCGGAAAGAAACTTCCTTACGATGAGGCAGTGAAAAACGATAGCAGCGGGCTTGTGACTTTCCTTTCTTAATGTCCATTGAGCTTCTCTCAGCTTGCTTGACTAACACGGCGGCGTCCTGGTCTAGAGGTCAATCCAACAGCAAGAGCGACCCCTAACGCGCAGAGACCAGCAATTTTCGATCTCTGCCGTCGAACGATAAGTGGTCGTCGATTTAACGAGTCAACCGACTCAAGAATACGTGTCGCTAAACCTCCTGGAACGGGTAACTCATCTCGTAGAGATTGAAGTTCCCGCTGTATCCGTCGCTCGCGGGACATTTCGGCCTGACATCGAAGACAATGTCGAGCATGGTCTCGAAGCTTCAACGAACCAATAATTTCACCTCGGGCCATTGCTCTGATTTGCCGTTGATGACGGTCACATTGCATGTCGAGCCCCGTGTGAATTATCTCCTATGACAACAAATTCGCCTTTTTCGCGGCTGGCCTGCATAGCTAGACGCATTCGCTTTCGGCCTCGATGTGCGCGCACTTTGACAGCTGTAGCTGAAATCCCCAATTGTTTAGCTATTTCTGCATGTCTTAAATCAAAGACATCACTTAAGACAACAACGACTCGTAAATTGGCGGGAAGGTCGTCTAACGCATCTTGCACTTCGGCGCTGATTTCTGTGTCATCCAGCCGACGCTCGGGGTGGTAGTCCCCATTAGGATCCGCTACATCTTGTTGAATGTGGTCGTAGTGATAGCGGCTACGGCGCGCTAATAAAGTGTTCGCACAGTTAACGGTAATCCTGTGCATCCACGTGGTGAATCTCGCTTCGCCGCGAAAGTCAATAAGGCTGCGATATGCCCTCAAGTAGGCATCTTGTACGACATCGAGTGCATCATCATGGTTTCGAGTCAGTCGTGCGGCCAACGTGAAAATCTCGCTATAGGTTGCCTCAACAAGACGTGCGAACGCCTCGTCATCACCATCTCGGGCAGCTGCAACGTCAGCGCGAATTTGCGGTGTTGGCATATACCGACGCTACTCGCCATTTAACTGGCCCGTCGGCAAGGGTGAACAGTTGTTAATCACAGTTTGGCCGCGACACATATCACCAGTTCAAGATTCTCGCATGTGGCCCTTTGATCCTGAGTTGTAGCGGGACCGGGGTTCGAACCCGGGACCTCACGATTATGAGCCGTGCGCTCTGACCAACTGAGCTATCCCGCCATGCTCTCTCGAGCGAGCCACGACCGGGATTCGAACCCGGGACCTCCTCCTTACCATGGAGGCGCTCTACCAACTGAGCTATCGCGGCAACCATGAACGGGCGAACCCGCGCAGGCTTGGAAGCTTACGGATCAACACCGATGATCCACAACCCCTTGAACGGTACCTTTGCATATATGAAGGTTCGTTTGGCAATACTTTCCGATGCTGCAGATATTGCTGATATCTACAACCACGAAGTTCTTTCTGGCGTCGCAACCTTCGATTTAGTTCCAAAATCTCTCGAAGAGCAGCGCGAGTGGCTTCGCGATCGTTCCGGTGCCTTACCCTGCGTCGTTGCTACTAGTGAAGATGACACCATCGTTGGGTGGGCGTGTCTTTCGAGATACCGAGATAGGCCCGCTTACGGAACAAGTGTCGAAGATTCCATCTACGTCCACGAAAAACATCAAGGCATCGGCGTCGGAAATTTATTGCTCTCAGAATTGACACGACTTGCTGATGAACATGGATTCCACTCAACCTTCGCACGAATAGCCGGCGAAAACCCGTCGTCAATTGCACTTCATACAAAACATGGTTTCGAACTAGTAGGTGTGGAAAAAGAAGTTGGACGGAAGTTCGGACGGTGGTTAGACGTCACCATCATGCAGCGACTCACTGGCGGCGCATAGATACATTTTCGCTAGAAATGCCAGGGGAACTGCTTAAAATCTTGTTCGCGCTTTTCAAGAAAGGCGTCTCGACCTTCAACCGCTTCATCGGTTCCATAGGCCAAACGAGTGGCTTCGCCTGCGAATACTTGTTGTCCTATCAGGCCATCATCAGTGAGGTTGAATGCAAACTTTGCCATGCGTTGCGCAGTTGGCGATTTTGAATTGATTTCGCTCGCCCATTCCAGTGCCACATTTTCCAGTTCCGTGTGGTCAACGACTGTGTTGACGTCGCCCATCACAAATCGCTCTTCCGCATCGTAGGTACGGCCTAAAAAAAATATTTCACGCGCTTTTTTCTGGCCAACTTGCTTCGCTAAGTAGGCCGATCCGAATCCGCCGTCAAAGCTTGCTACATCTGTATCGGTTTGTTTAAAGCGCGCGTGTTCGCGACTGGCGATCGTCAAATCAGCCGTGACGTGAAGACTGTGTCCTCCCCCTACCGCCCAACCGGGGACCACACAAATCACTACCTTGGGCATCATTCTGATTAAGCGCTGGCACTCAAGGATGTGAAGTCTGCCTACTTGAGCGGGGTCAATTGTGTCGCTGGTTTCTCCTTCAGCATATTTGTAGCCATCTTTCCCTCGAATTCGTTGATCGCCACCTGAACAAAAAGACCAGCCAGCATCTTTAGTTGAAGGACCATTTCCTGTCAGTAACACCACTCCAACATCAGTACTCATGCGGGCGTGGTCAAGTGCGACATAAAGCTCGTCGACCGTGTTCGGTCTAAAAGCGTTACGAATATCGGGTCGATCAAAAGCGATGCGAACCGTACCTTGGTCGGTTGCACGGTGATAGGTGATGTCTGTGAAGTCGAATCTTTCAACTTCGCGCCACCGCGAAGCATCAAAGATGTCTGAGACATTCGGCAAGTAGGACATTGGACTCCTGAACCGTCAAGGGTTGTAGTCGTAGATTAGAGGTGTACATCGAAGGGGACATCATGAAGTTTGGTCTTAGATATTGCAATACCGATAAGTATGCGGCAGACACTGCACTTGCCGTAGAGCTCGTTCAGGCTGGTGAAGAAGCTGGATTTGAGTCGGCGTGGACAGTCGAACATACCGTTATTCCATCCGGATATGAGTCTGTCTACCCCTACAGCGATTCCGGCAAAATCGCTGGAGGTGCCGAAGATATCATCTTGCCCGATCCGCTTATCTGGATGGCGCATATGGCGGGTGCTACGAAGACAATTAAATTCGGCACTGCGATCTTGATTTTGCCTCAGCACTCGCCTGTCGTGTGTGCCGCTCAAGTGGCGACATTGGACTACATGTCCGGTGGCAGAGTACTTCTAGGCATAGGCGTTGGATGGCTCAAAGAGGAATTCGACGCGATTGGTGCACCATTTGCGCGACGAGGGCCACGCACAGATGAATACGTGGCAGCAATGCGGGAGTTATGGGCAAATGATTGCGCCACTTTCGAGGGCGAATTCGTTCAGTTTGTCGATACTTATTGCCTACCGCGACCTGTCGCGGGCTCCGTTCCAATAATTGTCGGAGGAGATACCGACTTTGCGGCTCGGCGAGCTGGTCGGCTTGGAGATGGTTATTTTCCGGCTCGTGACACTCCTCAGGAACGAATTGACCTGGCTCGGAGAACTGCCGAAGAATGCGGAAGAGACCCTGAAGCTTTAGAAATTACGATGCCTATGCCCGAAGACCCTGATGACATCCCGAAAATGAAAGCGAGAGGCGTCGATCGACTCGTTGTACCAGTCACCGCTATGGCAGGGATGCCCACTCTTATTGATTCGCCTGATGATGCTCTGCGCTTTGGGGACATCATTGCGAAATATTCTGATTTGTAGATCCTTTAGGCCCACCCTCCCGATGTGAATCGGGCGAGGGTGTCGCGGTCATATTGGTCGACTAACGCTACTTCCCAATCGAGGTACTGCTGCATGGCTTGCCGTGCGACATGAGCATCTCCCGGGTCGTAAGGAAGTGTGACTTGTGGGCTGCTAAAGGTCAGGTCGTTAGTCCCATGCTCTAGTGAAATACCTTCACCCAATTCGTCGGTCAGCACGTGGGTTTCCCAACCCATTTCTATGAGCCAAGAAGCTGTCATCGTTGCCCTTGTTAGATCATTATCGGTTAGAACGATTCGTGATCCTCTGGTGATTGCATATTCATCGGTGGCCTGGACCAGTTGACCTCCGGGAGCATTTCGAAAACCGACAAGATGGCCAGCTTCATATTCGGCTGGTGTCCGAACATCAAATTGGTACAGCGTCCGCGAGTCATCAGACTTCCACTGGTTCATTGTGGAACTATCTATTTGGTTGACATCGAAACGTCTGGCGACTTGTTGTGCGGAAGCCGATGCTTGCTGTTGGCCTGTGCTCGTGGGTGCTGGCGCCGCATCGTCGCTGCCGTGGTCCAACGACAGGTCGGCAAGTTCCCATCCCATAGTGCCGTTCTCTAAGGCAACTACTTGGTTGGGGACACCTGCTCGTACTAGCGATTCAGCTCCAAGAATGCTTCGGGTACGCCCTGCGCAGTTCACGACAATGGTGGCGTCTTGTTTCAACAAATCGAATACCCGGTATACAAGTTCCCCACCCGGGCACGAACGACCGGTAGGAATACTCATACGGTTGAACTCGCGTTCAGTTCGTGAGTCCAAGATAAGTAACGGGTGCCCTTCAGCTATCCATTTGTTGAGTTGTTCTGCCTTGACGTGTGGCGTTCCGTAGTGGCGTTCAACTAATTCGCCGAATAACTTCGACGGCACGTTCACACCTGAATAAAGTTCGTGCCCTGCGTCTGTCCAAGATTGGATACCGCCTTCCAGGACCCTGACATCTGTCCACCCATTTCCCCTAAGGGTGTTTTGAAGCGTTCTGGACTGTTCTTCTTCTTGACCCGCAATAACTAGTGGAGTTGAGCGCCGCGGAAGGAGAACTTCTGCAGCGACTAGTGCATCGTCAAGTCGGAGGCTTGCTGCCCAAAGAAGGTGGCCTTGGCTATAGGTTTCATGATCTCGGGGGTCAACTATTGCTAGTTCTTCAGCATCGCCGATTGCTGTTACAAGTTCGCTAACCGAAACGCTGTCTACCGTCACGTTCGTGCGTCAATTATTGGATAGCGAATTTTCATAGTTCGCCATTCTCCATCAGGTTCGCTCCAATAATTACGCGGTGGGAGATCCAATAGATCGTGTCCATAGCAATGAAAATTTAACGATCCACCCTGCACATGTATGGAATGGACGTCATCGGGTAGAAACGCGATGCCTGTCCCGTGCTCCACCACAAATTCATCTGCAACTTTGGGTGGCCCTTGCCCAGCTAACTGTTTGTATCTTCGGTTAATTTCTTCACCTTCTATACCCACAATGCAGGCCCAGGTTAAGTGGTCGTGTGGCGGGGCTTGAGTTGTATCGGCGACTGACTGCATGTAAAGCGCGAATCGATGATCTTCGTCCTGGGACAGTAGATAAAGGGTGCTGCCGTCTTTTGACTCGTTGGGGGGGAAGTCGCTCCAGGGGAACAGTTCTTTTTGTTGGGCCAATTCCATGAGCCGCTGCCGAATCAAATCGACAGCATTACGGTCAATTCCTGCAGCATCGATATCTCTAATATCTGACATCGCTGCTGCGACTGCGGCAGTTCTTTCAGCGTTAGCCATTACTTCTTGATCTCCATTGACTGACCTCTAACGACCTTTCCATTGAGGAGGACGTTTCTCAGAAAACGCAACCGGTCCTTCGATGTAGTCTGCGCTCTTGCTCATTGCTTTGACGGCTGGATATTTGCCTTCGTGGGCGGCTTGTACGCCAGCCTGATTCAGGCCTTGCATAGCGGCCTGCTTGGTCGCTCGGATCGACATGGGTGAACACTCGAGGATCATCTCTGCCCAGCGGTGAGCTTCATTAAGTGCTTCACCCTCAGGTGCTACCGCTGTTACAAATCCCAATTCATAACCCTCCTGGGCGAGGACGTGACGTCCAGTCAACATCATGCCCATGGCGCGTTTAAGACCAATTTGCCGGGGAAGGCGGTGAACTCCAGCGGCTAAGGCAGCCAACCCAACCTTGGGTTCAGGCAAAGCCATCCGAGCGTTTTCACTGGCGATGATCATGTCGCAAGCCAGGGCGATTTCGAAACCACCGCCCATCGCGACTCCGTTTACTGCAGCGATAACAGGTTTATCAAGATCCCATCGAGAGGTCAGTCCACCAAACCCGCTAGCGGGCATCGCTGCTCGGTCTCCCCCTTCAGCTTGGTAGCGAAGGTCGTTGCCTGCGCTGAAGGCACGGTCACCGGCGCCTGTAACGATCGCTACCCACAAATCCGGGTCATTCTGGAATTCATCGAACAGTTCTGCCATCTCGGCGTTGCCTGGTGGGTGCAGCGCGTTCATTCGTTCAGGTCGGTTAATTGTGACGGTGAAAATTCGGCCGTCACGTTCTGCGTAACAGGAGTCAGCCATATGCGGAAGTTAGCCGAAGATCTGTGTAGGCCGCCCGTTCTTGTCACTTAGATGAACGGGACTTTGGGTGATGACCGGTTCGAGTAAGTCATGATTTTGTTATCAGTAACACTTTGCACATGTGCATGGACGCGACGAACGGCGAGCTTTGCTGCTCGCCGTTCGTGGTGGGCCGGGGAGGATTCGAACCTCCGTAGGTGTGAACCGACGGGTTTACAGCCCGTTCCCTTTGGCCGCTCGGGCACCGACCCAACGGCGGCTACGTTATCGGTTTGGCTTCGATGCCCCAAAGATCCTGATGGGTTTAAGAGGTGTCGGAGTGGTTATTAGCTCTGTATATTTCGTTTCATGGGTTCATTTGACGTTGTTTCTCAAATAGATATGCAGGAAGTTCGTAATGCTGTAGACCAAGCTGCTCGTGAAGTATTGACTCGCTACGACTTTAAAGACACTGGATCCGAGATAACTCTTGCTGATGTCCAGATTTCTTTGGCTAGTAGCAGTGAAGATCGTCTTACTGCTCTTCGCCAGGTTTTAGAAGAGAAATTGGTTCGAAGAAAAGTGAGCCTAAAGGCACTTAGCTACGGCGATGTGGAGGAAGCATCCGGAGCATCAGTTCGTCAGCAAGTAGTACTTCAAGCCGGCATTGGTAGCGATAAAGCTAAAGAGTTAAATAAGTTCATTAAGGGCTTAGGGATCAAAGGTGTTCAGTCGCAAACACAAGGGGATCAGCTCCGAGTCATTTCGAAGAAACGCGATCACTTACAAGCAGTTATCGCCAAAATGAAGGAAACTGACTTCGACTTGCCCTTGCAATTTGAAAATTTTCGGGACTGACTTAGACAGCGTCACGCCAGCTTCCGTCGCGCAACCGAGCGATTCTCTTGTCCATAGGGGGATGGGTTGTGAATAGGTTTCGAAATGCCATCTTGCGACCCGCTAAAGGGTTAGCTATGTACATTTGCGCTTGATTCGCGTTAGCGAGACTCGGAATTGAACGACTAGCGACATCGAGTTTTTCTAGCGCGGCTGCGAGTGGTTCACCATCGCCGATCATTCTGGCGGCTGTTCGATCCGCCTGGAATTCACGGCTTCGGCTGATCGCCATTTGGATAAGAGCGGCAGCTATTGGCGCAACGATGATCAGAAGTAGGTCAACCAGCGGGTTGCGATCACGGTCTCTGTTCCCTCCACCGAAGATCATGGCAAATTGCGCCATATTAGCGACGAAGCTAATTGCCATAGCTATGGCTGCCGCGACTGACCCGATGAGAATGTCGCGGTTTTTTATATGAGCCATCTCATGGGCTAACACGCCTCGTATCTGGTCCCACGAGAGATGTTGGATAAGTCCTTCAGTAATACACACCGCGGCGTGGTTCGGATTTCGGCCAGTTGCAAACGCGTTGGGTTGTGGATCTGGACTTACGTAGATTCGGGGCATCGGTTGATCAGAAAGGTCACACAGCTCTCTCATAATGGACCGGTATTCAGGCAATTGGCCGTCCTCAACTTCGACAGCACGGGCGGAGCGTATAGCTAACTTGTCGCTCATCCAGTAACTGCCACCAACCATTGCCAGCGCGAGGAATAGGCCAATTGTCAACCCTCCCGATCCCCAAAAACTGGAGATAAACATGATGAGGGCGCCCATGGCAGCGAGCAGCATTGTGGTTTTGAGGGTGTTTTTCATTGGGATTCCCTCCATGGTTAGTACTTTTCTCTAAACGTATCGGCTTCGGGAGCCACAATCTCAATACAAATTAAGCAATTAATGCGGGTGGTAACCACTATCCAAAAACATGGTGGGGATACTCTCGCTTCTGTACATACGTACATTTCGCATGTCGTCGTCGATAGCCATCACAGGAACGTACCCGCGTTGCCTTAAGTCCTTGGTTTCGTCACGTTTGAAGCCCGGTGAAGCCTGAAAGTCACCTAGTGGTCTCATGATTAGAAGGTCATATCGGATTTTGTTCCGGTCCAGCCAGTCCACAGTTGCCTTTTGAATCCAAGTTGGTCTCGATGTCAGGAGAACAATTGTCAGCCCAGGGTCCAGCAGTTCCAGCAACATTTTATTTTCCTCAAACACGTCGTCGCCGCCGCACTCTGCAAAGAATCCGTCCCAGTCGCGCCAAGGGGGGTCTAAATAATGTTGGCGATGTCCGGCATTGGCCAAAACACCGTCAATGTCAACAATCACGCAGTCGCCTCGACGCGCTAGCTCTTGTCTCCAGTGCCAGTGTCGCGGGATAGAACTCATGAAGAAGCCGGCAGCAGAAGTCAGTCCTCCTGCGGTGCCTGTTCGGCACGATCACGAATCTCATCGACAACAGTCGCGTCAGCGAGGGTCGTGGTATCTCCTAGCTGTCGGCCTTCCGCCACGTCCCGAAGTAATCGCCGCATTATTTTGCCTGAACGAGTTTTGGGCAGGTCCGGTACTAAGACGACAGCTTTGGGTCGTGCAATAGCGCCAAGTTTTGTCGCGACATGTTGTCTTATCTCTTCTCGTAGTTCGTCGCTCGGTTCGTTGCCGCCTCTTAATATGCAATAGCCAACTATGGCTTGGCCAGTTGTGTCATCTGTTGCTCCGACTACTGCTGCTTCTGCCACAGATGAGTGGTCGACCAGCGCAGATTCAACTTCGGTTGTAGAAATCCGATGTCCTGATACGTTCATCACATCGTCGACTCTTCCGAGGAGCCACAGATACCCGTCGTCGTCGATTTTTGCGCCATCTCCTGCGAAATACCGGCCAGGGTAGTCAGACCAATAGGTCTCTTTGTATCGTTCAGGATCACCCCAGATACCTCGAAGCATTGACGGCCAAGGTTCAGTGATGGTCAGGTACCCGCCGCCTCTTTCTACCTTGTTTCCAGCGTCATCCACCACTTCGACTACTACTCCAGGAATGGCATGAGTGGCTGACCCAGGTTTGGTGGTAGTTACACCAGGCATGGGAGTGATCATGTGTCCGCCAGTTTCGGTTTGCCACCAAGTATCAACGATGGGACAGCGTTCACTACCAATATGTTCGTGGTACCACATCCAGGCTTCTGGGTTAATTGGTTCTCCGACGGTGCCTAAGACCCGCAAGCTAGATAGATCATGCTGTTCAATTTCTTGGGCTCCCCATTTCATGAATGTTCGTATAGCGGTTGGGGCTGTATATAGCTGAGTGACCCCGTATCGCTGGACTATGTCCCATAGGCGATCTTTGGGCCAGTCGGCTCTGTCGCCTTCGCGAAATTCAGGGCGCGGAGTATCAGGTGTCCCTTCGTACATCACCGAAGTGGCGCCATTGGCCAACGGCCCGTAGACGATATAGCTATGCCCCGTTACCCAACCAATATCCGCCGCGCACCAATAGACATCTGACTCTGGGTGCAGATCAAATATGTATTTGTGGGTGAAGGCAACTTGAGTTAGGTAGCCACCCGTGGTGTGCATGATTCCCTTGGGCTTGGCGGTGGTGCCAGAGGTGTACAACAAATAAAGCAAGTCTTCACTGTCAAGATGTTCGGGCGGGCAGTCTGATGAGGCTGTCTCCATCAACTCGTGGTACCAGTGGTCGACTGCTTCGTTCCAAGCGACCTCTTGGCCCGTACGTAGGACTGTTACAACATTTTCAATCGTTGAAGTGGCTTCAACCGAAGCATCCGCCGTGTCTTTGAGCGGAAACGGGTCGCCTCGCCTATACCCGCCATCTGCTGTTATGAGAAGCTTGGCGCTCGCGTCATCAATTCGGTCTGACAGTGAGTCGGCTGAAAATCCACCAAACACAATTGAGTGGGGTGCACCAATTCTTGCACACGCCAGCATCGCCACAGGAAGTTCTGGGATCATCGGCATATATATGCAGACGCGGTCGCCCTTCTCGACGCCCAAAGATTTCAAAACATTCGCGAACTTGGACACTTCTTCCAGAAGGTCGTTATAGCTAATGGTTCTGGTGTCCCCTGGCTCGCCTTCCCAATGGAAGGCGACCTTGTCTCCGCGTCCAGCCTCAACATGTCGGTCGAGACAGTTGTAAGAAATGTTGAGCTTCCCTCCAAGAAACCATTTCGCAAATGGGAGATCCCATTCAAGAACTGTGTCGAAGTCTTGAAACCAGGTTACGAGTTCTCTAGCTTGCCGAGCCCAAAAACCAAGCCTGTCGGCTTCGGCCTCTTCATACAAACTTCTATCAGTGATTATTGCGTCACTCCGAAAAGCGTCCGACGGTGGGAAGGTGCGGTCTTCTACGTAATAGTCCTCAATTGTTGGTTCAGACATCTTGGTCCCCCTTCGTGGGAAGCGCCTTAACTTGGACTCGACAGCTTGCGAGCCTAGCTCCTAGTTGCTTCTCGTTCGGATGCGATCCAATTAATCGCCTATTTGCCATTCCGCTACCAGGAACGCTCCGAGTCCTGTTCGATTCGTAAGCGCAGCGGCTTCATCCAACACTTGTCGAGCGGCTACTGCGCTTGAATCGGGGGAGGCAGCCGCGGCTCGCCATTGGTCACGCGCCCATTCGGTCATCATGCCTATGCCTTTGGAAGCAAGCCAATCCGCCTGAAGAGAGATATTGGGTGATCCCGGCAACTGGTCAAATGCTACGTCGCACGTAACATCACGAGTCCCTGGCTCGCTGTAGGGCGTTCCGGCTCGGTGGTGGCCTTTATAAGTGCGCAACCATTCACTTAGGGGTCGGTCATTAAACAGCTCTGAACTGTCCACGCCATAGTCAAAGGTCAGAATCCTGCCACGGTCCAAGAGTTGGATAGCTCGGTTTATCCACACCGCGGCTTTGAGATGCAATGGAAGGGTGGTTCCTATCGGTGCGTTGAACGCTATCGCCGACGCCATGTTTTCAGCAGGCTCGGGTGCGGGTTGCCAATTTTCAGCACCGTTTTCAATATGGAGCTCCAACCATCCAGTTGCTGTTTTTCGGACGATTCGCGGTGGAAGATTATCAAGCAGCTCGTTTGCTAACACGACTCCTGTAATAGGTCCAGCTGGTAAGTCCTTTAATGCCGCGAGTGGGACTTCTTCTCTATCTGCGAAGCAACTCGTTGTTACCTGGCTAAACCCAATTTCGCGTTGTCGGTCTGACCGTTCCACCATCACATAGCGCAGAGCATCAGTGCAATCTTGGACAGCTAAAAAGATGTCTCTACAGAGGGTTCCAGTTCCCGATCCCCCTTCAATCACCACAAACGGGTTCGGACATTTCATTTCATGCCATACCTGATCTAGGTAGACGGCAACGCAGGCCCCAAAGAGTGTGCTCGTTTCAGGAGAGGTAATGAAATCAGCGCCATCAGTTCCCGCTGTTCCAAGCTGAGTGTAAAAACCCTGGGAACCGTACAGGGCTTGTTCCGCAAACAAGTCGAACCGTGTCATAGGCCATGACCGTCCGAATGGTTCAACCTTGCTTTCCTATCCGCCTAAGGCGGACAGTACTGAAACTTCGCCAAAGTGTCCGACGAGGCCTGGCAAGATTCCAAAGGCCATTGTCGCAACGAGCGTCACTGCTAGTGCAGCCCGTAGCGCTCCCGTGATCACAATTGGCCGCTCGTCACCATCAGGCACCGGTTCGAACCACATTTGGACGAGGATTCTGGCGTAGTAGGCGAAAGCGATAACAGTGTTAATCGCAACAATGACACCTAGACCTGCGGCCCAACCGCCGCCGGCATCTAGTAGTGCTCTAAAAAGCCCGAATTTTGCAAACCATCCGCCAGCAGGTGGAATTCCTGCTAGCGCCGCCAGAAAAACAGTCATTGCGACAGCAAGACCTGGCGCGTACTGAAAGAGTCCTCCATAGCTATCGATTTCACCCGAACGCGTTTTCCGAGCTACCGCCAACACAACTGCGAAAGCACCAAGATTCATAAATGCATATATGGCCATATAGATAACGACGGCTTCGATAGCGCGAGCCGGTGCGTCGGCGGCAACGGCGAACGGAACCAACATAAATCCGCCTTGGGCTACGCCTGAGTATGCAAGTAGTCGAACAATATTGTTCTGGCGAAGCGCGATGAGATTTCCGATGGTCATGGTAAGAGCGGCAATCAACCAGAAGAATGGTTGGACGACATCGTCGCGCCCGGGGAAGGCAACGAAGACAAGTTGGATTAGAGCAACCATCCCAGCAGTCTTGGACGCTACAGCGAGGAACGCCGTGACGGGTGTTGGGGCGCCCTCGTAGGTGTCTGGAGCCCATGTGTGAAAGGGCACAGCCGATACTTTGAACGCAAAGCCAATCAGGATGAAAAGGATCCCGATAATGGCAACTGGGTTGGAGGCACCTGAGCCAAGTTCTTGGGCTATTGCCCCGAAGGTGGTCGAACCGGCAAGTCCGTACACCAGCGACATTCCGTAAAGCATGACCGCTGATGCAAATACTCCCATTAGGTAGTACTTGAGGCCTGCTTCGTTTGATCGTGCTCCTCCCTTCCTCCATGCAGCAAGCATGTAGGCAGGAATGGAAAGCAGTTCAAGAGCTACGAAGACACTGATCAGGTCGCGCGAACTACTCATCATCACCATGCCTAACAATGAGGTGAGCATCAAGGTGTAGTACTCGTTTTCGTAGTAGTCACCTTCGCGGATGTAGTCGACCGACATCAAGATCACGATGTAGCCGGAAATAAGGAACAGCGCTTTCAGCACTAAGGAAAAGTCATCTACTACGTATGCACCCCCAAACATCGATCGTTCAGTGCCGTCGACTGCAAGCGTCAAGATGGGGAGCAATGTTGCGAGCAGGCCCATTCCTGCCAAGGTAGGCATTGCTTGTTTAGAACGATCGTCCCAGATGATGTCAACGACTGTGATCAGTGTGCCGAACGCAAGGAGAGTGAGTTCGGGCGCGAGGGCATGCCAATCAAGCGCAGGACGCGAGAAGGCGAGCAGGGCTTCCATCTTCAGCTACCGGCCGCTATCGCCTCGACGCTTGCAGTTATGCCACTCACTACATCGTCGGTTACGTTGAAAATGAGGTTCGGCCAGATGCCAAACAGAACAATCCCGATCAGAAACGGCGTCCAAGCAATCCACTCGTTGCGATTAACGTCAGCTATTTCGTGTCCAGCAAACTCCTCGGTTGGTTCCCCGAAAGCGGTTCGTTGGTACAGCCACAATAAATAACCTGCTGCCAATACGGTTCCAATAGCTGCAATGACCATGTAGGTGCGGAAGGTCTCTTCGGGAAGGCCCGCACCCGGGTTGTAGGCAGACAAGATGGCTGGGAATTCGCCCCAGAAACCTGCTAATCCAGGCAAACCCAATGACGCCATCGATGCGAACCCAAGGATCCAACCCATTCGTGGTGCGGATTTGAGAAGCCCCCCAAGTCGAGAGATCTCGAGCGTGTGGTACCGCTCTTTGACCGAGCCGGCCACAAAGAAAAGCATGCCGGTGATTAAGCCATGCGCAATCATTCCAAATACTGCGGCGTTAATACCAAAGTCAGTGAGAGTCGCTATACCGAGCATTACAAAACCCATGTGAGCGACCGATGAGAAGGCGATAAGACGTTTCATGTCTTTCTGGGCTAGGCAGCCTAGAGCTCCATAGATGATGCCAATTACGGCCAGGAGTCCTATCCACGGCGCCCATGCAATCGCGCCTTCTGGCAAGAACGGGATGGCTATCCGAACAAAGCCGTATGTACCCAATTTCAGGAGGACGGCAGCAAGAATCACCGAACCGACAGTTGGGGCTTGCGTATGTGCATCCGGGAGCCAAGTGTGAAACGGGAACATTGGGACTTTGATACCAAAGCCCATGAATAATCCAGCGAAGATCCAAACCTGAGTGTTCTTGATGATTCCTACGCCTGCAACGTCGGTAAGAACCCTCATATCGAAGGTGTGGAGTAATTCTCCTGAGGCATCTTTAGACAGGAAGAACAAAGCTAAGAAGCTGATGATCATCAGTGCCGAGCCGAACAAGGTGTATAGGAAAAATTTAAGGGAGGCGTATCGACGATCTTCGCCGCCCCAGACTCCAATTAGGAAGTACATGGGAAGGAGCACTATTTCGAAGAACACAAAGAAAAGAATCATGTCTTGTGCGATGAACGAACCGTTCATGCCTGTGGACAAAATGAGCAGCAGCACGAAGAAGGCTTTGGGGTTGCCAGGCTCAGGAATGTGGTTCCAACTGTAAATAAGACAAAGTGGGACCACCACCAGTGACAACAGCAGCAACGGGAGAGAGAGCCCATCAAGACCAACTATGTATCGACTGTTAATAACATCGATCCATCCTTTGTCGACCACAAACTGCAGGTCTCCTGCTGCACCGTAATCAAACTGGATAGCTATGTAGGCCCCTACAACAAGTGCTATGAGCGATGAACCCAGGGCAACCAGTTTGAGCTCTGTTTCATAAGCTTTAGGGATCAACATGATGACCAGTGCGCCTACTACGGGTAAGAACACCGCCAGACTCAAGGCCCAGGTATCAAATCCTGTCACTTCCACTGTGCTGCTCCTATACGACGATCACGAAGACTATGGCCAGAACGGCGGCGGCTCCGAAGAGCAACTGACCGTAATTCTGAACTTTTCCAGACTGAATAGAGCGAAGACCCTCACCAGAGGAATCTGCGCCGCGGGCTGCTGCATTAACCGACCCGTCAATAGCACCTTGGTCGATCCACTTGTATACCCATCGACCGACATCTCGAGCGGTTTCTCCCGCAGTGTTCACCGCTCGATCTAAGACATTCTGATTAAAATTGTTTGCCCACTTTGCGATAGGTCGCTTTACCGTATCGACGACAACGTCGTTATAGAGATGGTCAAGGTAGTACTTGTTTTCGAGGATCGTGTAGCCGTTTCGGGCATACCGATTGCGTTCTGTTAAACCGTGTAAGCCGACACGTCGCCAGTAGTAGAGGTATGTGATCACTATGCCTGACAGAGCTAGAGCTAAACCGACTAATGCCATGGGTAAGGACGGGTCCGGGTGCGACAGTCCCAAGCCACTTAAATAAACCGAGGGTTCGGCATACGTCTGAATACGATGAGCCAGCCCTTCGAGCCCTATTGGTTCTAGGACCGGCCCTGGCAGGTTGAAAGCCCCAGCGAGCACGGCCATGCCCGCAAGAATCCAGAGCGGGACAGTCATCACTTTGGGTGATTCATGAGGATGACCATGACCACGGTATTCGCCGTGGAACGTGTACCAAACGACGCGTGTCATATACGCCGCTGTCATCAGCGCAACCGCGCAACCGAAGATCAACATCAAGGGGTAGCCATTTTGTTGACCTGCGAGCGAACCCAACAAAATCTCGTCCTTGGACCAAAAACCGGCAAAGGGAAAGATCCCAGCTAGCGCAAGTGAGGAAATCACAAACGTGCGATAAGTGTGTGGCATGTCTTTTCTCAAGCCGCCCATCTTCCGCATGTCGAAAGTGTGGTGCGCTGCATGGCTTACTGAGCCAGCTCCAAGGAATAGACAAGCTTTGAAGAAAGCATGCGTGAATAGGTGGAATAGGGCAGCGGTCCAAGCTCCAACGCCCAACGCCATCACCATGTAGCCGA
>Ga0066850_10000595_pt1 | contig 19335 bp, 19 predicted proteins | sample ETNtaG_4_FD_67282 | JGI IMG/M metagenome (GOLD analysis project Ga0066850, IMG submission 67282) | Marine microbial and viral communities from oxygen minimum zone, Eastern Pacific Ocean - ETNP201406SV67 | ecosystem: Environmental > Aquatic > Marine > Oceanic | place: Pacific Ocean: Eastern... | reverse complement strand
AGTCAACAGTCCAATCTTCCAAAGAATCCATTGTCATAGTTGCATGGAATGATTCGGGTTGTGGACCCTCGTCTCCATCATCTTCGTGTTCGTCTGCCCCAACATTATATGTTGGAATTGCAACGAAAGCGCTCATGATTATCATGAAGAATATAGCTAGCGTAGCTAGTCGGCTTAAGTTCATAATATCAGTTTACGGAATTAGTATATATAAGTGATAGCTACAATGTCTAAATACGTCAATATCTGTATTATAGAGAGTCAGAAAGGTTTAAATCTGCCTAAAAAGGTATCAAAATACGTTTTTTAACGAATTGCTGCCGAAACCGTTGCAGCCATACACTTAGTTACTTTTTTGGCTGTAGGAATATGTAATTTTTCATCAGGACCGTGTGCATTCCCTCCGGGACCGCCAGCTCCTGTAATGATAAATTTTGAATCAGGATACCGAGATTGAAGCATTGCCATAACTGGAATTGTGCCTCCAATAAACAAAGACATAGGGGAATTTCCATAGAATTTTTTTCCTGATTTCTCAAGCATATCTGATAATTTTTCAGGCAACTCTGGAGAGAGAAACCCGTCGGCTACCTCTGTCATCTCAGCTGAAACATGCGCCCCATTCGGCGGATTTGCCTCTAACAAAGCTTGAACTTTCTTAGCGACTTCATCTGCACTTATTCCAGGAGGTGTTCTGATTGAAACTTTAAGATCTGTATTTGTTCGCAAAACATTTCCTGCATCCTGAATAGAAGGTATACCATCAGCTCCAATAATAGAAAGACTAGGTGCTAAATTCATAGCTAAAAATATATCAAGCGGATCATTAACTTGCTTTTCAACTCCATCTAGTAAAGGAAAATCATCGACGGAATCAGAATTCATATCGACTATCTTCTTAGCTTGTTCTTTCATTTTGTCTGTAATATCGATATGTAACCACTCTGGTTTTATCTCACCCGTATTTTCATCTTCTATTCTAGACAACAATTGTCTAGCTAGTCTAAACGATGAAGGCATAACGCCACTACCGTGGCCTGAATGAACTCCAACTGAAGAAACTTTGACTGATAAAGTACCGGCGACTATCCCCCTCAAACTTTCTGTAATCCATAATCTATCATAGTCTATACCTCCTGTATCAAGTACAATAACCAAATCTGGAACTCCTAAAACCGATTCTAATTCATCTAAGTAGAATGATAAATCTGGTGAACCACTTTCTTCACCTGTTTCTATCAAAAAACGGCAAGTAGGATGAGAAACACCTTGATCCTGTAATGCTAACACTGACAAAATGCCTGCATATCCACCATATCCATCATCTACACTTCCTCGGCCAAATAACCAATCATCTTCTATGACCGGTTTCCAGGGACCTTTGCCCTTAGACCATCCTGTAGCCTCTGGCTGTTTATCAAGATGTGAATAAAACAAAACTTCACCGTCAGAATCCCCTTCGATTTTGATTAAAAGAAGAGGAGAACGATTCTTCAAGCGATGGACTGAGACTATCAATCCTTTCAACGGTAAACTACGAGTCCAAGCAATGAAAGTATTCACTGCTGCGTCTAAGTATCCATTGGCTTCCCATTCTGAATCAAATGAAGGCGAAAGAGCCGGGATCTCAACAAACTCACACAAACTTGGTAGTGCTGACTTATCCCACCATTCTTCTACAAAATCGGATAACTTACTTAGGTCCAACTTAGACATATGATTTACGCCTCATAAATACCATAAGTGTGACAAGACCAATGGTACTAACAATCGAAATACCGGGAAGGGTAGCATCTTCTAACTCGGATGGCTCAAGGTCAGGAATCTCCACCTGCCAGATATTAACACTCCCTCCACGGCCTGAATGAAACAACAATGAATGACCATCGGGTGACCAACTAGCGTGCCGGTCATCTGTGTGATGCATGGTAACTCTCTTCTGAGCGCCTCCAGCTGTGGGGATTAGATAGATATCTGTATTCTTATCTCGGGCAGAATCATACACTAACCAGTCGCCTGTAGGGGACCAGCCAGGATAGCCATCGTGGTAGTCATCGTTCGTAATCTGCCGAGCATCTGAACCGTCGGCTCGCATAATCCAAACGTCCGTACCTTCCTCTCTATCAGTCTCATACACCAACCATTCACCATCGAATGACCAGCGAGGGCAGTGCTCGTTAGAATCACCCGGTGTCAGGCGTACCGGTTCACCGATAGGAACTCCATTCTCAGCAACTGCCACCCTCCAGACATCCAAATTGCCATCTCGGTTGGAATGAAATGTGATGAAATTACCATCGGGTGACCAACGCCCAGAATCATCAAAAACGGAATTATTTGTTACAGGTATGCTTTCACCACTAGACAGATTAACAACGAAAATATCCATCTCGACAATATTTTCTACCTCAGGATCATAGGAGTTGAAGACCATATGGCTTCCGTCTGGAGACCAGCCTGGATATCCATGATATACACGATCTGTCGTGATTAGTTCGGGTTCTTCTCCAGGAATTAAAGTATAGAGCTTGAAAATATGGTCTTGCTCCCCACGATTGGACTTGAAAACAAAAATCCCACCTTCCGGGTGCCATTCTGGCTGGATATCCATTGCTGAATCGTAGGTCAACTGTCTGGGATAGAGTACGGTTACACTGATTGGAGAACTTTCCACTTGAGTCCCGTTCTCTGTTTCGCCGCGCGCGACGACCTGGAACAATACGGGAGAGGTCCCCTTTGTGTCTCTTGTATCCCACATCAATATCTCATCGGCATTCGCACTGGCAACTACAGCTCCATTGACCAGTAAGTCAAAATTTTCGAAATCACCATCAACTAAGATTTCAACCTCACCCTCTACCCAATCACCATCATCAAGAGATGTAATTGTGATACTTAGAGGTTCCTCACTAGCTTGTAGACTAGGCCCTAATGAGGCCAAAAGTAGTAAAACCGTTAGGCATGTCAAGGTCCGCATTAAACTACAATCTTAACTTGCGTAATATAGCTATCATCTAAATTACAGCGTAAATATAACGATAGAACACAACTATAAAGACCCTAAGATTGTAAAAGGATACATGGTAGTTTGGTACCGCTCCCATATTATTCCATTTATTCTAATATTTATGGCAATAATGATTATCGCTACGGGCGCATGGATTAGAGTAAATGATGCGGGAGAAAGCTGCCCTGATTGGCCGCAATGTTTTGGAACATGGGGATTTGATGTTTCAGAAGAGGAACAAGCTGAATGGTGGGAAGAACATCCTGAAGAAATCGATAGCCGTGGAGCGGAGCACAGATATACTTCATCTCAAATATTTACTGAATGGCTTCATAGGCTTCTAGTTGGAGCTATAGGATTCTTTGTAATTTACAGCCATTTTACAGCATGGTCTCTAAGAGAAGAGATCGGGAACCGTGTTTACCAATTACATTCTATTGCAACATTTCTCTTAGTTCTTCAAGCAATTGTAGGTGCAATAACAGTAGATATGGACAATGCCCCGTGGACTGTAGCTATGCATTTATCTCTAGCTTTATTTTTCACAAGTAGCTTAATTGCTGTAGGATTCTATTGGTGGGAAAAGCAAAGCAAATTGCCTGAAAATATTTATGTTTCAAATGTCACAGACGAAATAAGAAAAATTGTAGGGATTGTAGGACTTATAGTCCTTTTTCAACTTGTTGTAGGTGCATTTTTGTCTAGTGGATATCATAGTGGTGCTTGTGGCATTGGATTAATGGATGGATGGCCATTATGTGGTGGTAAAATCATTCCAGAATTTAATCAAGCAGGTGTTTCAATTCAATTTATTCACAGATTTTTTGCAATAATTATTTCTGGAATTTTATTATGGGCTAATAGGAAAATTAAATCTGAAGTTGATAACTCTGTCGTTACGGGGCTCATGCATTCAGCTTTAGCACTATACAATGTTAATTTGCTTTTAGGAGGTTGGTACATAATTTCAGCTGGACAAACATCTGAGGCTGTTTTCTCAAGTCATATAGGATTAACTCATTCATTGTTAGGAAGTCTGACATTTCTGATTTTAATTACAATATATTTTATTTTTGTTATATCTATTCAGCGCACGAATAAAGGATAATTGGTCTATTATTTTTATCCCACCATAGACCAGGGTGGCGAGTGCTTGACCAATTGAAAGTCTAAGCTATTAATTCAGTGCTGATGATTGAAGCGTCTTTGCTTTATCTTCATTTCTCATTCTTACATAATTCCTGATGTGAACTATCATTAGCACCACATTTAGAGGAAGGAGGCCCCACATTTCTTGTGTAATCGTAAGCCACCACCATACCATTTGGCTAAAAATTCCGACAACTGGAGCATTTCTTGACCGATTACCGTATATCCAAACTGTTGCTATTGCTGCAAAAGAAGCCGCAAGTTCTGCAAGAAATTTTTCATCTAGTTCCATTTATCTAATACACCATCCTTGTATCAAAATAGTACTTGAACTCCAAAATATTATTAAAGGGATCTGAAAGAAAGATAGTTAGATGCTCTTCAGCCATATTTTCGAATCTCTTACCTATTTTTGATTCTGAATAATCTGTGTTATTATCTATTTTATCTTGCCAATCAAATTCAGTAATAGGGTCTAACAACTCCACTTCCCGTAGTCTCAATAATTCAATAAAAGAATCATATTCCTTTCTATCTGCAAAAGTTATTCCAAAATGTCGAGGATAAGGATTTCTATTATTAGATAGCCCAGACGGATTGAGATGGCAGACTAACTGATCTCCAAAAAAATCAAAGGTTACCCTATCGGGATATCTGCGTGCCAACTTAAATCCTAATTTCTCATTATAGAATATTACGGCCTCTTCTAGATTACTGCATGGTATAGCTATGTGAAAAACATTATCCGGATTTCTCATTGTTATCCTCTATATTATGAATTCCGCATTCGCCACCCTCTAATGGTGTGTTTTGCCAACGCCCACTTCTTTCTAGCTCCCCTCCAGGAGCAGTACAAGGAGTGCAACCCAAAGAACGGTATCCTTTAGCATACAATGGATTAACTGGAAGATTATGTGTTGCTGTATATTTCCAAATATCTAATTCAGTCCAATTGAAAATAGGATTTATCTTCATTATGCCATATTGTTTTTCAATTTTTGAATGTTTGTTAATACGATCAATACTTTCAGTACCTCTCAAACCACTAATCCAAGCATGTGGTTTTAATTCTTTCAAAGCCTTTCGAAGAGGTTCAACTTTGTTTATTCGACAGCATTCCTCTGGATTTGTTAAGTAGAGCTTATCTGGAGCTGGTTCTTCGCTACGAAACACTTGGAACTTATCAAATGTCAAATTCCATTCTTTGATAACGCGCTGACGAAAAACTATGGTATCAACTGGTTTGTTTGGTGTTGTAACCATGAAACTTGCTATATCGGGATCAATGCGAAGACAAAGATGCATTACTACCATGCTATCTTTTCCAAAGCTATTAGCAACAACAACCTTATTGTTCTTAATTAATATCTCTTCAAGAAAAGATAAAGCTTCTTGTTCTTTCTCATAAGTTTCTTTAAACCTGATTGTAGGAACATTACATATGCTTTGGACCATGCAGTTCTTAGACATCTTTGTGCACCTCCGATGTTTGTACCGGATTAACCACTAATGTACCTGTCCGAGCATTGCCTATTTCTCCACAAAATATAGAACAATCTACGATTACAGTATTGCCTCCTGCAATTGCTACCTTACATAATCCAGTACTGCTGTATGTGAATTCTCCTACTTTATCTGCGAAAAAATCAACTACGTATTCTTCTTCGATAGGAATATTCTCAGATATACCAAATACAGAAAGAGTAAATGTCTCAGGCAGAAAATGATCTGAAGACTTAGATGAATTGAAAATCATACGAACGTGATTTCCTTCTTCGACAATGATTCTATTATCATCATAATTAAGATCCATAGCAACTTCAGTCCATTCACCTTGCCATCCTTCAAGGATACACTGATTCCCTTCAAGAATCGTCCCTTGGCCACAAGAAGGGCTATCAGTGTACAAACCCATAGCTATTGGCGTAGTGAATGCTATTGCTAGCAAACAGGTACTTACCTTGCCCGAATGATATGTCAAATAGCTCATTTTTACCTAAGGATTTCTATTTACTTGTTTACTCTGCCTCCGAACTAGAGCCATCTCCATCCTCATCATAGATTTCATCATTGCCCTCGCCTGTAACTTCAATAATTCCAACAGAACCTTTCTGGAATGTTCTTGTCAATGCATGATCAACGAGAACATAGTTGGCTGGAACATCAAAAGTTACGTCAACAACAGTAGACCCTCCGGGTGGTACTAACACTGTCTGAATACTTTCTAGTGGTGGACTTTCAAAACCTCCAAGATTATACACTTTGTCAAATATCTCACCAATTAAGTGGAATGATGATATCGTATTAGGGCCACCTACTCCGAAATAAATACGAACTGTCTCACCTACTTCAGCTTTGATGGTATCTTCACCTGTGAATGTTGCAAATTTTCCATTGAAAACTACATATGTTGGATTCTCATCAAATAATGCATCATCATCAAATTCTTGATGACCTGCCGTACCTGGTCTCCATTTTGTGTAAATATCTCCTTGCATAAGGTATATTTCTTTATCCACAGGAGGCAATGGAGTCTCAGGTTCAATAAGAATCATTCCATACATTCCTTTACTAATATGTGTAGGAACATTTGGAGTTGCACAATGATAAACAAAAAGTCCTGAATGTAGGGCCTTAAATGAAAATGTGGTAGTTGTACCTGGAGCTGTACTTGTAGCTGCAGCACCACCCCCTTGTGCTGTGACTGCATGGAAATCGACATTATGTGTCATCATACTATCTGCTCTATTGCTGAAATGTACAACGACTGTATCTCCTACACGAGCTCTGAACATAGGTCCAGGGACTGTTCCATTATATGTCCAATATGTGAAAGTAGTGCCTGGTTCTATTTCAGCTGTCAATTCTACTGCTTCCATATAAATATGAACGACAGCAGATTCATTTCTGCCAGTTGGTTCTGGAACTGCTAAAGGATCTTTGGCAATATTATCTGTGTCTACTGCCAATGCCGGTCCAATATTTTCAATATTCCCAACAGGGTCCACTTTATTTTCTCCATCACCAATAACGAATTTTCCTTCCATCCCGCCAGCACGATGGCCGGGCACACTGCAATAATATGCAAAAGTTCCCTCAGTATCTGCTGTAAAAGTTACTGAAGTAGTACTTCCTTCCTCGTATAGTTGCTCTGTAGCCACATCAAATTCATCAATCGTTACATCGTGAAGATTATTCTCCCCCATTACTAGATTAATTACTACCTTAGAGCCTAATGGAACACTAAGATCTGGATTGATAATACCATCAACATCTCCACCGTCACCAACAAATGACATGTCCTTTCCTATCAGCGTAAAAGTAATAGTGTTGGATTCTTTACCATTAGTAATGGATACACATTCTCCATCTACTAATTCAGTTCCTTCACCACAGGATATCTCATCATCTCCAAGACATCCGGCAAAGGCTGTAAAGGCTACCAGAAGTGCTGTAAGTACGACTGATTTCTTTCGATTCAAGTTCATTTCCTTTTCACTTTCTTTCATTTTAATCAACAATATGTCAATATAACCAACATATCGTATTAATACGATGTGTACTGTAGTATATATAACTTATCCAAAATAAGGCCCGTCAATAATCATCAAAATTGGCAAAAAGATAAAGGTAAGAATACTTCTGCTCGCAAATAAATGCATTATTTGGAGAGTTGAATCAGATGATGAGGGGGTTGAAGTGTGGCTATATTATAAACAAAAATAACCCCCCCAAAAACAACCAACAATCCGCCAAAGGATGCAATTCGATAGAAAATAAGATTTATTTCATCCCATCTAGCAAGAAAAACACCTATCACCATTATCAATACTCCTAAAACATGTAATACCAAATGCACATAGGGCAAACGCTTATTCACCAAACGGCGACCAAAAATAGAAGGAATCAATTGATAACCTAAACCATAAATTAGAGACAATATAAAACCAACCAGCAACAAATGAACATGTGGCCAGATAAATTGGTACGTTGCTTCACCACGTGCTAATCTATCTAACATTAATATTCCTAATAATAACCCCCCTAACAAGGAAAACAATGAAATAACCACGAACGGTTTAATTGGGGGTTTAGCTAACATGTATTCTACACCCTATTCTTTTTGATCTTCATTCGAGTTTGCCATCTAACACCAACCCAGAAACCTATAATGAATATTACAACAAGAAACATTCCTACAACAAAAGCGAAGAAAAAGTCACTCATGTAAGACATTCCAATATAACTTTTAGAAGATTTTTCATGAAAATTCTTTTTCATGAAGCCAGGCTGCAGTTTTAGGAGCTTTTTTAGTCACATCCCATTCTTCTAACATATCTAATGCTACTTTGTTTAGACTCTCAATATCTTCTTTACTACATGTATTAACGGCTATCTCCAAACGATGACCATTCGGATCAAAGAAATAAATGGATTGAAAAATTGCGTGATCTATAGGTCCTATTACATCAAGACCATATTTTTGAGCCCTTTCTTTTATCCTTTCCAAATCCAAAAGATATTCTACTTCAAAAGCAATATGCTGTACCCAATCAGGAGTCGCAGGGTCCTTACTCATTGGAGGTGAATTCGGTAATTCAAAAAAAGCTAGTACATTACCCATGCCTGCATCTAAAAACACATGCATGTAGGGATCTGGTTCTTTTGTTGAGGGAACCTTATTCTCAGCAATAGCCAATTGAAAATCCATATTCAATACATCTTGGTAAAATTCAACCGTTTCCTTTGCGTTTCGGCACCTATATGCAACATGATGAATCTTTTTTAATTTAGGTGGCAACATTTCTAAGAGCTTGCCATCTATACTACTCCCTTCAGGATTCATAAATTGCCTCGGAGTGCTTGTTCTCTTTCAATAGATTCAAAAAGGGCTTGGAAATTGCCTTGACCAAATCCTCTACTTCCTCTTCTTTGTATTATTTCATAAAAAAGAGTAGGCCTATCCTGAACCGGTTTGGTAAAGAGCTGGAGAAGATATCCTTCATCGTCACGATCCACAAGAATTCCTAATTCTTTTATTTGAGCAATGTCCTCCTTTATAGGTCCAACTCTTGATTCCAACTTTTCATAATAGGTATCAGGCACATGCAAAAACTCGACACCCATATCTCTGAAACGAGATATTGTATAAATTATATCATCTGTAAGAAGTGCAATATGCTGTGCTCCAGGCCCCTCATAGAATTCTATGAATTCCTCAATCTGAGATTTCTTGAGACCCTTAGCTGGCTCATTAATTGGAAATTTAATGCGTCCATTCTCACTCTCCATCACCTTAGACATCAATGCACTATACTTCGTTGAAATATCCTTATCTGTAAAATGAATGATATTTGTAAATCCAAGAACTTCAGAATAAAAATCTGCCCAATCGTTCATTTGACCTACATCAACATTGCCTACAATATGATCTATGAATCTAAGGCCGATTGGATTCTCATTGTAAATTCTGGGTTCAAATGTTGGTAGGAAATGTCCCGTATAATTATTTGTAGAAATAAAAGAATGGATAGTATTTCCATATGTTTTGATAGCTGCACGCCTTACTACACCATTCAAATCTGTTAAATCATGAGGAGTCATAGCTATCTGAGCCCCACGTTTTACGGCCTCTTCAAAACATGCATCTGCATCGTCTACATGGAAAGCTATATCGTACACACCGTCGCCATGCTTTTTGATGTGGTCTCCAATTCCATTTCTGCTATGAAGTGGAGTCGTTAGCACTAATTTAACGCTCCCTTGCTCTAAAACATAAGAAGTACAATCTCTATTTCCTGTTTCCAAACCTGAGTATGCTATTTGTGAGAAACCAAAGGCTTTACGATAGTAATAAGCTGACTGTTTTGCATTACCTACCCATAATTCTACGTGATGAATTGCCTTGATTGGTACGGGGTCTTCAGACATGATTCCGCCTAATTATTGCTCCAACTGTAAGAACACCAAATGCTACCAAAAAAGGTAACGAATACAAGGATGATTCTTCCTCAGAATAATTAACACCAGCCACTGCCGATTCTGCAAAATTCCACTTATCCAATTCATTAGGTTCGCCATCTCCATTGACTGAATTACCTCCCAAATTGAATTCAGCCATCTTGGCATCATCTGAAGGGGCAGTCCATTGTAATGCCCAAGTTCGTTGATCATTGCCTTCAGAAGTATGAGATATAGATCCATCCTCCATCAATTGTGTACTCTCATCCTTGGAACTGAATGTTCCTATGTTACTAGACAAACTAAAACCTCCATGATTTTGTGAATCTGATGTTATCTCAGGGCCACCTGTAATACTAATTTCAAGGTCATAGGTTATATTGGCCTCAAATCTTTCAGGAAGGCCTGAAATGGAAATTTCTATACTATTTGTCTCTGAACTCCCATGACAGATACAACCGTTCTTTGCATCATCATAAGATATTCCCGGACTACGAGATTCAGCAGGCGTCACAAAGAAAACCGAGACTGCGACCAGGAGAAACAGAATCCAAGTTTTTGGAATAGATGAATGGGCCAACTATTCACCACCCCATTCTTGTGTACTACCGTTCCAAGGATTCGAACCAGCTTCTCTACCGTGGGAATAACTCCGTATCAAGTTGTACAAGAATATCAACTGTGCAACGAAGACTACGAAAGCTCCTATTGTTGCCCAAAAGTGGTAATCGCCCCAGACTAATTCATGCTCGTTTGCGCCATAAACATAGATTCTACGAGGCATGTCAGTCAGATAGAAAAGAGGAGTCATCGTCAATATTGTTCCAAAAAAGGACCCCCAAAAATGTAATTTGCCTAATCTTTCGTCCAAAATACGGCCAAACATAAGAGGATACCAATAGTATACTGCCGCTACAACTCCTAAAGTCACTGCACCCAGTGTATAGTGGAAATGTGCAACTAGGTAGTATGTCCCTCTAAGATGATAATCAATAGCTGCTGATGACAAAAAGACACCAGTAACACCACCAATCACAAAAATCCCAATGGCTCCTAGAGCAAACAGATTTGCCGTTGGAAAAGTAATCTTGCCGTTGTAAAGTGTTGCGATTAGGCATATCATCACCATCGCGAATGGTATCGAGATCAATTCAGTAGTCACACTCATGACCTCTCGCAAAAGAGGATCGATTCCAGTTATGAACATGTGATGAACCCAGACTATGACACTCAGGACGGTGCCCACAATCAAGGAATAAATGATATATCTTTTTCCATAAAGAGGCTTTCTCGCGAATACAGGTACAATCTCGGCCAGCATACCAAGTTCAGGCAGTAATACTACGTACACCTCAGGATGACCGAAGAACCAAAAGAGATGGCCCCACAATATAGAACCCCTATTCTCATCAATGAAGAAAACAGTTTCAAACAATCTATCACCTACTAACATCAGGATAGCTGCAAGAAGGATTGGAAAGATGGTCAGCATCAAAATTACTGTGAAAAGTATTGTCCAAGTGAAGATAGGCATGTCCCAAATGTCCATATTCTTCTGCCTGTGGTATAATATAGTTACAATGAAATTAATCGTCGAGGCAGTTACAGATATAATTAACAAAACCAGACCTGCGCCAGCCAGATTTACTCCATTGCCTGGACTATACTCAAGTGATGTCAAAGGTGAATAAAATGTCCAGCCAACATCCGCTGCACCACCAAACACAAAACCAGAAGCGGCAACCAACCCGCCAAACAAGAATGTCCAGAAACTTAGAGCATTTAGTCTTGGGAATGCCATATCTTTAGCCCCGATCTGAAGGGGTACGACATAATTAGCAAAAGCGAATGATAGAGGTGAAACAAAGAATAGAACCATTACAGCTCCATGCATCGTAACCATTGAATTGTAAAACGCTCCCGCGTCATCACCCGGTGCCCAGTCTAACCATGCAGTCCCATTATTTGGTTGATAAAGTTGAATCCTTATTAGCAATGAAAGTAGAAGTCCAATGAATCCAAAAAGGAGAGTAGCAAAGAAATACATCAATCCTACATCCTTATGGTCAGTCGTTGTAAGCCAGCGATTCAAGGTTTTGTTCTCTAAGAGGTTCATGCAAAGTCCTCGTCTATACCATTTTCATATACTTCCTGTTCAACCAGAATCAAATTTCCAGTCATATCAGTATGATCACTACCGCACAATTCCATACAAGAGATGGGATATTCGCCTACATCAGGAGCGTCAAACCAGATTACGTTAGTCTGATACGGTATTGCATCTATCTTCAACCGCAAGGAAGGAACAGCAAAATTATGCCATACATCATCAGTTTTTACTTCCAAAATAACAATCGTATTAATCGGAACAATTAGATTGTCATAGGTTTTGTTGCCGTTAGGATATTCAAATTCCCAATAATACCTATGTGCTGTAACTTGAACAGTTAAAGGTCCATCGCCCCAACCTTCTTCTGGATTCTCATAAAACTCAACCATGTTGATGGTTCCGGCCGTCAGACCCATAAGTATCGCAAATATAGCAACCGTCACAAACCAAGTCCATTTCGGATCTCCTCTGTGTTTTGGTATTTTCCCTAATTTTGGAGCGTCTTCGGGATCCTGGGAACCCTCACTTGCCCTGAATTTATACAATAACCAAGCGAACCAAGCGTAGACCAGAAGTGAGACTATGCCCCCTATTACGAGGTACCAGCCCATCAATTGATCATATTTTTCTGCGTGGACACCTGTTGTTCCTGTTTCGATACAGGATGCACAAGCTAAAGCATTATTGGAAAAAACTAACGCAAAAACTGCTGCTAACAATCCAAAAAGTCTAATTGTATTTATTTTCATTAAATTACCTCCAAATAAACTACTAGCAGAATCAGAACCCAAATTACATCTACAAAGTGCCAATACAACACGATACTTTCGGGAAGTTGTGATGTTTTACTCAAATTATCAGACCTTACAAGCCAAAATAATATGGAAAGAGCAACAATACCAATGAGAACGTGTAACCCATGAATTCCCGTGAGTGCAAAAAAAGCCGTCCCAAAACTAGATGTTTGATCTAGACCCTCGATATACAAATTGTAATATTCATAACCCTGACCCAGAAGGAAAAGAAGGCCTAAAACAATTGTAGCCTGTAACCAAGAACTTTCCGTAGATTTTAGGTATTGATTAGCTGTATATGCACTCACAAATAACAAAAGAGAGTTGAAAGCAACAAAACCTAGATTGAAATCTACTCCCTGAAGAGGCCACGACCTGCCCGCTAGTACTTCTTCACTGAAGTCAGATTGTACTGGATCCCAATATAACGTATGCCACTTTGCCCAAAACCAGAAAACAAAGAATGCACCAAAGAGCAAAGCCTCTGCGATTATTATTATTACCGTGGCAGGATATGTCCCAGTAGTAATGCTTGATCTTTCAGGCCATAAATTTACTTCTTCATTAATCCATCCCCAAAGAGAATAAACTACTAAAACTAATCCTAAAGGAATTAGAGGCCATATCAAAAGACCAGCTAACAGTAGTGTTATGCCTAAAGCATTCAAAAAAGGCTGAATGCTACCATGCACTTCACCATTCACGTTTTCGCTCATTTTAGTTATATCTATGGTATGTATCGTATAGATACGTTATTATGTATAGATAGCTATATATAGATTTGTGCTGGTGCTTAATGAGTGAACAACTTCCATCTGTACTCGACGACAACTGGCCTTTTGCCCGTTTCCAGCCCAATAAAAAGATTAATTCTAGGACTATTATCTGAGGGGGACAAAACTCAAAAAGAAGTCATGCTCTCAATAAAACGTTCGCAGTCAACAACCGCTAGACATATGCTTGAATTGGAAGCTGCTGGACTAATAAGATCAAATATTGATGAATATGATAGCCGGAGAAAAATATACCGAATTTCAGGAGAATTAGTGGCTAAAGGTGGTAATCCTATAAATGAATTGAAGGGGCACCTTGAACGTTCAACTGCAAATGGAATAAAAAAAGATGGTAATCTCAAAGAAAACATCAATAAATCTCTAAGATATGTAGTTGAATCCTGGGGATTGTCACTTGATTCAATGCTACGAGAAACTGGTCGCTCAATAGGTCCTCAAATTACTGAGAAGCTAGGGCACACTAATGGAAACTTACAAGACATCATAAAAGAATTAGGTGTTTTCTGGAAGAATAATGACATGGGAGTTATAAAAATACAAAAGAAAAAGCCCCTTGTTCTTAGAATTGAAAGTAATTACGACTGTACAGGCGTACCTGATGTAGGAAGACCACTATGTGCTTTAGATGAAGGAATTATGGAAGCTGTATTCAAAGAAAGAACCGGAAATGAGTGGAAAGTACGAGAATTTGTTTGTCATGGGACTGGACATGATCATTGCCTCTTTGCACTCGAAAAAATTAGAGCATAAATTTAACCGAAATAACTTGCCTGAAACCACCTTTAACCTTTTTCATACACCCCTTAAATGATAGAAACGGAGAAAAAAATGACCGCGGAAAGACCTTCACTTTGGAATATATACTTAATCTTAATGAAAACTAGGGTTGTCTTTCTTCTTCAAGCTACGGCCATATGTGGAATCTTAACTTATGATTTGAAAGACGGCTATGAGTCAGGTAGGGATTACACCGACAGTTTATGGACTTGTCTTGTGGTTCTACTTGGAGGATCATTAGCTAGTGGCGGTTCTATGGCCATTAATATGTGGTACGAAAGAGATCTTGATGCTTTGATGAAAAGAACGGAAGAAAGACCCATACCTGCAGGTCAGATTTCACCAAGTCACGCCTTGATCTTTGGAATTTCTGTATCTATCATAGGCATACTACTCGTAACTTTAGGGACTCACAAAGAAGCAGGAATGATTACTGCATTTAGTGCACTATTTTACGTCTGCATATACACCATGATTCTCAAACGTAGGACTCCACAAAACATTGTTATTGGAGGTTTAGCAGGAGCTACACCGCCAGTTATAGGATGGGCTGCAGCATCTGGCGAATTTGAATCTACTTTTCCTTGGTTCTTGTTAATTATAATATTTTTTTGGACACCAGCGCACTTTTGGTCTTTAACATTATCCAAAAGAAAAGATTATGGAAATGCTGGAATTCCTATGCTGCCTGTTGTTAGAGGAGAAGATGTTACTAGAAACCATATAATGGCATATTCTGTCTCGCTGATATTAATTAGTCTTGTGATGGCTATTGTAGAAAAAACAGGCCTGATTTTTACAATTGGAGGACTAATAATGTCCGGATATTTTAGCTACCTCTCTTGGATTCTATTAAAGAATAAAAAAGAGGATGATGCATGGAATTTGTTTAAATTTTCAAATTTTTACCTATATGTGCTCTTTACAATAGTGATTATAGACGCTGCAATAACATAGATTTCTACTAAAATAATCGCTAAGAATGCGATGTATTGTATCTTTATAAACCCATCTTAAATGCAGAAAATACTGTAATCTTGAGGAAACAAAATGTCACTACTTCATGACTTGATATTTTTCGAAAACCCAACCATCTGGAACGACTTTGGAGGAACCAGCGGAGGCCTCTTGGGTGTCGTGTGGCAGATGGCAATCTGGTCAATAATTGTAGCTATTTTAGTTACTGGCTGGATGATTTACAACTTAATTTACTTTAGACGTGCTGATGGCGATCCCGAGCACGAAGATGCTCTGAAAGCAGGTGTTTTTCCTCATGAAAGAGGTAATGCCAAAATAGAAATTGCTTGGACAATTGCGCCTTTAATTTTGGTTTCTTGGTTAACACTTATTTCACTAGCACCGCTAGATTATCTATGGGATGTCGATGGTCAAGAAGAAGATATTACTATAGAAGTCACAGCAGGAAGATTTTATTGGTCATTTGCAACACCTATATGCAATGAAGAAAAATCTGACAAAGAAGAATGGTGCAGTACCGGAATTTATCAAGAGCCCGAAGGATTTGACCAATGTGAAACTAGCACGGCTCGTGGTTGCTTAGAGATTCCTCATGGTGCTGTAGTCCATTTCAGACTAAATTCTGTAGATGTTTTACACGCTTTTAACTTTCCTGAACTAGGAATAAAACAAGATGTTATGCCTAATTTAGAGACTTTATCTTGGCTTGATACGGGAGAATATGAAGCCGGTCAATACAGTATCTGGTGTGCAGAATATTGCGGAGAAGAACACTCTCTAATGGATGCTGACATTTTCATAACAGAAACGGAGATTGCATGAATAATCGATCTCTGAAAATATTGAGCCTTGGATTCCTTATGTCTATCCTTTTAGCAATCTCTGCATTCCCAACTGGCGACAGTTACCCAACAGGAATTACAGATGATAATTTAGTAAAAAATGGATGTACTTGCCACTCTACAGGGCCAATGGACTCTAATGTTATTATCAATCTAACTAACTTGCCTGAAATATACAATTCTAGTAAAGTATACACTTTAACACTGAAAATATCAGGAGGACCTGATGCTTTAACGGATGGAAATCAAGGTGGATTCTTCATTCAAACAAACTATGGAACTTTGGAATCTATAGATAATAATACATGGGTGCCCGAAGGTGAAACCCACCTGACTCATAATGAAGAAGGAAATAATTATAGAGAATGGTCATTCAACTGGATTGCGCCTGAAAGTGATTCGAAGATTGTGGAATTTACAGTATATGGAAACTCAGTTAATGGAGCAAATGGAAGTATAGGAGATTATTGGAACAAAGGTGAATTTAGTTCTGCAGGTGTAAATGCAAAGATAGCTGAAGACCATGGTGAATTGTCTATGCCAAAGAAAATGATCTATGCATTCACTGTTTTAGTTGTGACGCTTGGTGTTGTCGTTATTGGAAATCGAATGGTCGTAAATGAACAATCATTCGAAGACATTATCAAAGATTGTTGGAAGGCAACTTATCCTTGGTTAACTACTACAGATCACAAATATATTGGAACTTTATACATCTGCACTGGATTTGGTTTCTTCTTTGTTGGTGGAATCTTAGGATTATTGATTCGTTGGCAATTGTTCGAACCTCGCATAGATGGTGACTTCTTAACTTATGAAGAGTATAATTCTACATTTACTATGCATGGAACCACCATGATTTTCATGGCCGCCATGCCCATCATATTTGGTTTTGCAAATTATCTTATTCCATTGCAAATTGGTGCAAGAGATTTAGCATTTCCAAGATTAAATGCATTGAGTTACTGGCTATTGCCAACAGGTGGTTTTGTTGTATACATGGGTTACTTTACCGGAGGTGCTGGAGATGTCGGATGGACGGGATATACACCTTATGCTTCGGGTGATTTCTCAACAACCCCTGGAACCGATTTCTGGGTAGCTGGGCAGATTATGCTTGGCGCTTCATCGACTCTAACTGCAATTAATTTCCTGACCACTATGCTGCGCATGAGGGCCCCAGGCGTTACAATGATGAGAATGCCTTTGTTTGCATGGTCCATTTTTGTTACTGTTTTCTTATTATTACTATCAATCCCTGTTTTCACTGTTGCACTTATTCTGCTAATGGCTGACCGAACATTTGGTACTTTGTACTTTGATGTAGCAGCCGGAGGTGATCCTATACTGTGGCAACACTTGTTCTGGTATTTTGGCCATCCTGAAGTTTACATTGTTATTTTACCTGCATTTGGTGTTCTCTCTGAAATTATATCTACATTCTCAAGAAGACCAATCTTTGGGTACACATCTATGGTCTATGCTATGGCTACAATTGGAATTATCTCATTTGTTGTATATGGACACCACATGTTCACGACCGGTGCCGATCCTTTGTTCCGATTTATTGTTATGTTAACTACAATGCTGGTTGCGGTGCCGACAGGCATCAAGATTTTTAATTGGTTAGCCACCATGACTGGAGGATCTATTGTTCTGAAAACGCCCATGGTCTTTGCATTGGGAACTGTTATTACATTTACTATTGGAGGGATCACCGGAATAATATGTGCATCTATACCGGTTGATGTTGGAATACATGATGGTTATTTTGTTGTAGCTCATTTCCACTATGTACTCGTCGGAGGAACTGTATTTTCCTTCATAGCTGGAGTTTACTATTGGTATCCTAAGATGGTTGGTAAAATCATGAATGAAAAATTAGGACTTCTTCACTTTGCCCTCACTTTCATTTCCTTCAATGTTGCATTCTATCCAATGCATAACGTTGGTCTATCTGGAATGCCTAGAAGATATGCAACTTATGATGCATCCCTAACAGAATTGAACCAGATGATTACTATTGGGGCATTTGTCTTTGGATTTGTCCAATTAATATTTGTGTACAATGTACTCTACTCATATAAATATGGAAAAGAAGCTGGAGATAACCCCTGGGATGGATGGTCACTTGAATGGGCCACATCTTCACCTCCACCACACAATAGTTTTACTGAAATCCCAACACTGAAAGTTGCTGAGGAGGAAGACTAATGAGTGATGATCATGGCCACCATGGAACAATAGCCCCATTCGTATTTTCTATTGGTGCTGCTTTAATGTTTATAGGCCTTGTAATGGCTACTGCCGGAGGCGAAGATAAAACCGGAGACACAGGTTACTGGTTTGTCTTCTTTTTAGGGCTGGCAGGACTTCTGACTGGATTCTTCATGTGGGTACAAGATTATTGGGATCAGGATTCAGAAGAGGGTGAAGATATTGAAGTTTATCATGATTTTTGGGGAACTATAACTACTCGAAAGTTTGGTATGTGGATTTTCCTATTGACTGAGGTTATGGTTTTCAGTACTTTGCTAAGTGCTTACCTAAGATATCGCGCTGCTGTTCCAGACTATGACTCCAATCTTGCAGAATGTATTGGTATTGACCCTTGTTGGGTTCCTGCTGCAGATATTATCAGAAGTCACTTAATCTTTGGAGTGATTAACACTTTTGCACTTCTTCTCAGTAGTTTAACTGTAGTATTGGCGCTTTATGCAGCTAGGAATAACAATCCAAAGGCTACAACCAGATATCTAATGGCTACATTTGCATTAGGCGCTCTTTTCTTGATTCTAAAAGCATGGGAATGGGGTGAAATGAAAAACGGACACTTCTGGTCTGACCATTGTGATCCGCTCAAACAAGATATAGCACATCATTGTATTGCTCCAAAATATGAACATGGATTCTGGCTAGATAC
>Ga0066850_10000593_pt1 | contig 19368 bp, 18 predicted proteins | sample ETNtaG_4_FD_67282 | JGI IMG/M metagenome (GOLD analysis project Ga0066850, IMG submission 67282) | Marine microbial and viral communities from oxygen minimum zone, Eastern Pacific Ocean - ETNP201406SV67 | ecosystem: Environmental > Aquatic > Marine > Oceanic | place: Pacific Ocean: Eastern... | reverse complement strand
ACAGGAATCGGCACACCCCAGGTACGTTGTCGCGAAATACACCAATCAGGACGATTCTCAATCATTCCAAAGATTCTTTCTTTGCCCCATGATGGTTGCCAATCAACTTTTTTAATTGCATCTAACGCCTGATTTCTTAATCCATTACTATCCATACTAATAAACCATTGTGGGGTAGCGCGAAAAATAATTGGTGTTTTATGGCGCCAACAATGTGGGTAACTATGTTGTATAGTTTCTTGTTTCAGCAAGTTTTTATTCTTTTCTAAAATTGATATCACTGAATTATTTGCTTTAAATACATGTTCACCAGCAAATAACTCTGTACCAGTCACAAAACATCCATTATCAGCAACAGGATTATCAATAACTAAATTATAACGCTGTCCAACTATATAATCGTCTTGGCCATGTCCTGGGGCAATATGTACAGCGCCTGTGCCTGTTTCAAGAGTGACATGATCGCCTAGTACAATAGAAATAGTACGATCATAAAAAGGATGCTTAAGTTTTAAACCTTCAAAGTCAGAACCGGAGTATTTAGATAAAACTTTGTAATCTGTAAATCCACAACGCGATAAAACGGTTTCATATAGTTCATTGGCTATTATTAATATTTCATTACTAACCTGAACTAATGCATAATAATTTTCTGGGTGTAAGGCAACCGCCTGATTTGCTGGTAATGTCCAAGGTGTTGTTGTCCAAACAACAATTGAAACAGAATTAATATTTTTTTCTATATTAAATTGCTTTAAAAAATTACTACATTCAACCAAAGGAAACCGGACATCAATTGCTGGTGATTGTTTGTCATTATATTCTACTTCTGCTTCTGCTAACGCAGAACAACAATCAATACACCAATGAACAGGTTTAACTCCCTGATGTAAATGTCCTGTGTTAATAATTTTACCGAGTGCTCTAATAATATTAGCCTCTGTACTATAGTCCATTGTGAGATATGGGTTTTCCCAGTCGCCTAGTACTCCGAGTCGCTTAAAATCAATCCTCTGTTTATCCACTTGCTTCGATGCGAATTCACGACAAGCATCGCGAAATACTTTAGGTTCAACTTTTATACCGGCTTTACCAATTTTCTTTTCGACTTGTAATTCAATCGGTAATCCATGACAGTCCCAACCAGGAACATAAGGAGCATTTAGCCCGCTAAATCCTTTTGACTTTATAATTATATCTTTGAGAATCTTATTAACCGCATGACCTATATGAATATCACCATTCGCGTATGGCGGTCCATCATGCAAGATAAAATTTTTATTATTATTGTTTTTTTTTCTAATCTTCTGATACAAATTATTTTCTTCCCAGAAATCTAATATCTCTGGTTCACGTTGCGCGAGATTAGCTTTCATTGGGAAAGCTGTGTTCGGTAAATTTAATGTTTCTTTATAGTTTTTCATTATTTAATTAAATATATCATTGATTCGTTACTTCTATTTTTTTTAAACAAAGTCTTGTTTCTTCAATATCTCTCTTAATCTGTTTAATTAATTCTTTTTCACTAGTAATGTGTTGATCATCACGCAACTTACTAATTAATTCGACCTGTATATGATGCCCATACAATTCACTATTGAAATCAAGTATATGCGCCTCTAAAACAACTCGCTTCCCCTGATAAACTGGTTTTGAGCCAATATAAATTACCGCATCAAACACTCTGTTATCGACACCATGAATATAACCAGAATAAATACCAGCAATTGGTGACCGATATCTATGTAATTCTATATTAATAGTTGGAAAACCGATCTTTTTTCCACGTTTATCACCGTGAGTAACTCTTCCGCTAATAGTATATGGTCTTCCAAGATAACGATTTGCTGTTGTTATTTCACCTCTAGCTAGCGCATCACGAATTAGTGTGCTACTAACACGTTCACCATCTACAATATATGGATCTGTCATAAAGACTTCAAAATTATTTTGTTTAGAAATTTTTGATAGATATTGATAGTCTCCTTCACGATTTTTTGCAAAACGGAAATCATCTCCAACAATTATTCTCCGAGCGGCTAAACCATCGAGCAAAATATTATCAACAAATTCAGATGCTGAAAAATTAGCCAATTTTTTATTAAATTTTAAACATACAACACGATCAATATTATAATGTGAAAATTGTTGTAATTTTTCACGCAAACGAGTTAATCGTGATGGTGCTGCTTCGAGATTAAAATATTCCATTGGTTGAGGTTCAAATATTAAGACTGTTGAAATTAAATTAGACTGCTTGGTAATTTTCATTAATTGTTCTAAAACATGCTGATGCCCTAAATGGATACCATCAAAATTACCAATTGTTGTAGCACACTCTTTACGTTGCCTGCGTAGATTAGCTAATCCGTGAATAAATTCCATCAGCGAATAGAAAAACGATAAATTATATGGTTCATTCTGGACTTGTAATATTATGTAAACGTAATCCAATCAACCATAAAACAGAAAAATAACTCAGCATGCTTACTGAAATCCATAATATTAGGTTTAATACGCGATCAAAAACATCCCAACCTATCCAAACAAAAACATGGTCAACTCCAAACATAATAATTCCTATCATAACAACCAGTGCAAGTAAAATCTTTGCAATAAAATAAGACCATTTTTTTCTAGATTGATATACCTTTATCTTTTTTAATTTTCGAAACAATAAAAAAGCCTGTAACCAAGCAGAAAATGATGTTGCCAAAGCTAGACCAACATGAGCATACTCAGGATGAAGAATAAAAAGTACCCAAACAAATAATAAATTTAATACAATATTTGCAACTACAGCAACCAATCCTATTGTTACTGGTGTTTTTGTATCTTGGCGAGAAAAGTAGCCTGCAGATAAAACCTTAATTAATACAAATGCTGGTAAGCCTATAGCGTAAGCTCTTAGACTATGACCTGTCATTAAAACATCTAATGAGTTAAATGCCTTGTAATGAAATAAAGTTGTGAGTATAGGCATCGCCATAAAGATCAAACCAATAGCTGCTGGTAATGTAATTAATAAAATACAACGCATTGACCAATCTAATGTATCAGAAAATTTTTCACTTGATCCCCGAGCATGCTTCTCGGAAAGATTAGGAAGCACCGCAGTAGCAAGTGCAATACCAAATACACCTAATGGAAATTCAACAAGACGATCAGAAAAATATAACCAAGAAATGCTACCTGTAGCTAAAAAGGAAGCAATAAATGTATCTATTAATAGATTTATTTGAACAATAGAAGCCGCAAATAGTATTGGTATCATTAACTTCATAATACGTCTAACCCCATCTTGATCAGACTTTAATGAAGGTCGAGGAAACTTTCTAATTTTTAATAGAAAAGGAGCCTGAAAAAGTAATTGAACAAATCCAGCAATAAGTACAGCCCATGCTAATGCTTTTATGGGTGTTTCCATAAATGGCGCTAACCATATAGCACAAACAATTAAGGAAATATTTAACAAAACTGGCGTAAAAGCAGGTATTGCAAAATGCTTATAGGTATTAAGTATGCTTCCAGCAAACGCAGTTAATGATATAAAAAATATATATGGAAAAGTAATTTTTAGTAATTCGCTTGCTAAATTACTTTTACTTGCATCACCTAAAAAGCCGGGTGCAAAGATCATAATAAGGATCGGGCTTATTAGTACTCCAATTACCGTAACAACAAATAAAATCAATCCTAGCGTTGCAGATGTTTGATCTATTAATTTTTGCACTTCTTCTTCTTTGCGTCGTTCTTTATATTCTGAAAGTACAGGTACAAATGCCTGTGAGAATCCACCTTCGGCGAATAATCGACGTAAAAAATTAGGTATTTTGAAAGAAACGATAAATACATCAACGCTCAATCCTGGACCAAACACAGTGCCAATTACAATATCTCGGATAAGGCCAAAAACACGTGAAATTGTAGTCATGGCACTAATAATGATTGTTGATCTCAATAATTTAAAACTCATTTAAATTGCCTTTTAAATAATCGTATAGACTATGCAATGTATTATGTATTTTATGTCGTTAACCCATTAAATTGTAATATAAATAGCATAACATACGTCAACTAAAGGATTGACAAATTGACCTAATATCAGCATGATGTCGCGCCTTTAAAAGAATAAATTAGGAGTAACAAAGTGGCAAATATAGCATCAGCAAAAAAACGTGTGCGCCAATCTGAGAAAATACGCCTTCATAGCGCAAGCCAGCGTTCTATGTTGCGGACTCATATAAAGAAAGTTACTAATGCTATTGAAGTAAAAGACAAAAAAGCAGCTCAAGATGCTTTTCAAGCAGCTGTGCCTGTAATTGATTCAATGGTTTCAAAAGGAATTATTCATAAAAATAAGGCTGCAAGACATAAGTCTCGTTTAAATAATCACGTAAAATCACTCTAAATTTTAAATACGTATTATAAATTCAGAAATAATTACTCAGCAATACTTTATTAGCTTTAAATCATAATCATATTATCTCTATGGATAATTTCATCTTCTTCTGCGCAATCAAGTAATTCCTGAATTTCTCTACTAGATTTACCAATGATTAATGCGGCCTGGACAGAGTTATAATTAGACAAACCCCGCGCTATTTCTTTTCCATTTTGATCAACACATGAAATTATTTCGCCGCGTTTAAATTCACCAGTAACAGATTTTACTCCAATTGGTAATAAGCTTTTTCCATTTTTTATTAATGCAGTTACAGCGCCACTATCAAGAGTAATTGTTCCTTTTAGATGTGATTGATTTGCTAACCACTGCTTTCGTGAACGCAAAGTTTGTTTAGGTGTTGTTAATAAAGTCCCAATTAAATCACCATCAGCAATTTTTAATAAAATTGACTTCTCATTGCCCGACGCTATTACCGTTTGAGTATCAGATTTTGCAGCTATTGAAGCTGCTTTCAATTTTGTATGCATACCACCACAACCATGATTACTACTATCTCCAGCATATTTTTTTAACGATTCATCGCTAGCCTCAGCTTGCTCAATAAACCTAGCAGATTTATTTTTACGAGGATCAGATGTATAAAGACCTTCTTGATCTGTTAATAAAACAAGCAATTCTGCATCAATTAAATTTGCAACTAAACTCGCAAGAGTATCATTATCTCCAAATCGGATTTCATCAGTAGCCACAGTGTCATTTTCATTTACAATTGGAATAACACCAAGCTGAAGTAAAGTATTTAAACTCGTTCGTGCATTAAGGTAACGTGTACGATTAGTAATATCATCATGAGTCAATAAAACTTGTGCTGTGCGTTTATTGTATTTTTGAAAACAAACCTCATACGCTTGAATTAAACCCATTTGGCCAACGGCTGCTGCTGCTTGTAATTTATGTACTACATTAGGCCTCTTATCCCATCCCAACCTAGTCAAACCCTCGGCAACAGCGCCTGAAGATACAATAACTATCTCAATACCATGATCATTAAGTACTGAAATTTGATTTACCCAATTATCAAGCAAATTATGTTTTAGTCCGCATCCATTGTCTGTAATTAATGCGCTACCAATCTTAATCACCCAACGTCGTGTTTCTCTAATTTTCTCTCTTTCTTTATTCATTTATTTTTCCGATCTAATATCCAATTGTGTATTACGTACGTTAATTCTGTGCATCCAGCTCCTGTTAAAGCAGATATTATAAATATTTTGGTCGTATCAGCTAATTTACTATGCAAATATATCTTCAGCTCATCAATGAGATCATTTGGTAATAAGTCAGATTTATTTAGTAATAACCATCTCTCCTTTTTTGAAAGATTCTTATCATAGCGTTCTAGTTCCACTTCAATTTTTTTTATATCTTTATATACATCTTCTTTGTCCTGATAAATATCAACAAGGTGTAATAATAAATTAGTTCTACCTAAATGTTTTAAAAACTCAATACCTAAACCTACCCCATCAGCAGCGCCTTCTATTAAGCCAGGAATATCAGCAATAACAAAACTCTTTTCATTCTCTACTCTTACAACTCCAAGGCTAGGATACATTGTTGTAAAGGGGTAATCCGCGATTTTTGGTGTAGCCTCAGATACGGCTCTCAACAAACTTGATTTTCCAGCATTTGGTATTCCAAGCAAACCAACATCTGCTAAGACCTGAAGTTCTAACTTTAGATTTCGAGTTTCTCCGAATGTTCCTTTCGTCGTTTTTCTAGGGCTCCGATTAATGCTGCTTTTGAATCTTGCATTTCCTAGCCCATGAAAACCACCCTGAGCAACTAAAAGTTTTTCATTTTTAGTTAGTAAATCACCAATCAATTCATTTGTATCTTCATTATAAACAAGTGTTCCCAGAGGTACTTTTATGTACAAATCATCAGCATTTTTACCGCAGCGGTCGCGCCCCATTCCTGGTTGGCCATTTTTTGCACGAAATAAACGATCATGGCGAAAATCAACCAATGTATTTAATCCCTCATCAACAACTAAATATATGCTTCCTCCATCGCCACCATCACCGCCATCAGGGCCACCTTTTGGGATAAATTTTTCACGCCGAAAACTAAGACAACCATCGCCACCATTTCCGGCCTCAGCTCTTATTGTTGCTTGATCAACAAACTTCATAAAAAAATATCCCTACTACTTTATTGATTAATTTACCCAGGTAGAAATAAAAAACCCCGCCAATGGCGGGGTTTTAATAATCACATATATTAAGGTACTTACCCCGTAACCACATCAACAAATGTTCGATTCTTTGGACCCCTTTGATTGAATTCAACCTTACCCTCTGCAATAGCAAACAATGTGTGATCATGCCCCAAACCAACATTTAAACCTGCATGCCATTTAGTACCTCTTTGACGAATAATAATATTGCCTGCCTTCACTGTTTCACCACCATATTTCTTAACACCGAGACGTTTAGATTGTGAATCCCGACCATTTCTTGTGCTACCACCTGCTTTTTTATGAGCCATTTCTATACTCCAAACTTAATTCTCAGCTATATTTGTTATTTTAATTTCCGTATAAGCTTGACGGTGCCCCATCTGCTTACGATGATGTTTGCGACGCCGAAATTTAATGATTTTTATTTTAGGGCCTCGGCCGTGACTTTCAATTTTGGCATTCACGTGCGCTCCTTTCAGAATGGGTGTCCCAACGGTAACTTTTTCGCCATCAACAAGCATCAATACATCGTTAATCTTTATGCTTTTACCCGCTTCCTTATCGAGCTTCTCAACCTTCAGTATATCGCCCTTTCCCACCTTATACTGTTTACCGCCAGTCTTAATTACTGCATACATCATAATTCTCCAACATCCACAATTATTCATAAATTCTCTAAAGGGAGCAGATTCTAAGAAATTCAACAGGTGGTGACAAGTTAAGAATGCTAAAATTCAGGATATTAATTAAGAATAAGACTGATTCACGCCATATTTCTAGGTAATCTGGCTGAATTCTAGAAACTACAAACTTTAATATCATAACTCAGACGATAAAGTGACTCAAAAAGACGCTACAGCAAGAAAACCAATAATCGCCGATATTGGACAAATACATAATCTAATTTCGGACGATATGATTGGTGTTAATAAATTAATAAAAGAAAGTCTTTCTTCTGAAGTTTCCCTAATTAATCAACTCAGTCAGTACATTATAAATACTGGAGGTAAACGCCTTCGACCCGCATTGGTATTACTAAGTTCTAAAGTATTCAGATACCAAGGTGACCAACATATCAATCTAGCAGCAATTATTGAACTTATTCACACCGCAACTTTGCTGCACGACGATGTAGTTGATGCGTCTTTGCTAAGACGTGGGCATAAAACGGCAAATCAACGCTGGGGTAATGAGGCTAGTGTTTTGGTTGGTGACTTTGTCTACTCTCGCGCCTTTCAAATGATGGTTAATGTTGACTCTCTTTATGTAATGCAAATTCTTTCTGAAGCAACTAACACCATTGCTGCAGGAGAAGTGCAACAATTAATAAATCGTCATAAACCAGAGATAAGTGAAGATAATTATCTCAATGTAATTCGTAATAAAACTGCTAGGTTATTTGAGGCTGCTGCACAATTGGGGGCAGTTGTCTCAAATAAAACCAAAAATGAAGAAAAAGCAATGGCAGCATTTGGCCGTCATCTTGGAACTGCATTTCAATTAATTGATGACGTGCTTGATTATAGTTCTTCTGAAAATGAGCTTGGTAAAAATATTGGAAGTGATTTATCTCAAGGTAACCCAACACTCCCATTATTATATGCGATGTGGAATGGAGATAAAAATCAAGCCAAAATAATTCGTGATTCAATTGCAAATGGTGGGCTTGAAAACATTGAACTAATAAAAGATGCTATAAATTTAACAGGTGCAATTTCTTATACAGCAGAAATTGCAAAACAAGAATCAGAGCTAGCTATAAATGCCCTAAACCAATTACCCTCGTCTGAATATTTAGATGTGTTACACTTGTTAGCTAAATTCTCAGTAGAAAGACAAAATTAGGTAAATATTTAAGAATCTCCTTATGTATGGTAACCTCTCGCTCGCTCAAATAAATCTGTAATCCAATATATATGCGCGCCAATTGCTGCAAATGGTAACAATATATAAGTCAGATTAAATATAGCTAACATCAGTACAATAAAACAAAAATCAGCACGACTTAATTTATGAAATATATAGATTAGCCAATCTAATGTATTCTCAGGCTGCTTAAATTGCACAGCCCGTTCTTCTCTTGTTATTGCATCGATTTCCTTTTTATTTTTAGCGTAATAATGTAAATCAACAACATAATCAATAAAAGCGCCCAGCGCAGCAATAATGCCTAACCAAAACCAAAAAACTTGCTCATTTACTTGGCTTACTCCATATCCCAGTGCGACAAAAAAACTTGCATCAACCATCCAATCCGCCATGTCATCGAATTTTGCTCCGAATTCGGAAGACATATTTTTAACACGCGCAACCTCCCCATCACAATTATCCAAGGTATAACTAGCTACCAGAAAAAAAGCACCTATAACTTCTAGATTATGTACCCCCAAACTAAAACAGCCCGCACATAATAATCCACATAATAATGACAAAAGTGTTATTTGATTTGGAGTAAGAAATGTTTTCAATAAAATAGGGGTTAATCGACAAGATAAATGCCTAATCAGTGGGAGAAAATCTGAGAATGATTTTTTTGTTCGAGAAATCATAATAACAATTATGTTAGTTTTATAAATTACCTAGTATCATAAAGCTCTGCTTGGTATTCTAATGTTTATCTACAAAAATAAAACATGTAATTTAACTATATTTTTTTAATTACATTAAAATTTCATGATTCGAATATTATCTTACATCGGATTGCTAGTTGGTATCTTAATATTGACCTTGCTTATTTTCTGGCAGGGTTTTGCTGAGATATTTGGGCTCTTATTTAAATCTGGTTTTTCACTGCTTTTATTGCCAGTTGTTTGGTTGCCGAGTTTAATTATTGCAGTAATTTCTTGGTATCAACTTTTTCCAAATAAGCTTATTCCACCATTTAAAGAATTGTTGTTAGCTTTATGGGTAGGAAGAGCAATCAATACTTTACTGCCTGTTGCAACTATTGGTGGTGAAATTGCAAAAGCGCGTTTGCTGATTCTTTGGGGTAGACCTGCCGCCAATGTTAGTGCATCCGTACTTGTAGATAAAACCGTCCAAGCGATCGCACTTATTCCATGGGCAATCATTGGTACTGTGCTACTAATCTATCTCGCAATTAATAATAAATTAGCTATGTTATTAATTCTAGGCACGTTATTACTTGGTATTGGTATTGCTGGATTTATCTTTTTTCAACGAGCCGGATTATTTAGTTTTTTTGCAAAGATGGTTGGTAAATTCAATACCTCTGATAATTGGGCAGAAATTACACTGAAAGCAAGTGATGTTGATGGGCTTGTAAAAGAAATCTATGGTAATAAAAAACGATTTATTCTTTCTATTTTATGGCGAACGTTAGGACTTATATTGCAAACATCTGAGGTCTGGCTAGCTTGCTACTTACTAGGACATCCCATCAGCCTTATTGAAGCTTTAATGCTAAAAAGCCTTACTTCGATCATTACCGACCTTGCCTTTATTATACCGAATGGATATGGAGTACAAGAAGGTGGTTACTTGATGTTAGGTGTTTTAGTTGGTTTGACTCCTGAATTCTCACTCGCACTATCCTTGGCAACTCGAGTTCGAGAGCTAGTAATTGATATCCCTGGATTACTTTATTGGCAACATGTTGAGGTTAACTATTTACGTAAGAAAATATGAGGGATTTTTAGATGTTTTTTCTCAATAATTCCAATAATTTTCGAAATTTGCATTAATACGTTAAAATCAATATATTATGCAAATAGGAATTGTGGGAAAGCGCAAAAATTTGAATTTACCATTGTGCATAAATAAAAAAATATCCTTCCGGCCCGCTGTTTTTAGATTTTTCTTATAGAGGCTCTTAAAACCAAATTAAGGTTAATAAATGCAGATTGACTTTCTTAATATAATTCTAATTGGAGCCGTATCTTTATGGCTTTTTTCTCTTGGATACCTTTTCTTTGCTTTAATTGCTGTTGATCGTTTCAATTACAAAAAAAATAAAAAAACGATAATAAAAAACTTTCATCCATCTGTCACAATCTTAAAACCAATCTATGGGCTTGATCCTGACATGTTAGATAATCTCCGTAGCTTTTGTCAGCAAGATTATCCTCAATACCAAGTTATATTTGGAATACAAGATAAAAACGATCCAGCACTTTCTGTTGTTAAAGAAATTACAAAAGAATTTAGTAAATCAGATGTAAGTTACATTATCAGTACTGAACGTCATGGAACAAACCATAAAGTATCAAATTTAATTAATATGTCCCCCTATATAAAACACGAATACATACTTATTGCCGATAGTGATATGCGTGTTTCTAAAAATTTTCTAACTCGAGTAATAAGCCCATTTACTGACACAAAGATAGGTGCCGTTACCTGTCTTTATAATGGCATTGCTAATGATAAAATAGCCTCGAAACTTAATGCTATGTTTATTAATAACTGGTTTTTACCGTCTGTCCTAATATCCCGAATATTACAACCAATGAAATATTGTCTTGGTGCAACAATGATTGTTAAACGTAATATTTTAAAAAAAATTGGTGGATTTGAATCATTCTCTAATCATCTTGCTGATGACTATATATTGGGCAAGTTAATTTCGAATCTTGGTTATCAAATATATCTATCAGATTACATTATTGAAAATATAATAGAAGAAACCTCGTTTAAAAATTTAATATTGCATGAATTGCGCTGGGCAAGAACATTAAAACGAATAGAACCACTTGGTTATGCGCTTACATTCCTAACGGATAGTCTTGTATTGAGTATTTTTACCGGCATTATTCTATTCATTACAGCAGAAAGTTTAATTTTGTTGTATTTACCAATAGTCATAACACTTTCCTTGAGAGTGCTTTTGCACAATAGTGCAAACAAAATGATTAATTCAAAAAGAATTACTGAAATTTGGTTAATCCCGCTACGTGATATATTATCCTTTTGTATTAGAATTATTAGTTACATTGGAAATTCAGTGAGATGGCGTAATAATACATTCGTCGTTGATCATTTAGGCTTGATGCATGAAAAGAAAATAATATCCTCCGACGATCCTAAAACTACTGAGAAAATTTCCGATTTACTATCATCATAAAATTATTAGTTTATAAAAAATATAATAAGCGATGTTAAATACACTATTTCTTAACCCACCATCATATAATGGATATGACGGCGGTGCTGGATCGCGCTACCAATGCACTCGTGAAGTAAAATCATTCTGGTACCCAACGTGGCTTGCTCAGCTTGCAGCGCTAGTTGAAGGTAGTCGCTTAATAGATGCGCCTGCTCGCGGTATAACAATAGAAGATATTTTACCGCTGGCTAAAGAATATGAATTACTAGTTTTGTATACCAGTACCCCATCATTTCTAAACGATGTCAAAATCGCAGAGGCATTTAAATATGAGAATAAAAATTTAATTATAGGTTTTTGTGGTGCGCATGTTGCTATTAATCCCGATCATTGTATTTTAGCATCTGATGCTATTGATTTTGTTGCTGGAAACGAATTCGACTTTACAATAAAAGAAATAGCAGAGGGAAAAATACTAGAAAAAATTGACGGATTGACTTACAAAAAAAATAATAAACCTATTCACAATAAATCACGTGCGTTGATTGAAGATATGGATAGTCTTCCGTGGGTAACGAAAATATATAAAGATAATCTTGTTACGTCAGATTATTATAATGGTTATATGTTGCACCCTTATATGTCCTTTTACACTGGACGCGGCTGCAAATCACACTGTTCCTTTTGCTTATGGCCACAAACAATATCTGGACACAACTACCGTACACGTTCTGTTGAAAATATTGCCGCTGAAGTGTTATGGGCTCGTGATAATTTTCCAGAGATAAAAGAGTTCTTTTTTGATGATGATACGTTGACAGACAATATTCAACATGTAGAAGCTCTAGCAAAAGAAATTGGAAAGCTTGGCATCACTTGGTCGTGTAATGCCAAAGCAAATGTTCCTTATGAAACTCTAAAAATCATGAAAGACAATGGGCTTCGTCTATTACTAGTTGGCTATGAGTCAGGTAATAAAGAAATATTAATCAACATTAAAAAAGGTATCCGCCTTGATATAGCGCGTCAATTCACCAGTGACTGTCATAAACTCGGAATTCTTATTCATGGAACATTTATTGTCGGTTTGCCAGGCGAAACAATCGAGACTATTGAGCAAAGTATAAATTATGCGCAAGAATTAAATCCGCAAACTATTCAAGTGTCACTACCCGCCGCTTATCCTGGCACTCTTTTGTACAAACAAGCGATTGAAAATGGCTGGTTAGTGGCTGACGAAAAATTAGTTGGTGATAATGGTGTGCAGCACTCAGTGTTGAGCTATCCGCACCTATCGAGTAAAGAAATTTTTGAAGCTGTTGATAATTTCTACAAACGTTTCTATTTTCGGCCAAAAAAAATGACTATATTATTTTTTGAGATGTGTGGTGATTGGGAAATAATGAAACGTCGGTTACGAGAAGGTATCGAATTCTTCAAATTTCTATTTAGACGGGAGAATGCGGCCTGAAGAAACTTATTGTTACAGGCGATGATTTTGGGCTCTCCATTTCAATAAACGATGCCGTAATAAAATCTTTTACAAAAGGTATTCTCACTACTACAAGTTTAATGGTGGCTGCTCCTGCCGTTGATCATGCAATAGAGAATGCAAAAAAATTTCCTAAATTAAATGTAGGCCTACATCTTGTTCTAAGTAATGGGATAGCAAAATTATCTGCGTCGGAAATTCCGAACCTAGTAAATAATGCTGGTGAATTTCAGATAAATAAATTTTATAGTGGTATAAACTTCTTTTTTAATATTAAAGCTAGAAAGCAATTAAAAAGAGAAATTCGTGCTCAATTTGAGGCATATAAAAAAACTGGTTTAAAATTAGATCATGTAAATGCGCATAATCATATGCATCTACATCCTACAGTATTTAACTTAATTATTGAGATAGGGCGTGACTATGATTTAACAGCAATTCGTATTCCGAATGAACCGCCGCTAAATTCTATTATTAATAATAAAAAAGAATTTATAGTGCGTCATCTTCGGTGGATATTTTTTATGTTCTTTACGTTTTCTATGAAAAAAAAATGCATAAAGAATAATATTAATTTTAATGACACTATTTATGGATTACATGATAGCGGACATATGAATATTGAAAAATTAATACGCATTATCCCTCATATTACTAATGGCATAACTGAAATCTATACGCATCCCGCCACTAAAAATAATCATAGTGATTATTCTGAATCATATAAATATGAATTTGAAGCAGAATATAAAGCACTAATACATGCTCGCACAAAACGAACAATTGATAAATTTAATATCGAACTTTCTGGTTTTAATTCATAAAAATGATTGGTGATTCCTGGACACATAAAATTGCTCGCATTTGTATTCTTCCATTGGTAAATACATCAGTCTCTCCTAATCATGTAACAATAATTCGTCTAATCACAGGGTTAGTTGCATGCGTTGCTTTTGCATTAAAAATAAATCTTATTGGCGGTATTTTTTGGGTACTATCCACTTTTCTTGATCGTGCCGATGGTGAGCTTGCTAGAGTCTCGGGTAAAACCAGTGAATGGGGTCATAAATTTGATTGCTACTCCGATACAATTATTACATCGCTCTTCTTTATAGCAATAGGAATAAACCTGCAAGACAACCTGTCTAGTTACTGGTCAGTATTTATGGGATTCAGCGCTGCAGCTGGTGTTTTTTTTACTGGGATATACGCTGAAATTATTGACCAGAAAAAAAAGAATACTGGGGGGAAAGCTTATCCGGGTATTGCTGGATTCGATTTTGATGATATTTTATATCTCTTCGCCCCAATCGTCTGGTTAAACTGGCATTTACCATTTCTTATTGGCGCCTCTTTTGGGGCGCCAATTTTTGCGATTCTTACATGGTACTCTTCAAAAAAATATCTATGATAATCTTGAGATATAAAAAATATTATTTTTTACGTAGTAATAAAACAGCATAATCAGATCCTGAATCGAGCATTATAGGATTTGACAAATCATAATACTCATCATAAACACTAATAATTTCTAACTCTGGCAAGCTTTTTAAAATTTTCATTAATTGAAATAAAGTATATGTTCTCAACTGATAAACAGAAGTATATGAATTATTGCGCTCTTTAGCCTTTATTTTTAATTCTACTTCTAGTGTCTCTCTTCTCTTGTTCTTATCCAGCTTTATCATCGACATTATAGTTTTAATCGTCAAACGTCCTCGTCTTGCAGTCCAGCGCGTTAATCTATCAATTTTTTTTTCTTTTGATAGTAAATGTAGACCAAGAACATATATTCCGTTCTTTTTTAATGCTTTTGATACGCAAAGTAAATGCTGTCTAGCTTCTTTCTCGGTAAGAAGATGTCTAAACGTATCAACAGTACAATAAATTCCATCGTACTTTCTGTGTGTTGTAAAATTAATCATATCATCATAGAAAACATTCGCATGAAGTTGATTTCTATTAAGCTTTTCTTCTAGGTATAGGAGTGCATTTCTATTTAGATCAAAACCTGAACAATCAAAACCTTCCCGTATAAGAGGAATCATTAAACGCCCTGTTCCGCAAGCAGGTTCAAGTAATTTTGGTTGAGATGAATTAGAATATTTTTTAAAAACATTTTTAAGAAAGGCTAATTCATCTGACATTTCATAAGAAAATGAAACATCGTAATAGGCTGGAAGATCGTACCAATTGATCATAAATTTATTTCCATGCAATCGAAGGTAATAATATTTGCTATTATTTTTAATAAATAAAAATAAAGTTATTGCGAGATCACGATATCTATTTTATTTACGCATGTAGTCAATGCGGTTTTATAGTTATTAAATTCCATCAGATCGTAACAATGCCATTTTTTATTTTCAAAATCTGAGATAACAATATTCGTATTATCATTTTTATTTAGTGACACACTAAAGCGATCTAGACCATAAGCTACGCCCGTGCCTATTGCCTTTATAAACGATTCTTTTCTGACCCACCCAAGATAAAAAGCATCTTTTCTTTTATTCTTATCTAACTTCATTAACTCATTCTTTTCATTATCACTAAAAAAACGAGCTGATAGTGAATTATAATTGACATTATGATCGATTTTTTGAATATCAACACCAATTTTATTATCCAATGTTATTGCTATGAGGCCATATTTACCAGAGTGGGAAATATTAAACTCAATTACATGATTATGGTATTTTTCATTTATAAATGGCTTCCCATGTTGACTATATAAAAACTCAATCTGGTCAACTTCCTTTCTTAAAAGTGTAGATAGCAATTTTTTTACAGCTCCTCTTGAAATAATAAACTGATGCCTTTTTTCGACAATTTTTATTTTATTTGCTCTTTTAATTTCGTCATTTGATAAAAATTCTTTAAAATCATTTGAATTAAACAGGTCAAAATTTATCAGAAAAACATGAGCCCGTTTTGTAGAAAGACTAAAATTATTATTATAAAATTGAGTAGTGTTATTTATTGAATTTCTCATATGTAATTCTTAATCTTGAAATACTCTTTGCCTAATCCGTATACATATATTAATGTATAAATAAGTTTTTTTGGTAAAGAGAAAATTAATTCTGATGAAATCAAAAGAAGAGTTTAACACAAATCTTGACGATATTAGTTATCAACATGAGATACTACAACATGTATCTCGTACTTTCGCATTAACAATCCCTGAATTACCTGATTCTCTACAGATAGTAATATCAAATGCTTATCTTCTTTGTCGTATTGCAGATACTATTGAAGATGATAAATCTATGTCTGTTGAAAAAAAGAAAAAATATACAGATCTATTCATTGATGTTGTCAAAAAAAATAAAAATGTAGATGAATTTTCTGAGAAATTATTTTCTTTGTTGTCGCCTACAGCAACTGAGGCTGAACATGATTTAATCGCAAATACAAAAAAAATTATACGTATAACTCATAGTTTTAATAATCGTCAAAGAAAAGCGCTCGAACGTTGTGTTTCAATTATGTGTAAAGGTATGGCTAAATATCAAAATATAGAGACACTCGCTGGGTTAGAAAGCTTAGATGATATGAATGAATATTGTTACTACGTAGCTGGGATCGTTGGTGAAATGCTAACGGAGTTATTCTGTGATTATTCGGTGGAAATTGATGCTCACCAAAATGAGTTAATGAAATTAGCTGCTTCATTTGGGCAAGGCCTTCAGATGACTAATATATTAAAAGATATTTGGGATGATCATAAACGAGGAGCATGTTGGTTGCCTTGCGATCACTTCAAAAAATATGGAATTGATATAAAATATAAAATACCTGGAAACAATAAATCTGGTTTTGATGATGCGTTAATTGAATTACTAGGTATAGCCTATAACCACTTGAATAATGCTTTACGTTATACCCTATTTATTCCAACAAAAGAGAAAGGATTACGAAAATTTTGTTTATGGGCAATAGGAATGGCAGTACTAACGCTAGAAAAGATTAGACAAAAACCAGATTTTATTGATGGGAAACAAGTCAAAATTAGTCGTCATGATGTTAGAATAACGACTTTAATAACAAGTGTTTTTGTAAGTAATGACACTATATTAAGATATCTTTTTAAATTTAGTGGGCGCCATTTGCCTAGTGTAGATATTCATGAGAAACTTTAACAACTAACTCTCGAAAAATATTTTGTGTGCTAAAATAAGAATACTCTAAGTATAATAAAAATGACACTAGAAACTCAAAACGAGAGTCTACTTAATCAATTCAGCAATGATTCGCTTTCAAAAGATTTAATATCGAATTTAGATAGATCGATAAAATCAGCTAAAAATAAACTTCATGAACAACAACACGATGATGGTCATTGGGTTTATGAGCTTGAAGCTGATTGCACAATTCCAGCTGAATATATCTTAATGAATCATTTTGTCGGTGAAATTAATGATAAAACCGAAGAGAAAATTGCAACGTACTTACGTGCCCAACAAAATAAAGAAGGCGGGTGGTCTCTCTATACGGGTGGAAATTTTGACTTAAGTTGTTCGGTAAAAACTTATTTTGCCTTGAAATTAATTGGCGATGATCAGCATGAAGAGCATATGATTCGCGCAAAAAAAATGATATTAAATCATGGTGGCGCGGCACATTGTAATGTTTTTACGCGTATTACGATGGCATTATTTGGCCAAGTACCTTGGAGAGCTACACCTTTCATACCCGCTGAAGTAATAATTTTACCAAAATGGTTTCCATTTCATATTGATAAAGTTTCATATTGGTCACGAACTGTGATGGTGCCACTATTTATTCTATGCACTTTGAAACCAAGCGCAGCTAATCCACGTGGTATCGATATAAGAGAGCTCTTTATTATTCCAGCAGAAGACGAGCAAAACTATTTTAAAGTAACTACGCCCTTAAAACGTGTGTTTTTGATCCTCGATCATATTGGGCGTTTAGCAGAAAAATTAGTTCCTGCGTTTATACGTCGTTATTCCATACGTAAGTGTGAACAATGGTTTTTAGAACGAATGAATGGTAGATATGGAGTTGGTGGTATTTTTCCTGCAATGGTTAACGTCTACGAATCATTAGTGGTTCTTGGTTATTCTAAAGATACTCCAGAACGAAAATTAGCCCGCAATGCAATAGATGCATTGTTAACTCAGCGTGGTAATGCAATGTATTGCCAACCATGTGTATCGCCGATCTGGGATACTGCTTTAGTAAGCCAAGCACTAATTGAAACAGAATATAAGCAGCATGTCTCTACAGAAATTGAAACTGCACTAAATTGGTTAAAAGAACAACAATTAAGTGATGAGCCCGGCGATTGGCGTATTCAAAAACCTGAGCTAAGTGGTGGTGGTTGGGCATTTCAATATAGTAATTATTATTATCCTGACTTAGATGATACATCTATGGTTGCCTGGGCTATGCATCGTACAAACAATAAAAGTTACTCTGAACCAATACAACGTGCAGCTAATTGGGTTGCTGGTATGCAGTCACGAGGCGGAGGGTTTGGTTCGTTTGATATAAATAATACACATTTTTACCTTAACGAAATTCCATCTGCGGACCATGGCGCTTTACTTGACCCACCAACCGCGGATGTCACCGGACGCGCTATTGCGTTACTTAGTCTTGCAGATAAAAAAATATACGAAAAGAATATAAACGACGGTGTTAATTATATTAAATCTGAACAAGAAGAAGACGGTTCATGGTTTGGTCGGTGGGGCACAAATTATATCTATGGCACTTGGTCTGTACTAACAGCGCTTGAAATCTCAGGAGAAGACCCACAGCAACCCTATATTAGAAAAACCGTTGAATATTTCCAGAAAACACAAAATAGTGATGGGGGGTGGGGTGAAAGCAATGATAGTTATTACCCCCCAAAACATTATCGACCATTTAAAAGTACTGCATTTCAAACTGCCTGGGCATTGCTTTCCTTATTAGCTACTGGAGAAGTAAAAAGTATTGTTGTTAAAAAAGGGATTAACTATCTACTCAATAATCAATTATCGAATGGTCAGTGGTATGATGATAGTTATACTGCCCCGGGCTTTCCGCGTGTTTTTTACTTAAAATATCATGGATATTCAAAATATTTTCCACTCTGGGCGCTTGCCCGTTATAGAAATCTTCTTCAAAAAATAACTTGAAGAAAC
>Ga0066850_10000584_pt1 | contig 19557 bp, 17 predicted proteins | sample ETNtaG_4_FD_67282 | JGI IMG/M metagenome (GOLD analysis project Ga0066850, IMG submission 67282) | Marine microbial and viral communities from oxygen minimum zone, Eastern Pacific Ocean - ETNP201406SV67 | ecosystem: Environmental > Aquatic > Marine > Oceanic | place: Pacific Ocean: Eastern... | reverse complement strand
CTTGAGAGGGCGGATCCGTTCCCTGCCCCGTTCGTCACACTCTCTTTCGACCTGGAGACCAGCATAGCTGACAACACCATACTCTGTGCGGCGGCCATCGTAGATAGGGGTGGAGAGAGGACGGAGTACCCTATCACCGGAGCTGAAACAGAGATACTCGAGAAGCTGACCGAGGTGGTCAGGACGGAGGATCCAGATTTCATCACCGGTTACAACATTGACAACTTCGACTTGCCCAGGATGGAGGAAAGGTCGGAGGACATATCTCCTAGCTCCGAAATCGATCGCGCCCCCCTCCTCGGCTGGGGCAGGGTTCCTATGTCTGAGAGTGAGATAAAGAAGGGTTGGAGAAGGCCTGGCAGGATATTCCCCAACAGGGAGCAGAATAGGACTTGGACGATCAAGGGAAGGATACCTCTCGATGCCTGGTGGCAAGCCAGGCAGACCCTGAGGCCACAGCGAGAGTCCCTCAAGTACGTCTCCAAGCTTCTCTGGCCCGATGACGAGGAGATGCACAAGATGGACATCGATGCGAGTAAGATGGATGAGGAGTGGGCCGCGAGGCCGGACGAGGTCCTGGAGTACTGCGTCAGGGACACCGTACTCCCCCTGGACATACTGGCCAATCTGAAGTCTATAGCGAGGAAGGAGGCACTGGCCTCCGTATCACTTACCACCGTAGACATAGCAGCGACCAGTACGACCAGCCGATGGATCGACTCTCTCGTGATACGTCTGGCGGACAGGGAGGGAGTCGCAGTACCAAATACAAACCAAGGCCCAAGGAAGCAGGGTAAGATAGCCGGAGGATACGTGCATGAGGTGGATCCAGGCGTCGAACCATGGGTTGTGGTGCTTGACTTCAAGTCGATGTACCCCTCGATTATGATCTCGAACAACATCTGCTCGACGACCCTGGTCAGAGACGATAGCGAGGACGAATCTCACAGTGTATCCCCCACCACGAGCACTCGATACATCTCCAAGGAAGAGCGCCTTGGTTTGGTCCCTCAGCTACTCGATGGCCTGATGCAAAGCAGGGACGGTCACAAGGCCGCGCTCGCGAAGGCGAATGATGAGGGTGACGAGGAGGAGGCCTTCCTGCAGGATCAGTTGCAGTATGCCGTCAAGATACTCATGAACTCCTTCTATGGCGTGTTCGCCTCGAACTTCTACCGCTTCACACATCCGAGCCTTGGTGCTAGCATTACCGAGTGGGCACGCCACAACATCAAGTCGATCATCTCCAAGGTCGAAGAAGAGGGGCATAGCGTGGTCTACTCCGATACCGACTCTATCTTCGTACGAGCTCCGGTAGACGAGGGAGCTCCCAAGAACAGGCCTACAGACTCGAAAGACCTCGAGAGGTGGGAGGGGGCGATGAGCTCCTCCATGGAGTTCGGGGAATCACTCGCAGAGAGATTCACCAAGGAAGGAGCGGAGCTCGAATTCGAGACCGCCCTCTCCTCATTCTTCAGCCATGGAGCGAAGAAACGTTACGTTGGAAGGGTAGTCTGGCCCAGGGAAGAGATGCTCATCAGGGGCTACGAGGTCAGGAGGACGGATTCCTTCCAACTACTTTCTGATACAATGACAAAGATGTTTGAGCTAATTCTAGATGGTGATACTGAGGGAGCAGTTAACATGTCAAAAATTGTGATCGACAAGGTTCGTGGTGGGGATGTGGACCCCGCTCAACTTGTCATAAGCAGATCCTGTAAAGGAAGATGGGACTCAAAAAACAAGCAATGGGATTTTGGAATGTATGCTAATCCAGACGGTCTGCCCTATGTCAGGGCGGCTAGGCAGAGGATAAATGCAGGACTTGGTTTCACACCGGGAATGAAGGTCGGATATATTGTTTCAGAGCCGGACAAGAAGGACAAGAAACTGAACATTGAAGCATGGTTAGTTGATGAGATAGGAGGTGAACCACCGGAGTATGATTCTGACTACTATGCTAAAAGACTGGCGAAGTCGATAGGTAGGGTTACTGAAGCATTTGGGCCCGATGAGAAAGAGCTTCTAGAGGGAGCTAGGCCAAAAGGTCAATCCAGTATTTTCGAATTCTGAAGTGACCAAAGAGCCGTAGGATTGATTTTACTTCACCCCGGCCCGCATATCAGAATGGCAACGACCAGAGGCCTAGCATGCATGTTGGCGATAGTGTTCCTAGCTCCCATGCTGTCGGGTTGCACCGACATTCTTGGGAGCAATAACCCCCCCACTGCGACAATGTCAATCGACCCCAGTGGAACTGTAAAGGCAGATAGCCCAGTCACATTTAGTGCAGCAGGATCATCAGATCCGGACGGGGACTCGCTGACATTCGAGTGGGACTTCGGAGATGGAAATACTGGAACCGGTTTGACAACAAGCCACACATACGCCCAACCCGGCGAATACATCGCAGAATTAGCCGTGGGTGACGGGACACACGAGGCAACGACTAGCATGACAATCACCGTAGCGGACTCTTCAGCTAGAGAGCCGAAGGCGAAGATAATATCCAGCAAGGACGATGATTGCGATGGTGAGGAATCATCGGCCAATGGGGATATGGTGATTGTGTGGGTTTGCGAGGATGATAGAGACATCAATGATCGGGAAATCGAGGTATCGACAACAATAACCCTAGATGGATCTGAATCATGGGCAGGTTGTGATCCGGAAGACTCCACCTGCTACTCCGAGGAATATCTCGTAGAGTGGAAGTGGGACTTGGATACGAATACCGACTCAGATAACGATGGTGTCGCTGACAACGATGTTGATGCTACAGGGGAGACATATGCCTGGGACTCTAGACCTACGGGTGCGTGGGAGGTAAGGCTGACGGTCGTCGACAATAATGGATTCGAGGATAGCACAGACTCGATGGTTTACGTCAACTATAGGGGGGTTTGGGAAAACTTCGAGATCGAAAGGTGCAATAATTGTGGATCGGCCGGCGAGGAACAGCGGGGTCAGCCAGTCACAATTACCTGGGATTATCCAGTAACCTATGATCAAGACACAAAGGACAGAATCAGATATGTGCGAGCAAAACTATCCTACCCAAAGGAGGATGAGGAGGCCCTTAGACCAACAAACCTCGACAACAAACTCGATCTTTTCATTTACAACAGCACTGAGGAACACATTGCAAACACTACTGGAATAGAAAATGACAACAGAGATGCAGGAGACTGTGAGGGAGACGAGTATTGTGTTTGGATGGTAATCGGGGGCTCAACCGTAAAGGGCTCCTTACCAGGAGAGTGGACTCTCGATATACAAAATGCAGAAAATCACAACACAGAGGTAAATGAGTTAGTCATCGAGCTCCAATATCGATAATCCTCTTTGCTTCGGAAACATACGATTGGAGGCAATCTGCGACTAGCATACCGAAAACAGTAGGGAACGGTTCATATACGCATCTTCGGTCGGCGGGCCTACTTAGAGGTGTTATAACAATGGGTTCACAATGGGAAGACAAGAGCAAGCCACATCTGAATATCGTTTTCGTAGGTCACGTCGACCACGGAAAGTCGACCACGGTCGGAAGGCTGTTACTAGACAGCGGCCACATAGAGGCACACGTGATCGAGAAGTTCGAGCAGGAAGCATCGGAGAGGGGGAAGGCCGGTTTCGGTTTCGCCTACGTCATGGACGGGCTAAAGGAAGAGAGAGAGCGAGGAATCACAATCGACGTCGCTCACAAGGAGTTCTTCACTCCTAAGTACTACTTCACCGTCATCGATGCCCCAGGTCACCGTGACTTCGTAAAGAACATGATCACCGGTACTAGCCAAGCCGACGCAGCAGTCCTGAACGTTGCCGCAAACGACGGCGTAAACGCACAGACGAAGGAGCACGCGTTCCTCGCTAAGGTACTGGGAGTCAAGGAACTAATTGTCAACATCAACAAGATGGACATCAGTGGAGTCGACTGGTCCGAGGACAAGTACAAGAGTGCCGTCGAGGAAGTTTCCAGCCTACTGAAGATGGCAGGTTTCGCTTCTCAGGTCGATAGCATACCCTTCATCCCATGCAGCGCTCTAGCTGGAGATAACATCTTCAACAAGAGCGAAAACACTCCTTGGTACAAAGGACCTACACTTTTCGAGGCAATCGATGCAGTACAGATGCCTCCAAAGCCAACAAACAGGCCTCTGAGGCTACCCATCCAGGATGTTTACAAGATCAGTGGAATCGGTACAGTCCCAGTAGGCAAGGTTGAGACTGGGGTCCTCGAGAGAGGAAAGACAGTAGTCTTCAACCCAAGTCAGAAGTCTGCCGAGGTAAAGGATATCGAGATGCACCACACAAGCCATGCGAAGGCGGAACCAGGCGACAACGTTGGTTTCAACGTACGTGGACTTGCTGCTAACGACATCCGCAGAGGAGACGTAGCAGGTTACCCTGACAGCGAGCCTTCGTATGTCAGACACGACGAGACATTCGTTGGGCAGATTCAGCTGATGGACATCCCGAAGGCGATTGGCGCTGGATATACTCCAGTATTCCATGCTCACACTGCTCAGGTTGCAGTTAGATTCGTGGAACTCCTAGAGAATTCCAAGACAAAGGAGGCAAACCCTGCCTTCTTGAAGACAGGAGATGCAGCTCTAGTGAGGTTCGCACCTACCAAGCCAATGGCGATAGAGCAGATGGACAATTTCCCAGAACTGTCTCGCTTCGCAATCAGAGACATGGGTAAGACCGTTGCCGCTGGCGTCTGCATGAAGATCGAGAAGAAGTAATCCAGCATTTGGTGAAGATAATGCCGGTTGTAACGACGATCAAGCTGACCGGCGATAACCACGAGGATGTAGATCTAGTCTGCATGCAAATTAAGGCCATCTCGGATGAAACAGGTGTAAAGCTCAGAGGACCTATCCCACTTCCAACTCGGAGGTTGGTAGTCCCATGCAGGAAGAGTCCCGATGGAGAGGGAGCCGAAACATGGGATCACTGGGAGATGAGAGTTCACAAGCGTCTTCTTGAGCTGGTGACCAATTCCGCAAAGGACGAGAAGTCTCTAAGGAAGGTTCTAAGGATACCAATTCCAGATTCAGTCACAATTGAACTTTCTCTCCGAAATCTCAATTGAGAGCTAATTTAGCGCTTCTTCCCTCGCAAGAGAACCCATTGGGTCCCATGCCGGGAGAACAACGGCATCACCCTCTAATCCCGCAGACATCTTCTCCGTTAGATATTCCCTAGGTGCCGCAATCTCGAACATATGCTCGTCATACCAGTTGTCATTCATTGTGTAGAACCCCTTGATCCCACTCTCTTCCGAACCCCAGGAGTTCTCGACTCTCCACCTTCTAGGATTGCCATCGACTACATCGACCCCAGTAAATAGCATGGCATGAGTCATCATAGTCTGACCGAACCTCAAACGATTGGCCTTCTCCATTCCAAATTCCACTCCATACAAACCCTTCAGATCATAAAGATCAGCATCCCAAAGACCCTTCTTTCTTTCCATCTGCTTTCCTACGTCGCATCCCATCCAAACAGGAGTCCCATCTTCGAGGAGCCTCTGTGTAACTTCCTTCATCTCTTCAGAGGGGACATTGAGATATTCTACAGGCGGTCCACCAGCAACGTTCTGGAGGAAATCGACAGTATATGTCCGATAGTACTCGTTTCGAGGATCATTGACTATGCACACGTAGTTCTCCCAATCCACATCCACGTACTCTTCGACGAATTCCAAGGGGGTCATCTCTCCTTTCTTGTGGAACTCATTGTCTTTGTCCCTCCACTGGAAGTCGAACTTCTCAGGCGGAGTTCCAAGATGGATACATAGAATCTTCCAGATTTCGTTCATCCTATCCTCCTTGTGTTTCCTTGCATCTTCCTCTGAGCCATTATCATCCAGAATCTCCCTTATTTCGCATGCTGTCGATCTCAGGATGTCCTTCAGTACAGTGTTCATCGAACGGGTACTACTGCTACTGTGTGATTCTGGATATGCTGACATCGGAACAAGACCATGCTTCCTAATCAGATTCATTGCCATGTTCCACTGCCCCCCATCGCCTATTGGATCGCTAAGAAGGAAGTGAACTGTCCTGTCGTCAATAGGGCGATCAGATGTCTCCAGCATGGCTTCTAGAAAGTGATTAGCTCTCTCAAGCTTGTCCCAGAAGTGAATGTGTGCCTGACTGAACTCGAAGTTTTTTACGTTCATCTTCTTCATCGTCCCCACTCTGAATAGATTCAATGTGGCGAATAACCAGCATCTACCGCTCCTCCTTTGATTGGTGACACTCCATTCATCCAGCTTCGTGCTAAATGAGTGATCAATATTCTGTACCAAATCTCGCCGCAGTGAGACCGTGGATAAGTCAGCATTACTGACAGCGTTCTGAGCTACCTTTGCGGTGGCATCTTCATCGAATGCCTTCCTAAATTCATCTATCTGCGCGTTTGTCACTCCCTTCATTCAACAACCCTCGATTGACCTCCGACACCGGAGAGAGTTAGTAATTGCCCTGCTATATCGGGGCTGCTTCTGCCAGACCAGCAGAGATAAGTATCTCCGCAATAAGTGATGGGCAGTTTTCCACGTCTCCCTGAGTTAGCACAACCTCGGTCCCATCAGCCATCAGAATAGGGTCTCCTACATCTTTGAGGATGCGAATTCTGAGAAGATCACCCACGCTCTCGATTTCCAGATCTTCGATTGTTCCTGACTCTGAAGGAGAGGATGCATGTTCTGGGAAACCATCCATTTCTCTGATTCGATCCTCCTCGTCGAAGTCAGGCTCCTCCCACTCATCTTGCTGTTTCGGCATCGAAATCGGCACCTGATCTTCTACTACTACCTCTTCAGAGAAGTCTCTGAGAGTCTCACTAACCCGGTTATCTGGCTTATCAGAATCAGAAAATCCAAGCATGGATGACCATGAAGTGGCAACCTTGTATTTCTCGGCTAGGTCCCTGACCCCGTTGTAGAATATCCTCTCGGAGGGGTCATGCCTACTCCATTCTAAAGTCTGGAAACCAATTGAACCTCCACTAACTGGGTTCAGTAGGTTTGATGACACTGCATGCCTCGTGAATGAAGTAAGCCTAATCCTAGTTAGATCTCTTACGCAGGTACGCGCAACCCCAAGTCTCCTAGAGAGCAATTGTGCCTTCGCGGTCATCCCCTCATCTCTGACCGTTTCTGATAATTCTGTTTCCATGCTCTGCAATAACTGCCCTACTGCGTCCCAGAAGAAAACCCCGTCTGCCATAGCAACATCAACTGGGGAATCACTGCCTTTCTGCTTTCTAGTGACTTCTATCAGGGTCTTGTGAACGGCTTCCAACTCGTTTTTGGAAAGCTTCCGAGGACCAGATGCGACTGCCATGAACACGACCTATCCAGCATCCTACGTCGGAGATACATCAACAATTCCTTGGAATTTCTCTTGACCACTCATCCGCGAAAATAAAATCCAACCCTTCTCTCGGAGAGGTGCAGGTGTACCCGAGTGGTCAAAGGGGGAGGGCTCAAGATCCTCTGCATAGCGCTTCGCAGGTTCGAATCCTGCCGCCTGCACCACGTTAGATTATTCCAATAGTGCCTTTAAGAGTTCGACCGAACCTTCCTTTCCCCGATTGAAGGTTAGGCAGTCAGCAGCCTCTACAACTTCTGTGACCTCGTCGTTTACAGCGACCGAGAAACCAACTAGATTGAACATCGAAATGTCGTTTTGTGCGTCTCCACAAGCAATTACTCTCGATGATTCGACTCCCCTCCTTTCTAGTGCAATCCGGAGGGCATTCCCTTTGTCAATTCCAGGTTTGACGATATGAATTGCAAATCCAGTTTGAACAACAACAAGATCAGCCCATTCGCTTTCTTCTAGAAGACCGACCATTCGATCAAATTGACCAGTCTCCTTCAAACACCACTCAGTTTCTCTCCATCGATTAGACTCTATCCCTCTGGGGTCCAAACCCTCAATTTTGGTAGCCAGCCATTCGGCTGCTTCCTTAGATCTAGAACCATCCGATAGTGTGAGTATCTCATGTCCATTGCTGCTGTCCCAGACTACTCCCCCGTTCTCTGCAATAATGAAGCCCGAAGCTCCAATTGACTGTAGAATTGGAGTGATATTTGGTAGAGTTCTACCTGAGGCAATCGATACGGGCATCACTTCGTTATTCACTCTCCTTGCGAGATGAACAAACTCATCGTGAAAACCATCCGAGTCCAACAGAGTACCATCTACGTCGAACACTATCATGTCCCAATCTCCGCGGTTTGGAATATGTACCATGGCTAATCGAGTTGGCAGGTACACAAGATATCACCGACAAGAATGCACCATGTTCAAGCCATACTGGATACTGGACAGGATATGGCCGAGGAGTCTGATGACTTCATCTTCTTGGATGACGAGGTGGGGGAGAACAAACCTGAGAAGTCAGATTCTCGGAGAATAACATTTCCCAAGATGAAATTCTCAAAGAGAGAACCAGTAAAACAGACTCCCTCTTCTGAAGCCAAATCGGATACTTTTCAAGAAATAGAAGAAATTGAACTTTCCATGGATGGGATATACCAATTCGATTGGCGAATAAGGGGGATGGATTGTCCCGATTGTGCTATGAAGGCAACTCGGGCAGTAAACCGTCTTCCCGGCACTGAGGCATGTCGAATTTCGGTTGCTGAAGGAATGGTTGAGTTTTCTCAGGATATTTCTAGCGGAACCGTTTCAAGAGCTTCATCAGTTCTTTCCAGTCTAGGACACGACCCTGATGTTGGTTGGTTGAGGGCTGTTGGAGCAGACCCAGAAAGAATAGCAAACAGACTAGGAATGGAAAAAAATGGATTGAAGAAATACCTACTAAATATCCCCGGGATCTTGGATGCCAGAATCGACAAAGGTAGCATAGATCTTCAGAGAGTCTGGATTACAGATCCAAAACTCAGAGATTTGTCAGAGGAGAACCTGTCGCGTGTGCTGGGCGAGGGGCATAGGCTATCCCAGGTCATAGAATCAGGTTTTAGGAAGGATCAGATACAGCTTATTGCAGCAGTATTGACAATTCCATTGATATTATTGATAGTAGGGATCGAGAAATCCAATGCGATTCCTTCCTTCATCGCATGGATACTTGCACTCGCCGGTGTCGCACTCGCAGGCAATAATTTGTTCAAAGAAGCATTTGCCAGCCTCAAAAACAGAGTAGTAGGGTTCCAAGTATTGACTTCTCTAGCAGTTTTGGGTGCACTTGTCCTTGGTGAGCTCGTCGAGTCTTTGATGGTCGTGTCTCTTGTTGCCTTTGCATCGCATCTTGAGAATAGTGCATTGGAAAGAGCAAGAAAATCTATGCAGGGCGGTCTCGACAGAATTCCTAGGAACGCCCGAGTAGTAACCAAAGAAAGCTCCACAGTGACTGGAGGAACTAGAAGTCTTTCGATCATTCAACCAAACTCCACAATTATTGACTCTACCAGAGACTGTGACAATGACCTTGTCCCAGTAGAGGCTTTAGAGATAGGAGAGATGGTTGAGGTGAGGTCCGGAGAGACGGTTCCTGTAGACGGCATCATTGTTGAAGGGGTTGGAGCTATTGATCGGGCACCTCTAACCGGCGAACCTATCCCTATTCCAGTGAAGGTTGGCGATAGAGTTGAGGCCGGACTAGTCCTAGCACGCGGACCTATAGTGATCAAGTCTGAGGCAATGGGTTCGGAAACTAGGCTTTCCAGTCTCATAGATTTAGTTAGGCACTACAAGGACAAACCAACGAGGACTCAGAGTGTGATTGAGAGATTTACCCTCATTTGGACCCCCATGGTTGTACTCATTGCTCCAATAATCGGTTTTCTGTTCACTAGCTCTACAGAGCAGGCAATCCTCACCACCCTTCTTCTCTGGGTAGTTTCATGCCCATGCTCACTTTTACTTGCTTCTCCAGTACCTCATGCAGCCGCATTGACTACAGCCTCATCATTCGGACTAATTGCCAGAGGAGGGGATATTCTGGAATCTGCTGCAGAGGTAGAGCTTGCCTTACTGGACAAGACAGGAACATTGACCAGCGGACAACCAACGTTATCTGGAATATCACTGGCCAAGGGAGTCAATGAGTCTAGAGTACTGAGAATCGCTGCAGGACTGGAGGCAAGATCCAATCATCCCTATGCTAGGACGATCCTCCATGAGGTCTCGGCTCGCTCTCTTGAGCCAATGAAGATTTCACAGATAAAGGATGGAGAAGCTGGAGTAATCGGCACTCATAGGGGAAAATCAGCAATGCTCGGGAGAGCTGACTGGATTCGATCTCAGGACGTTTCCTTCCCTCTAGAAATAGAGGAGGCCATAGAAAACTCAAGAAATGCAGGTTCTGGGGCAAGCGTACTTTCAGTAGACGGTTCGGCTATTGCGATGATAGGATTTGCACATGATGACGTCAGAGAGGGAGTTCTGGAGGCCATAAGTGAGCTAGGCGCACATGGCGTCAAGGTCGAGATTCTCAGTGGTGACGAGCAGGCTAGCGTCGAGGCCTTTGCCAAGCAGATTGGCATCGACTCGACACTATGTAGAGGGGGAGTAGATCCAGAGGGCAAGGCACAATATGTCACGGAAAAATCATCGAAAAATAAGACAATGATGGCTGGAGACGGATTCAATGATGCTGGAGCTCTAGCAGCAGCCGACATAGGAGTGGCGGTGGGGAGTGGGGATCAGGTCAATCTAGACGCTGCCGATGTTCTAATTCCGGGACGGGACCCAAGAGCACTGTCGAGTATGGTGAGTCTTGCGAAGAGAACCAGAAGGGTGGTATACGCAAATATTGCAATCTCTGTTGTGGTAACTATGCTACTAGTTTCCGCGGTTCTTGTTGGGTTTGAGATGAACTTGGCTGCGGGAATTGCCCTTCACGAGGCAAGCGCGATAATCATCATACTGAACGGAATGTGGGTTTCTGGAAGTGGTGCACAGAGACTAACTACACTTGCGGATCTTTTCAGAGATATTTTCTCTGATTTCGTGGAAATTTGGAATATTATGACCGGAAAGGACAGTGAAGACAACTCATCGACCGCTTGATTAACTGAAGGTATTTCCCAATATCATGGCACCTCCCGACGTCGAGTCCAAGGTCGCTCCTCCTTTGGTAAACTGTCCACAGTGCGAAGGCATGCTCCCTCAGGGTCTGGGAGAAATCGAATGCACTCTCTGCGGAGCCATGTGCCGTGTTTCTCATCAACCAACTTTGACGGCCCTAAATGAAGAAAAAGTCCAATGCCCGCATTGTATGACTGCAGTTGAGGCTGGATCAGAAAAGAGACCAGTAGAACTCTCCTGTGGAGCCTGCTCAGGAATGTTCACCCTCACTAGGAAGATTGTCAAGGTAGAGGTACAATGCCCATCTTGCGAAGCCAATCTTAGGATTAGACCTAGGCCCGGAAAGAGAGAACTAGCTTGTCCAGGCTGCCAGAACGCGTTTCTAGTCACATTCTAATCTGAGAATAAGATAGAGGTTTAGAAATAGACTTCTCTCACAAGATTCTACCCTCTTCCCTCAAATACCCCGAAAAGGACGTCGAACTGGGGATGGGGGCGTGAGTGAGAGCAAGCCGGTAGAATCTGGAGAGTCTGAGGCATTGGACGAACTCGATGCTCTTAGGGCAGAACACGCTCTATCTTCTACAGCAGTTGGGGCCGCAGCAAGAGCCCGAGAAAGACTTGACGAGGAGTCAACATTACGGTCTGGAATCAGGAGGGAGCGCAGAATTAGAATTTCTGAGATGACCGAGAGGGTCTCAGGAATGCAAGGCGCAATGAGGAAGGCCAATGAGATTCTATTTGAAGAACAACTACAGCAAATTGAGGCAGATCTACGGGACGAGTTGGAAGATGAACTTGAGAGACTTGAGAAGGAGGCTCTAGAGAGAGAAGAAAGGCTCCTACGAGAGGAGATGTTACACAGACTAAGAAGGGAGGAGAATAGGCTCAGAGATCAATTAGATCTCGAGAGAGATAGGCGGATAGAGGCTCATACATCAAAAATAAGAGATAGGCTAAGGGAAGAAATGGAAATAGAGTTCTCCCGACGAAAAGCATTCCTAGGAGAGAGGCTAGAGTTAGAGGCAAACCAAGGCATTGAGAGGATGGAGCGTAGGGTTGAGATGGATCTCCGAGAAGCAATGGAGTCCGAGACTCATCGTAAAGCAGAGGCATTTCGACTAGAGCAAGAAATAAAGATGAGAGAGAGCATTGCCAAAAAAAGACGTAAGCACGAGTCAAAGATGGAGAAGCAATTAGAGAGTGAGAGGGAATCTATCGAGAAGGAAATGAAGTCTGATATTACTGTCAGAACCAAGTCGCTGCAGGAAGAGTCTGAAAGAGCCGCCTTGGGAGAGTTGGATCGAAGATTCAGAGCAGAGAAGGAAAGCATGGAAGCGGCAATAGTCCTCAGAAGGCAAGAATTGGCCCTAGAGAGCGAGGTTGAGATGGAGCAGAGGGTTGCAGATTTTGTCAAGGAGAGAGAGGCAGAGATGATGCATAATCTAGAGAAGCAACTCTCAATGAGGGGAAATTTGTCGAAGAAGGAGATCAAGGAGATGATCAAGACGCTAGAGTCAGAAATAAGAGTAAAGATGGAAACTGCTCTTCTGAACGCAAGGCAAAGCGTAATGGAGAAATCTAGCGCTTTATGACTATGTCCTGGAAATCGTATTTATCCTAGTATCGGCTTCTTTTGCGAACTCCCAGTATGATTTGCTTGCTTGATTTGTCTTCGTAGGCTTCTGTGAAATTACTATCGGCGAACCTTCCAGAGGAGACTCCGCCACCGCCACTGACCTGGGAATTTGTGAATCAAACACTCTCTCTCCAAAGTGCTTGCGAGCTTGATCAGTGACAGTTTCACACAAATTACTCCTTGATTGTACCATAGTCATCAAAATTCCCAACAGACCTAGTCCAGGATTTACCGATTGCTGAACATCCCTAATTGCAGAGACTAACTGACCCATCCCTTCCATTGCATAGAACTCTGCTTGGATGGGGATTAGAATCCAATCCGATGCACAGAGTGCATTTACTGTAAGTAGACCAAGAGATGCTGGAGTATCTATGATGATCAAATCGAAATTAACCATCGCTTCTTTTAGAGCAAGTTTTAGCCGGTTTTCTCTGCCAACCCTTGTAGCTAGGTCAATTTCGATTCCAGTCAAATCCATATCGGCAGGTAGAATCCAAAGATTTTGTACTCCAATATTCTTAGGGGGCCCTCGAGATTTCTCTGGATTGCTTCGTTTCCAAGCAGCTCTCATGGATCTTGATAGGATATCTGGACCTATTGTGTAATCTTCTAATTTCAGCGATTCATCGTCCATCCCTCTGGCAAAAATCTCGTTCATCGAGGGTCCGACGCTCTTTTTGTCAACTCCGAACGTCGTCGCCACGTTTCCCTTGGGGTCCATATCGACAAGCAGTACCCTCCTGCTGGGAATCCCATAATCTTCACACCCAATCGCCAGAGATGATGCCAGATTAACCGCAGTAGTTGTTCTGGCACATCCGCCCTTGTGATTTACACAAGCTATCACTACTGCCATGTTGATGAGTACGGCATTAGGTTAATTGGGATTCCCGATTACTGTATTACTGGGACGTTAACTTCACTGAGAATCTTGTTCACGACCCTCCTTCCAGTAACACCTCTGATTCTTGATTCGGGTTTTAGCACTATTCTATGGCTGACTACATCAAGAGCCACACCCTTCACATCATCAGGGATGACATAATCCCTACCATCAATAGCAGCAGATGCTCTTGAAGCCTTGAAAAGTCCTTGACTGGCTCTTGGAGAAGCTCCAGCCTCTATTCTAGGGTCTGCCCTAGTTCGCTGAACGACCTGAACGATATAACCCAGAATTGCTGGGTCAATATGCACAGTCTCTAGTGCCTTTTGCATTGCAACCACCTTCCGAGGCTCCACAACCTGCTCTACATCGTAGTCATCCTTACCTCGTAACTTCCTTCTCTGAAGAATGGCCTTTTCCTCGTCCATCGAAGGATAGCCCATGCTCATCTTCATCAGGAATCTATCCATCTGTGCCTCCGGAAGCGGATATGTCCCCTCTTGTTCTATTGGATTCTGAGTCGCCATTGTGACGAATGGAGCTGGCAGTTTGTGGGTGATGCCCTCAATTGTTACTTGCTTCTCCTCCATCGCCTCAAGCAAAGCAGCCTGAGTCTTGGGCGGTGCTCGATTGATTTCGTCAGCCAGGAGAATATTTGTGAACAATGGTCCAAACCTCGGTCTGAACTCTCCGGTCTTCTGATCATACATGTAAGTGCCAATGATATCAGCTGGCAGCAGGTCAGGGGTGAATTGTACCCTCTTGAACTTACATCCTAGAGCTTCGGCAAAGGTATTTGACATCAGAGTCTTGGCAAGACCGGGGTTGTCTTCAATCAGGATATTCCCGTTTGCTAGAATTCCTATGGCGACCTTTCGAATGTTTTCTGGCTTTCCGATTATGACCTTTGCAACCTCGCTCATTAGGTTGTTAGCATGCCCAGAGACCGATCTAATCAGGTCTTTAGAGCTAGACCCACCACCCTGTGCAATCGTCACAATGAACCCTCTTGGTAACTAGGCCGATTTCTTGACTACTTGAGTGTTAGGTCCCTTTGAACATCCCATGCTCCGGACTACCTCCCCCAGAAGTGATCGTTCTTCCTGTGAATGGAGAGAAGATCTTCGTAGACTTCTTTCTCTACAGAGGACATCTCCATCTTCCTGAGCTTCCTAGCATGGGACTCTGGAATGTCGACCAAGAGGACATCTCCTTCGTCGATCTGCCTACCAACAGTAACTCCATCGACAGAAATTGCTACCTCAGCACCTTGCCTAGCCTCCTTGAGACTCTCCTGACCTAATCTGATAGATTTTATTCGACCAACTTTAGATCCATCTTTGAGAAGTCCCTGGCCAACATGAATCCTCCCTGCTAGGACCCTCACTCCAACTACTGCAGGTTTCGAAATCCTGAATGTGTGATCCGGAAGAAGCAATATTCTTCCCGGATATACCACTAGTTCCCTTCTTTCTTCTTCAAGTTCAGAATTTCTTTCCTCCACCCATTCTTCGCGTTCCTCTAGAATCCGGTAGATGATATCCGAACCGATGTGTTTTACTCCCGCTTCAGATGCTGCGACTTCTTCTTCCGCCTCTTCTAGGATTTCAGTGCTGAATGCCATTATCAATCGATTAAGGGGGTCAGAAGATGCCTCAGCACTACGAATGTCTCTACGACTAACCTTTCCTATTGATGCCTCTCGAATCGGCACATCAATCTCCCTCAGCTCCTTTGCCAGAGCCTCCAGACCACCAACCGTGTCAGACTTGATACAGACTCCTTCTTCGTCTAACTCGATCGAGAGATTCGCCTCCTCGTTCGCTGCTTCCATCGCAGCCAAACGCTCTTCTTCGGAGCACACTACTCGTAATGTTGTACCTACCAATACCCCTTCCAAAGATGGCGCGCTGATCTTTACTCCAGCTGCTGCGTAGGCTGCTTCTGTGTTATCCCACCTGTCTCCAGCGTCCCTCATCTCGCTCATTCCTCTCGGGGAGAATAGTCCTTTGACATGTGTGTTTATCGCACCCCTGTCTCCGACCAGAACCACCTCGTCCCCCTTCTGAATTGAACCTCTATGTAGAATTAGATCCAGAGTTTTTCCAAGCCCCCTCTCTTCCTTCATTTCCAACACAGTCGCTTCTCCAGACCCCTCCACATCGGTCAACTGATCCGAGAGGTACCTTTCTGCAAGGCCGATAACAACTGCTAGTAAGTCTTGAACCCCCTCTCCCTCTCTCGCAGAAATTGGGACCATCGCAATTTCCTTGGTAAAATCTTTGATTTTCTCATACCTCTCCAGATTGAATCCTTCTTCAGCAAACTGTCCGACAAGTTCCCAATATCGTTGATCGAACAATCCAAGGGACTCCTTTGTTTGATCTCTAATAGAGACTGCCATAGATCTGCCCTCTTGACTCTGCCACCCATGGATCCTATCTACCTTGTTCGCAGCAACGACAAATGGAGTCTTAGATTGTTTCAGTATTTTTAGGGATTCTCTTGTTTGAGGCCTGCAACCCTCCATCACATCCACAATTAGGATTGCTATGTCTGCAAGTGAGCCTCCTCTTGCACGAAGTGACGAGAAAGAGTGATGGCCGGGCGTATCAATGAAAAGTAGACCCGGAGAATCGAATGTTTTTCCTCCTAATAGCGGTGCACACAAATTATTCAGGATTTCCGAAGGCACTTCAGTGGCTCCGATATGCTGGGTGATCCCCCCAGCCTCCCTATCCATTACCGAAGAACGCCCCTGCTCTCCAAGAGATCTTACATGATCTAGCAAGGAGGTCTTACCATGGTCAACATGACCTAGGACAGCGATGATGGGTTGTCTGCGTTCCGACATCCTACCCACCTCATGCTCCTTCCCCTTCAGAATTATATTGTTCACTCGTAGATGTGCGTCTCTGTGTCACGAACCCATTCGACCAGTCCATCTGGGAACCACAACCCTAACTCGAAGGAGGCTGTATCCTCTCCATCTGAGCCATGAATGACATTGTGACCTATGTCCATTGCAAGATCGCCTCTGATTGTACCGGGTGCTGCAGTTCTACCATCCGTCGGCCCGATTATGTTGCGAGCCACACTGATTGCATCTACTCCAGTCCATGCCATTGCTACTACTGGACCAGACGTGATGAACTCGATTAGACCTCCGTAGAATGGGCGCTCGTTGTGAACCTCATAGTGTGCCTCTGCTAACTCCAGAGGAGGAGTCAATTGTCTGAGGCCAACTAGTCTTAGGCCCTTGGTCTCGAATCTACCGATTATGTCAGCCACCAAGCCTCTCTGTACACCGTCAGGTTTGATCATCACGAAGGTTGTCTGCATTTCTCCCATGTCCCGGCCGAAACAACTCCCCTATTTCAACGAAGTCACAGGAGCAAATGCTTGATGAGCCTAGTTCGACCGCGGAATAACATGAAAATGATAATTTCATTGATATTGCCGATTTGTTTGCTACTTCCAGGCTGTCTGGATAGTGTAAACGATACAGTAAACCCCGAGAGGGAACTATTTGATGACAATACATTCGTAAACGAGGATCAACATATCAAGCTGACATGGTCAGTTGAATCAGTAGCAACTATTCGAATGGAGTTCGACAAGCAAGAAGGTCCAAACCTAGATTTCTACACTATGACCGAGATAAATTACGAGAAGTACAAGCAGTGTGCAGAAGGGGAAGACGAGAGCTTTGTTTATTTCGCTGATTTGAGTGATCCAAACTCAGGTGGGGCAAGCTTGCAGGCAGATGTCGATGCTGGAACCTATGTGACGGTAATTGACAACACCGACTGCGGAGATGCCCAGCCTCCAGATCAAGGTGGGCTACTCCCTGGCGACGAGGACGAGAATGACAGAGCTAGGGTCGATTACAGAATTACCGCTCAGTGATGATTACTTGATGCCGCCCTTCTCGTAGCGACGGGTCCACTTCAGTCTCCTAGCATTCCTCTTCAGCTTGAGCATGTTCTTGCGGGATTTGCTGTCTCTGAACCAGTAGACTGAACCATCCCTCTTGACGAACATCATGCCAGTCCCTGGCTCAATCTCCTCGTTGGTGAAACTACAAATTCGCTGCTCTGGCATCAAAATCACCTAGAGCCTATCCTTCTTGCCTCTCGACCCGTATCTCTGAGCATAAGGATGTCTCCACCCTCTCCAGACACTGGATCAGGGCCTCTTACAGGACCTAGTACATTCCTTGTGATGATTCTTCCAACATCCCTAGGATTGTTAGAGTCCAGAACTCTTACCTTCACTTGCATGGCCTCTCCAGTTAGTCCGGTTCTACCTACTATCTCCACGACTTCAGCAGGCCATGCTTCGGTTGCCATCCCTCAAACCTCCAAATCATGACGAAAGAGTCTCGAAGTGCGACTTGACCTCGTTGAACCTATCCATCCCATCTTTCTCTACCTGCATTACCGCGATGGCAGCAGTCCTGGTCCCAGTGCTCATTCCAGCAGCCTCGGCAAGATATGCCTGATCTTCGACGTAGATGAACGGAATCTCCTTCTCTTTGCAGATCATTGGAATATGTGCCAGAAGCTCCCCCGGATTGACGTTCTCCGCCATTACGACCATCTGCGCAGTACCTCTCTCTGCCGATTTGGTCACCTCGTTGGATCCTTTCTTCAGTCTGCCCTTGCCATCCTTTCCTAGGCTCTTGACCATCTCGTAAACTTGCTCTTGTACGTCTTGGGGTGTTTCGAATACTATGTGTACACTCATTGGAACATCTCCTCGTGTTATGTAAGCCGCCGCACGGCATGACCGATATAAACGCAGCGTATTGGCTCCAGTCACTCGTTATGTGCAACTTGCCCAATGAGTTTGCTCAACCCTCTTGCTAATGCAGGGGCTGCAGAGACGCTAGCTCTAGGATTTGGGAGAGAGTCAGTAGTGTGAACCCCATTGACATGATTCGCTAACCGGGACAATGCTCCACCAGTGAATAGGCCATGTGTGCAGGCTGCGTAAACCTCCTTCGCTCCCTGCCTAATCAATGCGTCACTGGCTCTGCAGATCGTCCCTCCTGTGCTGATCATATCATCAACAATCGCAACCACCTTTCCAGAGACATCAAGATCCTTTGGAGTATGCTCTATAGTATGTGCATCGATCCTAGTCTTTTCAAGATAGGAAAAATCACAACCAATCAGTTTCGCTACCTCAGAGGCCCTGGAGATGGCCCCCTTGTCTGGACTTAGTATGAAGTCCGGTGAGACTTCTTTCTGCAGTTTCTCCGCAATTTCAGGCATCGAACTTACGCACTCGATCGGGGTTTTAATCCCCTCTAATACCTCAGGAGAATGCAAGTCCAATATTACAATACCTTGACAGTATTTCGAGATAATCTCTGCGACTAATCTTGCAGAAATGGACTCCCCAGAAGAGAATCGCTTGTCTTGTCTAGCATATCCATAGTATGGAATCGCTAGGAATATGCCGGGCCCAACATCCCTCACATCTCCCTTCCAATCTCCCTTCAAACTAGACAGATCCCCCCTTCTCACGTCTCCAATCGCCCCTAGGAGTAAGAGGGTTTGGATAATTCCCGAATCAGGGAATGTATTTGATACCAGAACAACTTTCTCTGATCTGACAGACTCTATTGATTCTGGAGGGACCCTAACATAGGCTTCTCCATCGGGAAATCTTCTACTCTCAAGTGCTATATTCTCCATCCCAAGGATGGGGGCTAACTTCTCAGCTATCTCAGCACCCGAGGTGCCGCTAAGAACAGGCATTTAGTTAAAGGGAAAGGTGGCCCCTTCATGATGCTTCTTGTTATGAATAAAACCACATAATGGTGAAAATTGGTGGGCACGACAGGATTTGAACCTGTGACCTCCCGGTTATCAGCCGGGTGCTCCAGCCAAACTAAGCTACGCGCCCTTGAGCATCATCGGCACATGGGATTGTGATTTGAAGGCTAC
>Ga0066850_10000583_pt1 | contig 19573 bp, 28 predicted proteins | sample ETNtaG_4_FD_67282 | JGI IMG/M metagenome (GOLD analysis project Ga0066850, IMG submission 67282) | Marine microbial and viral communities from oxygen minimum zone, Eastern Pacific Ocean - ETNP201406SV67 | ecosystem: Environmental > Aquatic > Marine > Oceanic | place: Pacific Ocean: Eastern... | reverse complement strand
ATTAATCCAGTTCCAACTGCAAGTTTCAATGCGTCAATATGTAATGATTTAATTTGAGCGATTAATTCATCTGAATCTACATCTAATTCAGATCTCATAAAGATTGTACCCTCTTCTAAGGCAGCAATCAAATTTAGTCCAATTTTCATTGGTTTGATATCTAGCCGTTCTAGTAATGCTGCAAGTTGTGCTGAAATAATATCACCTTCTTTTGCAACTTCTGAATCTGCTTTGATTTCAATTTTTCCTGCATTAATTCCTGCCTTGATGCCAACGTCACCCAGTTCTCCAAGAATAGGACCTGGCGCAAAGTTAGTCATTCCTGCTGGAACAATAATATCAAATGGTGCCTCCTGACCACCTTTTGCAGCTGAAGGAGACATGTTAGCTTTTAATAATGCCCATAATGAAAATGCATCTAATTCTGAAGTAATTATTGCAGGCATTCCTTTGAAATGTTGAATAAGATCTGCTGCTTTATCTCTTCCTGAACTTTCTAATGCTCTTGACATAAGGGTTTTTCGAGACATAAGAATATTTACCTTCGTGTCAATTTTTTCCTTAATAACTTGAAGTTGTCGTGATGGAAGATCTTTCATGTTAAGAATTGCGACAGTGTTTGCACCTTTGATATTTTCAGCCATGGATTTAATTAAATCTTTCTTCCAACTTGCCGCCTTTGTTTTGTATTTTGTTGTTGCCATTATAGATTCACCTTTTTTGACATTGTAGATTTGACATAAACCTTACCCAGATTATGTCTTCCATTTGGTAATACGTGTTCAATTGAATCTACAACTTTGAGTATGTTTGCTGCCAATTCTCCATCTTTTTGATCTTCATAACCAATAGAACATTGGAATACTGGTGCTTTGTTTGCCACCAAGCGTACAGTATCTCTTAATTTTGTTACAATTGGTTCTAAGTTTGCCTTTGGAGGAACGATTGCTCCAGCTCTTGGGCTCGGCATGCGATCAATTGGTCCGAAATATCGACCGAAAACTTGAGCGATTTGTGGCATCATATCTGCTTGAGCGATAAAATAATCAAATTCTCTAGCAAGTTTTTTAATTTCTCTAGGTTTCTTCCATTTTTCAAAATTAGAAGATAAAATAACTTTGTCAGCTGCCTTTGCACCTGCTTCAGATTCGTTACCAACTAAAGCACAAATTTTAGCTTTCTTAGTTTTTCCTGAAGGAAGTCTAACAAATTCTTCAATTTTACCTTGTTTATTCATGTCAATATCTCTTAAGGTAATGATAAGATCGATAGATTGTGAGAAATTTCTTTTAGAAGTAATTTTTCTTAATTCTGTTAATGCCTTTTTGATAGATTGTTCATCCATTTCGCTTACGCTCCTACCTAAGTAGTAATATGAGCTAATTATTCGGATTTATAAAGATTGTTATTCGATTAAGGTCTCATAGAGTAACTTAATGAATCTAAATACTTTGTACCGGATTCAGTTACAACTTTGTAAAATGGTAAATATGTGAGTTTTTTTGCACGAACTTTAAGACCTTTTGATTTTAGAAATTCCACAACTTTGCTTTCGGGAACTTTTGGAAGTCGTTTTTCGCCCTGAAGATTAAGATATTTCGGTTTTAAGATGAAGTTTAGATTTTTTGGATTAAATGAGGTTCTTGTTGCAGAAATTATTTTGTTTTCTACACGAATTATTCCTTGTTTAACTAATGATTTCAGAATGCCATCAACTTCACTAAAACTTAATCCAGATTTTACAAATACTTCTGAAAGAGGAGTGCTAGTTTTTTGTTTAACCAAATTCATAATTTTTTGCTGGTTTCCTGAAAGTGTTGGCGATGAGCTACCAAGACTAATTCGTTTTAGTGAACGATTCAAATGAAGTGCACTAAAGTTTTCAAGATCAAAAACTAAATGATAATTGTTTCCTGCCCTTTCACAAATTGTACTCAATACAGGTTTCATTACAAACGAGATAGAGTTAATTGGAGCTTTTTCAATAGTTTCAATTTCCTTTTTTGAAATCCGAGGTTCAAATATACTTAATTGTGAAACTGTTGGTGAAGATTGAGGTGCGCTTCTTGCTACCGCCGTTTGTTGAGTTTTTGCAGGCACTTGGACTGTTACTTGTCGCCCTTCCTTTGAGAAATCTGCACGTTTTGCTTCAGAAATATCAAATGATTTTGAAGTTCCACCATGAAGAGACTTTCTTACACGAATGTCTACAAAGATTGGAAAGTCTGTTGCACCAATCACCATTGCTTTTCCAATTGGAAGGTTCCTAATCTCACTTTCAGCTTCAGAAGTTACTCCTTCAAAAGAACGAGAAATTGCTGCCAAGTCAGAAGGGTTTGTAACTTGTAATGCAATTTGACTACTACATTGAGATAAAACAGATTTATCAACTCTTGCAGGTCTTTGAGAGATTATACATATGCCAAGCCCGAATTTACGACCTTCTGACGCTATTGTTCTTATTATTTTTGATGACTTGGCCTCTCCAAAACCTCGTTCAGGACAATAGTTATGTGCTTCATCAATAATCAAAAACCCTGGAGGAATTTGTTCCAGTTTACGCTCCTCAAACATGTTTGTTAAAAGACTTCGTGTAACAATTTCTTGAATCTCTTGAGATGCGCCTTTGAAATTTATGATTGTTAATTGTCCTGGTTTTATAATTTCATTAATTGGAGTTGCGTTATGACTAAATAATCCACTCTGTTCAAGTTGTTGTATTCCTCCAATAAGTCTCCACTTGGCAGTTGATTCAGCAATTTCAAGCTCTTTGATTAATTCGTCAAATTCAAATCTACCTTTTCTTTCTACTAAATCATTTATGACATTGTATAGCAATCCTCGTTGAGCATCTGTTGCTTTGAATGGAAGAGTTTCAGTTAATACAAAAGGATCATTTGGAATTTTTAGGCGAATCTGATGAGCATCAATATTTATTGAAGTGTTTACTGCGAATTCCATGAGTTTATCACTATAGGCTTTAGCCTGAATTCCATAATGCTCGAAATAATCTGTTTCTTTTTTGTTGTTGTTTGGACTTTTTATTGAAGAATATTCTCCGTGAGGATCAATAATTACTACTGGAACTCCCAAATCTAATATTTCTTCGAGAATTACACCTACAGCATAAGATTTACCTGCTCCCGATTTTGCTAAAACTGCCAAATGTTTTGTTATTAATTTTTTTGGGTCAAGAAAGGCCTTGATTGATTTTCCTTGCAATCTTCCAAGATATACTCCGTTCATTCTCAAATCCAATATACTCTTAATTAGATTATCTTCCGCGATAGATACTTCAGCTCCAGGTGCAAAAGGTGTTCTTGGTTGTCGTAAAAATCCTCGTTCAGTTCTGTGACCAATAATTGCACAACTTGCATAAGTCATATTATCTACTTTCTCAACCTCTACGACTTGATTTAAAACTGGACCAACTTCTGGATGATTAACTTCAACATAATCCCATTTATTTACAAGACTTTTTACTAAGAATTTGAAGCTGGTAGTTGATGTTCTACCTGAAACAGTACCAATGGCTGCCATGTGTAATTTTTTTAATAGTTATATAAAAGCGTGTGTATGGAAAATTGGTTATTTACAGTACAAACAGTTTAATAATCGTAAAATAATATTTTGACATGATTAAAGTATTAGTCTTTGATTTTTCCGGAGTATTATATGGTTCAAGATTTGAAATGCTCACAAAATCACTTATTGATATTGTACCTGGACTTGAGAGTGATAAAATTATTGAAACTTTTTATAATAACTACAACAAGTATAAATCGGGAACGCTAACTGAGTCAAATTTCTGGAATGATGTTTTTTCAATACTTGAAGTTCCACGAGATAAGATTTCAAAAATAACCAAGATAGTTTTTGACAAAGGGATTTTTACTGAAAACAAATACTTGCTTTCTCAAATTGAAAGGCTTTCTAAAAACTACAAAATTGCAGTGCTTTCAAACAGCTCAAGAGAAATGGAGTGGGTTCTTAATGATTCAGAATATCATAAGTTTTTTGATGAATTTTTCTGGAGCCATAAATTTGGAGCGCGCAAACCGGCTGAAAAATTCTATAATGCAGTTGAAAAAAAATACAACGTAAAACCTTCTGAGATTTTATTTTTTGATGATAAAGTAAGAAATACTTTGGCTGCTGATGAACTTGGTTGGAATACAGTAATATTCACTCCAGAAATTTATAATAGTGAAGAGTTATTCTTGGAAGAATTAGAAAAGTTTGAAATTAAATCCAATTAACCTCAACCTGATCCGTTCTCCATTTTCCGTCTACTTCAGTATCTGAAATTTTCTGTCGTTTTCCGGCACCGTATTCAATAATTCCTTGCCAAGCAATCATTGCACCTTGATCTCCTGAAAGAGCTCTTGGACACACTTCAAATTTTACTCCTCGTGATTTACACATTGTTCCAATCATTTCTGTTAGTCTTTTATTTGCTGCAACACCTCCAGTTAGAAGAACTTCATTTTTTCCAATGTGTGCAACAGCGCGTTCTGTTGCTTCGGTTAACATTGCGAAAACTGTTTCTTGTGTAGAAAATGCTAAATCTTCATTTGAATACTTTTTACTTTCAACCAATTGTCTGACTTTTGTCTGAACTCCTGAAAATGAAAAATCCATTCCTTTAATGCTATATGGAAGTTCGATGTACTTTTTTCCTTTTGATGCTAATTTTTCAATTGCAGGTCCGCCCGGGAATCCAGTTCCCATAACTCTTCCCACTGTGTCTAAGAATTTTCCAACACCGATATCTAGTGTTTCTCCAAAAACTCGATAACGGTTTCCAGCGTAAGCTATAATTTGTGTGTTTGCTCCAGAAACATAAAGCGTGACTGGATCCCTCAAACCTGTTTTTTGCTTTCCTATTTCAATATGAGCGACACAATGATTTACACCCACCAGCGGTATGTTCATAAGTTTTGATAAAGTTCTAGCAGTTACTGCGCCAGTTCTTAGAGTTTGCCCCAATCCTGGACCTTGAGCGAAAGCAATTAGATCAATATCTGAAAGTTTTATTTTTGCTTCTTTTAATGCACGCTTAATCAATTTATCACACAAAAGAATATGATGATTGGTAGCTTTTATTGGATGAATTCCTCCTTTAGCGGTAGTGTACATGCTACGTTGATTTGCAAGAACGTCTCCTTTATTATTTACAATACCAATACCGAAAGTGTGCGCAGTTGATTCGATTCCCAGACACAACATAATGGATTTTGTCCAAGGAGATTTATAACACCTTTTATTGCCCAAGTTAGGCGAAGTATAATGATTTAACTCCGAAAGCTTTATAAACTCAAATTAAATTCAAGCTCTGTTAACATGAACTTTAATATGGAAGACAGCGCAATGACGGTGATTAACAATAGCCCGGAATCAGTCTATAACAATGCAGAAAGTATTCCTATTTGGACTAAACGATCTAAATCTCCAAAAATATTTTTTGCAACACCAGAAACACTAGTCCGTAGACTGTCTAAATTAGATCCATCATTAACTGAAGATATTGGTGAACAAAAATTAATTAGAAATTTATCTGAACATGCTGAACGAGTTTACAATAAAATCAACAGATTAAATAGTATAGTCAATTCTGAAGAACTTTTAGAAACATTAAATGGAATGCTTCCTTATGTTTTCTTACAAGAGATTTGTAATAAACCCGAAAATGGAACTATGCTTGAGCCTCATGCAGTCGAGTCCTTTTTAGCATATCACGATAATCCTACAAATAATGAGAAAGAAACTCGAAAGTCAAAAATTGTAAATGATCGAAGACACGTTAGACGAAACCTTGAAGCACACTTAGGATTACATGTTTTTAGAGATGAAGAAGTCCGAGCATTACTTGAACTTGCAGACGATATGATTCGAAATGAAGGATATCCCTCTTTAAATGAAAAAGGATTTTTTAGAAAAAGAAAAGAGTATCTTGAAGAACCTGAAGAAATTTTCGAGCTATTATTCACCGGTAACTATTCAGCTAATGGATTTAATTTTTTAAGACCCTCACAATATATTGATGAGCTTGGTTTTGCTCAATCTGTAGAAGGTAGATCTGCAGCATTCATAAATAGATATAATCGTCCAGATTCAAGAACTACCGCAAATTCTGGAAGAGATGTAAGAATTATGATGAACAAAATTAAGAACTCTGGTTCAAGTTTATCTAACGGTAAATTATTTGCTGAAGCTCAAAATAGAGTTATTGCTAGAATCATAAAACAAGACCAACTTTAATTTTATAAAATAAGTGGCAAAATTAATGTAACATCGCCTTCAACAGTGATGTGACTTGCTTCTTCTTTAACTTTACCCCAAGAAATTGCCTCTCTTGTTTGTGCACCACTCAATGAACCATCATATTCAACAGCAGTACTTATTTGAACAGCATAATCTAATCCATTTCTAAATTGATTAAACCAAATAACGTGATGTTTTGAAATTCCTCCACCAAGCATTATTGCCCCTGCCTTTTTTGCGTCAGTTACTCTAACGTAAAAATCTTGATCATCTTCAAATAAGTTTAATTTGAAATCTTTATTCATTTGCCAATAATTCCAAAGTTGTGCACCCCACGCTCCGTCAAGAGGCCCAGGTAAATAAATTGGGATTTTATTTTTCCAAGCCCAATAGATTATTGTATCTTCTGCGCCCTTTTCATTTTGGATTGCTTCTCCGAAAGCCCAGATTAATTCATGGACTGACCATTCTTTTCTTTCTGAGTGAAGTTTTTTGATTATTGGTTGAAGATTATCTTCTAGAACTTCACCATAACATTCATTTGGAACTAGAACATTTCCAAGTCTGTTGATTCCCTTCTTATGTAATTCTTTGTCGTCCATCATGAATGAACCTTGGTAGTAATCTTTCCATAGTCTTGCAAGGTCATGATCAATTGTTCCACAGGTTGTCATGATTGCATCAATTTTTTTATTCTTAACTAAATCTCGAATTAATCCTCTTGTTCCTGTTGAAACAATACAAGCAGGATGACTTAAAATTTTGAAACAATCTTTGTCAGATTGCATGTTTTTAATTATCTTTGCAGCCTTTGCAACTTTTGATGCTGAGAATCCGCCCGCCTCAGAAAACTGATTAATTAACTCTTTGATAGTCGTGTTCTCAGTTATGTTTAAATCGTTGACAGCTTTCATAGTCTTTCCTCGTAAAGTTATTTAAAAACGTGTCTATTTGACCTTTCTTAATATTGCATGATATTGATCACCTTCAACGTTTGTAGTTGAATTTGGCATTACTTCTTGGATTATTTCGAATAAATCTTGATTTCTCACTGCAGCATATGAGTTATTTAATTCTGCAACCTTTCTATCAAAAAATTTCGGATCAAAATTAGGTGAACTCTTGTTTAATTTGTCAGGAGACCAACCAGCAGGCGTTGGCGTTGGCTCAAAAACCACGAAATAACCGCCAGAGTTTAGTGAATTATATACGTTCTTGAATGCACCATCTTTATTATCTTCAAAATGTAGAGAGTTAGATGAAATTGCAATATCAAATTTTTGATCAAAAGGTATATTTAAGAAACTTCCAACTTTGAAAGTAACTCTATCTTCAAGTTTAAGTTTTTTCAAGTTTATTTTAGCTAATTTAATAGATTCAGAATCGATATCTAAACCACACCATTGGTTTACGGATTCACTTAAATGTGCTGCAAGTCTTCCAGTCCCACAACCAATATCTAATACGTTACTGTTTTCAAGTAAAATATGTTCTTCAATAATTGATTTGTATCCGTTAGTTATTTCCTTATCAACCGTAAGATTAGTTGTATATGATACATAGGGTTTTGATTCCATCATTTTACTCAGAATTTTGTTCTCCTGATTTTTCAGAAGGTTTTTCTTCTTGTTTTGGAGTGTCAGATTCAGTGTGTCCGGTTGCACCACAATGTTTTCTGTCTTTGTGTACTGCCATGAACAAACCAGTGTCTTTTGGTGAGCGAGGATTCTTTCGGATTAGTTGTCCGTCTTTGACTTCGTAAAGCTTCCATCTTTGATATGCTGATTTCTTTTCGTCTGCCATTATTCAGTTGATTCCTCTTCTTTTGTTTCTTCAGATTCAGTTTCTTTAGCTTCTACTTCAACAACTTCTTCTTTAGGTGCTTCTGCAGTCACCTTTTCTTCTGCTTTCTTTGCTGCAGATTCTTCAGCTGCTTTCCTTTCTGCTTCAAATGCTTTGTCTCTTCGAGCTGCGAAGTGTTTGTTTTCAATTCTTGAAATTACTTCAGCATTGTCATAGATATAGAACTTTGCTAAACTCTTGTTTGCTCCGAATTCAGTTTTCATTTTTTTCAGAACAATTTGTTCAGCTGGTGATTTAAATTTAACTGACATGAATGTGTATAATTCTGCACGAGAAGGAGTTTGTGCATTATTGTGATCAATTTCCAGATTGATCTCTTTACGTGAGAATAATTTATTTTCTGTTTCTTGTAATACTTTTGTTTTCATTATCTTAATCCGTATTCTCCAGGTTTGGATATTTTAGCCTTTTTAGCTATTTCTGATTCTTCAGGATGGAATACAACCAATCTACCTTTCCAAGTTTCTGATTCTTTCAATCCTTTTGCAATTATTGGTAATTTTTTCTTTGCCATTTTTAGTTAATCTTAGACTCAACTTTTCTAATATCCTCAAGCCACTCAGATTTTCCAAGGTATGGTTGACGCATAGTCATACCAATCTTTGGTTCTTGTGTGTTCTTAATGCTTACAGCAATGATTCTTGCACGGACTTTGTCCTTAACCTTTAGTACTTTCTTTGAGTCTTTTCCAAGAAGAGTACCTTCTTTGCTGAATGATACGAAGTCATCCATTGTTTGTGAAATGTGAATCATTCCTTCGAATGGTCCAAAGTCAACAAACGCTCCGAACTTTGCGATGTCTTTAATTTCACCTTCAATAAGATCATTTGTCTCAGGTAAATAGTGGACAACGTTGAATGTTACGTTATGGAATGCTGCCCCATCACCATGGATTATGATTCCATCTTCAATATTTTTTATTGATTGAATTGCTATTACTCGTCCAAGCTGGTCAATTACTTTGTTTTCGTAATTTCGTCTAAGCTCTTCAGTTACAACTTTCTTTAAGTCTTCACTAAATCGACTTGGATCAACTCTGACAACGCCCTCGACTGCGGATTTGTAATACATCGTAGTTTTGATGTGATTGGTAGCTTTTTAAACGTTTCTAATCAGTTTTTTGCTAATAGTGAATATTTTTACAGATTCGGCCTTTAGACGCTTTTTGAGTATCTTATCATTTGTAAGTACTGAAAAGTTCTTGGCAACTGCAAATTCTAATATTTTGTCGTCAGGGTGACCACTTCCAAGATAAACTGTATCAACTTTTGAGAATTTAATTATTTGAAGTGCTAACTTTGCTGCATTTTTATCAGCACCCTTTTGTTTTTTGTCGGTTTGAATAAATTCTAATTCTTTTAAGACTTCATTTGGAACTATAATTTTTGTAAAACCCATTTTTTTGAGTTCTGTGATTACATCTATCTTTTCTTTTGCAGCATAAATTAATGAATTAGTATCAATTACGATTTGCATTAGTATAATTTTCGAATGCCTTATTAAAACGTATTGATATGACTCGTTATGTTGAGAGCAATTAAGGCAAAAGAACTGTATGATAAGACTGCAAAATTATACAATCCAAGATATCGAAGAACTCAATTTGAAAAATATAAAATTGCCTTACATGACCAATTGCTTGATGGAGAAATTCTAGATCTTGGTTCAGGTACAGGATTGTTATCTAAATTTTTAGGAAAGCGAATTCATCAAGTTGATGTTTCAAAAGGAATGTTACTTTTGAGTCGTGGACGCAGAGTCCAAGCTGATATTTCGAAGTTACCGTTCAGAGCAAACAAATTTGATTATGTTTTGAGTTTTTCTGCTTTGATGAATGCTGAACATCCTGAGGCAGCGGTAAAAGAAGTTAAGCGAGTTTTGAAACCTGGCGGAACATTTATTGTTACGTATTTGAAAAGTTTTGATTTCACTGACATGCTAAAGAGACATTTCAAATTAATTGATTCTCGTGATTGCGGAGAAGATGTTTGTTTTATTTTGAAGAATTAAACACGAACAAATAATTTGTATCGATCACCATCTTCAAGTTCAAATAGAATTCTAGCTATAATTGCTTTCTTTGGATCAGGAACTGCTTTGACTCTTTCTTTAATTTCATCAAATGATTTGAAAGGTTCAACTGTTCTTTGTTCTAAAATTTCTCGAGAGTGCCGTTTACCTATTCCTGGAAGTAATTCCAGTTGGTGCGATCTTAATGAAATTGGTCCAGAGTTGTTATAGAAATTTAGATATTTCTCTTCGTTTTCTGAAACTAATTTTTCAACTATAAAGTTTAATTCTCTTTTTGCTGTTTGAGTTAATTTTACTGTTTGTAATGCACCTTTAATATATGCAATATCCGGACGATCATCATCACCAATATAAACTTCATCATGCGGTTTGAAATTCTTTCCTGGTTTTGAAACCAGTTCTAAAAGTACAAAATGATCTTTTCCAAGTGCTTGAATTATTGGCTCTTTTTGGTGAAAAGGTCTAGAATCAGAAGAATAACCGTTCTTGAGAAAATCGAGTACTATTGAATATTCTTCCTTTGCTCTCCGAGGTCTTTCTTGATCCATTTCGAATTTCTCCTATTGTTTTCATTGGGCTTTGATGATATCAAGAATCTTTTTCAGATTCTCTTTTGTTACTGTTATATGTTTTCCCGCGAATACAGTGTTAAGTTCACCGTCATTTTTAGGTAACATGTTTGCGATTTCTACTGCAGCTTCTTCAGTCATTCGAGGAATGTCTGCTGATCTAAGCTCCTTAACTAATTTAGTTGCTGAAGCTTTATCAAGTTTGTTAAACCTTGTTGCAAAGTCCTTTATCTTTTGCTGACTTCCACTTAATTCACCTTTCTTTTCTAAGGAGTCAAGTGTTTCTTTGACTTCAGCAATAGTCAATGGTGTTTTGCTTATGATTTGTACTTCCATTTTATTTTTGTCTTACCAAATGTACTGCTCGTGCAATAACTTTCTTAGGTTTATTGCCGTGCTTTATTTGTAGTAAGTATGAGTTTGTTCCTTCTTTTGATAGGATTTTTCCAATTAAATTTCGGAATCGTGGATGAGGCATTCCTTTCTGTACTGCAGGTTCTTGGATTATTCTGACTTTTTCTCCAACTTCGAATTTTCTCAATAGTCGTGAGATAGTCACTTTTCCGTGCGTTCCTGCACTTTTTCTTAGCTTGCTTCTGGTTCCTGAACGAAATCCGCCCTTTCTACCAGTTCCTGCTCCTGCCATAATTTATTCTATGTTATTGTGTTTTTAAAGGTTTCGAGATGCTTTCTCTAAAACATTCCAGGCATTTTAGGCATGCCTTTCTTGCCCATCAATTTTTGCATTCTTGCAAACTTCTTTGATTGTCCTGAGAAGGATTTCATCATTTTTTTCATCTGTTTGTATTGTTTGATTAAATCTCGCATTTCTGTTTCATCTCTACCTGAGCCTTTCACAATTCTTTGAATTCGAGACTCATTCATTAAAGAAGGATTATCCTTTTCTTGTAGAGTCATTGAATCCATTAAATATTTCCAAATTTTCATGTTCTCTTCTTGTTCCTTTAATTGATTTTTTGGAATATTCATCTTTCCCATTCCAGGAATCATATTTGCAACTTGTCCAAGAGGTCCCATTTTTTTTAGAGCCTCCATTTGATTATATAAATCAGTGAAAGAAATCTCCCCTTTCATAATATTCTTTGCAGTTTTTTCTGCAGTTTCTTGATCAATTGATTCACTTGCTTTTTCTAAAAGAGTTTCAAGATCTCCCATTCCTAAAATTCTGGAAACGAAATTCTTAGGTTTAAATTCTTCAATAGCATCAAGTTTTTCTCCAACTCCAATGAAATTCACTTTTGCTTTTGTTGCTGCAGCTGCTGAAAGAGCGCCACCACCTTTTGCAGTACCATCAAGTTTTGTAACAATAACTCCAGTTACTCCAACTGCTTTGTGAAAGGATTCTGCTGTTTTTTGAGCTGCTTGCCCTATATCTCCAGATAAAACTAAAAGTTTAGTTTGAGCTTGAACTGCTTTGTCAATAGATTCAATTTCTTTTGTCAGTTCGTCATTTAATGCATCTCTACCTGCGGTGTCTATAATTACTAATTCATATTTTTCTAAGTCCTTTTTTACTGCGTTGTAGATTTTTACTGGATTTCTTTCCTTTGCATCACCATAAAAATCAACTTTCAAAACATCAGCTAATTGTTTTAATTGAGCATAAGCTGCCGGTCTCCAAGTATCTGTTTGAACAAGTGCGATTTTCTTTCCTCGCTTTTTGTATAATTTTGCAAGCTTTCCTGCAGTAGTAGTTTTACCTGAACCGAAAAGTCCAACTAACATAATTTTTGTTGGTTTTATTTCAGTTGGAATTTCTTCAAATTCTTTTCCTAAAAGATTAGTTAATTCTTCATAAACAATATTAACTGTATGTTCTCTTGCAGTTAATCCACCAGCTACTTTTTCTTTAAGTGCTCGCTTTTCAATATTTTTTGCTATATTTCGAGCAAGTTCAATTGATACGTCTGCCGAAATCAGTGATTTCTTGATTTCTGAACAGAGTTCTACTACTGCTTCCTTGTCAACTTTACCTGAAGTTAGCTTTTTTAGTGCGTTCTTCAAGGAGTCAGATAACTTATCTAGGACCATGTTTATCTCGGATTTTGGGGCTTTTTAAGCGTTTAGATTATAAAATTTTCTTAATTATGTCGTTAGCATCGAATTCTTTCAAATCCTTGTACTCCTGACCAGTACCCAGGAAAAGTATCGGTTTTCCAGTTTCATGCGCTACTGAAATTATTGCTCCACCTCTTTCGTCAGCGTCAGCTTTTGTTAGAATTACTCCATCAATGCCAATTTTTTCTCCAAAGAGCTTTGCTTGATCAACTGCGTCGTTCCCAGTTAGAGAATCGACAACTAAAATTGTAAAATCTGGCTTAGATACTCGCTTGACTTTTTCAAGTTCGCGCATTAAGTCTTCATTTGCGTGACTTCTTCCTGCGGTGTCAATTAAAACGTAATCTAATTTCTTTGCTTTTGCATGTTCAATTGCATCAAATGCAACTGCTGCTGCGTCAGAACCATAGTCGTGCTTGATTAAATTGATTTTAAGTTTGTCAGCATGAGCCTGAATTTGTTCAATTGCTGCAGCTCGGAAAGTATCTCCCGCAGCTATGACTACTTTATTTTTTTCCTTCTGAAGAAGTGAAGCAAGTTTTGCAAGAGTTGTTGTTTTACCAACACCATTAACTCCAACGAACATTATTTTGATTGGTTTGCTACCTTTGTAAATATCAATTGATTCTGCTGAAAGAATTTCTTTTAATTTTTTTTCAAGAGTTTTCTTTAATTCTTTAGGTTTTGATTCTTTGATTGTTTCTTTCAATTCTTTAGTTACTGAATAAGCAACATTATTTACTAAAAGTTCTTCTTCAAGTTCATCTAGGATTTTTTTGAGTTTAGATTTTTCTAAATTTTTTACAACGTTTAATTTTGAGATGAAAGAAGGTTTCTTTTCTTTCTTTGAGATTTCTTGTTTAACTGGTTTTTCTGTTTCTTTTTCTACTGTTTTCTTTACTTTTGAAAAAATAGATTTTATACGTCCTAACATTTTTTTATCTCCAATTAAGAGTTTAAATTACTTGTTTTCTTGCACAATTTCTTTTTGTATGTTTGTTTGAAGTTCAATAATTCTTGACTGAAGTTTGTTTAGATTCTCAATAGTTTCTTTTTCAGCCTTTTCTAGATTTTCTTTTTGAACTTTTACAAGTTTTTGAATTTCAGTTTTATTTTTTTCTACAAAATTTCCTGCACCAACATTTACCATAAATTTAAGTTCGTCAGTAATTTTTACGTTGTAATAAATTCCTGCACCGAGCGGTGTTAAAACTTTCTTACCTTTATCGAGATTTTCAATTGTTTCAACTAGATGTTCTACTTCCATTTTTTGTTTCTGAAAATGTTGTAGATCTGCTTGAAGTTTCTGCATTTGTTGTTGAATCATTTGAAATTCCATTTGTTCATTCATTTTATTTACCAATAAATCCCAGACTTTCGTCAAGTCTACCAAGCTCGAAACCAGAAGAATTGCTACTTACTAGGAATCCGTTTGAATTTGCAATTACACCCGAACTTACGATTGAACTTCCTGTACTAACAGTTCCAATACCAACTTCAATTTTTAATAATTTTTCAAGTTCCTTTACACTTGGATCTGAAGTTATTGATCCAAACATTCCGCCTTTGTTTGTAAGAATTCCGTATGCTCCCGGGACGTTACTCTCTGCTATTTTGATTTTTTTAGCCTTAACTTTCAACTCATCTGCGATTTTCTTTACTTCGCTATCTGAAAAATCATCGCTAATAATTGCGTGTTTGTCATTTGCTAGAACAGTATTACCTAATGCAGTATGAACTGTTTTGAATTTTTTAACTTCAACAATTCCTTTCAATTGTTTTTGTAGCGATTCAAATTCTTCATCGAAAATTATATCTGGAACCAGCAATGTGTTTTTGTTTGCAACACAAAATATTCCTGCGAAAGGAGTTCCGTAAATTTTTGAAGTAATGATTGGGACTCCAAGAACTTCCGCTAATAGTGCTGTTTGCTTCTTGTTTAATTTTTCTCCTAGAAGAACAAAAGAATCTGTAGCTACTGCGTACAAACCGATGTTTGGATCTCCTTTAAAATTTGTTTTGTCTACGTGAACCATTTATTCCTTCTTTTTAGATTTAGTTGAGGATGATTTGGTTTTAGTTTTGGTTGAGGAAGCTTTCTTTGTAGCGGGCTTTTTTGCTGGTGTTTTCTTTACAACAGTTTTTGGTTTTGTTTCTTTCTTTACTGGTTTTTCTTCCTTTTTCTCTTCGACTTTTGCTGGAATTTCTGCTGGTGTTGTTTCTTCCTTCTTTGCTTTTCGAGGAAGTTCTGAAAGTTCGACTAATACATAAGCGTCTTCTTTCTTTACGTCAACTCTAACTCGAGAGGGAGGATTCTTTGCTCCTCGCTTCCAAATTGCTTCGTTAAGCCATCTGCCAACTTTGACATCTTCAGCTTTTGCGTGTTGAACTACGAAACTTCTGACCATGTTAACTGCTTTTTCAGCTCTTCGCCATCGTGCAGTCTTAAGAAACTCCTTTCTCAAAGGAATTGTATATGTCCGTGTTTCTCCAACCTTCATCATTTTTATCCTCGTTGAATGTTACCTTTCCGCCATCTTCGTTTTTTTGATGTTGCTGCGGAAGGATGAACTCTTCGACCTACTCCGAATTTTTTTGGAATAATCCAGAAAGGTGCCCATCTAGTTTGGCGACCTGCCGTAATTAATCGATTCTTTCTTCCGGATGGTTTTCTTGAACTCATTTTGCTTTCCTCATTTGAATTGCAGTTTTGTCAAGTAGTGATTGTCCTTTTGGTGAGATAATTCTACCTTTGTTTACAGTTTGTGATTGTTGAACCAAACCAGCTGTTTCAAGCTGTTGTGTAATTTTTCTTAGAATATTTCCTGAAGCTTTTGTAAATTTAGAAGGTTTTCGTCCACGGTTTTTGCTTCCACCGTATCGAGAACGCATTTTTGAAACACCCACCGGGCCATGATTATAAATGTTTTTTAGAACTGATGCAGCTCTAATATGCCACCAATCTGGATTTGCCGGAGGTCGCATTCGGTGGTTTCCACTCTTAACGAATTTTGCCCATTCTGGAGGTGAGATTTCTTTTAGTTTCTTCAGTTCTCCAGCTAGCGCGTTAATTGCTTTTTCCGGGTTGATATCATTTACTGATGCCATGTTTATCAACAGGATATCAGTTTTAAAAACCTTTTGATAAGAGTCCGGCCACGATAAAAATAAGTGCTTGTGTGCTTGCTTGTTTTAGTGCAATTCTTGGGTTTTGATTGGTTGTGTTCAGAGACGAGTAAATCAACAGTATTGCAAAGATAGTTAGCAAAATTGTGTTTGAAGGAGTTGGTCCGATTGATATTCCTGCCAGAGTTGCGATGATATATCTAAATCTTCCAAACTCTTGCTTAGTTTTGTTCCGAAACCAAATGAATTCAGACCTTGCAATCCGATTGAGTAAGAATCCCAGGAAATAGGCTGTGGAAATTAATATAATGATTATTATTTCATTTAGCATATTTTTTATAGGAGGCTTAAATTTAAAACAATAATGAAATTGAAAGATTCAGAACACGTTTATTCTCCTAGAGAGGATTCAAAATTGCTTCAAAAAGTTGTTGAAGAGTATATGAAGAAGTTCAAACCTAAACGAGTCTTAGATATGGGAACTGGTTCAGGAATTCAAGCTATTACCGCAAAGAAAGCTTACAGTACTGGAGACGTGTTTGGAGCAGATATCAATCCAATGGCGATTGATTTAGCCACAGAGAATGCGGAACTTAATGACGTTAAGGTGAAATTCTTTGTTTCAGATTTATTTGAAAGATTTCAGGACCAGAAATTTGATTTGATTATTTTCAACGCACCATATTTACCTCCCGAACCTCCACTTGATCCAATTTGGAGTGGTGGAGCGAAATTTATTCTGAAGTTCATAAAATTGGCTCGCAAACATTTGAATGTGGATGGTCAGATTTTATTTGTTTATTCTTCAAAGTCTCCAGTTAAATTTGAGCACAAAATTGTAGCTCAGGAAAAAGTATTTTTTGAAACACTTTATGTTGCCGAAGCGTGATAAGGTTTATATTAAACCTGTGTCTTATTGATTTAAGAAGACGGGGCTAACCTTGTGAATCACTTAAAGTTAAGTTTCAACTCTCGCGAGTGAAGCTATAAAGAGTGATAAGGGCAATAAGGGCAACTGTTAGTAGCTTGAGACGACGATTAGGGAGAATAGGCCGCGATATGCGAACCTTTTTCGATTCGTTTGATCCCTCACTAGCATCTCTTAATGTCAGAAGAGGCTATTGACCGAGCTGTTTGAGCTGAAGCGTTCATTAAGAATTCATTCAGGAGGGCAACACTTTGGCCGTGGACCTTTTTCACATGGGCCTATACGTCTTCTAAATTTTTGAGTTTCGAGCGTTTTTTAAGTTTTAATACTAAGAACATAGTCCCATGTTAAGCGCATATGTATTAATAAAAACTCAAGCAGGTCAAGAGAAAGAAGTTCTTGAGACATTAAATGCTGATGAAAGTATTGTAGATGTAAGTATTGTTTATGGGCAATATGATTTAATTGCGAAAGTTTTTCTGAACGATATGATTGATTTACCAACATTTATTATGGAAACAATTCGACCAATTAAAGGAATTACAGAAACTTCTACTTTGCTCGCGGCTTACGATCCTTCGAGTGCTTAATTACTACGTTCTTCATTAAATAAGAATTTGGAATCATCATTGTGTTTCTACTATCCATTGCAAGATAAGTATCAAGCAAATCTATTTTTGTAACTTTTCCATCAAAGTCTTTGAATTTTATGAAGTCACCTTTCTTGATTTTTTTAGTCCCAATCAAGTAAAGTCCTGCGAAAATATTTGGCATGAAATCTCGTAACGCTAAAGTGAATGAAATTAGTAGAATTCCTCCGAAAATTATTAAGATAAAATTCATAATAGAAATTGCAACTCCAATTTGAATTAATGCCGCAACTACTGCAATACCAATAATTGAATATTTTACAAAATTCTCTGCAAGTTTTTGAGGTTTGGTTTTAATTCCCAGAGCTTTTCTTAAATTTCCATTTAAGTTTGCCTTTCTTATTGCTTTACTTGTCAGTTTTCCAAGAATTCTTCCTAACAAAACTCCCGTTACGATTATTAGAAGGGCTGAACCAAAAGTTGCTAAAATATATAGTGAAACGTTGTATACTAACGTAAGTATCTCCTTCATTGCTCATTAATTCCAATTTTTGAGAATTTAAAGGTTTTGTTTCTGTTAAATAGCTAAGCTATTAAATCCCGGTTTTAAAATTAAACTATGCCAATGAATGTTGGGTATGAGTATGTTAATGCTGAGCAAGAGTACAACGAAGCTAAAACAACTGCTGAAAAAGTTAAGGCTTTGAAGAAGATGCTTTCAATGATTCCTAAGCACAAGGGAACTGAAAAACAACAGGCTCAAATTAAGAAACAAATTAAGAAACTTCAAGAGCAAGCAGATTTTGAAAAGAAACAAGGAAAAGGCGCGAAGTCTTTTACGATTAAAAAAGAAGGAGCTGGACAGGTTGCTATTTTTGGAAAAACAAATACGGGAAAGTCAACTCTTTTGAAAATGCTATCTGGAAAGAATGTAAAGATTGCAGATTATGAATATACAACTTCTGAACCAGTTCAGAAAATGATTACATTTGAAAATGTTAAACTGCAAGGAATTGAAATTCCAGGTATTTACGAAGGATTTTATGACAGCAAAAATGGCCGTCAGTTTTTGAGTGTTGTTAGAAATGCAGATGTTGCAATTGTTCTTGCAGATAGTAAAGCAGACTTTGATATGATAATTTCTGAGCTTGAAAAAGCAGGTATCATTTTGACCAAGACTCGAGAAAGACCTGAAGGTTTTGAAGTTAGAATTCCCTATCTCAAATTATCAAAGAATAAATTTTCAACGGATTTAATTCCAAAGCTTTGGAAAAAGATGAACAATATTAGAGTTCAAACAAAGACCGATGGAAAGATTGCTCCGAATCCAATTGTACTCCCTAAGGGTTCGACAGTTGAAGATGTTGCACGAATGATTCATCAAGATTTTGTTCGAAAATTTAGATATGCAAAGATTGAAGGACCTAGCGCGAAATTCAAAGGCCAGCAAGTTGGTCTTGAACACAAATGTAAAGATGGAGATATTGTTGAGGTTTTTGTTAAATGAAAGCTAAAGGATCTAATGCTGAAAGAGAACTTGTTGCCAAATTTTGGGGCGAAGGATTTGCATCGATTCGGGTTGCAGGTTCAGGTTCTTCTCGTTTTCCTTGTCCAGATGTCTTGGCAAGCAATGGTCAACGAACTATTGCTGTTGAGGCCAAAGCTACGAAGAAAGATGTCCAATATTTCAGAGAGAAACAAATTACTGAATTGATTGAATTCTCAAGAAAATTTGGAGCTGAACCAATCCTTGCAGTTAAGTTTTCAACTCGATGGTCTTTCTTTGAATTATTTAAATTGAGACAAACTCCAAATGGAGATTATGCAGTTTCTAAAAAAGATGTTAAAGAATTGGGAATTGATTTTGACGAATTAATTTCTGGATAAAAACTCTGCGATTTCATTAGCAGTTTGTTCTTCACCCACGAAAAGCAGAGTCAGAATTAGTATTAATGCAAAAAGCGTTGGAGATGCAATTAAGTATGTCCAAGAAACATAAGCCGTTCCTTGAACCGCATTATAGAATAAGTAAGTCATGTATGTAAATATTGATAAAACTGAAACACCCAATAACATTACAATTAGATAAACAATTTTAGTGTTTTTTAGAACTGTTTCTTTTA
>Ga0066850_10000580_pt1 | contig 19661 bp, 18 predicted proteins | sample ETNtaG_4_FD_67282 | JGI IMG/M metagenome (GOLD analysis project Ga0066850, IMG submission 67282) | Marine microbial and viral communities from oxygen minimum zone, Eastern Pacific Ocean - ETNP201406SV67 | ecosystem: Environmental > Aquatic > Marine > Oceanic | place: Pacific Ocean: Eastern... | reverse complement strand
TTAAAGATACTTCTGATGGTTCAAAATTGACGAAAATATAAATTTATTTTTTTTTTATTCTACATCAAATTTTATTGTCAATAAAGATATTATTAGCTAATTTTATAGGCTTTATTCGATATGCATTTAGCTTGGTACGTATTTTTTGAGCTTTTGTAGATCGATTTGCTATTTGAAGTTGTAGTTCTAATAACATATTAATTTTATGTAAAATTAGATTGATGAGAGTTAATTCCGACTTGCCGGTGTAGCTCAGTTGGTAGAGCAGCTGATTTGTAATCAGCAGGTCGGGGGTTCGAGTCCCTTCGCCGGCTCAGAATGTTATAAATGGATTAAGCAGTAATGTTTAATGGTAACATTTGGGGACATGGCCGAGCGGTCAAAGGCAGCAGACTGTAAATCTGCCGACGTATGTCTACGGAGGTTCGAATCCTTCTGTCCCCACTATGCGGGTGTAGTTCAATGGTAGAACTCCAGCCTTCCAAGCTGGTGGTGTGAGTTCGATTCTCATCACCCGCTCGAAGTGCCTACGTAGCTCAGTGGTAGAGCACTTCCTTGGTAAGGAAGAGGCCGCCGGTTCAATTCCGGCCGTAGGCTCTCTTTCAAAATAAATTAATTAATATTAATCACAGGAGGATTAATAAGAGATGTCAAAAGAGAAATTTGAACGAAGTAAACCTCACTTAAACATTGGCACAATTGGTCACGTTGACCATGGTAAGACCACTTTAACCGCTGCTATAACAATGACGCAGGCAAACAAAGGACTTGCTGAAAATCGATCCTTTGACAGCATTGATAATGCCCCTGAGGAGCGCGAACGCGGAATTACTATTCAAACTGCCCATGTTGAATATGAAACAGCTAATCGTCACTATGCTCACGTGGATTGCCCAGGTCATGCTGACTATATTAAAAATATGATAACAGGTGCAGCGCAAATGGATGGAGCAATTTTGGTAGTTTCTGCTGCTGATGGACCCATGCCTCAAACGCGTGAGCATGTTTTGCTTGCAAGGCAGGTTAATGTTCCATCAATTGTTGTATTTATGAATAAAACAGATCAAGTAGACGATGAAGAACTTGTTGAGCTTGTGGAAATGGAGCTTCGTGATCTATTGAATGAATATGAATTCCCTGGTGATGATATTCCTATTATTAAAGGTTCTGCACTTAAAGCTCTGGATAATGTTACTGATGATGCTGCTACGGCTTGTATTACTGAGCTTATGGAAGCCTGTGATAGTTTTATTCCTGAACCAAAAAGAGATATTGACAAGCCTTTCCTTATGCCGGTTGAAGATGTTTTCTCTATTACGGGAAGAGGTACCGTTGGAACAGGTAGAGTTGAAAGCGGTATTGTTAAAGTTGGTGATGAAATAGAAATGATTGGTATGGGTACTGATAAAAAAACCACTGTTACCGGTGTAGAGATGTTTAGAAAACTTCTGGATGAAGGTCGCGCTGGTGATAACGCTGGTCTATTGCTTCGTGGAATCGACAAGGAAGACTTAACAAGAGGAATGGTTCTTGCAGCCCCAGGCTCAATTACTCCTCACACTAAATTTAAAGCCAGTGTCTATGTTTTGAAAAAAGATGAAGGTGGTAGGCATACACCTTTCTTTAATGGATATAGACCACAGTTTTATTTTAGGACGACAGATGTAACCGGTGTAGCAACCCTACCAAGCGGAACGGAGATGGTTATGCCTGGAGATAATGTAGAATTAGAAGTTGAATTAATTACACCAATCGCTATGGATAAGGAATTACGTTTTGCAATACGCGAAGGTGGGCATACTGTTGGTGCTGGTGTAGTTACAGAGATTGTTGAATAATTAGATACCTCTTATATGGCTGGCAATAGTAAACGAGACATTATTCAGTTAGAAAGTACCGCTGGTACTGGCTATCGTTATACGCTTACTAAAAGCAAGCGAACACACCCTGAGCGCGTTGAATATCGCAAGTATGATCCAGTTGTTCGCAAGCATGTCATCTTTAAAGAGACAAAATAAATATAGGAGTGTAGCTCAATTGGTAGAGCACCGGTCTCCAAAACCGGGGGTTGCAGGTTCAAGTCCTGTCACTCCTGCGATTGGTGCGTTGATTAGCTTTTTGCATGAATAGAATTAAAAAGTTTTTTTCAGAAGTTTCAGTTGAGATGAAAAAAGTTTCATGGCCTAAGTGGGATGAATTGAAAGGTTCAACATGGGTCGTTGTTTCTTTTTCAATAATTGTCAGCGTGTTTCTCTTTTTTATAGATAGGATCTTATCTAGTGTTATGCAGGTGATTTTATGAATTGGTACCCTTTAAGAGTAATATCTGGAAAAGAAAGTAAAGTTAAAGATAATCTCCTATTTGAGCTTGACTATCAAAATCTCGTTAATGAAGTTAGTGATATTTTAATTCCATCAGAAAATATCGTTGAAATGAAAGATGGCAAGAAAAAAATAAAAAATAAAGTTTTTTTCCCTGGATATATATTGGTACAAATGTCTGAATCAAAAGAGGCTCGCCATATTATTGAAAATATGGATGGCGTGATAAGCTTTGTAGGGCCTAATGGTGCACCTCAAGCACTAAAAGAAGAAGAAATTACAAGAATTCTTGGAGAAGTGCATGGACGAGAAGGTAAGGAAATTGTTGTAGCTCCATATAAAGTTGGTGATTCCGTTAAGGTTATTGATGGCCCATTTGCAGATTTTAATGGTCATGTTAATGAGGTTAATGAAGAAAAACAAAAAGTTAAAGTTTCGGTTAGTATCTTTGGTAGATCAACCCCCGTTGAACTTGATTTTTTACAAGTAGAAATAGAAAAATAAACAAAAAATTATGGCTGCTAAAAAAATATCTAGTTATATCAAATTACAAATTCCTGCTGGACAGGCTAATCCTGCCCCACCTGTTGGTCCTGCACTGGGACAGCATGGTGTTAATATCATGGAGTTTTGCAAAGCATTTAATGAATCCACAAAAGAGGAAACAGGAATGATTATTCCTGTAGTAATAACAGTTTATGTTGATAGAAGTTTTACATTTATAACAAAAACTCCTCCAGCCGCTGTTTTATTGAAGAAAAAAGCTGGAATTCCTAAAGGATCTGGTGAGCCTAATAGAGAAAAAGTTGGCAAGGTTACAAGTGCAGATCTCAAAGAAATTGCTGAAATGAAAATGAAAGATTTAAATGCTAATTCAGTTGAGATGGCTATGGAAATGATTAGAGGTACAGCAAGGAGCATGGGTCTTGAGGTTGACAATTAAATGAAATTAACAAAGAATAGAAAAAAAATTAACTCTGAACTTCAAGCAGAGAAAAAATACTCTGTAACAGATGCAGTTAAAATGGTAAAATCTTTTAAATTTACTAAATTTGACGAATCTATAGATTTGGCGATTAATTTAGGTGTAGATCCTAGACATGCCGATCAAAATATAAGATTAACTACCTCACTTCCTCATGGTACCGGAAAAGAAGTAAAAGTTTTAGTTGTTACCCAGGGCCCTAAGGAAAAAGAAGCTAAAGATGCTGGCGCGGATTATGTTGGAAAAGAATTTTTAGATAAGCTCAAATCAGGATGGGATGATGTAGATAAAATTGTTGCGACTCCAGATATGATGCCTGAACTTGGCAAGCTTGGAAAAGTATTGGGACCTAAAGGCTTAATGCCGAATCCAAAAAGCGGAACAGTCACAACTGATATATTGAATTCTGTAAAAGAGATTAAAGCGGGAAAAATTGAATTAAGAGTAGAGAAAAACGGCATCGTTCATGTTCAATGTGGAAAAAGCTCATTTGATGAAACTGCACTTGAAGAGAATGTTAAGACAGTTTACGAAACAATCATGAAAGCCAAACCAGCGTCTGTGAAAGGTACTTATTTTAAAAAAATGACTATTTCTTCTTCTATGGGCCCTGGAATAAAAATTGATCACGGAAGTATATAAAATTATGCCAAGTACAAAAAATATTAATCAACTAGAAGAGCTAACAGACAAGTTAGGTCGGGCAAAGGCGATTTATATCACTGAATATTTAGGATTAAATGTTGAGGATATTACAAAACTAAGAAAAGATTTCCATTCTAGCGAAGTTGAATATAAGGTTACAAAAAATACACTTTTGAAGCTTGCAGCGGAAAAAAATGATTTAAAAGGCTTGGATCAGTATTTAAGCAAATCTACAGCGATAGCACTATCTTACGATGACCCAACAAGCCCCGCCAAGGTGATTAAAAATTTTACTAAAGAAAATGATTTGCCAGAAGTAAAAGGAATAGTTTTTGAAGGAGAAGTTCTTGATGGAAGCGAATTTAAGAGATTTGCAAATATCCCAACCAAAGAAGAATCGCTTGCTAAGATGATCGCTCTTCTTAAATCTCCATTGACTAAGGTAGTATGGGCTTTAAAATCACCAATGTCCAATGTTGGCAATGTTTTAAATAATTTAAAAGATAATAAAAGCAATTAAGGAGCAAAAAGATGGCCGAAACAAAAAGAGCTGATGTTCTTACATATCTAGAAAACGCAAATATGATCGAAATTTCTGAACTGATCACTGAAATTGAAGAAAAATTTGGCGTTACTGCTGCTGCACCAGTAATGGCGGGTGCACCCGCAGCTGGTGGAGGAGAAGCACAGGCAGAAGAAAAAGATGAATTTGATGTTACACTTACATCAGCTGGTTCATCAAAAATAAATGTTATTAAAGCCGTTAGAACAATAACTAGCCTTGGATTAAAAGAGGCTAAAGAGTTAGTTGATGGTGCCCCAAAAGTGTTAAAAGAGGGTGTAGCTAAATCTGAAGCAGAAGAATTGAAAAAGCAGCTTGAAGAAGCTGGCGCATCAGTAGAGTTAAAGTAATAGACTTTAATTCTTATTTTTTTCATACAAATAAATTTTAAAATTTTATAAATGGAGGCTTAATTGGCTACCACTTCCAATACGTACGCAGATCGCACATCATTTGAAAAAACTAAATCTGAAATAGAATTTCCTGATCTTTTAGCTGTTCAAATTGATGCATTTCAATCATTTATTCAAGAACATGAACCTGAAGATGAAAGACTGAATATAGGACTGGAAGAGGTTTTTAAATCAGTTTTTCCACTTGAGGATTCACATAAAAATTATGTTCTAGAGTATAAAAGTTATTTCTTAGGATTAGCTAAATACACTGCTGAAGAATGTATGGATAGAGGGCTAACTTTTTCTGTTCCCCTGAAGGTAAGATTGGTTCTCCATATAACTAATGAAGATGATAGAAGTAAATATGATCAATCTATAGAGCAAGAAGTTTATTTTGGCAATATTCCTTACATGACAAATAAAGGTACTTTTGTTATTAATGGAGCAGAGAGAGTAATTGTTTCACAGTTGCAGCGGTCACCTGGCGTTTTCTTTGATCAGTCTATTCATCCTAATGGAACAAAGTTATTTCAGGCTAGAATTATTCCATTCAGAGGATCTTGGGTAGATTTTACCACAGATATTAATGATTGCCTTTTTTGTATTATAGACAGAAGAAGAAAGTTTCCTGTCACAATGTTATTACGGGCACTTGGCTATTCAACTAATGCTGATATTTTTAAAGCATTTAATTGTATTGAAAAAATAAAGTTAAATAGCGCTGAAATAGATTCATATATTGGATCGACTGTCGTTGATGATGTTATTGATCAAAAAACTGGAGAAATTTTTCTAGAAGGTGGCGTTGAGCTTTCTAATGAGAATCTAGCCGAGCTTAAAGAAGCTAAGGTAAAAACAATTGAAGTTGTCAATCAAAATAAAGATTTCCATTCAATGATGCTTCTAAATACAATGATTAAAGATCCAAGCAAGAATACTGAAGAAGCATTAAGTATTGTTTATCAGCTATTACGTTCTGGTGAGCCACCAAATCTTGAAACAGCTCAAAGGTTTATTGAAAGAATTTTCTTTAATCCAAAAAAGTACGATCTAGGTGAAGTTGGCAGATATAGATTGAATCAGCAATTTGCTCTTAAAGTTCCGGTTGAAAGCACAGTGCTTACAATGGATGATATTATTCAGGTGATTAATTTTCTTGTTGATATGAGAAAAGGGGAAAGAGGATCAGATGATATTGATCATCTAGGAAATAGGCGAGTAAAATCAATTGGCGAACAATTAACCAATCAGTTTTCTGTTGCATTAAGTAGAATGCTAAGAACTATTTATGAAAGAATGAACCTTAGAGAACAAGAATCAATTACGCCCCAAGATTTAATTAACTCTAGAGTAGTTACAACAGTTATCAATACATTTTTTGGCACGAGTCAATTATCTCAATTTGGCGATCAAACCAACCCTCTAGCAGAAATTACTCATAAAAGAAGAATTTCAGCACTTGGACCTGGTGGATTAACGCGTGAGCGAGCAGGTTTTGAGGTAAGAGATGTTCATTATACTCATTATGGACGACTTTGCCCAATAGAAACGCCCGAGGGACCTAATATCGGATTAATTTCATCCCTCGCTCTTCTTGCTAAAGTAAATACGCACGGATTTATCGAGGCTCCCTATAGAAAAGTTATTAATAAAGATGGTGAAACCTATGCAACTCATAAGGTTCAATACTTATCAGCTGATGATGAAGATAGGGTAATGATTGCTCAATCTGATGAGCCATTAAAAGATGAAAAATTGACAAATGAAAATATTAGAGCAAGAATAAAAGGCGATTTTCCAATTGTTACTCCTGATAAAATTGAATTTATGGATGTTGCCCCAAACCAGATTTTATCTGTTGCAGCATCATTGATTCCATTTCTTGAGCATGACGACGCAAACAGAGCACTAATGGGTTCGAATATGCAAAGACAAAGCGTTCCTTTAATGAACCCGGATGCTCCAATTGTAGGTACAGGTATAGAGCGAAAAGTTGCAGTAGATTCAAGATCTGCAGTCGTTTCACCAGTAGCTGGCAGAGTTCATTATGTAGACTCTGAAAAAATTGTTATTAAAACCTATGATGTTCCTGAAGATCTGACATTAATTGAAGGTGAAAACCTTGTAAGCATTAAGCTTCGAAAATATAAAAGGACTAATCAAAATACTTCACAGAATCAACGTCCAATAGTTTCTGAGGGAGATAAAGTAAAAGTCGGTGATCCTATAGCTGATGGTACATCAACAAAAAATGGTGAGCTTGCTTTAGGAAAAAATGTGACTGTAGCATTTATGCCTTGGCGTGGTTATAATTTTGAAGATGCAATCGTGGTTAGCGAAAGACTAGTCAAGGAGGATTTATTTTCTAGTGTTCACGTAAATGAGGTTGAGCTTGAAGTAAGAGATACTAAAAGAGGTCAAGAAGAACTAACACCTGAAATACCTAACGTAGGAGAAGATGCAACTAAAGAATTAAATGAAAATGGCATTATAAGAGTTGGTGCGAAAGTAAAGGATGGTGACATTATTATTGGTAAAGTCACCCCAAAAGGTGAAACCGATCCATCTCCAGAGGAAAAACTTTTAAGAGCTATTTTTGGTGAAAAGGCTGGCGAAGTAAAAGATGCCTCTAAAAGGGCCGACCCCGGTTTGAATGGAGTTGTAATAGGATCAAAATTATTTGAAAAAAGAAGTAAAAGCGCTAGAGCCGAAGAAAAGAAGAATATAATAGAGCTTCAAAAAGTATCTGCGAATAAAAAGAAAGAATTGAAAGAATCCAGGGACGTAAAGCTCCTAGATCTATTAAAAAATGAAGTTTCAAACGGCATAAGAGACATTTCTTCGGGTAGAACTTTAATTAAAAAAGGCACCAAGCTAACCGCTAAAAGGTTAAAAAATTACAATCTAGAGCGCTTTAATCAAGATGAAGATTGGGTAGAAAAACCACAAGCTTGGAGAAAACTTAAAGCGGTATGGAGGTCCTTCTGGAAAGAATGGAGGATTATTGAAGAAACTCTTGAAAGAGAAGTTTTTAAGCTTAGGATTGGTGATGAATTGCAACCGGGAATATTAAAACTTGCAAAGGTTGACATCGCAAACAAAAGAAAACTTCAGGTTGGCGATAAAATGGCAGGTAGACATGGAAACAAAGGTATTGTTGCTACTGTAGTTCCGAGTGAGGACATGCCATTTTTAGAAGATGGTACCCCTGTAGATGTAGTATTAAATCCTTTGGGAGTTCCATCTAGAATGAATCTTGGTCAACTATATGAAACAATGCTTGGTTGGGCTGGTGATGTTCTTGGTATTTCATATGCTACGCCAGTGTTTAATGGAGCTACGCCCTCTGAGGTTGAAAATGAATTAAAAAAAGCCAAACTACCCTTAACTGGAAAAGCGCAATTAATAGATGGAAGAACTGGTGAAATGCTTGACAATCCAGTGACTGTTGGAAATATTTATATGATGAAATTAAGTCACATGGTTGAAGATAAAATGCATGCCAGGTCTACTGGTCCTTATTCATTGGTCACTCAACAGCCATTAGGAGGGAAAGCACAGTTTGGTGGGCAAAGGTTTGGAGAAATGGAATGCTGGGCACTTGAAGCTTATGGTGCCGCTCATACACTCCAAGAAATACTTACAGTTAAATCAGATGACGTAGAAGGTAGATCTAAAGTTTACAATGCTATTGTAAAAGGTGAAGATTTACCAGCATTTGGTGTCCCTGAATCTTTTAATGTTCTCATTAAGGAGCTTCAGGGTCTTGGTTTAGATTTAGAATTAGATTAATGGAGAATTACTTTGACTTTCATTCAAACAAATAAATTAGATACAAGTAAAGGCTTTTCATCAATAACCATCGGCCTTGCTTCCCCAGAGAGCGTTCTGCAGAAGTCTTATGGTGAAATCATCAAGCCTGAAACGATTAACTATAGGTCGTATAAACCAGAAAAAGATGGATTGTTCTGTGAAAAGATCTTTGGTCCTGTAAAAGACTACGAATGTCATTGCGGAAAATATAAAGGGATCAGATACAGGGGAATAATTTGCGATAGATGCGGAGTTGAAGTAACAAGGAAAAAAGTTCGTAGAGATAGGATGGGGCACATTACCTTAGCGGTTCCTGTTGTGCATATATGGTATCTTAGATCAATCCCATCAAAACTAAGTTATCTTGCAGGTATTTCAACAAAGGATTTAGAAAGAATTGTTTACTATGAACAGTTTCTTGTTATTGAGCCAGGCAAAAGCGATGCAACTCAGTTTACCATTATCGATGAAGATGAATATATGGAGTATGAAAGAGCATATGGTTTTGATGCTGTTTCAGATGAAGATCGTGAAAATGAAGATTATTTCTATGCAACAATGGGTGGTGAGGCGCTTAGAGAAATGCTTTCAAGGATGAATTTGGTTGAATTAAGAAGAGAAATGGAAGATGTATTAAAAAATTCAAAGTCTAAACAGAAAAGAGAAGAAGCATTAAAGAGATTGAAAGTGGTAAAATCTTTTCTTGTTGACATTTCAACTGTAAAAAAGATAAATAAACCTGAATGGATGGTTATATCCATCCTTCCTGTTATTCCACCTGAGCTTAGACCTCTTGTTCCTCTTGATGGAGGTCGTTTTGCAGCAAGCGATTTAAATGATTTATATAGAAGAATTATTATAAGGAATAATCGCCTCAAGCAATTAATGGAAATAAAAGCTCCTGATGTTATTCTTCGAAATGAAAAAAGAATGTTACAAGAATCAGTTGATGCGCTTTTTGATAATAGCAGACGTAAAACTGCAATAAGAAGCGGTACGCGAAGACCTTTAAAATCAATCTCTGATATGATTAGAGGTAAAACTGGAAGATTTCGCCAAAATCTTCTTGGTAAAAGAGTTGATTATTCAGGAAGATCTGTTATTGTCGTTGGTCCTGAGCTAAGCCTTCACGAATGCGGACTCCCCAAAAATATGGGATTAGAGCTTTTTAAGCCGCATATGATAAGCGAACTTATGTCTAGAGGCTATGCACAGACTCCAAGAAGCGCTAAGCTAATGATAGAAGATAAAGATCCAATAGTATACAAAGTTTTAGAGTATGTTGTTAGAGATCACCCTGTTTTATTAAATCGCGCTCCAACCCTTCATAGATTAGGGATTCAAGCTTTTCAGCCTGTTCTTGTTGATGGAAAAGCTATAAGAATTCACCCATTGGTATGTTCAGCTTTTAATGCTGACTTTGATGGTGACCAGATGGCAGTGCACGTTCCATTATCTGTATCTGCACAAATGGAGGCACGCATTTTAATGCTCTCTAGTCACAATATTTTGCATCCAGCAAATGGTAAGCCGTTAGCTTTACCATCGCAAGACATGGTTTTAGGTACATATTATTTGACTCGAACCAAAAAAGGCTGTAAAGGTGAAGGAAAAACCTTTGGCTCTTTTAATGAAGTGCTGCTTGCTTATGAAGGTAGAGCTGTTGATGTAAATGCCATTATTAATGTTCGCCATAATGGCGAATGGCATAAGAATACTTGCGTTGGAAGAGTAATTATCAATTCAATTATTCCTTCTGAAATGGGCTATATTGATGACACAATTGATAAAAAACGCTTAAGTAGTCTTGTGAATGAAATATATTTATTAGCTGGAAATAAAAAAACCGTTACCTTTCTTGATAGTTTAAAAACCCTTGGTTTTGAAGCGGCTACAAAAGCAGGTCTTTCAATTGCGATTAGTGATATTCAAATTCCTGAATCTAAGAATGAGATTATAAATGAAGCTCAAAAAGAGGTTGATGGAATTAAAGAAAAATATCAAAGACATATTCTTACTGATGGAGAAAGGTATAATAAAGTTATTGATGTTTGGACGCATGCTACAAATACTGTAGCGTCAACAATGATGGATGGTATGAAATCAAGCGATCAAGGATTTAATCCTGTTTATATGATGGCAGATTCTGGTGCGAGAGGTTCTCAGGACCAGATTAAACAGCTAGCTGGTATGCGCGGATTGATGGCCAAACCGCAAAAATCAATGACTGGTGGTAAGGGTGAAATTATCGAATCTCCTATTACCTCAAATTTTAAAGAAGGCTTATCTGTTCAAGAATATTTTATATCAACTCACGGCGCGAGAAAAGGTTTAGCTGATACAGCGCTTAAAACTGCCGATGCGGGATATCTTACTCGTAGACTCGTTGATGTTGCTCAGGATGTTGTTATTTCCGAAATAGATTGTGGGACAATCAATGGAATACTGGCAGATGATTTAAAGGAAGGCGAAGATATAATTGAACCATTATCTGAAAGAATATTAGGGAGGACACTTCTTGAAGATTTCATTGAAGATGGAAAAGTCTTAGTTAAATCTGGTACTATGGTTAGAGACGATGAAGCCAAGCTGGTTGCTGATAGCAATGTTGAATCATTAAGAATAAGATCTGTTCTAACTTGTGAATCACTAAGAGGTGTTTGCGCAAAATGCTATGGATGGAATCCTTCAAATCATAAATTAGTAGACCTTGGAACTTCTGTTGGCATTCAAGCTGCGCAAAGTATTGGAGAACCAGGAACCCAGCTTACTCTTCGTACTTTTCATATTGGAGGTACAGCTACTAGAATTATTGAGCAATCTGAAATGCAAACAAAACGCGCTGGAACTGTCAAATTTTCTGAAAATTTAGAAGTTGCAAAGGCGAAGGATTCATCCGGGATAAGCGTAGTAAGGTGTATGGTTAGACATGCGAAACTCACCATAACAACTTCAGATGGAAAGAGAACTAGCGATTACAATGTTCCATATGGTGCAAATCTAAACGTTGATGATGGAGAGAAGGTGAAGGCGGGAACTATCCTATTTCAATGGGACCCCTATACTGATGTGATATTAGCTAGGCAAACTGGCTCGGTAGAACTCAAGGATTTTATCGAAAATGAAACCTATCAAGTAGAAGCTGTTGAAGGTGGAAAAAAACAAATGGTTATTGTTGAATCCAAGGATCGAAACCTAAGTCCGCATATAGAAATTATTGATTCTAAAGGATCTATTCTTGCAGGTGGAACAATTCTACCAGTCACCGCAAATTTAACCGTAAGGCAGGGAGAAGAAGTACATAGAGGTCAAACATTGGTAAAAATACCAAGAGCTATTGGAAAAACTCGCGATATTACTGGTGGATTACCTCGAGTTACTGAATTATTTGAATCTCGAAAGCCATCTGATCCTGCTGTAGTTACGGAAATTGATGGCATTGTCAGTTTTGGGGAAACCAAAAGAGGTATAAGAAAAATTAGCATAACCGGTGTAGATGAAGGAGTTAAAACTTACTCTATTCCTTATGGAAAGCACGTTGTAGTCCATGAAGGAGATAAAATTATAGCCGGCACATCTCTATGCGAAGGAAGCATATCACCAGGTGATATATTAAGAATCTTAGGGCCAAATAAAGTTAGAGAGTATCTAGTCAATGAGATTCAAGAGGTATATAGATTACAGGGTGTAAAAATTGATGACAAGCACATTGAGGTAATTGTTAGGCAAATGATGCAGAAAGTAAGTATCGATGATACAGGTGATTCAAACTATTTGCCAAAAGATAGAATAAACAGGGCAGAATTCTTCGAAACGAATGAAAAATTAACATCCATGGTTGTTATAACTGAATCCGGTGATTCTGAATATGAAGAAGAAATGCTAGTTGATAAAAAAGAATATCTAGAAACAAATAAATCTCTTAGAGAAGATAAAAAGAAACCTGCTAAATCTCGAAAATCTAAACCAGCAACGTTTGATCCATTGCTTATGGGAATTACGCAGGCATCGCTTAATACTGAAAGCTTTATCTCTGCTGCTTCTTTTCAAGAGACAACTCGAGTTCTAACCGATGCCTCTACATCTGGAAAAACTGATTATTTGAGAGGCCTTAAGGAGAATGTTGCGGTTGGTAGATTAATCCCTGCCGGTACTGGTTCTCCTCATTTAAGAGATATAATGGTTAAGAATCCTGAAGCTGTTGAGGATGTTAAAGAAGAAAAAGATTCCAGCGAAGAATCTGTTAAGACGTCAAAAAGCTTAGAATAACAATAACAAAAAAATACAAATTAGAATTTTTAAAATATTTAAAAATATGTTAATTTTGTAGGCTTTAATGGAAATGAAATGCCGACGATAAACCAATTAATTAGACAAAGTAGAAAAAGAATTACCAAAAAAAGTGCAACACCAGCACTAAAAGGTAATCCTCAAAAACGAGGAGTTTGTACTCGCGTTTATACTACTACACCTAAAAAACCTAATTCTGCTCTACGCAAAGTAGCTAGGGTTAGATTAACAAATGGAATAGAGGTTAATGCCTACATTCCTGGTGAGGGGCATAATTTACAAGAGCACTCAATAGTTTTGATTGAAGGGGGTAGAGTTAAGGATTTGCCTGGAGTGCGCTATCATGTAGTTAGAGGAACCCTTGACACAGCTGGTGTTTCTGATAGAACTACTAGTCGCTCTAGATATGGAGCAAAAAAGCCTAAAGAATAATTATGAGAAGAAGAAGACCAGAAAAAAGAAAGATTCTACCAGATCCAATATATAATGATCTTGAAGTTGCAAAATTTATGAACTTCTTGATGTTTGACGGCAAAAAGGGGATAGCTGAACATATATTTTATAATGCAATGGATTACATTAAAACAAGAACAAAAAAAGATGGTAGAGAAATTTTTCAATTAGCAATTAAGAACGCTGCTCCTTCTCTAGAGGTTAAGTCTAGGCGTATTGGCGGAGCTAATTATCAAGTCCCGATAGAAGTACCAAAACATAGACAATTTTTTCTAGCATCTCATTGGCTAATTGATTCCGCTAGGTCTAGATCTGGAAAATCTATGGCAGACTGCCTAGCTTTAGAACTTATTTCTGCTGCAAACAATGAAGGTGGAGCAATAAAGAAAAAGGAAGATACGCACAGAATGGCAGAAGCCAATCGCGCGTTCGCGCATTTTAGATAATAATGAAGAAAATTTTATTAGACAATGTTCGCAATATTGGTATAATGGCACATATTGACGCAGGTAAAACTACTCTCACAGAGAGGATTCTTTTTTATACAGGAAGAACCCATAAGATTGGTGAAGTACATGATGGTGGCGCAACTATGGATTGGATGGAGCAGGAAAAAGAACGGGGAATAACAATAACTTCTGCTGCAACAACTGCAATTTGGGAAGACCATCGAATAAATATCATTGATACGCCAGGTCACGTTGATTTTACAGTTGAAGTAGAGCGTTCATTAAGAGTTTTGGATGGTTCATGTGCAGTTTTCTGTGCTGTTGGAGGGGTGGAGCCACAGAGCGAGACAGTCTGGAGACAGGCCGATAAGTATGGCGTTCCAAGAATAGCTTTTGTAAATAAAATGGATAGGACGGGAGCAGATTTCTATAATGTATTAGAAATGATAAAAAGTCGACTTGGAGCAAACCCTCTACCTATAGTTTTACCCATAGGGTCTGGTGATCTTTTTACTGGTATTATCGATTTAATCTCTATGAAAGCTATTTTATATAACGAATCATCTTTGGGTGCTCATTTTGAAATTGGTGAAATACCTTCAGATATGAAGGATGAAGCTGAAAAATGGAGACATCATTTAATTGAAGAAACTGCAGGCTATGATGAGCATCTTTTAGAGAAATATTTAGATGAACAAGAAATAACGGAACATGAATTAAAAACTGCAATACGTAAAGGCTGTCTTGATAATACTTTTGTTCCAACTTTATGTGGATCTGCATTTAAGAATAAAGGAGTCCAGCGCCTATTGGATGCTGTAAATGATTTTTTACCTTCCCCACTGGATATAGGATCTATTTCAGGATTTGACCCTAATGATTCAGATGTTGAAATGAAAAGAAATCCAAGCGAAGATGATCCATTTAGTGCTTTAGCATTTAAAGTTATGACAGACCCGTATGTTGGAAAATTAACATTTATGCGAGTTTATTCAGGAAAATTGGCTGCTGGTTCTTATGTAATGAATCCAAATACTGGAAAACGAGAAAGAATAAGTAGAATTCTTTTGATGCATGCCAATAAAAGAGAAGAATTGGATCAGGTGGTTGCTGGTGAAATTGTTGCAGCTGTCGGATTAAAAAACTCTCATACTGGGCATACTTTATGTGAAGAGAAAAAAGAAATTATACTCGAATCAATGGAATTTCCTGAACCTGTTGTTGAAGTATCGGTTGAACCTGCTACTAAGGCAGACCAGGATCAGTTATCCAAGGGCATGGCAAAACTGGCTGAAGAAGACCCAACGTTTAAAGTTTCTATACACCCAGAAACCGGTCAGACAATTATAGCTGGAATGGGAGAGTTGCACTTAGAGGTGCTAGTGGATCGTTTATTAAGAGAATTTAAGGTTAAAGCAAATGTAGGTACACCTCAAGTTGCTTATACTGAGGCAATTACTAAGCGAGTTGAAAAAATAGATGTAAAATTTGCTCGTCAATCCGGTGGTCGCGGTCAATATGGTCATGTTGTTATTAATGTTGAGCCAAACGATCCTGGTAAGGGCTACCATTTTGAAAATAAGATTGTAGGTGGAGTAATCCCCAGAGAATATATACAACCTGTGAATGAAGGAATGCAGGAGGCATTAAAAAATGGTGTTTTGGCTGGCTATCCTATTGAAGATGTTAGAGTTGAATTGGTTTATGGTTCATATCATGATGTTGATTCATCTGAAATTGCATTTAAAGTTGCTGGATCAATGGCAATTCAAGAAGGTTGTAAGAAAGCATCTCCAGTATTAATGGAACCAATGATGAGTGTAGAAGTCGTTGTTCCTGAAGAATATCTAGGAGATGTAATGGGCGATATAAACTCTAGGCGAGGAAATATTGATGAAATGGGACAGCGAAAAGATGCTCATGTATTAAATGCGACCGTTCCTCTAGCAAAAATGTTTGGATATGCTACAGATTTAAGATCGATAACACAGGGTCGCGCTGTTTTTCATATGGAATTTTCAAACTTTAAAGAAGTACCTAGCTCAGTAAAAGAAGAAATTATTGAGCAAGTACACGGTAAGGCTTCGTAGTAATTATGGCAAATCAAACAATTCGAATTAGTTTAAAAGCTTATGATCATTCATTGATTGATAAATCAACAGAAAAAATTGTTAAAACTGCAAAGTCAACTGGTGCAATTATTTCAGGACCAATTCCATTGCCAACAAAAAGAACTATATATACCGTACTTAGATCGCCATTTGTTGATAAAAAATCAAGAGAACAGTTTCAAACAAAAATTCATAAACGATTAATTGATATTCTTAATTCAACTCCAAAAACAGTAGAAGCATTGATGAAATTAGATTTACCTGCTGGTGTTGATATTGAAATAAAGGTGTAATGTTGTGCGCGGTTTAATTGGAAAAAAAATTGGAATGACACAAGTTTTTAGTGATAATGGACATGCAGTACCAGTAACAGTTATTCAGGCGGGCCCATGTGTGGTTACTCAAGTAAAAACAAAATCTATCGATGGTTATGATGCAATTCAAGTTGGATATGGAGAGCTTAAAGAAAAGCATTCCAATAAAGCCCAATTAGGACATTTTAATCACGCAAATTCAAAACCCAAAAAATATCTTGCAGAATTTTTACCAGTTTCAAATTATGAATATAAGACTGGTCAAGAATTTGGAGTTTCTCTATTTAAGCCTGGTGAACTTGTATCTGTTTCTGGAAACTCAAAAGGAAAAGGATTTTCTGGCGTTATGAAAAGACACGGTTTTGGCGGTGGGCCAAAAACGCACGGACAAAGAGAACATCCTCGTTCACCTGGATCGATTGGTCAAGCATCGGACCCTTCACGAGTATTTAAAGGAATGAAGATGGCGGGTCAATACGGCAATAAGAAAGTCTCTACAAGGAATTTAGAAATCGTTTCTGTTAATAAAGATGATAATCAATTGCTTATAAAAGGTGCCATACCAGGCCCAAATAATGGTATAATATTTATTTCGAAGTAGTTATGAAGTTAGATGTATTAAATATTGATGGATCAAAGAGCTCAGCGATAACATTAGATGATTCAGTGTTTGGCATTGAGCCGAACCATCACGTTGTTCATCAAGCAGTAGTGAGTGAGCTTTCCAATAGCAGGCAAGGTACTCATTCAGCTAAGAATAGATCAATGGTTAGAGGTGGCGGAAAAAAGCCTTTTAAGCAAAAAGGACGTGGTGTTGCTAGAGCTGGTACTAATAGATCTCCAATTTGGAAAGGCGGAGGTGTTGTTTTTGGGCCGGAGCCTCATAAATATAATAAAAAAACTACGAAGAAAATGCGTCGATTAGCACGCAAATCTGTTCTATCGGATAGAGTACAAAATGGTAAATTTATAGTTATTGATGATATATCATTGGATGAACCTAAGACTAAGTTATTAGTGAATTTATTCTCTTCATTGAAATTGAATAATAGCAAGATAACTCTTTTGGTTGATTCTGAAAAAAACAATTTATTTTTAGCTGCGAGGAATATACCAAATGTCTACTTGGTAGAATCACTCCGTGCAAGCACATATGATCTTATTGATTGCGATGTGATTGTAGCTGAAAAATCTGGAGCTGAACTTTTAAATAACCAATTAAATACTAAGCAATAAATATGGCTGTAGATTACCAAAAGATTATAATAAGACCTATTTTTACTGAAAAAATGAGCAGACTTGAAGAAGAGAGAAAATACTCATTCCAGGTTCAATTTGGAGCTAATAAGTTAGAAATAAAAGATGCTGTTGAGTCACTGTTTGATGTTAAAGTACAAAAAGTATCAACAATGAATCGTCTTGGAAAAGAAAAAAATATGACAGTTAAAAGTGGTGGAAGAACTATTAGAACGAATGGTAAAAGATCTAATTGGAAAAAAGCACTAGTTACCCTTAAAGAGGGCGAAAGTATTGACTTATTAGACACGGATTCGAGTAATTAATGGGAGTTAGAAATTTAAAACCTACGACTCCTGGAAGTCGATTTGCCTCTAGAAGTGATTTTTCTGAAATTACAAAACATACTCCTGAAAAAAGCTTAACCAAAGCTTTAAGGAAAACTGGTGGACGAAATAATCGCGGTAGAATTACCTCTAGACATATAGGAGGTGGTCATAAGCGTAGATATAGAATCATTGATTTCAAAAGAGATAAGTTTGATATACCAGCTAAAGTTTCAGCAATTGAATATGATCCAAATCGTTCCGCAAATATTGCACTACTTTTTTATTCTGATGGCGAAAAAAGATATATTATAGCACCATCAGATATGAAAATCGGAGATGAGATCATAAGTGGTGAAAATGCACCATTAAAATCTGGAAATGCGCTTCCTTTAGGTAAAGTAGCATCTGGAATGTTTGTTCATAATATTGAATTGATTCCTGGATGTGGTGGAAAGATGGCAAGAAGCGCAGGGTCATCTGCTCAAGTTATGGCTCATGATGATGGGTTTACAACATTAAAACTTCCATCTGGAGAAATTAGACTGATCAGAGATGAATGTTTCGCTACTATTGGAGAGGTAGGAAATAAATCACATGAGCAAATAATTTCCGGGAAAGCAGGAAGATCGCGCTGGTTAGGCAAGCGTCCTAAAGTCCGAGGTGTTGTAATGAATCCTGTTGATCACCCTCATGGAGGAGGTGAAGGAAAAACTTCTGGCGGTAGGCATCCAGTGTCACCATGGGGTCAACCAGCAAAAGGCTATAAAACACGTAAAAAGAATAAAAAATCAAATGAATATATTGTGAAGAGGAGAAAATAATTATGGCTCGCTCTTTAAAAAAAGGACCTTTCGTTGATCCAAAATTAGTAAAAAAGATTGAAAAGATAAATGATAGCGGTAAAAAGAAAGTTATTAAGACGTGGTCAAGAAGGTCGATGATTACACCAGATTTTGTGGGACATACATTTGCCGTACACAATGGTAATAAATTCATTCCAGTTTTTGTTTATGAAAATATGGTTGGTCATAAATTAGGTGAATTTTCACCTACAAGAACATTTAGGCTTCATTCTGGAGACAGGAAGAACTAGAAGCTATGGAAGCTAAAGCTATTACAAGACATATTAGGCAATCTCCTAGAAAAATTAGACTACTGCTAGATGAATTAAGAGGCAGCAATGTTGATAAAGCGATGAATTTTCTTCATTTTTCAAAAGCTAAGGCAGCGTATCAGATAGAAAAAACATTAAGCTCAGCTGTTTCAAATTTAATGAATAGCTCTGATGAAGATAATATTTCAGTGGAAAAAATTTATATAAAAGAATGTTTTGCGGATGGCGCTCCACATCTAAAAAGATTTAGAGCTGCATCAATGGGTCGTATATCAAAAATAAATAAGAAATCATCTCATTTAACTATAATCGTATCTGACGAGAAGAAATAGGAGAATAGTTTGGGTCAAAAAACACATCCAGTAGGCTTTAGGTTACAAATCAATAAAAATTGGAGATCTACGTGGTTTACTGAAAATTCTTTTGCAACTGAATTAGAGAGCGATGTAAAAATACGTAAATATTTAAAGGCCAGACTGCCAAATGCTGGAATTTCTAAAGTTGAAATTAGTCGTACATCAAAAACAATTACAATTACAATTTTTACCGCTAGGCCAGGAATAGTAATTGGAAAAGGCGGCGAAGAGGTTAATAGATTAAAAGATGAAGTAAGACAATTAACAAATACTTCTTCGAAAGATGG
>Ga0066850_10000577_pt1 | contig 19727 bp, 21 predicted proteins | sample ETNtaG_4_FD_67282 | JGI IMG/M metagenome (GOLD analysis project Ga0066850, IMG submission 67282) | Marine microbial and viral communities from oxygen minimum zone, Eastern Pacific Ocean - ETNP201406SV67 | ecosystem: Environmental > Aquatic > Marine > Oceanic | place: Pacific Ocean: Eastern... | reverse complement strand
TTACATACTGAAAAAAATGCATTTACTGAAAATGCAGTTAAAACTATTGAAGCAACGTATAATTATTTGGAACAAATTCCTGCCGAGAATCGAGACCAGTCAAGAGCTCACTTGCATCGAGGAGAACTTCACGCAGCATTAGAATCAGCAAGATTGAATCACGACGTTTATCACTTCTTTAAAAATCATTAATTCTTGAAATTTTTTGTTAATTTAACTTTGGAAATTTTAGTTTTAGTTGGTTTTGATAGTTTCTTTTTAGTTCTGATTGATTTTGAAAACAATTCAGATAATTCTTTCAAATCTTCGAGTGATACTTGTTTTCTTTTCCAATGGGGGATTGCTTCATCGCCTTCAAATCTTGGAATTATGTGAAAATGAACATGGGGGACTTCTTGGCCTGCTGCGACACCATTATTCAAAAATATATTGATTCCTGGAGCACCAGTGATTCTTTGGATCTCTGAAGCCAAATGTTTGATAACAGTAATTGTGTGTTCAGCCAATTTATCGGGCATATCCATTAAAGTTATGTATTCTTTTCGTGGAATTACTAAAATATGTCCTGCATTTATTGGATTTATATCTAAAATTGCGACTACTTTTTTGTCTTCATAAACTTTGAAACTTGGGATTTCACCTGCGATAATCTTTGAAAATATTGATTTAGTCATATTTATCTTATATGTAAAAATTTATAATAGTTTCATAGTTTTTATAATCTTAAATGATAAGTAATAATATGGATCTCCAATTGTTTAATTCACTATCTAAGAAAAAAGAAAAATTTATTCCGATTGAAAATGGGCGTGTTAAAATTTATACTTGTGGTCCGACAGTTTATGATTATGTTCATATTGGAAATTTGAGATCATTTATTGTGGGAGACCTTATCAAGAGGGTTCTGAAATTTAATGGTTATAAAATTGATCATATAATGAATATCACTGATGTTGGACATCTTACTTCGGATGCAGATGAAGGTGAAGACAAATTAGTTTTAGCAGCAAAGAAAGCAAAGAAAACAGTTTGGGAATTATCTAAATTTTATACTGATGCATTCATTAAAGATTTGGAATCATTAAATATACAATCACCAAATAAGCTTCCTCGAGCAACAGCCCACATAAAAGAACAAATTTCTATGATTCGAAAATTAGAAGATGGGGGATTTGCTTATGTTGAAGGCGGAAATGTGTATTTTGATACTTCTCAATTGAATAAATATGGTAAACTTGGAGGAATTGTAAACAACGGAGAATCTAGGGTGGATAAAGATTTGAATAAACGGAATCCTCACGATTTTGTTTTGTGGTTCACTAAATCAAAATTTCAAGACCAAGACATGAAATGGGATTCTCCATGGGGAAAAGGTTATCCTGGTTGGCACATTGAATGTTCTGCAATGGCAGTTAAATATTTGGGGAATCATCTTGATATTCATATGGGCGGAGAGGATTTGGCACACATTCACCATAATAATGAGATTGCACAATCTGAGTCAGCACTTTCTGTAGAACCTTGGGTCAACTATTGGTTACATTCTGCATTTTTAGTGAATAGAAATGGTTCAAAAATGTCAAAATCAGAAGGAAACATTACTACTCTTACTGAATTGAAAAAAATTGGATTTCACTCGTTAGATTATAGATATTTAACTCTTGGAACTCATTATCGAAAGCAATTACGTTTTAGTAAAGACGGATTGGAGGGTGCAAAAAATTCAAGACATAAATTGAATCAATTTGTTGCAAAAATTGTATCTAAAGTTGTAAAAATTGAAGAAGGTAAAGAATATTTGTCTCATTTCAGAGATGCATTAAATGATGATTTTAACACTCCGAAAGCACTTTCCATAATTTCTAAATTAATGAAAGACTCAATTCTAAGCAACAATGAAAAATATTCGCTAATCGTAAAATTTGATGAAGTTTTGGGTCTCGGACTAACAAATATTGGTGAAGATATTCCAAAGAAGATATTTGATTTGGCTGAAGAACGGGAAAATCTTCGTTCAAAGAAAAAATATTTGGAATCAGATAAATTTAGAGAAAAAATTGAAAAGCAAGGCTATACTATTCTTGATGAAATTGACGGTTATCGAATAATTAAATCTTCTAACAACAATTAGCGCCCATAAATAATTTTTTCAAACCCATTAACACAAACCATGCACCGACACCTTGTTCTAAACTGAAACTGCCGGACCATAACATCCAACCGATTAAAAGTAGAGCAAGTCCGTAGATTGAATACGTATAATTCATTGACGCAGCCTTAGACATTTTTGCCATAATACACTATAATTGAGAAGTATTTAATATTTACTCAACTAGTCTGTTAATAATGTTGAATTTTGCTTTTATTTTATCTTCTTTTAAAATTTGATTCTCTAGCTGTTTTGGTAAAGCTATATCTTGAAGTTTTAGATTAAAATCTTCATCATGCAGAAGTAATTTAATTTTCATATTATTTTATGGAGCCATGATTTTTTAAAGTTAAGGGCGAGGAGGGATTCGAACCCCCGAATGACAGGACTGCAACCTGTTGCCTTACCGGACTTGGCGACCCGCCCATGACCTTTTCAGTGGAGGTCCCTTTAAAATGATTTTGATATAGTTTTTTATAATTGAAATACTTTAAAAAAATATGAACCTTGCTATCGGGTCACGTATCTCTAAATTTAGACGGAGATTGAATTATCGACGGCGTAAACGTGAACGTGCAAGAAGATTGCGAGAACAAAAGAAAACAGTTAGGCGAGTTTTTTTGGGATTTGTTGGAATTACGGGAATTGTTCTGATTTGGAGTGGAATATCTAGATTTGCAAGTAGTGCGTTGACCTTGGGCGAATCAATTGCCATTGGAGTTGGACTTTTATTCGTGAGCGGATTATTAACTAAACGTTTTGTTAGAATGTTTTCATAGTACGAAAATGTTTATATTTGAAATGAGGTATTAATTAAAATGGCGTTAATTTTTCCGCACGAATTCATTGCAAAGACTGCAATTCCGTCGATTAAGGCAGCATTGGCTCAAGAATTATTGAATCAGGGTATGACTCAACGAGAAATTGCGGATTTACTTGAATCTCGAACTTCAACTATATCTCAATATATTGGCGGACAAAGAGGTTCTAGTTATGAATTGTCCAAAGAAACTTTATCATTAATTGGAATGGTTGCGGAATCAGTTCACGAAGAACCTACTGCTGAATTGTTGCAATTTGGTATATCTCAGGTATGTAATCACGTGATTGAAGAGAAATATGGTTATAAATTTGAAGAAAACGACTCATAGAGTACTTAAATTTTGATGATAGCATGCTAAATACTAATGTTTTTAAATGGCGATATAGAGAAAAAGGCATGACAAATGATTTACAAAAGGAAGATATGTATGATGAAGATGACGATTCATTACCTTTTCCGCGAGCAAGAGTTGTTAACTTAATGCGAGCGCATATTACCGAGGGTAAACAAATTCGATCCGAAGTTAAAGATGCACTTAATGCATGGCTTGGGAATCTTTTAGCTAGAGTTGCTAAAGAAATGAATAATTCACCCTATGGTTCAATTGGTATTGCTGATTTTCAACGTGCTACAAACCCATATGATCAAATTTCTAATTTAGTTAGAGATGAAGAAAGATTGCATATTAGTCTTGAAAAGTTGAAAGTTGATGCAGATCAAATTCAACGAGACATGAATCAATTTTTTGATAAGATCAAAGGGCCTGAAAAAAAATAATGAATGTTGTTGATATTGCTTATTCGAGAGGGAACTCTCGAAAAATTTCAGTAATTTATAGTTCAAATAAAGGTAATTATGTCGAAGAAAAGGAATTTGAATTGCCATTTTTATTAGTTAAATCAGATATTTCAAAATCAGATCTTGAACAAATTCATTATGAATATCGCGGTGAATTAAAAAATCCTGAATCTGTTAAAGAGGTTGTAAAGGTCTTGAGGGGAAAGACAGTGGATATGTTTAAAGTTTATACTTCGATTCCACTTGAAATTCCAGCATTAAAACGAAAATTATTTGATCAAGGATTGGAAGTTTTTGAAGCAGACATTCCTTATTTATTTAGAGTCGGTCTAGACAATAAACTGAATTATTATAAAAAAATCATGCCTAAAATTTTAGCATTTGATATAGAAACTGATTGTTCCGGGAATTTTCCTGATGCAGAGAAGGATTCAATAGTTTCAATTTCATATTATGCAGAGGGTTTGAGGAAAGTCACAACTTACCGTGATTTCGAAACCGATGGTGATTACATCCACATTGTTAAAAATGAGAGTGAAATGTTGAAAGATTTTTGTAAAACTATAAATGATTCTGGAGTGGATGTTATAACCGGTTATAATTCTGATGGTTTTGATTTACCTTTTATCAAAACACGAGCTGAATTACTAAATGTTAAGTTGGAAATTGGACCAATTAAATCAGGAATTAAACTTGAGCGTGCAGGTAGACGAGGACATTCTGCCAGAATTCCGGGACTAACTCATTTTGATAGTTATATTTTTGTTAGAAATATTCTTTCTTCAAATCTAAAAACAAATTCGCTTAAATTGAATGATGTTGCTAATGAATTGATTGGTCATAAAAAGGAGGAGCAATTAGGTGCGTTTGTTAGTGAACTCTGGAAAGACGGCGGTGATGAAAATCTTAATAGAATTATGAAATATAATCTTCATGATTCTCGAATAACTTGGAAAATTGCTGAAAAATTAATGCCGATTGCAATTCAATTCGTTAGAATTGTTGGAATTCCGCTATTTGACGTATCTCGGATGAGATATGGTAGATTGGTGGAGCAATATATTATCAAGAATTCTGTTGATGAAAATAGAGTTATTGAAAATAAGCCTTCTGATTCAGAAATATCTGATAGAATACGAACCAAAGTAATGGGTGCGTTTGTTTATCAACCAATTCCGGGTGTTTACAAAAATATTAGAGTCTTTGACTTCAGAAGTTTATATCCTTCGATAATTATTGCACATAATATTGATCCATACACTCTATCTGAAGATGGTGAGAATAAAATTAATCTTCCGCATAAAACAGTTTATTTCAAAAATAAAGGAGGCTTTATTCCAAATTTGCTGAAAAATTTGTTAGAAAAGCGGTCTTCAATAAAATTGAAATTGAAAAATGCTGATATTGATTTGGAACTAAGTAAGGAATTAGATGCACAATCTTATGCTATCAAAATATTGGCAAATTCATTCTACGGATATTTAGGATTTTATGGTGCAAGGTGGTATTCTATCGATTGTGCTGCTGCAGTAACTGCAATGGGTCGAAAATACATAGATCAGGTGATAAAAACTGCAGAGATTCATAACATCAAAGTGATATATGGTGACACAGACTCTGTATTCTTAATTGATTCTCCGAACATAAATGCGTTTGAAAAAGAAGTGGGTGATTCCTTACCTGAGCCCATGGAATTGGAGGACGAAGGTAGTTATATTTCTGGAATTTTTTTGGAAAAAAAGGGGTCTGCTGCAGGCGCAAAAAAGCGTTATGCGCTTTTAGATGAGAAAGGAAAAATTATTGTTAAAGGTTTGGAATCACGGAGAGGTGATTGGTCAAAACTTGCCAAAAATGTACAATTAGATGTTTTGAATAATGTTCTTTCTGAAGGTAGTGGCGAAGGTGCATTAAATATTGTCCAAAAAATAATTAAAGATATTAGGCGCAAAAAAGTTGACATTGGAGATTTAATCTTATCAAACAAACTTACTCGAAATTTAGATGATTATGTTGCAATTGGGCCTCAAGTTGCCGCTGGAAAATTGATGGCGGCGCGCGGTGAAGATGTTGGTCCAGGTACGATTGTTAATTATATAATTACTGAAGGTAATTCTAAACTTGTAAGAGATAGAGTTAAACTTTCAGATACAGTATCTATTGATGAAATTGATGAAAATTATTATATTGACAAACAAGTGATTGGAGCAACTTATAAAATACTAGAACTCTTCGGTTATAACGAAGACCAAATTAAGGGTCTTAACTCAGGATTGGATCAATGGTTATAACAAAGGATATAATTTCGAAATATAAAAAGGCAGGTAGGATTTCCAAAGAATGTAAAGAATTTGGGAGGAAGCTTGCGATTCCAGGAGCTAATTATCTTGAAATTTCTGAGAAAATTGAAGATAAAATTCGCAATATGGGTGCAGATTTGGCATTCCCGGTAAATATGTCCGTAAATTCAGTTGCAGCACATTATTGTGCAGTTGAAAATGATTCTAACGTTTTAGTAGAAGGCGATTTGCTTAAATTGGATATTGGTGTCCAAATCGATGGGTACATTGTGGATAGTGCAATTTCAATCCCGATTAAAACCAAAAAACACGATAAGTTAATTCTTGCTGCACGAGAAGCTCTTGACAACGCTGTAAACTTGGTAAAACCAGGAATTTATACTAGTGACGTTGGCGCGGTTATTGAATCAACTATACAAAAACATGGTTTCAAATCAATTCGTAATCTTTCGGGTCATGGTATTGAACAATATAATGTTCATGCAGGATATAACATTCCAAATTACAAATCGGGCGGTAAATTCAAACTTGAAAAAGGAATGGTTATCGCTATTGAGCCTTTCGCAACCGATGGTCGAGGATTAGTAACTGAAAGTAAAAGCTCTGGAATTTATGAACTTGCTGAAAAAAAGCAAGTACGAATGTATCGTGATGTTCTAAATCACATTATTTCAACTTATCAAACTCTACCTTTTTCTGAAAGAGAAGTTTCTAAAAAATTTGGAAGAACTAAAACAAAATTGGCTCTTGGTTCTTTTGTGAGATCTGGAATTCTTCATGATCATAAAATTTTGAATGAAAAACCGGGTTCGTACGTTGCACAATTCGAATACACAATTATCGTTGATGATAAACCAATTATTTTAGGCTAATTGTTCAGGTTCTTCAAATTCTAACTTTTTCATAGCAGCAATTACTGAATTTTGTCTTGAAGAATCTGTGAAAACTGAAACAACGACTGCCGGTTCACCACCTCGTTGCTGATTCTGATCAATGGTGAAACTATCAATTTGTTTGTTTTGTTTAAGTTGATTTAGTGCAGCATTTGTACTATTTACAAGACCTGCCATGTTTGCAGTATCAACATTTGCTCTATAGAATTGTAAAGTTACTTGATTCTTAATTACTTTTGCTCCGCCAGAAGTATCTTTCTTTTTACCGCTAAAAAATCCCATAACTGGATCAAGAAATCCCATAAAAAAATAAGTTATTTTTTCTATTTAAATTTATCTCATCTAACCCATATAGCTTGGGCCAGCTTTACCTTCTGCTTCTTTAATTGCATTTTTGTAAGCCATGACTTCAATCTTCGATAGTGAAGGTTTTACTTTTGTTAACGCCTCAATGAAATGTTTTTTCTTAACTTTATCTGCTTTATTATCTTCTCGTAATGCTAACATCGCTGCTTCTCTAACAACTGCTTCAATATCTGCTCCAGAATATCCATTAAGTTTATTTGTCAAATATTTCAATGAGACATCTTTGTTTACTACGGGGACATCTTTTGTATGAATTTTTAGAATTTCTTGTATTGCGTCTTTGCTTGGAGGAGTTACCAATAGATGCCTATCAAATCTTCCTGGCCTTAATAATGCCGGATCTACTAATTCAGGTCTATTTGTTGCAGCAAGAATTACTACTTCACTTAAATCTTCAATTCCATCTAATTCAGTAAGAATTTGATTTACTACCCCTTCTCGTGCTTTTGCACCGCCATCATTTCCGCCTCCTCTAACTGACGCAATTGCGTCTATTTCGTCAAAGAAAATCACTGAAGGTGCAACTTGTTTTGCCTTTTTGAATATTTCTCTAACTGCTTTTTCAGATTCACCAACATATTTATTCAGCAGTTCTGGTCCTTTTACTGAAATAAAGTTTGCTTCAGATTCAGTTGCGACTGCTTTTGCCAATAGTGTTTTTCCAGTTCCAGGAGGACCGTAAAGAAGTATTCCTTTTGGAGAACGAATTCCCATTCGCTTAAACATTTCGGGATTTTTGATTGGCCATTCGACAGACTCCTGTAATTGTTGTTTGACTAGATTTAGTCCACCAATTCTAGACCAAGGAACATTAGGTGTTTCAATTAATATTTCTCTCATTGCACTTGGAGTAACATTCCTAAATGCATCTGTGAAATCTTTTTTATTTACGATTAATTTTTTCATGATTTCCTCACTTAATGGAGAATCGTCTTTCAATGAGTGTTTTAATGCAAGTCTTCGAATAACATTCATTGCAGCTTCTTTACATAATGCTTCTAGATCAGCTCCAACAAAACCATGAGTAACTCTTGCCAGATCTTCTAGTTTGACATCTCCAGAAATAGGCATATTTCGTGTATGAATTTTAAGAACTTGGAGTCTTCCTTCATAATTTGGAACACCAATCTCTATTTCTCGGTCAAATCGTCCACCTCTCCGTAATGCTGGATCTAATGCATCTTGACGATTTGTTGCTGCAATAACAATTACTTTTCCTCTACCTTTCATTCCGTCCATTAATGTCAATAATTGTGCAACTACTCTTCGTTCAACTTCCCCATATGATTCTTCTCGTTTTGGGGCGATTGCGTCTATTTCGTCAATAAATATGATTGCCGGTGCGTTTTTTTCTGCCTCATCAAAAATTGCTCTAATTTTCTTTTCCGCATCTCCAACAAATTTGCTCATAATCTCTGGACCGTTAATTAAATGGAATGATGCTTGTGATTCTGATGCTACTGCTTTTGCCAATAGTGTTTTTCCAGTTCCAGGAGGACCGTAAAGAAGAACTCCTTTTGGTGGTTGAATTCCCAATCTATCGAATAATTCTGGTCGTTTTAATGGAATTTCGATCATCTCTCTAACTTTTTCAACTTCTTCCTTCAATCCGCCAATATCTTCATAAGAAACATCTGGAATGTGTTCTTCAGTTATTTCGACAGCCTCTGGTTTTAATTCCAATTGAGTTTCTTCTGTAACTAAAACTGAACCTTTGGGATTTGTATTTACAACTACAAATTTTAATCCTGACATGAATGGGAGTCCTCCGCTCATTGCGGCACCAAGAATATCTGTAATATCTTCAAGTGGATCATATCCTCTGGTTCTTCTAACTCTGCTATTTGTTGCAGGTGAAATTATGTCTCCTTTGGAAACTGGTCTTCCAATTAATGCTCTTAAAAATATTTTTGAAGGTGCTTGAATTCTCATTCCTTTTTGATAGGGTGCGATTGTTATTTTCTTCGCGGGCTTAACTTCGATTGCACGTATTGTTACTTTTTCTGAAATTGATGTTCCTGTATTTTTTCTAATTGAGGGATCCATCCGAATAGTTCCCAAACCTAAATCTGCAGGATATGCTCTTCCTGCGATTGCGACAGTTTTTTTATCTCCTTCAATTTCTACAAAATCGCCTTGTTGTAATCCTAATTTTTTAAGAAATTCATTTTCAATTCGAACTATGCCTCTGTCAATGTCATCTTGTCTTGCTTCCTGAACAGTTAAAACTATCTCGATAGAATCTTTAGGCATAACTGATGAATATAGTTAAATTTTAAAAGGCGAACGAGTGGATGCTTTTTATTTTGCTTTGCGCGTTCTGATTCTGGATGATACAAGCATTTGTGGCGCTCGTTCTTGAGCAATATCAACTGCCCAATCTTCAAAGCCGTATTCTCTCAAAAGATTAACTAACCTAATTGATGCTTCGTCATCTGAAGTTTTTCTGGTTTTTTGCATATATTCTGCCTTTTTTTGTTTCACATACTCTCGATTATTGTATTTTTTCATGTATGCTTTTTTGTTTTGAGAAACTGACATTTTGATATATAATTGCTTAAATAGACTTATTTAAACGTTATGAATATGGGAAATCGGATTACTACTGGTTCGGAATTAGTTGATGATATTCTGGAAGGAGGATTGGAGCCCGAAGTAACTACGACAATTTATGGTGCAAGCGGTAGTGGTAAAACTAATTTAGCAACTTTGATCGCACTTTCTTCTGCCGAAAATGGAAAAGTTATATTCATTGATACAGAGGGAGGTCTTTCCGTAGACAGAGTTAAACAAATGTTTCCGAAAACTTATTTGAAAAAATTGGATAATTTGATAATAAAAAAACCCACTTCTTTTCAAAATCAGAATGAAGTTTTTGCTAAATTGGAAAAATTGGTGGAAAAAAATAAACCAGTTATGATTGTGGTGGATTCAATTTCAATGTTGTATCGTTTAGAGATGGGTGAGCGAGAAGCCAGTGCCGTCAATAAAGATATGGCTCGACAACTTGGTATTTTAAGAAAAATTTCACACGATAAGGTCATTCCAATTCTTTTAACAAATCAGGTTTATGCCGATTTTGATAAAAGAGATAATATCAAAATGGTTGGCGGAGATTTAATGAAATATACTTCTAAATGTATTATCAAATTGGAACTTACGTCCACGGGAAGATATTTAAATTTGGTAAAACATCGTTCAATTCCAGTTAAACGAGTTCGGTTTGAAATAACTTCTGAAGATATTGTTGAAGCAAGTGGATCAAAGAAATTTAGTTTATTTTAGAACATATAATAAAAAATTACTATTAAAATCATAAAGGCTGCAACTATCCAGAGCCATTTGAATCGTGAATGTGTTGTTTTTAGTTCCGATTCATCAACATTTTCTAAATCTTCTTCAACATTATTTGGATTTTTCATCTTTTGATTTACAATCTGGGTTTGGACAGAACTTCCATACTCTCCTGCCAGTCCGTGTTTGTAACATTATCGTTTCACAATCATCGCATTTATTCTTTGTTACAGATAATACTCCCTTCTGTGGAAGCGGCCAAGTAAATTTGCATTTTGGATAGCCGCTACATGCAATAAATCTTTTCTTGGTTGCACGAGATCTTCGAACAACTAACATTTTGCCGCATTCATGAGCGAATAATTCGACATTTTTCTTTTTAGTTGTTACAAAAGATTTTGAAAGTACATCTCCGATTTTATCTTTATTTTCTTTTAATTTTGCGTAATATTTTGTTACTGATTTTTGTGCTGCATCAATAACTTCATCTGGAGTAATTTTTCCGGATCGCACTTCATCCATCGCTTTATCAAATTTGCGAGTCAGAGTAATGGAAAGAATTTCTGGAGAAAATTTTTTGAAAGTATAATAAACATTCATTCCGAAGTCTGTGACTTCAATTGGATTTCCCTGAATATAGTTTCTTTTTTCCAACGTTTCAATTATTGATGATCGTGTTGCTTTGGTTCCAAGCCCTTCCTTTTCTAATCGTTTAATTAATGAAGCGGTCGTATATCTTGGTGGTGGTTGAGTTTCTTTCTGCTCAAATTCGGAATTTTGTTTTAATAATTGACCAACAGTCAGACTTGGCAATTCTACTTCTTTACGTGCCGAATATGATCCATACCAATTCATCCATCCAGGTTTAGTCGTGATTACACCTCCAAATTTGAAGTTTTCTCCAGAAATATCCATTTTTATTCGTGTAGATTCACGTTCTCCAACTTCTCCAAAAACTGCGAAAAATCTCTTCACGATAAGATCATAAATTTTAAATTCATATGGAGACATTTTTCTTGGATTTTCACCAGTCGGATGTATTGCAGGATGTGCTGGATCCTTTTTTCTACCTTCTGCTGGTTTCAAATTGGTAGCTAATACTTGTTTAGCAATTTGTTTATACTTTGAATTTGAGGACAGTTTGGTTAGGATTTTTTTGAAATTTAGGGATTTTGGCAATTTTTGAGAAGAAGTTCTTGGATAAGAAATGTATGCGCTTGAGTAAAGTTTTTGAGCAACCTTTAGTGTCATCGAAGGAGAATATTTGAATAATCGATATGCTTCCATTTGAAGACTTGTTAGATCAAAAGGCGGTGGTGGAAAAACTTTTTGTTTAGATTTAGATAAATTTGTAATTTTACCTTCCTTCCCTTTTATCTTTTGGAATATGGTTTTTGCTTCAGATTCATTAAAAAATTTATTTTTTTCATGAACTGCCTTTATTGCTTGTTTATTTAACCATAAATTTGCAAATACTCGCCAGAACGGTTCTGGTTTAAATTTTTTTATTTCTATTTCTCGTTCAGATAAAATAGCCAATGTTGGGCCTTGAACTCTTCCTATACTCATTGGCTGATATCGATTCAGTGCTTTTGAAACAGAGGCTGCAATTATTTGTGATAAGTTTATTCCGTAATACCAATCTAGCGTGTGGCGAACAATCCCTGCATTAGCCTGCCCCCAATTCAGTGTTTTAGCTTTTGAAGCATAAGCTGCGTTTAATTCATCAGAAGTTAAAGTTGAAAACTTCATACGATTTGCATCTTTTTTTCCCAACAATTCTCTAGCGATATTTAATCCGATGACTTCGCCTTCCAAATCATAGTCTGTTGCGATAGTCACATTATTTGCTTTTTTTCCCAAAATACGAAGCAATTCGAAATATGGTTTTGAAAATGCAGAAGATTTTGATTTTTCAAATGAGGGAGACCATTTCAGATCGAAAACTGGGTAAAATCTTTGATTTTTTGTTAGTCCGAATAAATGTCCGACAGCGGATGCAATAACTATTTTACCATCATGTGATTCGTAATATTTTACTCTTTTTCGGATTTTTATTTTGAAATTACCAATACTCTGAGCGATTTTTTGTGCTGCGCTGGGTTTTTCTGCGACAATTAATTCCATTATATTTCGATTATTGCACCTTTGGGTCCGGGGTTTATTATAAGCATTTTTCCGATTTGATCGGAATTTCCAAAACATTCATGAATGTGACCACATAAACTTAAATCAATTTTATTTTTGATTAAAAATTCACGAATGTTTTTTGCTCCAACGTGATCATCGATTTCTTCCATATAATCACAATTTGTTTTGTGAGGTGGACGATGTGTCACCATTACTATCTTGCCATTTTTATTTGATTTACGGAAATCTTTGATTAATTTTTCAAGTTTTTTTTGAGATTCTTGGAGATTTTCTTCAATATCCCCGCTAAATCCTCCACCACAGCCCAAAAATAGTGTATCTTTTAATTTATTTGAAGAATTGTGTATAGAAATTATATTTTTGTGATTTAATTTTAAATTGCTACCTTCTTCGTGATTTCCTGGAATAAATAATAGTTTTTTTCCGAAATGTAATGATTTAATGTTTTTTGATATATCTCTACCCATATTTGTGAAATCTCCTGCACAAATCAGAATATCGGGATTATGTTTAAAATATGATTTTTTAAGATTTGAAATAGTCTTCTTATTTGCATGTGTATCTGTGAATGCTAAAATTTTCATTTTGGCTTTATTTTTTTGAAACCAGTGTATTTCCAAAGTGCTTTTGGGATTATAACTGATCCGTCTTTTTGCTGAAAGTTTTCAAGTATTGCTACAATTACTCGTGATGTTGCGAGAGCAGTATTATTTAACATATGGACATATTCTCTTTCTGATGAATTTTTTTTGATATATTTAGTGTTTAATGTAACTGATTGATAATTTGTAACATTGCTGCACGAAGTTACTTCTCGATATGATCCTTTTTTGTTTTTTTGACCCGGAAACCATGCTTCTATATCATATTGTAAAATTTGTTTATTTCCTAAATCTCCGGTACAAATATTTACGACTCTGAAAGGTATTCCTAGTTCTTTGAACATTTCTTCAGAATTTCTTTGAAGTTCTTTAAAAAATTTGGGAGATTCTTCAGGAGTACAATATACTACTTGTTCGACTTTATTAAATTGGTGTACTCTAAATATTCCTTTTGTATCTCGGCCATGTGATCCGGCCTCTCGTCTGAAACAAACACTTACTCCTCCGATACGCATTGGTAATTCTTGTTCCGGAATAACTTGGTCCTTTTTTAATACAACCAGCGGATGTTCTGAAGTTCCGATGAGATATAAATCGTCTCCTTCGACTTTGTAAATTGTGTCTTTAAATTCTGAAAGATTTACTCCTCCTGATAAAGCTGACCGATTTAACATTAGTGGTGGCCAAAACATTTTGAATCCAGATTTGATTAATTTGTCAACAGCATATCTTTGGAGCGCCATATCTAAGATTACTGCTTCGTTTTTTAAGTAATAGAATCTTGACCCTGAAACTTTAGCTGCAGTATCAAATTCAAATAAATCTAATGATTTTCCTAATTCAATATGATCTTTAATTAAGAACTTAAATGTTGGTATTCGTCCAACATGCTTCAACGGTACATTTTGGGAGTCATCTTTCCCTTTTGGAACCGATGGGTCCAATATATTTCCAATTTTTGATAGAGCATCATTACGTCGTCTTAAATATTCTGTAACTCTGAGTTCATTTTTTTTTATTGCGTCGGAAACTTTACGCATATCTTTAATTTTTGAAGAAACGCTTTTATTTTGTTTTTTGAATTGATTTATCTCTCTGGAAACTACGTTTCGTTTGTACTTTAGTTTTTCGTTTCTGGATTTAGAATTTCGCCATAATTCATCATTTTTAAGAAAAGTTTCTAAAAATTTAATACCATGGCCTCTTTTGGTTTCTGAAAGTTTTACCTTTGTAATATTCTCTCTAACGAACTTTGGATCTAGCATGTCTGCTCGAGCACTTCAAGATTTTTAAGGATTACTAACGCACTAATTGATTAAATTTATCTTTATTTTCTTCTGCAAAAAGTAATAATTCTAATGCATGATTAACAAATTCATCTAAATTTTTAAAATCTGATTTGATTAAAATTTTATTTATTCTTTCCAATTTATCTTTACTTATATTTACCATCAATTAGAATTTACTTAGTATTTTTTTACTTTTTCGTTTATTCATTGATATTTTAAGAACGTCTTTGATTCTGGAAGCTTTATGGATTTTTATTTTATCAAATTGATTTTTGTCAAGAACTAAATCTTCTGCATTCGCTTCAGGGATGATAATTTCCTTGATTCCTGATTTTATTGCTGCTTCAACTTTTGCGGTAACACCACCCACTGGGAGAACTTCGCCACGAATAGATAAACTTCCAGTCATAGCAACATCTTGTCGAATTGGGATCTTACTTAAAGCAGAAATTATTGCGGTTGCGACTGAAACAGATGCTGAATCTCCCTCCACTCCCTCGTAAGTTTGAATGAATTGCACATAAATGTCATATTTTTCTTTGATATCCTTTCCGAATGATTTCATGACAATTGCGGATACATTTTCAATTGCTTCCTTAGCAATTTTTCCCAATTGACCGGTTGCAATTATTTCTTTTTTCTTCCCTCCTGAAGTTACTTCTGCTTCAATTGGCAAGACTATTCCGGATTGTCCAATCACTGCTAAACCATTTACTCTGCCTATTTCTTCGCCTTCGTTCCTCACTACGCGATATTCGCTAACGTGTTTTATATGTTTATCTGCCAATTGCTGTTCCAGTGTTTTGGAAATTAATGATGCAGATCTTACATGTTTTACTTTGACAAATTTTGATCCATCTTCTTTTGCAAGATCTCCGGCTGCACGAATCAGTCCTCCGACTTCTCTAAATCTTAAAGTTAATTTTTTCTTTTTTCCTGAAAATTTACGAGCAATCTTTATTATTTCGTTACATGCTGTTTTAGAGAAGTGTGGTATTTTTCCGTCTTTAATAACTTCTTGAGCAACGAATTGATAATATAATTCTCTGTTTTGAGCCGTATCTGGGATTTCGTTTTCCATTACAACCTCATACCCGTATCCTCTTATTCTGGATCTCAATGCAGGATGCATTTTTTTGATTGTGTCAACATTGCCTGCTGCAACTAGAATAAAATCACACGGAACAGGTTCAGTTCTAACCATTGCTCCTGCAGATCTTTCTGATTTTCCCGTTATTGAATATTTCTTTTCTTGCATTGCAGTGAGTAATTCTTGTTGAGTAATTGGATTTAGTGTCGCCACTTCATCTATGAAAAGTACGCCTTTATTTGCACGATGTATCATTCCCGGTTCGACTCTTAAGTGTGCGGGAGTTCCTAATCCTCCTGATTGAAATGGATCATGTCTAACGTCTCCAAATAGTGCTCCTGCGTGTGCTCCCGTTGCATCAATAAATGGCGCTTTATTTTTTTTACTGGTGTCAATTAATAATTTTGGTTCAGTTACTTTTTTCTTTTTGGAAATCATATTTATTGCGACAGCATATATCATTAAAAACATCATTCCTGAAATTAATGATGCTGCAGCCATAATATCACCGTATATTTCTCTAAGCCACCACGGCAGCAATAATGCAAAAATTGCAAAAACTGAAAATAAAATTGATTGTCTTTTAGTGGAAACTGATAAATTCTCTCTTGCTCGCAGCAATAATTCTTTTCCACGACCAGAAAGAATTGGTCGAACAAGAGGTGTATTTTCATCACGCGAATTTGGAAGCACTAAAATATCTTTTAGTTCTTCCTTTGGTACTAAGTGAGATAATGCCTGTCCTAGCATCGATTTACCAGTTCCAGGTTCACCAATTAAAAGTATGTGTCTTCTTTGTTTGGCTGCCTTTTCGATCAAAGATACTGCTTTACTTTGTCCAATTATTTTATCGATTAGTCTGGATGGAACTTTTAGTTCAGAAGTATTCTTAAAATTCATTTAGAACTGCGTTGGTAAAAATTTTTAAAGTTATCAGATCGACACTATTCTTCTCGATATGCTGGTGCTGCAGCTCGAGAAATTACCATTATATCTCCGATTGCTTTGACGTGGTGGTGTGGTAAGATTACGCCCTTTGCGCTCGGCATTGCTTTAGATAAATAAGATTTTGATGTTGCTCTGACTCTCCATGAATCAATTTTATTTGAGTGTAAAATTGCTTCTTCAATTTTTCCGAAAAATTCACCAGAATCAGTATAAACTTCTATTCCATTTACGCTATTTAGATTTTTAGTTATTAACATGTGTCTAAAATAGCCTTTTTAAATTTAAATGTTTCTAGTCATTAGTATATGGAAATAAAAATTATTGGGACTTCACATATCTCCAAAGATAGTGTTAAAGAAATTAAAAATAAAATTAATGAGTTTAAGCCAGATATTGTTTGTGTTGAATTAGATGTTCATAGATTCAAATCTCTATTTCAAAAAACCAGCGGTAAATTTAAATTGTCGCATATTTCTAAACTTGGTTTGTTTGGTTTCTTATTTTATGTTATTGGATCTCTTTCTCAAAAAGTTTTGAGCCGTAAGGTTGGGTCCAAAGCAGGAATTGATATGCGAACTGCGATTATTGAAGCTAAGAAGAATGATGCTAAGGTTGCATTGATTGATCAAGATATTTCAATTACTTTAAGAAATTTATCTAAACGAGTTCCATTTCCTGAAAAAATGAAATTATTTGTATATGTTTTGTTTGGTGGTTTCGTTGGTAAAAAACGAATTAAATTTGATTTGAAAAGTGTTCCTAAAGATGCCGTAGTAAAAACATTAGTTAGTGAACTAAAGCACAAATTTCCAAATTTCTATAAAGTTTTGGTTGAAGATCGAGACAAATATATGCAAAAAAAGGTAAAGGTGCTTTCGGAAAATTTTCCTAAATCTAAGATATTAGTTATTGTTGGTGCAGGACACAAAAGTAGTTTAATTAAATTTGTTTCGAAATTATAATGCAAATCATTAGAGATAAATTAAATTTGAGGCCATATCAAGAACAAGTTTTGGGAAAAATTCATAATAAAAATTCATTTTTGGTTTTGCCAACTGGAACTGGAAAAACTATTGTTGCAATTGCACTTGCTGGTTTAAAAATTAATAGGGGTAAAATTTTAATTCTTGCGCCAACAAAACCATTAGTTATTCAGCATAAATCTAGTTTTGATAAATATTTTGATGATTCTGAAAAAATTGTTGCATTAACTGGTGCAATTGCGCCCAATCTGCGAAAAAATTTTTGGGATAATTCTAAAATAATTTGCGCTACGCCTCAAACTGTTGAATCTGATTTAATTAAGGGGTATTTTGAACCTGAAAAATTTTCTTTAGTTGTTTTTGATGAAGCTCATCGTGCAGTGGGGGAGTATGCATATGTTTGGTTAGCTAAAAAGTTTGAGGAATGTTCGCAAATTTTGGCAATGAGCGCGAGTCCTGCATCAACAAATGATCGTTTAACTGACATTAAAAATAATTTGTATGTTGAACATTTTGAATTTCGTAATGAATCTTCATTAAGCACTTTTATTCCTGCTAAAACCCAAGAAAAAATATTTGTTGAACTCACTGATGCTCAAAAAAATATATCTAAGCTTTTGAAAGATATGTTGAAAGATAATATAGGAATATTATATTCCAATAATTTAATTAAATCTTCAGATGTATCTAAAATTAGGAAAACTAAGCTTTTGATGTTGCAGAAGCAATTATTTAAACTGCAAAATAAGGAGATGGAAACTTTTGTTTTAATTTCAACAACAACTATCTGCATTAAATTATTGCATTTAATCGAAATGGTGGAGACGCAATCCACTAAATCTTTTAGTAAAGCAATGCTGAAAATTGAATCGCAAACTGATAAGGTGAAAGCATCCAAAAAAATTGTTAATGATTGGAGATATTCACGTATTAAATTATTAATTAATAATCTCAATAAGAGTTATAGCGGAAAAGTTGAAAAAATATTAGAATTGATTGATGAAACGCAGAAGATAATAATATTTTCGCAATATCGTAATACTGTGGATGAATTGGTAGATGTTATTAACTCTCAATCTAATTCTGTGGCTAAAGCTTTTGTTGGTCAAAGAGGTGGACTTACTCAAAAAAAACAAATAGAAATTTTGGATGCATATAGAAATAATGAATTTAATGTGTTGGTGGCAACAAGCGTCTCAGAGGAGGGAATTCATATAGATAACGCGGACGTAGGAATATTTTATGAACCTGTTCCTTCCGCGCTCAGAACAATACAGCGACGTGGTAGAATTGGTAGAATTAATGTTGGAAAAATTTATTTATTAATTACTAAAAATACGATTGATGAAAAATATTATTGGGTTTCATACCATAAGGAAAGGAAAATGAGGGAGATATTAAAAAATGAAAATAATAATTGATCATAGGGAGGCCAGGGGAACTTTACCTCGATCGCTTTTCGATTTGGGACTGGAAATAGAAACTCAAACACTGGAGGTTGGAGATTTTATAATCTCTGAGGATGTGGTTGTTGAATTGAAAACTGTTCCGGATTTTGTAAATTCATTAGTAGATGGCCGTCTTTTCACTCAAGCTAAAGAACTGAAGGAAAATTTTATGAAACCAATTTATTTAATTGAAGGTGAATTGGATGATCTTTTTGAAATACGGAACGTTCATCCGAACGCAATTCGTGCGGCAATGATTTCTTTACTTTTAGATTATCAAATACCTTTTCTTTTTTCAAATTCTAAAAATGAAACTGCAAAAATATTGTGTTCATTAGTTAGGCGGGAGCAGAAGATTGGTGGAAAGAGTGTTGCACTTAGGGGATCGAAACGAGTTTGGACTCTTGAGGAAAAGCAGCAATTTTTAATTGAAGGTCTGCCTCTAGTTGGTCCGAAATTGGCGAAAACTCTATTGAGTGAATTTAAATCTCCTTTGAACATTATAACTGCGAGTGAAGAATTGATGTTGGATGTTGAAGGATTGGGTCCAAAAAAATATAAATTAATTCGTGATGTTTTGGATTTAGAAGGTAAGC
>Ga0066850_10000574_pt1 | contig 19767 bp, 15 predicted proteins | sample ETNtaG_4_FD_67282 | JGI IMG/M metagenome (GOLD analysis project Ga0066850, IMG submission 67282) | Marine microbial and viral communities from oxygen minimum zone, Eastern Pacific Ocean - ETNP201406SV67 | ecosystem: Environmental > Aquatic > Marine > Oceanic | place: Pacific Ocean: Eastern... | reverse complement strand
TGAGTAAAAAGAACAAAGTTGAAGAAGTCAAACTAAGTATTCTTACGTATTTTATTTTTGTGCTTGAATAGGTTGCTGCCGATATGACCAAAAGCACCACAAGATAAAAGAAGATATTTAAGTTTTTACCGTCACCAAACTCTGGCAAATAAAATGGGAGATTTGATAAGAATAAGTAAGTGGTAAAAGAGCAGGTTATTATTATGACTGCGGTATTCAAGAATTTAACTAATGGAATCTCAAAAAACCGTACTTTTGGTTCTATTATGCAGAAATAAAAGCACATCATGAAATATCCAGACCATATGGCAAAGCCCATTGAGGCAAATTCCATGGCCAGAGGATTAGTGAAACTGTATTCAGGGTAATTTATTAAATCCTCGAATCGCGGAAAATCTATTAATGGCAGCATGATTCCACCAACTTCCAGTCCAGAGGTGAAGAGAATAGCCATGAAAACGGGTGTTCGAAGTGGGGTGACGCCTATGCACTTCATGTTACCCCATCTTATAAGAATATAAGCTATACAAAGATAACTCATTATCAAGCCGAATATTAACCAGGAAGACATTTAAATTATATTCTTATAATTAATTATTAAGATATTGATATTATTCAGAAAAATGTAATGTTTTAGTTTCAAGATAATCCTCGATACCCATGGCACCGCCTTCACGACCGTTTCCTGATTGCTTGTAACCACCAAAAGGAGATCCGTAATTAAATTCCCCTCCGTTTATATGTACAGCTCCAGCTCTTAATTTTGCTGCAACACGTTTTGCTCGCTCAGGATCACCTGTTTGAAGATAAGCGGCAAGTCCGTATGGCGTGTCATTAGCAATGTTTATTGCTTCTTCTTCATCTTTAAATGGGATAATTGCCAATACTGGACCGAATATTTCTTCTTTTGCGATTCTCATATTATTGGTTACATCGGCAAAAACAGTTGGTTTGACATACCAACCTTTCTCAAAGTTTGGAGGTCTACCAGATCCACCTGTTAAAAGCTTTGCACCTTCATCAATGCCAGCATTTATTAACGTTTGAACACGGTCAAATTGTATTTTGTCAAACAAAGGACCAATGTGATCGCCTTCTTTCGTGGGGTTATCTACAAAAATATTCTCGCAGGCTTCTTTGGCAATTTCCAATGCCTCTTTGTAACAAGACTCTTCAACTAAAAGCCTTGTTGGAGCGTCACAAGATTGTCCTGTGTTGAACATGCATTCATTGACAGATGCTGTAATTTGTTCTTTTAGGTTGCAATCTGAGAAAACCAAATTTGGTGATTTTCCGCCCAGCTCAAGAGTCACTCTTTTAACAGTTTCGGCAGAATCTTTTGTTACGCAGATTCCGGCTCGAGTGGAGCCAGTAAAAGACATCATTTGAATGTCAGGATGTTTTGACATCTCAGCACCTACAGTTGGTCCGTCGCCATTCACAAGATTAAATACCCCTGCAGGATATCCGGCTTCATGAATTATTTCGGCATAAATAATTGCTGATAAAGGCGTGTGTTCAGATGGCTTAAGAATGCAAGTACATCCAGTTGCTAATGCCGGTAAAACTTTTAGAGTGATTTGGTTGATTGGCCAATTCCAAGGCGTAATTAGTCCACATACGCCAATAGGCTCTTTAGTTAAAATATCTCCATTTTCTAGTTTTTCAGTTTCATTTAAATCTTTTAGGGCTTTAATAAAACCTTCTAAATGACCGATTGCGGCATCTGCTTGGGCATCTCTCGCCATAGTTATTGGCGCACCCATTTCGGTGCTTATGGCTTGAGCCAATTCTTCGAAGCGATTTGTTGTAATTTGGTGTAAACGTTTCAATAAACTTAAGCGTTCGTCTTTAGTGGTAATTGAGAAGTTAATGAATGCATTCTTTGCCGCTAAAACCGCAGTATCTACATCATTTTTACCGCCCATAGCAAGAACACCAATCTGTTCTTCATTTGCAGGGTTCATGATAGGAAAAGTATTAGTTGATTGGGGGTCAACCCAATCTCCATTAATATAAAATTTTTGCAAATTACTCATTGATTCTCCAATTTTTTAATCCATTAAAATCTTTAAGCTATGGTTCCCATACATTTTGATGCATTTTAGGTAAAGGTTTTATACCAAGGATCGCATCACTGATCTTTTCTGCGAGCATTATTGTTGGGCAGTTCGTATTTCCATTGGTTACTCGAGGCATTATTGATGCGTCTACTACACGTAAGTTATCAATACCATAAACTTTTCCATCTTTATCTACAACAGAACTAGGATTCTCTTTTGGCCCCATCGAAGCCGTTCCCGAAAGGTGCCATTGTGAATACATATTTTCTTTTATGACTTCAGTTAATTCTTCATCACTTTGGTTGACTTTGCCTGGCAAGATTTCATCTCCACATAATTCATTAAAAGCGGGTTGTTGAACTAGGTTACGAACTATATTGATTCCTTTTAGAATTGCAATAAGATCACGATCATCATTCAAGTAATTGACAAGAATTGATGGCGATGACTTAGGATTGTTATCCTTTAATTTTATTCTGCCACGACTGTGTGATCGCATTAAGCCTAAGTGAATTTGAAAGGCATGTTCTTGGATTGGCTTCCATTCTTCATCTACTGCAATTGGAGATAAACACAATTGAAGATCAGGATATTTCTCAGATGGATCCGATCGTATGCAAGCAACCGAATCGAAATGATTGGAATCGCACATTCCTTTGTGTGTAAGAAACCATTTTATACCTGCTAATAAACTCGGTAGTTTTCTGGTTTTTGGCCACAGAGATACGGGTTTCAAACATTTGTATTTAAATACAAAATCTGGATGGTCATTTAGATTTTTACCAACTCCCGGTAAATTAATTACATTATCAATTTCCATTTCATTTAAATGTTCTCTTGGCCCAATACCAGATAACATCAATAAGTGAGGCGATCCAATCGCTCCTGCTGATAAAATTACGTCTTTTGATGCGTAGGCGTTGATTTTTTTATTTGAGTGATTGTTTAGTGTTACGCCAATAGCTTTGTTGTTCTTTATTATTATTTCATTAACTGAAGATCTCGTAATTATTGTTAAATTTTTTCTATGGACGATCGGATCTAAATAAGCATCAACAACACTCCAACGACGGCCTTCGTGAATGGTGCTATCAAAGACGCCAAAACCTTCCTGACGATAACCGCTAACGTCATTTGTAATTGGGTAGTTGGCTTCAGCGCCAGCTTTCAAGAACGCAACATTAAGAGGATCTTCTGGGTGAGGGCGATGCACTTTGAGAGGTCCTTTATTGCCACGAAATTTCTCGTCGCCCCCTGAATAAGACTCCATTCTTATAAAATAAGGCAGTACATCAGCATAACTCCATCCCTCGCATCCCATATTTTGCCAGCCATCATAATCAAAAGCATGACCTCGAATATAGACCATTCCATTTATCGAGGATGAGCCGCCAAGCACTCTCCCTCTGTCATGTTGTAATATTCTTTGATTGAGTTTTGGCTCAGGCTCGCTTTGAAAGCTCCAATTATATTTAGTGCTTTTTAGATTGCTTAGCATAGAGGCTGGCATTTTGATTTTATAGCTATTGTTCTTAGGTCCTGCTTCAATTAAAAGAACATTATTTTTTGGATCTTTGCTGAGTCTATTCGCTAAAACGCAACCAGCAGATCCGGCACCGACTATAATGTAATTAAATTCCATTGTATCTATAAAGAATTAACGAATTGGTTGATTTGGCCTTTGTTTAAAGGTTTTATCATAACATTTAGTTGGCTGGGTATATATTGGGTCAAGCATGCGGTTTTTTAAGATCAAATCTGCAGCGCGCTCTGCAACCATTATGGTGGGGGCATTGATATTGCCATTTAATATAAAAGGGAAAATTGAGGCATCAACAACACGTAACTTTTTTATACCAATTACCGAGGTACTCGAATCAACAACAGATAATTCATCATTACCCATTTTACAGCTGCATGAAGGATGATAAGCGCTTTCAACATGCTGACGGATGAAAGCATCAATCTCACGATTTGATTGAATATTTCTACCTGGTTGAATTTCTATGTCTCGAAACTCGTCAAATGAAGGCTGGTTTATTATTTCACGTGTTAATTTAAGAGCTTCACGAAATCCGGCGATATCATCAGCATGTTTTAAATAGTTAAAACGTATGCTTGGAGGAGTTCTTGGGTTATCGCTCTTGACTTTAATGCGACCTCTACTTTTTGGCTTATTATGTCCGACATGAACTTGGAAGCCATGACCCGAAAAAGCACTTTTTCCGTCATAACGCATTGCGCCCGGTAAAAAGTGAAATTGAATATCTGGGTATTCACATTTGGTATTGGATCTAATAAAACCGCACGCTTCAAAGTGATTTGTTGCACCAAGACCTCTTTTGAATAATAACCACTGCAATCCAATCTTAATTTTATTCCATGCCTTCAATTGATTATTCAATGTGATGGGTTGCTTGCAACTGTATTGAAAATTAAATTCCAAATGATCTTGAAGGTTTTGTCCGACTCCAGGCAAATCATGAATTATTGGAATGTTAGCTTCTGCTAATATTTTCTTTGGGCCAATTCCTGATAATTGGAGTATATGTGGCGAACCAATTGCCCCTGCAGACAGAATAACTTCTTTGTTGCAATATATATTTAGTAATTTTCGTTTTTTTTCACATTTGATTCCAATTGCATTTTTTTCTTTAAAAAGAACTTTATGCACCAAAGTTCTTTTTAAGATGGTTAAGTTTTTTCTGTGCTTTATAGGATTTAAATAAGCCGAAGAAGTCGAGCATCTTATCCCATTGTTAATGGTCATTTGCATTTTTCCGAAACCTTCTTGTTCAGCTCCATTGTAATCGGAGTTAAGTGGGTAGCCTGCTTCTTTTCCAGCATCAATAAATGCTTGATAAAGTGGATTTTTTAACTGCTTACTCTCGGTTATTGATACAGGACCATCATTACCTCTATATGTATCTTTAGTTATCCAATTTTCTAATTTCTTGAAATAGGGCAAACAATGAGCGTAATCCCAATCTTTAGCCCCATTTTCATGCCATTGGTTAAATTCTATTGCATTACCTCTTACGTATGCCATACCGTTAATTGATGATGAGCCACCAAGAGTTTTTCCTCTTGGGCAGAATAGTTTACGCTCATTTAAGTAAGACTCTGGTTCTGACCAGTATTGCCAAGAATAATTCTTCATGTGCATCGGATATGACAAGGCCGATGGCATTTGAATTAAGGTGTTTTTATCGTTGCCGCCAGCTTCCACTAAAAGGACTTTAATATTGTTATTCTCGCTAAGTCTATTAGCCAAAGCACATCCAGCTGAACCTGCTCCGACGATAATGTAATCAAATTTTATTTTATACTCATGCATAGTCATTTATATTTGAATGGTAATATTAGCATTATCGAAACTTCAGTTTTTGCTTTGTTAATTCTCGCAATAGTTTTTCTAAAGGTGTAGTTTGTATTAAAGAGCAAACATGACAAAACAAACTCATAAAAAAAGAAAATTGTGCTTTTTTGTTAATCCCATATCAGGCAGAGGTAAGGGCGAGAAAATTTTTAACAAAGCCCAGAAGATACTTCAAGAAAATAATATAGAAGCTGTGCCTTATATCAGTCAAAAAAAAGGAGACATCAAAAAATCTATTATCAATATGGATTTGATGGATTACGATGCAATTTGTGTAATAGGTGGAGATGGAAGTATTCATGAAGCAGTGAATGGTCTAATCAGCTCAGGTAAAGCGCATTATTTGCCATTGGGTGTTATATCAGGTGGAAGTGGCAATGCCTTTAGTAATGACTTGGAGATTGATAATCTTTCAGATGCCATTGAAAGAATTATCGCTTTCAAAATATCCGAAATTGATGTTATGCGTATCATGCATAAGAATAAAGTCAATTACTCTGTAAACATTATCGGTTGGGGCATGGCAGCAAAGATTAACAGAATTGCCGAAAAGTTGAGATTTCTTGGCGGCATCCGTTATTCTATTGCTTCTCTATTTTGCATTATGACTTTAAACACTCAACCAATGAAAATAGATTTAGATGGGCTATCAATAGATTGCGATGGATTATTGTTCTTGGCTTTAAATACTGTTCACACTGGTAAGGGAATGATAATGGCGCCTAATGCAAAATTAAATGATGGCTTTATTGATATCATTTTGTTTAGAGATGCAAGCAGATGGAATATTTTAAAAATATTTTTTCAGGTTTTTTCAGGGAATCATATTTTTGATGAGAAAGTCGAATATAAACAAGTAAAGCAATTTTCTATCAATACAATTGATGATGCGTTGAATATTGATGGAGAAAATAAGGGCATAACACCAATTGATGTAAATGTTTTGGATAAACGGTTAAAAATATTTGCTGATCTTGTTTAATATTTATGTATCTTGAAATTTCTGAAAATAAAAATGGATTAAATGCATGGCTCTAGATGATAAAAAGCTAGGAATGGATACCGATATTTCAAGGCGAGACTTTATCAATGGTGTTGGCATTGCTATAGGTTCATCTTTGATAAATGAACCCTTATCCTCAGAGACGATTAGCTCTCAAGATTTACCTGGCTATTACCCTCCCAAACTCACTGGAATGCGAGGTTCTCATCCTGGTTCATTTGAAGCAGCTCACCTTGTAAGGGATGGAGCATCATTTGATTCAGTTGATGCCAATGAGTCTTATGACTTAGTTGTTGTTGGTGCAGGAATTAGCGGTCTTTCAGCTGCTTACTTTTACAGAGAAAATATCAATAAGAATGGGAAAATATTGATACTGGACAATCATGATGATTTTGGTGGTCATGCAAAAAGAAATGAATTCACATTCAACGGGAATAAAATCATTGGTTTTGGTGGCACCATGCTCCTTGAAGAACCAAACGGATACCCTGATGTCGCAAAACAACTAATTCGTGATTTAGGGGTAGATGTTCAGCGATTTTATAAATATCTTAATAGAGAATTATACTCATCATATAATTTAAGTAGAGGTTTGTTTTTTGATAAAGAATCATTTGGAAAAGATTATTTAGCGGTTGGTAATAATGTAAATGAAGAGATGCTGGAAGGTGCACCGCTTCCAAAAAAGGCAAAAAAGGATCTAATAAGATTGCATAACAGCAATCAACATTACTTACCAAAAATACCAGCTGATAAATATTATTCTTTCTTAGATGATATAAGCTACCAAACCTACTTAAAAGATTATGCAGACATGCATGATGATGTGATTAAGGTAATGCAAGCTTCAACGAGAGGCGTATGGGCAATTAATATTGATGCATTTCCAGCAGCCGCCGCCTGGGTCTTTGGTTACCCTGGATTCGGTGAACTAAGTCCGGGCGATCACGAAGAGGAGCTAGAGGAACCGAATATATTTCATTTTCCAGATGGCAATGCAACAATCGCTAGACTGTTAGTACGTAACATGATTCCAAAAGCTGCATCCGGCAACACAATGGAAGATATCGTTACTTCAGAATTTGATTACAGTGAACTTGATCAGAGTAGATCAAAAATAAAAATTCGCTTAAACAGTACTGCAGTTAGAGCGTCACATATAAACAATCGCCTCTCAAATGACGTAAAGATAAGTTATTTTAGAGATGGAGAGATTCATGCTATTGAAGCCAAAAAATGTATTATGGCTTGTTATAACGCAATAATTCCAAGATTATGCCCTGAAATGCCTGAATCACAGAAACAGGGTCTAAAAAATTGCGTAAGAGCGCCTCTTGTGTACACGAATGTATTAATTCGTAACTGGCGGAGTTTTGTAAAGTTGGGTATCTCCAGAGTGAATATGCCCGGATTTTTGCATCATAATCTTAGGTTAGATTTTCCGGTAAGCATGGGTGATTACCATTTTAGTAAGAATCCTGATGAACCGATAGTCTTACATTTGCAGTCTGTTCCAGGCGATCACGGAAATCCAAGTGCTCGTCAACAATTTACTAAAGGCCAGAGAAAATTACTATCAACTCCTTTTGAAGAATATGAAAGAAGCATTCGTGAGCAGTTGAACCGTTTGTTATCGCCAGCGGGTTTCGATACTGCAAAGGATATTCTTGGAATTACTGTTAATCGATGGCCTCATGGGTACGCGTATGGTTATGATCCAGATACAGACAAAATTGCATTTGATGTGGATTCGTGGCCAAAAGAAAAGCAGCATTGGGTAAAAGGAAGAAAACCTTTTGGAAATATTGCGATAGCTTCTTCAGATTCAGCTTCCGATGCAATGACGGAAGCTGCAATATTGCAAGCTAAACGCGCAATCAATGAATTTATATAATATGGATAATTATTAATGAATCATGATGTTAAGGTGGTCTTTATCACGGCTGGCGCGAATGGTATTGGCAAGTGTATAGCTGAAACTTTTTTAAAAGAAGGGCACAGCGTTCATGTTTGCGATAACGATGAACAAGCGATTAATCAATTTTTGGATTCAAATCCAAGTGCCACAGCAAGTATTGCTGATGTATCGAATATTGTGCAGGTTAAAAAAGCTTTTAATGATCTAAAGCGACACTATGGGAACTTAGATATCTTGATTAATAATGCAGGAATTTCGGGTGAATCAGCGTTGACCGAAGAGGTAACAATAGAAAGTTGGCAAGAAACAATCGATGTAAATCTAAATGGGACGTTCTACGTCTCCAAATTGGCCATTCCATTACTCAAAGAGAATAGTGGTGGCTCAATTGTCAATATGTCATCAACGGCTGGATTATTAGGTGTCCCAATTAGGTCACCATACGTTGCATCAAAGTGGGCTATTATTGGTCTTACTAAAACCTGGGCTATGGAGTTAGGGCCATATGGGATTAGGGTGAATGCTATTTGCCCCGGGTGCGTTGATGGAGAAAGAATAAACAGAGTAATTGATGCCGATGCAAAGAAACAAGGAAAATCACCTCAACAGATAAAAGATGTTTATTTGCGTCAAAGCTCAATGAGGCAATTTGTTGAAGGTCAAGATATAGCCAATATGGTTAGTTATTTATGCTCAGAGAAAGGATCAAAGATTTCTGGTCAAGCTATTGCTGTTGACGGTCACACCGAAGGGTTATTTAATTGGTTGGATTGAAAAACGCCAAGTACCAGTAAAGAAAATAACTCATAAAGAGCGATGATCAGATACCGGGATATTTGTTCTCACATCTAAAAGAAAGTTTTTATCAAGTTTTGCTGTCGCCCAACCAGTTCCATCTGGTACTTCAGCGACTATATTCCCCCATGGATTAATAATCATAGAATGACCCCAAGTTTTATTAGTGCCGCCTTTTCCATCCGGAAATTCTCCACATTGAGCGGGAGCAATAACATATGATTGGGCTTCTATCGCACGTGCTCTTAGTAATGGTTCCCAGTGATCTTTACCAGTTTGACGTGTAAAAGATGCCGGTATCATTATGGCATCAACATTTTTTTTAGCCAGAGCCAGATAGAGCTCAGAGAATCTCAGGTCATAACAAATTGAACAGCCGATCACAAGCTCATTGACATTGTAAGTCACAATTTCAGTTCCTGGGAGCACGCTGTCAGATTCCAGATAGTTTTTACCATTTGGTATAGTTACATCGAATAAATGGATTTTTCGATATTTTGCAATAATTTCACCTTGAGCATCAAACACTACAGTGGTGTTGAATACTTTATCGTTATATTCTTCATAGAAGCTACCGCCATGAATGTAAATTTTTTTACTTTTAGCAAACTCAGAAAGAATTTTGCAAGTTTCACCGTTTGGGATATCTTCGGCAGAATTTTTCTTATCAGCATTGTTACCCCCATTAAATGCAAACATTTCGGGAAAAGCTATTAGATCTGACTTATCTTGGTTAATTGCGCATTCAGCGATAGTGAGTGCATTTTCGATATTTTTGGATTTATTGGTTTGGCTTTGTAATTGTATAACACTGACTTTCATCACAATCTCACTTATTTTGAAAATGCATTTTTATATTATAACAATCATAAGCTCTTATCTTTATATATTGAATATTCTTTATCACAAATGCACTCAAATAGTGTATCTTTTGTATGAAGATTATCATTTTGGAGAAATCGATTATGCCTAAAATACTTAAATTAACTTCACTTATTACATGCTTGATTTTAATCTCGTGTGACGCAAATAATAAAACGGAAAATGCAATCAACTACGATGATTTAATATCAACTGCGTTAAACAACCCTGCAAGAGCTGAAAGTAATTCGTCGCGAGATGGTGCTCGCAAACCAGGCGAAGTCATTAAGTTCATGGAAGTTATGCCAGGTATGACAGTTTTGGATATGGTTTCAAATGGCGGTTTTTACGCTGAAATACTTGCCAGTGTTGTTGGTGGTCAAGGAAAGATTATTGCTCATACATTTGCCGGGAATGAATCAAAATCAGACTTTGAATATGCTCAATATATTAATGACTCAGAACATATGAAAAATGTTGAACTCATGTATGCAAATTTTGGTGAAATTGAATTAAATGAAAATACAATAGATCGTGTTTTTATTGTTCAAAATTACCATGATATGTATTTTGATCGAGAAGGATATGGCGTAGATGATGTACAGCCAGTTCTCGCTATGATCAGAAAAGGACTTAAACCTGGAGGAATAATGGCTATCATAGATCATGAGGCACAAAAAGGCGCGCCCAGCTCAACTGGAACGACTCTACATCGCATTAGCTCTGATGTAGTTATAGCTGATATGAAAGAAGCTGGATTTGAACTTGCCGGGAGTCTTGATGTTCTTTCAAATAATGACGATGATATGTCAAAAGGAGTTTTCGATCCTTCGGTTAGAGGAAAAACAAATCGATTTGTATTGAAGTTCGTAAGTCCAGACTAAATATAATTAAATCATATAGTTACAAAATCTACCTCAAGTAGTATTATTCTTTTTATGAGAATAATAAGAACTTTTTATATCTTTCTGTACGTCATTGTTCTTTTAAATGGCATAAGCATGGCAGATGACTTACTTGAAAAAGAGATGCATCTCGAAAAAAATGTAACTATTCATGAAATTACAATAAATAATAATAATGTTTTTGATCTAGACATTGATGCTGAAAATAACTCTTTATACAGATTCTTAAATAGATTTCATGTAAATACCCGAGAAAACGTAATACGTTCACAGTTGTTATTTAATGTTGGTGAAACTTATGACAAGCGTGTTGCTGATGAGACGGAAAGGTTGTTAAGAGTCAATCGTTATATCGCACATGCAAACATCACCGAAAATGAGCATGAGAATAGCAAGGTAAGTATTTTTGTTAATACTAGAGATGCATGGACTTTAAATCCTGGTTTTTCATATCGTAAAGGCAGTGATAAAAATAAATCCAGTATTTCCCTTAAAGAGAACAACTTCTTGGGATACGGTACCCGTGTAGGGCTACGTTATAAATCTGATATAGATCGTGATTCAACAATATTTGAAATGAGTGACAACAACTTATTTGCAACACGGTATGTAATGAATGTTAATTATGCGAATAACTCGGATGGAAATAAAAGTCTATTAGATTTTGGGCAACCTTTTTACGCATTGAATACACAGAGAGCCTTTGGGATTAAGTATCACAACAAAACCAGTATTGAATCATTGTATAAACTCGGAAATGTTGAGTCCCAATATCAATATAAATCAAAGAAGTATGATTTTTTTTACGGATCTTCTAATGGCCTTATAGGGAATTGGGTAAAAAGATATTTTGTGGGCGGAATTCTTGAAGAACATAACTATGATAATAATTTAGATTTTAAGTCTATTTCAGATAATTTAATTCCAAGTAACAGACGTCATATTTATCCGTTTATTGGGATGGAATTAATCGAAGATGATTTTATTGAAGAAAAAAATATCGACAACATCGGATTAGTTGAGGATCGTCATTTGGGTGCACGATTATCATTCAAATTAGGTTACGCTGACCATTCCATGGAATCTTCATCCAGCGCATGGTTTCTCGATACTTCATACAGTAATTCTTTTCATGTGAATGAAAAACAAGCTTTATTGTTTGCCTCATCCCTTAAGGGTAGATATGAAGACAATAGCATGCGAAATTTATTATTTGATTTGATGGCAAGGTACGATGTTCGACTTTCACCGAAACGCCTATTTCACTTTGGTGTCAATGCTGTAATTGGAAATCGATTGGACTTGAATAATCTCTTGTATCTAGGTGGAGACAGCAAGCTCAGAGGTTATCCGGCAAGATATCAGATTGGCGAGTCAAAAGTTATTTTCACCATCGAGCAAAGATACTTTACTGACTGGTATCCTTTTCGAATAGCCAGAATAGGCGGAGCTATTTTCTTGGATGTTGGAAAAACATGGGAACAAGAAAATTTAAATTTTCCACAAATGGGTTGGTTGAAAAATATTGGAATTGGTTTGAGAATTACAAATAGTAGGACAGAAATTGGTCGTATGCTTCATATTGATATTGCTTACCCATTAGATGGTGACTCTAGTATCGATAAATTGCAGTTACTTATTGAGGCAAAAAAAGGTTTTTAAGCAAGCACTTGAATGACTCTGTATTCAATTTTTATCTTATATACGATATTGTGGGTATATGAAAAAATTTACATTTGTCCTATTTGTATTTCTGGTTGGAGCTTGCGGTGATAACGATAAATCAAAGATCGATGATTCTCTTTACGTAACTCTCTCAACAAACACATTAAAAGATAAAATTAAAGGAGCTTGGGCTGGACAGACAATTGGTGTTACATATGGCTTTCCTGTTGAATTTAAATTCGAAAGCACAATGGTTCCTGATAGTTATGATCTCCCATGGTATGACGGTTATTTATTAAAAACATTCAATGAAACACCTGGTGTTTATGATGATGTTTATATGGATTTAACATTCGTTGAAGTTCTTGAAAGAAATGGTTTGGAAGCTTCGGCAAATGTTTTTGCTGATGCTTTTGCAAATTCTGAATTTAAACTATGGTTTGCCAATCAGGTTGCGCGTCATAACATTTTAAATGGTTTAGAGCCTCCCGCATCAGGATATTGGTTAAATAATCCAGCTGCAGATGACATTGATTTTCAAATTGAGGCAGATTTTGCAGGCATCATGAACCCAGGGATGGTGAACAGTGCCTCTGAGATCAGTGACCGTATAGGACATATCATGAATTATGGCGATGGTTGGTATGGGGGTGTTTATATTGCAGCCATGTACTCATTGGCATTTGTCTCTGATGATATAGAATATGTTGTAAATGAAGCGTTAAGTCTTATTCCCAAAGAAAGTCAATTCAATAAAATAATTTCAGAATTAATTGCTTTTCATGCGTCTCATCCAAATGACTGGAAAAATGCCTGGCAATACATACATGATAATTGGACCGACACAGATAAAGGGCCATGGGGAGCCTTTGATCCATTTAATATTGATGCAAAAATAAATGCGGCATGGGTCGTTCTTGGCTTATTGTATGGCGATGGAGATTTTGGTAAGACGATTGATATTGCTACTCGTGCTGGAGATGATGCGGATTGTAATCCAGCCTCAGCCGCAGGAATTCTTGGAACAATGTATGGATATGAAGGCATACCAGAATTCTGGAAGTTAGGTCTTAAAGAAATAGAGGATCTTGACTTTCCATTCACAAATATTTCTTTAAATGACGCTTATCAACTTTCATACAAGCATGCGATAAAGATGATTGAAAAAGGAGGAGGAAATATCCAGGATGAAACAATAAGGATTAAAACCCAAAGTCCAATAACCGTCCCACTCGAAGTATCTTTTATGGATCATTATCCAAAAGAGCGAATAGTTTTAGAAAAAAACTCAATCAATAAAGATAATAATTTTTCATTTTCCTTCAACGGCAATGGCTTTGCCCTTATGGGTAAAGTCGCAAAGAAACTAAATAAAGAGTATGTGTATACGGCTGAAATGCATATTGATGGAGAGCTAATTGAAACAACTACGTGGCCAACAGAATTCACAAAAAGACGTTTCTATTTGTTTTGGAAGTACCAACTTCAACCGGGTGACCATTTTGTTGAAATTAGAGTATTGAATCCTACCGAAATGGCAGATATATTCTTAGAAACATTGGTACTTTATGGCGATGAGCCTTTGGCGAACTAAATATGAGTATAGAATTTGATGTCATAGTTATAGGATCGGGAATGACCGGTGGATGGGCCGCCAAAGAGTTAGCTGAAAAAGGATTAAAAACATTGCTTTTAGATCGGGGCAGAGAAGTTCAGCATGGATACGATTATATAACTGAAAATAAAGCTAATTTTGAATTGCCTTATCGTGGTCAATGGCCCCCCAATGAAAAAGATAAAGCTCGGTTTAATCATGACTCTGTAGTCGTTAACCCTGGAAATTATCATTTTTTTAATGATGATAGGGTAAATCCTTATATTTATGATAAAGACCAACCGTTTAATTGGGTTAGAGCTGATATTTTTGGGGGAAGGTCAGTTGTCTGGGGGCGTCAATGCTACAGATGGAGTGATCTTGACTTTGAGGCCAATAAAAAAGATGGCCATGGGATAGATTGGCCAATTCGATATAAAGATATTGCACCCTGGTATGCGTATGTTGAGAAATTTGTAGGCGTTTCAGGTGATAAACTCGGTCTGCCTCAACTCCCTGACGGAGAATTCCTTCCGCCCATGAATTTAAACATTGCTGAAAATCATTTTAAAAAAATGGTTTCAAAAAAATTTAACGGAAGAGTTGTCACAATTGGCAGAACAGCAAACCTCACTAAAAGTTTGCCTGAACAGAATCGCAGTAAATGCATGTATCGGGCAAAATGTGACAGAGGTTGTTCTTATGGTGCATATTTTTCTACTTTAAGTTCAACATTACCTGCCGCACTTGCCACTGGAAATTTGACCACACAAGCAGAAACTTTGGTCGAATCCTTGGTTTATGACGAAAAAAAGAAAAAAGTAACTGGTGTTAATGTAATTGATATTGCATCGAGAAAAAAAACAACCATAAAATCTCGAATTGTTTTCTTGTGCGCTTCTGCTGTCGCGTCAAATCAAATTTTAATGAATAGTAAATCTAAAGCCATGCCTTATGGACTGGGTAACAATTTTAATATTTTAGGTAGATACCTAATGGACCATACATTTGGAACTGGTGCCATAGGTATACTTCCTAGATTTAACGAATATGTTGAATTTGGACGAAGGCCGACAGGAATGTATATACCAAGATTTAGAAATTTAAATAACGAAGTAGGACGAAAAAAATTCGTAAGAGGTTATAATTTTCAATCATGGGGGGAAGGTAGGGCGCCTCCAGTTAATACTGATGGATTTGGAGCTGAGTTGAAGCAAAACCTTAGAAAACCAGGTCCCTGGAGACTCCCTTTGCATGCATTTTGTGAAATTTTACCAAAAAAAGAAAATAGAATACTTTTAGATGAAAAAAAAGTTGATAGATTTGGTATCCCTCAAGTTAAATTTGAATTTCAATGGAGTCAGAATGAAATTGATATGCTTAAAGACGCAAGTGAGCAAGCAGAATTGATGTTAAAAAGTGCTGGATGTGTTGATATAGAAAGAAGAGATATACCATCAGCACCAGGGACAGGTATTCATGAAATGGGTGGTGCAAGAATGGGCAATAACCCAAAAGACTCCGTTGTAAATCGATTTGGCCAAATGCACGATGCCAGTAATTTATTTATCAGTGATGGTTCCATTATGACATCCGCATCATGTGTTAATCCATCAATTACATACATGGCCTTAACGGCAAGAGCAGCAAATTATGCTGTAAATTTGATGAAACTGAATAAGATTTGAACTGTATTTATTCTGCCAGGTGTCTTATCCAAATATTACGAAAAACGACTGCATTGCTGTGATCCTGAATCATAATTGGTTGCTCTGCAGAATGATATTCATATTCAGGTTGCCCGTTATACACGGTTGTACCTTTTATGATCACATTATTATGAACGAGAACACCATTATGAAAAACTGTCATTCGTGCTTTATTGGCTAACTTTTTTTCTTTATCGAAAGTAGGTGCCGTAAAAATTACATCATAATATTGCCATTCACCAGGCCTTTTGGAAGCATTCACGGCTGGAATATATTGTTTATATATACTTGCTGCCTGTCCATTTGAGTAAGTAATATTGTCATATGAATCAAGTATTTGTAATTCATAGCGTTTTTGAAAAAAAATACCACTATTACCACGATCTTGGCCATCACCATCAATGATTGCGGGAGCTTTCCATTCAATATGAAATTGTGTGCTTGAGAATGACTCCTTTGTGTAAAGATTACCAGTACCAGGATTGACTATCATCCGACCTTCTTTATTAAGCCATTTTGATTTGCTTCCGTCTTTATGTTGCCAAGCGTTCATATGCTCACCATTAAAAAGGATAATTGCATCAGAAGGAGGATCCCAGATCACTGGTACCTCTACAATGGGTGGCACGGGATGCCAAATTTCAGTGTCTTCTGGCTTGGCTTTAACTATAGAAAAAGAAAAGATATTTAAAACAAGTATTAAAGAAATATATTTAATGTAATTTATCATTTATTTAGTATCGATTAACGTTAAGACGTAAACAATGTATTGACTTTGTTGTATGGGTAAGCTCCATCATATCTACCTGGATTCGGCAAATACTTTCTTTCAACTGTCATTCCTATCTCTGATGTATAGTAACCAAAGATTGTAAGTTGCTTGATTTGATTAAAAAAACTTTCTCCTCCGTCATCCAAAGTTTTAATTTCGTTTGAATTAAGCGCCTGTATACAAGCCACTTGGTCTTTTTGGGCAAGTTCTGTGAAGTGATTCTTGTATTTTTTATTGCAAAAACTTACAAAACCAGACAAACCATCGGTAAATTGATCTTTTTCATTTTTTTCATACCATTCTTGAAGCATGCCTTCTATAAAAATTACAACTTTCGCTTCCTTTGCTCCTGGCGTATCTGTTGCTGGAATTATAATGTCAGTGATTGCTGTTATCTGATTTTTTTGTGAGTTAGTGAAAATATTCGAGCCATTAAGCCTGATGGGATCAAAGTTATTCGCCAAAGCTTTTTTCATTGGACCGATCAGGTTAGCGCCAAACATTAAAGCTAGATTTTTTGTGACTTCACGTCTATTCAAGTTAACCCTCGTATTTAAAAGTTGTTAATTTTATTGTTGAGCAAATTTATAAATATTACCAGTTGTTAATATATACAATTTTTGCGCTTTTAATCAAATAGAGTATATTAAATAATAATATGTTTAGAATCATTATTATTGCCTTGTTTTTCTTGCTTAGTAATGTGATTTATGCACAAGAAATGTGCAAAGGTAGCCCAATTAAACAAGGAAAGTATCTTAATAGAACGCCACCAAAAAGCTGGACTAATTGTAATGGAATCTTCACGTATCTTGAAGAGGTCAGTGTCTATATTGGAGAGTTTAATAATGGAAAAGCTGATGGCAAAGGAATATTGGAGAATGTAGCTGGAAGCTCTTATCAAGGTGAATGGAGCGAAGGAACCTTTCATGGATTCGGCATTGTTCGAAATGCTGATGAGACAATATATGAAGGATCATGGGTAAATAATAAATTTACTGGCCAAGGTAAAGTGATTCTACCGAATATAGGGGTTTTTGAAGGCGCTTGGAATGATGGTCAATTACAGGGTGAAAGTGTTGTTATATACAATGATGGATCAAATTACTCAGGCACCTGGGATAATGGTGCTTACAATGGCTATGGAACAATAACTTTTGTTGAAGGTGGCTATTATGAAGGCAACTGGAAGAACGGCCAACAATATGGTGAAGGGAGGCTGGTCTTTCCTGATGGCAAGGAATTATTTGGATTATGGGAAGATGGTCGTTACCTTGGTGTTAGTATTAATGACTAAATAAGTTAAAAAATATAATTTAAGAAAATAACTAAATACTCTTTAAGGAAAATTATGCATCAACTAAAAGTTGCTTCTTTAGCTCTAACAATATTTGCTGTAACAGATACTGCTTTTTCACAAGAACAAGTTTTTCCTGGTCGGGATTGGACCACCGCTCAACCAGAAATGTTAAATATTAATGATTCGAAAGTAAAAAAATTATTTGATTTGTCTTTTGAAGACTCATCTACACAAGCTGTGGTGTTGATTAAAAATGGTCATCTAATTGGCGAACGTTATGCTGATTCATTTGATCATAATTCTTTTGGGACTTCTTGGTCGATGGCAAAGAGTTTTTATGCTGCCTTAATTGGAATCTCAATAGATCGCAATGAAATTCATAGCTTGGATGACCCAGTGCACATGTATCTAGAGTACTTTAACGATGAACGTTCAAAGATTACGGTTCGTGATCTCTTGAATATGACAAGTGGTTTGGAGTTCCCAGAAAATGAGCATGAAAGTATGTTTTTTAGACACGATCAGATTGAATATGCAAAAAGTATCCGAGTTGAAAAAGAACCTACTGAGTTATTTGAATACAATAATGTCAATTCGATGTTGCTTGGCGAGATACTTGAAAATGCCACCGGACAGAAAGCAGATACTCTTTTGAAAGAAAGGATTTTCAGTAAAATAGGAATCGATAATTACACATTATGGAGAGATGGTGCAGGAAATCCAATGACTTATTGCTGTATAGATATGTCGGCTAGGGATTATTCAAAATTTGGCCTTCTTTTTTCCAGGAAAGGTCGCTGGAATGATCAGCAAATTATTTCTGAACAATTCGTCGATGAAATTTTATCCCCATACTGGAACACAACGCCAAATTGGTGGACGAAGGAGAATCGTGGTTATTCATTACATTGGTGGATTTCTAAAAACGACGATGAAAGTATGATTTATAATGCCAGTGGTAAATTCGGACAATATATATTCATCGATCATAAAAATGACGTTATATTCACAAGAATAACAAAATATTATCCTATGCCTGGATCAACTCAGAATTGGAGTTTTTTAAAGTACATTGAAGTAGACAATGTTGATCTTTGGATAAGAGTTCTTAGGGTATTGCTTAAAATTGGCATAATTGATGCATCAGATATTACTTCACCAACTACCTTCGAAGATGGCGAATCTAATGAATTCTATAGTAATTACGGGATTATCATTGACGCCATTGCAGATTTAAGCCGTGATTAATATTATAGAAAAATTCTACGAAATGAATTTCTTTTGATTTTATTTGAATTTTTAAATTCTTAATTAAAGAAGTAAGTCTATGGGCCAATTAAAATATCGTATATCTTATTTGAGTTTAATATTATTGTTATTTTGTAAATTAGCTTTATCTCAAAATGCTTTAGTTTTTCAAACCGATTTTGGTCTTGAGGAGCCTGCAGTAGCATCCATGAAAGGTGTTGCTTATGGCGTCTCATCTGAGATACACATGTTTGACATTACCCATGAGATTCCTCAATTTGATATTTGGGAAGCCGCCTATCGTCTAAATCAAGCTGTAAATTATTGGCCAAGTGGAACGGTATTTGTGAGTGTTATAGATCCTGGTGTTGGAACAAAAAGAAAATCAATTGTACTTCGAACAAAATCAGGTCATTTTTTTGTCAGTCCAGACAATGGTTCACTCACACTGGTAGCTGAATCTTTGGGTATTTCTGAAGTAAGAGAGATCAATGAGAACACAAACAGATTAAATGGGTCAGAAAGGTCGCATACATTTCACGGCAGAGATGTCTA
>Ga0066850_10000560_pt1 | contig 19956 bp, 20 predicted proteins | sample ETNtaG_4_FD_67282 | JGI IMG/M metagenome (GOLD analysis project Ga0066850, IMG submission 67282) | Marine microbial and viral communities from oxygen minimum zone, Eastern Pacific Ocean - ETNP201406SV67 | ecosystem: Environmental > Aquatic > Marine > Oceanic | place: Pacific Ocean: Eastern... | reverse complement strand
ACTAGAATTTTTTTGTTGGATTTAATATAATTAAGAGTTATTTGGACTGCTAGTTTTGGTGGGATAAAATTGCCTTTGTTAATTAATGCGAATACTTTCTTTCCAAGAGTTGAGTTTTTGTTTAATTTTCTTAGAATGTCTCCGGTTGATATGTGTTTGTATCCGAACTTCTTGGCGATCAGTTTAGCCTGAGTTCCTTTGCCCGCTCCTGGCGGTCCAACAACTAGAATTGCTTTTTGCATATAGATAGAACACTCAAGTAGTATAAAAAAATTTAGAAAAAGTATTAGAGGACCCGAAGGCCCTCATAAATTATACTTATTTTTTCAAGTCGATACAGACTCCAGCTGCAACTGTTCTACCCATATCTCGGATAGCAACTTTTGCTAATTGTGGGAATTCTGAGTTCTTCTCAATACAAGTTGGTCTTGTTGGAACACAAACAATTTCCGCAACGTCTCCGTTTCGAAGTAAGTCTGGGTTTTCCTCAAGAGTTTCTCCTGTTTTAGGATTAATCTTCTTCAAGATTTGTGTAACTCTACAAGATACTTGTGATGTATTAATGTGGAATACCGGAGTATATCCAATTGTTAATACACTTGGGTGGTTCAGTACAACAATCTTTGCAGTAAACTCTTTAGCTACTGTTGGTGGATTGTCTGCTGGACCAAGAACGTCTCCTCGTTTCATATCGCCTTTTCCAAGACCTCGAATAGAGATTCCGACATTGTCACCTGGACCTGCACTTTGCATTTGTTCGTGGTGCATTTCAATTGTTTTTAATTCTCCTGATTTTCCAGAAGGCATTGAAACAATCTTTTGTCCTAGCTTCATGTCTCCAGTTTCAATTCTTCCGACTGGAACTGTTCCAATTCCTGTGATGGTATAAACATCTTGAATTGGCATTCTCAAAGCAAGGTTTGTTGGCTTCTCTGGTGGTTTCAATTTGTTAAGAGAGTCAAGTAAAGTTGGTCCTGTGTACCAGGACATTTCGCTTGATTTATCCTTAATATTGTCTCCTTTCAGAGCAGCGATTGGGACAAATTCTACATCATCAGCTTTCCAACCGTAAGTTGTGATAAGCTTTTTGACATCTGATACTGCTGTATCGTATTTGTCCTGAGCATAGCTAACCATATCCATCTTGTTAACTGCTACAATCAATTGTCCTACGCCAAGAGTTTTTGCTAGGAACGCGTGTTCCTTTGTTTGTTCTTGGACTGAATTGGTTGCTGCAACTACTAAGACAGCTGCGTCAGCTTGTGATGTACCAGTGATCATATTCTTAATGAAGTCCTTGTGGCCTGGTGCATCGATAATTGTAAAATAGTATTTATCGGTTTCAAACTTCTTATAAGTTAAATCAATAGTAACTCCACGTTCACGCTCTTCTTTAACTGTGTCCATTACGTAAGCGAATTCGAATCCAGCTTTTCCTTTTTCAGCTGCTTCTTGCTTATATTTGGATATAGTTTGTTCGTCTATAGCTCCTGATTCAAACAGGAGTCTTCCAACTGTTGTGGATTTACCATGGTCAACGTGACCAATGACAACTAAGTTCATGTGTGGTTTTTCTGCCATATTTTTACCTATTAGGCTTAACGCCGTGATTTGAGTTGATTGATGATGTTTAAAAAGATTGCGGTGTGAGTTGGTTTAGTTGGCAATTGCGGCGAATTCTAAAATTGGATTGTAGCTCCATTCAAGTCTTTTTCGGAGGGTTGTGTGTTCTGTTGTTAGTTGATCTAATCTTTGAGCCACTTTTTCCAAGGAAACGTATTTTCCTTGCATTCTATTTCTTACATCAAATCTTTCTATTAAATCGTCTATTTCATCAATCCTTGAATCAATTAAAGAATATATTTCTCCACTTCTTCCAGTTGCTCTTGTTATTGAAGTGTCGAATAATGATTTTAGAATTGCTGCATAACCTGTTGTTTCTCTTGAAATTACTTTTACATCGAATGCTCGATTGTCTTGGCTAATTGTTGTTCTTGCAGTTTCTGGTAAATCTTCTGCGTTCAATCCTAAAAGATCTAATGCTGTTGACTGGACTAAATTATTGAAAGGTTTTATTATTTCTTTTGAAAGATGATCATCAATTCTTTTTGCTTTGAATCGATCCAATATTGTTCTTTTGTTTAGATTTGAATAATTTGAAGTGTTAGTGTAGAAAGTTGTTGTTTCTGGAGATTCATCTGAGATTCCTGCTTCTTCAATTATTTCTTCCTCATTATCAAAATATATTTTTTGCTCGAGAGTTGGATTTGTTGAATCTTCAACCAGCTCGTGGAATTTCTTTACTAATAATTCTGCATTTATTATTTTCTTTCCAGATTGTTGTTCGTGCTGAATATAATTTGAAAGCTCACTAAATACTGTTTTGTATGAAACACTTGAAGTTGGTTTTGATTCAACTCTGCCTGAAATATCGCCAAATTCAAAATGTGTTCTTGTGTGTTCTTCTGGTCGGTTTTCTTTAGAATATCCAGTTAATTCCTTTAGTGAATTTGTAACTGTTGTGTGGATTGATTTAGCAAATCCTCTTTGTTGTTCTGCTCGTTTTAATGTTGCCAGTCCGCTTTCTGAAATTTCAACAAGAGTTTCTGGAACTTTTAGAGCAATTTGTGTAACTAAATCCATGTGTTATTGTGGTAAATAAAACTTAAAAGCTTAATCAAGTTCCGGAACTGGAAGTTCTGCCTTCATTCCCTTTCTTTGTCTAATCTTTGCAACTACGCCATTTAGTAATTCTCTTGGAAGCGGTTCGAAGTTTTGGTCAACAAGGAACCATGCACCTCTACCTCTTGTGCTTTCTCTTAAAGCACCGGTGAAACCAAATGATTCTGCTACTGGAACTCTTGCAGTTATTGTTAAGACTCCGTCTCCTTGCTCAGTGTCAACTAATTGACCCCTGTTGCTTTGGACTAATTTTGAAACTGCACCTAAATATTCAATTGGTGCATCGATTCTCATTGTTTGAATTGGTTCGTAAAGAATTGTTCCTGCAGTTAGCATTGCGTTGTAAATAGAATTTCTCATTGCCGGAATAATTTGAGCTGGACCTCTGTGGATTGAGTCTTCGTGAAGCTTTGCATCTTTCAGAGTTACAATCATTTTTCCACAAGGTTCTTTTCCGTATGGTCCGCCGTTCATAACTTCTCTGAATGACTCAAGAACTAATTCAATAATTTCGTTAATATAAACAATACCTCTGGTTCCGTCAATGAACATATTTCCGTTGTAAATTTCTTTTACTTTCTTTGCTTTGTCACGATCCATTCCTGCAGTTGTTAATGATTCTACAACTTCCTTTAGATTCTTCTTTCTGACTTTTACTTCTGGAACGTCACCGTTTGTTATTGCATCAAACATTTGATCAGTCATTGGTTCAACAATTACATGTAAGTGATTGTGTCTATTTGGAGATTTTCCTACAACTTTTGGAGATTCCTTTGCAACTGTTTCTCTGTAAACAACAATTGGATCTGAAGTTACAATATCAATTCCTTTTTCTCGAGTGATTAGGTGTTCTTTAATTTCTAAGTGTAGTTCGCCCAATCCGGCGATAATATTTTCACCAGTTTCTTGGTTGATTGTTACTTTCAGAGTTGGATCTTCTTTTGATAATTGTCTCAAAACTTCAATTAGTTTTGGAAGATCTTGTGGATTTTTTGCTTCAATAGCTTTGGAAACTACTGGTTCAAATAAGTGTGAGATTGCTTCGAAACCTTCAATGTCTGCAGTTGTTACGGTTTCACCTGCGTGCGCAGCTTTCAATCCAACAATTCCTGCAATGTTTCCTGCCGGGACTGAATCTACAACTAATCTTGAACCTCCTTTAGCCAGAACAATTTGTTGTGTTCTTGCTGAAGTATCTGCATTAATTAATTTGACTTCGGAACCTTTCTTCAGTGTTCCTGAGAATACTCGACCATAAGCAATTTCTCCTGCTTGTGGATCAATAATAACTTTTGTTACTACGAAAACTAATGGTCCGTCCGGATTGCCTGTGATTAATGACTTTCCGGCTTCGGAATCAATATCTCCGTGCCATAATTTTGGAATTCTATATTTTTGAGCATCAATTGGTGCAGGTAAGTGATCTACAACCATGTCTAAAACTGGTTCGTGTAAAGGTGCTGCTTTTAGCAATCCTTTCATATCATCTTTTTGGTAGAAATCGTAAACATCTTTGAAACTTACTCCTTTCTTTTTCATGTAATCAACTGAAAGTGCCCAGTTTTGGTAAGCTGAGCCGAAAGCTACTGATCCATTTTGAACAGATACTTGCCATTTATCTTTGAATTCTTCCGGTGAATATGATCTAATCATTTTGTTTACATTTGCAATAATCTTGACAAATCTTTCTTGCATTTGTTCAGGAGTTAATTGTAATTCTTTGATTAATCTGTCAACTTTGTTAATGAATAGAACTGGTTTTACTCTTTCTTTTAGCGCTTGTCTTAGAACTGTTTCAGTTTGAGGCATGCACCCTTCAACTGCACAAGCAAGTACGACTACTCCGTCGACCGCTCGCATTGCTCGAGTAACTTCTCCACCAAAGTCTACGTGACCTGGTGTGTCAATAAGATTAATTAAGTGAGGTTTATTTTGTACTTCGTGAACCATAGAAACGTTAGCAGAATATATTGTAATTCCTCTTTCAGCTTCTTCTTCATCAAAGTCGAGAGCTCTTTGTTTTCCAGCTAATTCTTGAGAAATCATTCCTGCTCCTGCAAGTAAATTATCTGAGAAAGTTGTCTTTCCGTGATCGATGTGAGCTGCGATACCGATGTTTCGGATATCATCAGGTCTCTTCATTCCGTCAAGAACTTGGGAAGTCATATCTGCTGCCATGGTTTTTTGTAGAGTGATAGTTTTATATACTTTTTGACATGGTGTGGAGAATTATTTCTCTCCAGAAAAAGTGAAGTAGAATACCGTCGGGTTGTTTCTATCTTCTGGTCCACCATTGAAGGAGGTTTCCCAGCCGTACTTAGATAGTATTGCTGCAAATTGATTCCATGCGGTTTGAGTTGCTTTTTCATCAGAAGCCGGAACTCCTTGTATACCTATATTAAATTTTACCATTCTATTCTTATAAATTGGTTATTAAAAAGTATTTCTCTACTTTGAAAATTGTGATATTAATTTAGCGACTTTCTTTCCGTCTGCTTTACCTGCAACTTTTGCCATTATCTTTCCAATTAATGCTCCTTGTGGAAGATCTTTATCATAATTATCTTTGATTAATTTTAGAAGCGCCGAATCTGACATCGGTTTGAATTCACTAATAATTTTATCAAAGTCTTCTCCTTTCATGAATCGTTCCATTACTTTTGAAATTGATTCGTTAGTGAGTCTACCTTCATCAAGAGTTTTGAAAAGTCTTGAGTAAAATGCTTCTGGAAATTTTCCGGATTCGAGTTTTAATTTTCGTTTTAGTTCGGTTTCTGTTGATAATAAAGTTGTTGCGACTAAAGTTGGATTTAACTTTTGCTTTTTCATAGCTCTGTCAAATATATCATTCTTTCTTGAGTCTGCCATTCGCTTGGCAAGCTCATCGTTTAGTCCAAGTTTTTTGTACCTCTTAATTTTGACGGGAGTCATTTCAGGAATTTTCATTTCTTTGACTAGATTCATATCAATTTTGATTGTTGGAATATCGGTTTCTGGATACATTCTTGCTGCCCCCGGCATTGGTCTCAAAAATTTTGAAGTTAAGTCTTCCTTCACATTTCTAACATGTCCTTCAGTCTTGCGTCCCATATCAATTTCTGCTTTCTGTCGCTTTGCTTCAATTTCAGCAATCTTTGGAATTTGTTGTAAATCTTGAACTCCTTTTAGTTCAACTCTTGCGTGACCTTTGATTGAAATATTTACATCTTGACGAATTGTTCCTAGTCCTCGTATAACTCTCCCAGTGGATCGCAGCATTGTACCAAGAAGTTTTGCAACTTCTTTTATTTGCTCAGGAGTTTTCATGTCTGGTGCCGTTGCAATTTCTAATAATGGGATTCCTAATCGGTCCAATCGATAGGTAACTGTGTCTTTTGTTTCGGCAGTTCTTCGTGCTGAATCTTCTTCTAATACAACTGTATCTATCGCAACGTTTCCAGCGGAGGTTTCAATATGACCATCTACGCCTACTAAACAAGTTCTCTGAAAACCGGACGTGTTTGAACCATCGACAACTGTTTTTCTCATAACTTGAAGATAGGGAACTATTCTACAGTTTAACATCTTGCAAACCAAAAGTCCAATATCTAGCGCATCTTGATTGATTAACTCAGGTGGTTCTTCATCCAATTCTACTAACGAAGTGTTATTGTTATGAACTTCATAAATGTAAGTCAGTTTCTTTTCTGCTGCGTGGGCTGCGGCCACATCTACTTTTCCCATTTCTCCAGCAAGTGCTCGAAGTCTTCGACTTACTGTAAAATCTGGAGTTGATGAATCCAGTCTTGATTGGCAGCGTGAGAAAAGTTTTCCAGTATCTAGTTGCTGGTGTATTTCTATTCCTGATTTTAACCCTAAATTTTTCATTAGTATAAGAATCCATTTGGAACGGATTTATCTGAGAGCTCTCCTCTGAGATTTGCAGTCATTAATTCTCGAACTTTGTCTTTATCTTTTTCTTGTCCAAGAACCCAAGAGAGTTTTACAATTGCCGTTTCTGCTAGCATATCACTTAAATAAACTACGCCGTGATTGAATAAGTCTCGGCCGGTTGAATATACATAAGGATTAACTTTTCCATAGTTTGCCTGAGAAGTCATTCCAACGAACATTTTCTTTGTTGCGGCAGTTATAGATTTTAGCCAAGTTTCTGAAGATACATGTCCGAGTCCGGTTCCTTCAATTATTACACCCCGATATCCTTCTTTTACATAAAAGTCTAGCACCTTTGGAGACAATCCTGGATGATATTTTATCAGTGCGACCTTGTCTTCAAATTGAGATTGAACATTAACTTCTCCTGCGTGTCTGAGATTGGAGCCTCTTAGTTTTTCGATCTTACCTGTTTTGAATAGCTTTGCGTAAGGCATTGAATTGATTGGTCTGAAAGTATTTCTCATTGTAGTATGCATTTTCTTTGTTTTTGTTCCGGGATTTGCAATACAATAATCATCTGAAGAGGTTCCGTGTAGAACTATTGCCACTTCTGCAATCTCTGAATTAGCATAGTGTGTTCCGCAGATTAAATTCATAGCTCCGTCAAAACTTCCTCGGTCTGATGAACGCTGTCCTCCGACTATTGCAACAGGTTTTCCTAAACCTTCTAGTGCGAAAGATAATGCAGCAGCAGTATAATGTAATGTATCTGTTCCGTGAGTTACGATTACTCCTCGAACATTTTCTTTATTTAATTCTCGTCCAACAAATCCTGCGAGTTTGGACCAGTCATCTGGACTAAATTCTTCACTGAACTTTGACATTGCTGGAGTCACTGAAATATTTGCGATCTTTTTTAGTTCTGGAATCTGAGATAATAATTCTGCTGGTTTTGTTATTGGGTGAACTGCGCCCGTTCTATAATCAACTCTTGAAGTAATTGTTCCTCCGGTTGAAACTAGTGAAACATTTGGAAGCTTAATATTTTTTTCTAGCTTTAATTCAGGAAGTTTTGTGATTGGTAACTTTCCAGTAACGGTTACTTTTGAGTTTCCCTTGGGAAGGCCTACGTTGTATCCATTGCTGAGTTTTAGGACATAGATATTATCATCTGTTGATTCAAGTAATATTCCTGAGTATTCAAAACCTGCGTGCTTTATTCTAACTTTATCTCCGGTAGAACTCATATTAAGAGCTTATATTAATCCTATATAAAAATATTGAAAAAAAAGTGAATGGTACCCCGAAGGGTACCAGGCTAAGACGTCGTAAGACAACCTCGGAGGTGCGTCTTAACTATTATATGGTCTCCAAACCAAGTTCGTGGTTCATCTCTAAAGCTTGTGCTGATGGTTTTACTCTTCCTTTTCCAAGGACGTAAGGGGATTTTACTCCAGTTATGATTGTCATAACTCGAATCTTTCCTCTCATTTCATCATCAATTCTTGCTCCCCAGATAACGTTTGCATCTGCGTCAAGTCCTGCTGTTATGAGTTCACCAACTCTCTCGGCTTCATCAAGAGTCATATCTGGTCCACCTGTAATGTGGATCATTGCTCCTGTTGAACCATCGTAGCTTACATCTAACAGTGGGTTAGATAGCGCTCGTTTAGTTGCTTCATCAACTCTTTTGTCACCGTCTGCTTCACCAATACCTGTTACTGAAACTCCGCCTGAAGACATAATTGCTCTTACGTCTGCGTAGTCCAAGTTAATCAAGGATGGTACAGAAATGATTTCTACAATACTTTTAATCATTGTTGAAATTAATTCGTTTGCGACAGCGAATGCTTGCCTAATAGGTAGGTTTCCTGCAATTGAAGATAATCGATTGTTATCGATTACAATTACTGTGTTTGAAACTTCTCTTAATTGCTTAAGTGCGAATTCAGCTTTATCGATTCTTGCCTTTTCAATATTGAATGGCATTGTGACGACACCAATTACGATTGCGCCCTGTTCTTTTGCAACTTGTGCAGCTACTGGTGCTACTCCACTTCCAGTTCCTCCACCAAGTCCAGCACAAACAAAAACCATGTCTGCACCTTGAATTGTGGACTTTAATTCGTGAATTTGTTCTCGAGCAGCTTGAGCTCCAATATCTGGGTTACCTCCTGCTCCAAGTCCACGTGTTGTGTCTCGTCCAATTAGAATCTTTTTGTCAGCTTCTCTATGATCTAAATGTAGCTTGTCAGTGTTTACAGAAATAACTTCTGCTCCCTGGATACCTTTTCGGTATAGCCAGTCAGCCATGTTGTTACCTGCGCCACCGCAGCCTATTACTTTTATATTTGCTTGTCCAATATTTGAGTCGACAGTAGTATCGGTCGATGTCTCCATCGTGTCCAATGCGTTTTGTACAAGGAAATCCATTTTCTTTCTTTCTCCGAGGTCAATTGGCAGTAAATGCCTTTGACTTGTTTTAAAAATGGAACATTTAACTTAAAAGGGATTATATGGTGGACTATACAGGTTTAGAGTTTTTATTTTTGAAAACGAGTTACATGGTTGAAGTTTTGTAATTGTATGTTCCAGAATATAGTTTTCACTTTCGGATTAATCACTTAAAATGCTTTATGGTCTTTCCAATCTTTTTGATTAACTTGTGTCTTGTCTTTTTTGATCGTTGTTTGGCTCGCCTGATAGTATTTTGTAACTTAGGATTGCTTGCAAGTGGAATCATCTTTGAAGATTTGTTTGATTCGCCCCATGCCTCATAGTAAACCAAATCTGTTGCTTGAATTTCTGGAAGTTTCTTTGGATGCTCATCTGGTTTTCCAAGTGCTACAAGTGCATGAACATTTACTTTATCCATCTTACCCGGTTTCTTAGACAAAACTTTTCTTACTTCTGATTCAGAAAATGCTCCAACCCACGTTCCTTGTAATCCATATTCTTGTGCTGCGATAAGTATATTTTGTATAATCGCTGAGGAATTTTGTATTGCATATATTTCTCCTCGAGCGCCATATAATTGAGTTAGTCTTTTTGGATTTGAACAAACCGCAATAATTACAGGTGCGTTTTCAATCCAATCTTGATCAACACACGCATCCTTTAGTTTTGTTTTTAGTTTGTCTGATTCTACTAACACCATCCAAGTACTTGGCACATTTCCGGCTCTTGGTGCACTAACTCCTGCTTCGAAAATATCAAATAATACTCGGTAGGGAATTGTACTTTTTTTGAACTTTCTAATTGAGCGTCGGCCAAAGATTGCCTCGAGAATATCCATATTTTTCTATATATTGAGAGAATATAAAGTTTTGCGAATAATAAGTCTTTTATTGGTCTTTCATCAATAGGAGCTATGGAATATTCCAAACTGGTGGAGATATATGAGGCTCTAGCTGGAACTAGTAAATTGCTTGAAAAACGGGCAATAATTGCTGGATTTCTGAAAGGTTTGAATTCTGAAGAAGTTGAATCTGCAGTTTTGTTACTTGAAGGTCGGCTTTTCCCTGAATGGGATCGACGAAAGATTGGTATCGGAACTCAGACTGTTATTAAATCAATTTCAACAAGCTCAGGTAAAAGTGAGGATTTAATTAAAGCTGACTGGGCTAAAATTGGTGATTTGGGTCTTGTTGCTGAACGTAATATTTCTTCCAAAACTCAATCTACTTTGTTTTCTGGCAAATTGACAATTGATCAAGTTTTTACAAATCTTCGTAAGCTTTCTGAAATTGAAGGTGGTGGAAGTACTGGAAAGAAAATTGGTTTGATTGCTGAGTTACTTAGTGCTTCAAATGGTGTTGATGCAAAATATATTGTTCGGACTTGTCTTGAAGATTTGAGAACGGGTGCGGGTTTTGGAGTTTTGCGTGATTCAATCGCTTCAGCATTTGATGTTGAAGTAGCTAATGTTCAAACTGCTTATGATTTGACTACCGATATTTCTAGTGTTACAAAAATTTCTAAGACTAAGGGTAATGAGGGTTTGTTGGATTTGAAATTGTCCGTTGGAAATCCTGTGAAAGTAATGTTGTTTAAGAAATCTGAATCTGTTGAAGAGGGTTTTGAAGTTGTTGGTAAACCTGCGGCAATTGATTACAAATATGATGGGTTCAGACTTCAAATTCATCGTTCGGGAAAAGAGATTAAATTATTTACTCGAAACTTGGAAGATGTTACTTCTCAGTTTCCAGATATTGTAAAGATGATTGAGAAAGATGTTAACTCTAAAGAATTTATTATTGATTGTGAAGTAATTGGTTATGATAAAAAAACTGGTAAGTGGAAACCTTTCCAAGATATTTCCCAGCGAATTAAACGTAAATATGAAATTGAAGAAATGATTAAAGAAGTTCCAGTTATGATTATTGTATTTGATATTATTAATTTAGACGGAGAGAATTTGATTTCAGTTCCATTTAGTAAGCGACGTGATAAACTTTCTAAAGTTATTAGAGAAGATCCTTTGGCAGTTAGTTTAGCTAAGGAAATTGTAACTGATTCTGTTGAAAAGGGTAAAGAATTCTATGCTAAGGCGTTATCTGATGGTGCGGAAGGAGTTATGATGAAGAAACTTGACAGTGTGTATAAACCTGGTTCTCGAGTAGGGTATGGAATTAAAATCAAACCAGTTATGGAAACTTTGGATTTGGTTGTTGTTGGATCTGAATGGGGAACTGGGAAACGTTCAAAGTGGTTAAGTAGTTTTATTCTTGCATGTCGTGACGGTAATGACTTCAAAGAGATTGGAAAAATGGGTACTGGATTCAAAGAGAAGGATGAGGAAGGAGTTAGTTTTGGTAAAATGACTGAATTGTTAAAACCACTAGTTGTTAGTGAGTCTGGTCGAGAAGTGAGAGTTAAGCCGGGAGTTATAATTGAGGTTAAGTATGAGGAGATACAAAAATCTACTAACTATGATTCTGGTTTTGCTTTGCGTTTCCCTCGTTTTGTTAGATTGAGAGATGATAAAGGTCTGAAAGATGTTGATGATTTGAAGCGTGTTTCAAAACTTGCTAAGAGTCAGAGAAGTAGAGGATAATTTGGAACGGTTTTTAGTTTTTGAAACATTGTTCCAAAAATGTGTTCAGTTTTTGAGATAGTGTTTCTTTCAGGAAACACTTTTATAGTTGCGTTTCAATTATAGAACATGAAGGGAGATCTCCTCAGTAAAGTATTTGATCCTAAGACTGTTGCAGTAATTTATGCACTTCTTGATAAAAAGGGTAGATTCTACTTGAGAGATTTATCTAGAGAATCTGGAGTTAGTTTGGCAACAGCTCATCGTATTGTTCAGAAACTTGTGGCAATTAGTATGGTTCGTAAAGATGAAAGCGACAGAATTAAGTTTTATGAAATTGATCGAGGCTCTGATGCATTTGGAATTCTTGCCGGAGTTCTTTTAGATAAAGTAAAAACTCCTGCAGAAATATTGAAAGATCGACTTGGAACGTTGCATGGTTCTGAACCGAGAATATTTACTGACCGGGAAGATAGTAGTAAGATTGTTGTTGTTAGCTCTTTGATTGATAAGAGTAACATAGAGGATATCACTGGCTTTGTAAAGGAGGAGATTGGGATAGAAATTAACCCAGTTTTATTCTCTAATACGCAGTTTATTGAGCTGAAAAAGGCTGGATTTGTCGATTCTAGGAAATTAGAGCAAGTATAATAGTCTTAATATGAGAAATCGTTAAAAAGAAAAAATAGCATTACTCATCAATGATAATTAACGAGGAATTCTTGAATAGATTACGTCGTTCGTTTGGTTTGAACCTTTATGAAGTAAAGCTTTGGGCAGCCATTCTTTCAAGAGGCGTTTCTACTGCGGGTGAGCTTAGTGATATTGCTGACGTTCCTCGTTCGCGTACTTATGATGTTCTTGAGAGTCTTGAACGAAAAGGTTTTGTTATTGTTAAACCTGAGAAGCCAATTAAGTATATGGCAATTCCTCCGCTTGAGGTTCTTGATAGAGTTCATGGTAAGATTCGTGCAGATTTGATTAATCATTCTGAACGAATAAGTAAATTGAAGGATTCAGAAATGATGTCTGAACTCGGAAGCCTACATAAGCAGGGAATTGAGCCAATGCAAGTTACTGATTTTTCTGGAGCTTTGAAAGGCCGGCACAATATTTACGACCAGCTTAGTTATATTTTGAAAGAGTCTAGAAGTAGTGTTGATTTAGTTACTTCGGAAGAAGGATTGGGTCGTAAAATTAGAATGCTTAAACCTTTAATAGAGCGTGCCGTTTCTCGAGGTGTTAAAATTCGAGTTGTTGCACCTTCAAGTAATGTTGAATTAACTGAGATTATGAATGGTTTTGGAAAATTAGTTGAGTTTAGAAATAATCCTGATTTTCATGGAAGATTTTGTGTAGTTGATAAGATACATGTTGTTTTTATGTTAACTGATGATGAAGAAGTTCATCCATCTTATGACCTGGGATTCTGGGTAAAGTCTCCGTACTTTGCTGGAACTTTGAATAAAATGTTTGATGAAACTTGGGGACCTAACTTAAGCTCTGACTCCGAATGAAGTTTGAGCGTTTAGATTAGTTTTTGTTAGGGTATAAAATAACTTTCCGAATAATGGTGTTGGCGGTTCATATCTTGTGACTTTGTAATCTGTTGTTTGTGACCTATTTGCTGCGAGTTCTACTGCTTCTTCCTTTCCACCCAAAGAATCTATTAATTTTCTGTTTAGTGCCTCAGTTCCTAGAAATATTTCTCCAGTTGCCTGCCCTCTGACGTAGGACTCGGTTAATCCTCTTGCATCAGCTACGTGTTCTATGAACATATCATTAAGCAAGTTAATCTTGTTTTGTAAGTATTCACGCTCTTGATCTGAAACTTCCTTATATGGTGATCCTGTGTCTTTGTATTCTCCAGAAACAAATCTTTCATAAGATACATTGTAATCATCAAGCAAACCTGCGAATTGTAAATATGATCCTGTTACTCCGATTGAACCAGTTATTGTTGCTGGATCCGCAACTATATGGTCTGTTGATACTGCAATCCAGTATGCTCCAGATGCTGCATTTTCTCTCATCCAAGTTACTACTGGTTTGTCGAAGGATTTAATTGCATTTGAGATTTCTCTTGAACCTACTACTGTTCCTCCTGGACTGTCGATTTCCAATACTACTGCTTTTATTTTTTCATTTTCAGCCGCAGATTCTAATTGTGCTATGATGTCGTCAGAGAAAGTATCTGGTGAGAAACTATCTGAACCTGAATAAATTGTTCCTGTTACTGGGATTATGAATATTTCATCTCTTAGATCTTCTGTCGGACCTGAGAAAATTGCGATTATTGTTATTATTGCCACAGTATATCCGAAGAATCTTATTGCCTTTTTCCACCAAGCATCTCTGAATGTGTTTCTACCCTTAAAGAACATGTATTGATATGTATTCTGTGATATATAAGAGTTGCTCAATCCTAACTGTTTTAAACTCAGATTTTGGGATTATTTTATGCAAGCATTGATTCAAGAATTAGTTGAAACTAAGAAGCTGACTAAGAACAAAGTTGAATCCATTAAACGGAAATATGTTCGTGATGGAACTCTTGAAACTTTTCCTTTGAATGTACATATTTGGAAAGCTTGTAATGATTCTCAAAAAGAAAAACTTCGTGCAGTTTTGAATACTAAGCCGACTAGAAATATGTCAGGAGTTTCTATTATTGCAATTATGCCTAAGCCAAATGGCTGTCCAGCAAGATGTACTTTCTGTCCTGAAGGTAAAAATGCTCCAAAGAGTTATACTGGTTTTGAACCTTCAACAATGCGTTCAATTCGGAATAATTATGATGCTTACAAAACAGTTACTGAACGAGTTGCTGCCTTGAAACGAACCGGTCACTTGACTGACAAGAATGAACTTATTATTCAAGGTGGAACTTTTCCATCTTATGAGTGGGATTATCAGAAGGATTTTGTTAAGCGATCTTTTGACGGTTTGAACGGTGAGATTTCTGAAACTCTTGCCGAAGCTCAAGCGAAAAATGAAACTGCAGAAAATCGATGCATTGGATTGACTGTTGAAACTCGACCAGATTGGATTTTCCCCGAACAGTTCTTGGAACTTGGTTGTACTCGGATTGAAATGGGACTACAATCTATTTCTGATGAAGTTCTTGAAGCTGTAAATCGAGGACACACCGTTCAGCAATTCAAGGATGCTGTTAAAGTTTTGAAAGAAGCTGGTTACAAAATTCTTTATCACATTATGCCAGGACTTCCAAAAACAACCTTTGAAATGGATGTCAAAATGATGTCTGAGATTTTTGAGAACGAGGATTTCCGTCCAGATATGTTTAAGATTTATCCGACGTTAGTTATGCCAGATACTGAATTGTATGATCAATGGAAAGCTGGCGAATATGAACCAAAAGATGAAGAATATTACATCAAAGTTATTGAAGAAGCTTATCGAAGAGCTCCGAAGTGGACTCGTCTTATGAGAGTTCAACGAGATATTCCTGCTCAGTACATTGGTGCGGGACCTAAGAAAGGTAACTTGCGAGAATATGTTGAATCCAATTTAATTGAAGAAAATTATCCAGTTAAGGAAATTCGATTTAGAGAGGCAGGTCAAGTTTACAAGCGAACTGGAAAGGTTGCTAAAAATATTGAATTGTTTGTTGAGAAATATCGATCAAGTGGTGGAAATGAATATTTCATTTCTGCTGAAGATAAAGAACAAGATATTATATTGGGATTCTGTAGATTACGTCTTGGTGAAAGACCTGAAGCAATGATTCGAGAGTTGCACGTCTATGGAAGTGTAACTGGAATTGGAGCTGAGGGTGAAGACACACAACACAAAGGTTGGGGTGCTAAGCTTATGAAGAAAGCTGAAGAAATTGCTCGCGAAGCTGGACGAGAAAAAATATTAGTTATTTCTGGCGTTGGTGTTCGTGAATATTACAAAAATGTTCATGGCTACTCTCGAGACGGTTGGTACATGGGTAAGAAATTATAATCCAAAAGCTTCTTGGAATTCTTTCATCTTTTTGTATTCTCTTGAAAACTTTCTACCTTTTTCTGTAATTGTGAAATTCTTTCCTCGCTTTAAGGGTTGCTCCGCAATTAGTTTCTTCGCAGTTAATTCTGCAACATATTCTTTCATCAAAGTGTGAGAAAGATTTGATTTGTAAAGAAGATGAGTTGGTTTAATTGCTCCGCCTTTGTTTACAATCGCAAGAAGCATGTCATTGATTATATCAATTCTAGTTCTTCGCATTTTTTACCTTCCTAAATGTGAATAACATTGTTATGAACCCTGCCAGTTGAACTACTTGTGCAACGACATAGGCCAAAGGAATATAGATTGCTGGAATGAAAATTAGCTGACTGAACATTAATAATGTAAATGCCGCCAAAGTTTGTTTTGTTTTCTTTGATTTATTTCTGAAATAAGTTCTCAAAGTCATCATTGAAATGAAGAATAGGAAAGCTGCTGCAGTTAAGTGAAAAACTAAAGTTACTTGCGTGCTGAATACTGAAGCAATTAATACAAAATACATTAATAATCCTTTAACAGATTTTGAAGTCTTAGCTTTTCTTGATAGAACTAAATATAATCCTAGAAGTGCTGTTAGAGTTAGAAGTCTATATCCTAATAAAGCTGTGCTGAAGAAATTACTTGCAGGTCCGACTGCTTTGTGGACTGCTTGAGCAATTCCAAAGGAATTCTGCTCAATGAAATTGTAATAAATTATTAGATTTGTTAATACTCTTGTTGCAAATGCTGTAGCAAGCATTGCAAATGCAACTCCGAAATAGAAATATTTCTTCATGTTGCTGATTTTGTAGAATTTATAGCTTGTGAGTGCGATTAATACCGCAACAGCCATTGTAACTACTTCAAAACCTGCATCAATTCCTAAAAACCACTCTGGGCTTAGTATGAATTTAGCCATTAGTTACTATTTAGTGATACATCTTAAAAGGCTTATGAAAAGTCATTCTTTAGGGTCAGTTCATAATCTTTTATTAACCGAATATTGTACTATTTGTATGCCTTTAAGACCAATCATATTCTCTTGGATTGGGAAAATTTGATGCCGGGAATCCCGTCTATGCTGGGCGGGTTCCATTCATCAAAACTCTTTTAAACCAATTATTTGATACAACATTACAGCCCTGTAGTGTAGTGGTCAATCATCTGAGACTTTGGATCTCGGGACCCCGGTTCAAATCCGGGCAGGGCTAGAATTTTACTTTTTAGCTACTTTTGCTACTATCTTTTTTTTTGCTGTAGTCTTCTTTGCAGTCTTTGTTTTTGCCTTAGTTTTCTTCTCTTCTTTTGCTAGTGCTTCTTCCTCAGCTTTCAAAGTTGCTTCGATTGCTTTTTCCAACATTTCCTTGTATTCTGTTCGTTGGGTTTCAATAGTAGAAATTTGAGTATTTAAGTCAGTAATGTTGTTTTCAAGTTGTTTAATAAATTTGGTATTGTTAATTTCAATAAGCGATTTGTTGCTGTTAGGTGCACTGAAATTGTTTGCTAGTGCATCATTGTAACTGAATTTTTGTTGTCCATCTATTGTTTGGAATGCAAATTCATGTTCGGAAGTTAGTGTCTCTTGCGCTTGCTTGACAAGCTTTTGTTTGTGACGCAAGTAAATGTCGAGGAGTTTCTTTTGATTTAAACTCCAGAAATAAATGTACCACCACTTCTTTTCAGCGTCCTTTTCTTTTGTGTATTCAACGAAGCCGATTGTGTGTAGCTTGTAAAGAGATTTTCGCGCGGCATTAATCTTAATGTCAAACTTCTCCGCAATCTCGTTTTCAGAAATTATATCTGTTTCTGAAAGCATCTTTAGAATTTCCTGAGTCTGTTCATCAAGTTCGATGCCCATATCTTCGACTATGGCGGTTATATCTTTTAATTTTAACATGGATGCCGGGTTTATATTAACGCACTACTTCTAATTAAAGGTTGCGTCATGCTATAAATGGTAGCAGTATCGCTCCAATTAATAACGCAATGCTAAAGAAAGAAAGATACATAAAGATTTTGGAAGCACGCTTTTTGTTTTTTACCATTCCGAATAATCCATCATGTAACATTTTTCCTCCGTCAAGAATCGGGATCGGTAATAAGTTGAATAATCCAATTCCGATGCTTAGTATGAAGAACCAATTTAGAAACTTTGAGAATCTTAATAACATGCCTGAATACCATTTTGTGGGTTCCATTTCGGGTTGATAACTGAATCCGAAGTGTGCTATTTCTGGATTATTTGGATTTTGTGTGGCAGTTATTTCTAAGGTGCGGTCCTCAAGTTGGAAAGATACTGTGTCTCCAGGTACTTTTGAGGCCATTGTGTTACTGAATTCTTCATAGTTTGAAGTTGCTACTGAATCTATTGCGATTAATATATCTCCTTCAGTAAGTCCTGCTACTTCTGCAGGATAACCTTCAGTTGTTCCTACTATTTCTAGGCCAGTTAAATCAAATGCTCCAAATAAAGCCGGAGTTACTAAGAATATCATTGCTATAGCCGCTAATGCTGCTGTTGTTATGTTTGCCCAAGGTCCTGCTGCATACATTGAAAGACGGTGTAGAATTGGTGCTTTTCGTAGTTGTGCTTCGTCAGGTTTTACAAATGCAAATGGAAGTATTGCTAATACTCCAACTCCTGCTGACTTTACTTTGATGTTGTGGACTCGTGAAATTACTCCGTGTCCTCCTTCGTGAATTATTAATAATGCGAGAATTGCGAGAATACCTTCTACCAGCGGTACGGTTATTTGTGATCCCGGAATTCTTAGTCCTGGAATAACTGGAGATACAACTGGTTGAGGTGTTGGTTGAACAAATGCTCCAAAAAGATAGTAGAGCAAGTAAATCATTCCAGCGTAGCCAACTAATATCCCTAGATATGACCAATATTTTAGAATAGGACGAAATGTTTTTGCAATTTTGTCCATTAACTTAATTCCTTTTGTGGTTTCCCACATAAGAATAAGTCCGTGTCTCTTGAATTCTCCAAAAGTCATGACAAACAATAGTGCGCGAGATTAATAAGTTTATCCTCGTCTGTACTTAGAAATTACGTCAATAGCGTCGATGTGTCCCATGAAAACTGCTCTGCAACACTGTCTCTTAAGACCTGCTTTGTCTAAAGCTTTCTTTAGATCTCCGCCTTTCTTCATTGCTTCTTTGAAAGCCGGCCACTCTTGGGCAATCGGTTTTCCGCATGCAAAACATCTTATTGGAATTATCATTTTATCTATAGGATTTTTGTCGCTTAGCTCTTGGAGCTGATTTGTTTGGTTTGTGTGGTTCGTTTCTTCGAACGTCAGCTACAATTAGGTGTCTGTCGTAATCAAGGTAAGCTTTCTTTAAGTCTTCTGACTTTGAGTGTGTAACAAGCGCTCTTGCGATTGCTAAACGTGCTGCTTCTGTTTGTCCTGATTGACCTCCGCCCTTGATGTCAACTTGAATGTCAACTTTTTGAGCGATGTCACCTGCGATCATGATTGGTTCCTGCAATCTTAGCTGGAACATTTCTGGTTTGTATTCTGAAATTGGAGTGCCGTTAATTTTAAGGTTTCCTTTACCTGGCCGTAAAACTGCTCTTGCTATTGCTCTCTTTCTTTTTCCACTAGCTACAATTACTTTTGATTTACTTACCATATTTACCAATTATTGTTGCGAAGTCTCCAATCTTCATATATTTTGCAAATTTAAGTTTTGATAGGTTTGCTGATTCAATTGTTTCTAATTTTGAATCTTTGTATTCTTCTGGAATTCCTAAATAGCACATAATTCTTTTGTATGCTGTAATTCCTCGAGAAGTTTTGTACGGAAGCATTCTTTTGATAGATCGTCTTACGATTCTATCTGGAATTTTTGGAGTAAAAGGTCCGTGAAAAGGTTTACCGATGTTTTTGAAGTTTTCAAACTTTGACAGGATTGCTTCTTTTGAACCAGTAACAATTGCGTCTTCACAATTTACTATTACTATTTCTTCTCCTAACAATGCTTCTTTTGCGACTTGACTTGACAGTCTGCCAAGAACTAAGTCTGATGCGTCGTATACTTTCATGCGATTATCCTTAATTTATCACCCTTATCTTCCTTTGCTGAAAGGTCGTGAAGGGAAACTAACTTTGAACCTGATTGTTTTACTTTGCCTAGAACAGCTTCTGAGAATCTCCAACATGCAATGTTAAGTTTCTTTGTAAGTTGTCCGCCTGCGACTAGCTTTCCTGGGATAACTACTGTTTCCCCGTCAGCATATTCATTCAAGCTACCTAAATTTACAGTAACTCTCTTTCTTGCAGGTACTGAAAGTTTATCTGATACTTGATTCCAAAATTCAGACTTCTTTCTAAGGCTAGCAATTAACAGCTTCAAGTGTA
>Ga0066850_10000559_pt1 | contig 19963 bp, 18 predicted proteins | sample ETNtaG_4_FD_67282 | JGI IMG/M metagenome (GOLD analysis project Ga0066850, IMG submission 67282) | Marine microbial and viral communities from oxygen minimum zone, Eastern Pacific Ocean - ETNP201406SV67 | ecosystem: Environmental > Aquatic > Marine > Oceanic | place: Pacific Ocean: Eastern... | reverse complement strand
TTTGATTTATTTATGTTAAAAGATACAACTTTATTAAAATACCACTTAATTTACGCAGTTTAATAGTATATAAGTCAATTAATTATTTAAAATTAATTATTTAAAATGAATTATTTAAAATGAATATTACAGTTGTAGGGATAGGGTATGTAGGTTTGGTTACAGGATCATGTTTTTCATATATGGGAAATAATGTTACCTGTTTAGATATAGATAAAAGTAAAATAAATAATTTACAACAGCGCAGAATACCTATCTATGAACCAGGACTTAAAAAAATAATAAATTATAGTATGAAAAATTCATGTTTGAATTTTTCCTCTAATATTAAAGAATCTATTCAAAAATCAGACGTAGTATTTCTGACAGTTGGAACCCCAATGAAAAAAGATGGAAGTTCTGATCTTTCTTATATTAAAAAAGTTGGTAAAGATATAGGAAAATATATTAATAGCTATAAAATCATTATAACTAAATCAACTATACCCGTAGGCACAACCTGTAAAATAAAAAAAATAATTCAAGATGAAATTGATAAAAGAAAAGAAAATATAAAATTTGATATTGCAAATAATCCTGAATTTTTAAAGCAAGGAAAGGCTGTTGATGATTTTATGTCTCCAGATAGAATTGTTGTTGGTATAGAAAATGAAGAAAATAGAGAGTTTTTTAAAAAATTATATAAACCGTTTTCTGTAAATCATAAAAAATTAATCTTTATGGATATAAACAGCTCAGAACTCACAAAATATGCAGCTAATGCTATGCTTGCAACAAAAGTTTCCTTTATAAATGAAATGTCAAATATCGCTGAATCTGTAGGCGCTGATATAAATCAAGTAAGGCTAGGGATTGGATCAGATAGTAGAATAGGTTATAAATTTATTTATCCTAGTGTTGGGTATGGTGGAGGTTGTTTTCCTAAAGATATTAATGCAATTTCTCATTTTTCTAGACAGCATGAATATGAACCTAAAATTATAGATGCCGTTAATAAGGTTAACGAAGATCAAAAAAAATATTTCTTTTATAAATTATTTAATCGATTTAAAACATCTGATAATAATTTAGCTGGTTTTAAAATTGGTATTTGGGGATTGTCTTTTAAGCCTGGAACTGATGATATGAGAGAATCTCCAAGTATTTATTTTATCAAAAATATCATCAAGTATAAGGGCAGTGTAAGTGTCTATGATCCCAAAGCAATGGAAAATGCAAAAAATAATTATTTTAATAAATTAAGCGCAGTTGAATACTGTAATAATAAAATGGATGTTTTGGTAAAAAGTGATGCGCTAGTGCTTCTTACTGAATGGCCAGAATTCAGAAGTCCGGATTTCAAAAAAATTAAATTTAGTCTTAATAAGCCAATTATTTTTGATGGAAGAAATCAATTTGATAAATATGAAATGAAAAAAATAGGTTTTGAATATCATCAAATTGGTGTTCCTTTACTGAAAGAAAATCAATAATAATATGAATTGTTTAGTTACAGGTGGAGCAGGATTCATAGGAAGTAATCTGGTTGATTGTCTTGTTAATAAAGGAAATAAAGTAATAGTCATTGATAATGAATCAGCTTTAGAAAATGAGAAATTTTATTGGAATGATAAAGCTCAAAATTACAAATATGATATTTGCGATTATAATTTAATAAAGCCTTTGTTTAGTAATGTCGACATAGTTTTTCATTTAGCAGCAGAATCAAGAATCCAGGTTGCAATACAAAATCCAACTCGCACTATTAATGTGAATTGTTTAGGAACAGGCAATGTGATGCTTGCATCTAAAGTTTCTCATGTAAAAAAGGTAATATATTCTTCTACCTCAGCATACTATGGTATTAAAAATAATGTTCCAAACAAAGAAGATATGCCAAGAGATTGTTTGAATCCCTATTCTGTAACTAAGGTTGCTGGAGAAGATATAGTGTTAATGTATAATAAGTTGTATGATATTGACACTTTGATTTTTAGATATTTTAATGTTTACGGAGAACGTCAACCTACAAAAGGTCAATATGCACCTGTTGTAGGCTTATTCCAAAAAATGAAAGCTCAAGGTCTTGATATGACAGTTGTTGGTGATGGAAAAGCAAGAAGAGATTATACTCATGTAAGTGATGTGGTAAGGGCTAATGTTCTTGCTGCGAATCTTGATTTCACATGCAATGGAGAAATTATCAATATAGGAACAGGTGTAAATTGCAGTATTTTAGAACTTGTTGATATTATTGGTGGCTCATATAAACATATTCCTGCAAGAAAAGGTGAAGCAAAAGAAACCCTAGCTGATATTACAAAAGCTAAAAAAATACTTAATTGGAAACCAAAGGTAAAATTAGAAGATTGGATAAAAAGTCATTGATGAAAATTTTAGTCTTATATGGAGGTGTCTCAAATGAAAGAAAGATCTCTCTTTTAACAGGTAATGCAATTTTAAAATCATTATCAAAAAAATATAGCGTTCATGGTTATGATTTTAATGGAGATTATGATAATATAAAAAAAATTGTTACAGATTTCGATCTTGTTTTTAACGCTCTTCATGGAGGGGAAGGTGAAAATGGAATTGTTCAAAATTTTTTTGAAAAAAATAATATAAAATATACTGGGTCATCATCAAATGCAGCTAAGATTGCAATGAATAAGCATCTTGCAAAAGAAATATGTTTTGACAATTCAATTAAAACTCCTGATTGGATATATTTTACTGAAAGTCTCTGTATTGATAAAGTAGCTAGGTTTAACTCCAAATCAATTGTTGTAAAACCTGCTGATGAAGGATCATCAATAGGGCTCTCAATTATTAAAAATTTTGATGATGGAAATAAATCTAAAATTTCTGAATTGAATCTAGCTGTTGAAAAATGCAAGAATGTTTCTGAGAATATTTTAATTGAAGAATATATAGCTGGCAGAGAAGTTACGGTAGGGGTATTAGGAAATATGACTTTGCCAATACTTGAAATAATCCCTGAAAATTTCTACTATGATTATGAATGCAAATACTTAAAGGGGAAAAGTCACTACGTCGTTCCCGCTAAAATTGATAAAAATATAGAAAATCAATTAAAAAATTTATCATTGAAGATTTTCAATCTACTTAATTGTGCGAACTATGGTAGAATAGATTATAGAATATCTGAAGACAATAAAATTTATTTTTTAGAAATAAACACTCTCCCAGGCTTTACTGAAACTAGTCTTTTCCCGAAGGCAGCGAAAGCTGTTTCTTTAGATTACGATAAGTTGTTAGAAAAAATAATTCTACTAGCAAAAAAATAATTTTAAAAACATTCTTGTAAATAAAGTTTATGTATAATAAATTAGTAGGCTCTGCTATAGGGCAGATTTTGCCATTGTAGCTCAGTTGGCCAGAGCAGCTGATTTGTAATCAGCGGGTCGGGGGTTCGAATCCCTCCAATGGCTCGAGGTTTATTGAAATTTTTTGACTGTCGTATTGTATGGGTCGGTGGCCGAGTGGTCAATGGCAGCAGACTGTAAATCTGCCGGCGTAATGCCTACGGTGGTTCAAATCCATCCCGGCCCACATAAAGATTCAGCGGGAGTAGCTCAGTTGGTAGAGCATCAGCCTTCCAAGCTGAGGGTCGCGGGTTCGAGTCTCGTCTCCCGCTCAACTGCCTACATAGCTCAGGCGGTAGAGCACTTCCTTGGTAAGGAAGAGGTCACCAGTTCAAGTCTGGTTGTAGGCTCTAAAATGGAAATTTTGTAAAGTTTTTTAAAATTTAAATGTAGTTAAAAATAAGATATGAATAATAAAATAGGAGATATTATAAAAAATGGCTAAGGAAAAATTCGAGAGAAATAAACCTCACGTTAACGTTGGTACAATAGGTCACGTAGATCATGGTAAAACAACTTTAACTGCAGCTATTACTAAAACGTTAGCAGATAAAGGTCTTGCAGAGCAGCGTGATTTTGATACTATTGATAATGCGCCTGAGGAAAAAGAACGTGGTATTACTATTAATACATCACACGTTGAGTATGAAACTGAAGCTAGACATTATGCTCACGTAGATTGTCCAGGTCACGCAGATTATATTAAAAATATGATTACTGGTGCAGCTCAAATGGATGGTGCTATTTTAGTAGTTGCTGCTACAGATGGTGCTATGCAACAGACAAGAGAACATTTATTGCTTGCTAAGCAGGTTAATGTTCCTGCAATTGTAATATTTATGAATAAATGTGATCAAGTTGATGATGCGGAAATGTTAGAACTTGTTGAAATGGAACTTAGAGAACTTTTAGATAAGTATGATTTCCCAGGTGATGATACTCCTATTATTCAAGGCTCAGCTTTAAATGCACTAAGTAATGGTGGTGCTGATTCTGATTGTATAATGAAATTAATGGATTCAGTAGATTCTTTTGTCCCTACTCCTGAAAGAGCTGTTGATAAGCCTTTCTTGATGCCTGTTGAAGATGTTTTTTCGATTACAGGTAGAGGAACTGTAGCTACTGGTAGAATTGAATCTGGAATAGTTAAAGTAGGGGAAGAGTTAGAGCTTGTTGGTATGGGTTCTGATAAAAAAACTACTTGTACTGGTGTTGAAATGTTTAGAAAACTTCTTGATGAAGGTCAGGCTGGTGATAATGCTGGCTTATTATTAAGAGGTGTTGATAAGGAAGATATAAATAGAGGCATGGTGCTTGCAAAGCCAGGCTCTATTACTCCTCATACTAAATTTAAGGCATCTGTTTATGTATTAAAGAAAGAAGAAGGTGGAAGACATACTCCTTTCTTTAAAGGTTATAGACCTCAGTTTTATTTTAGAACAACTGATGTTACAGGTAATGTGATACTTCCAGCAGGTACTGAAATGGTTATGCCTGGTGATAATGTAGATCTTGATATTGAATTAATTACTCCAATTGCTATGGAAAAAGAATTAAGATTTGCTATTAGAGAAGGTGGCCATACTGTTGGTGCTGGTGTTGTTACTAAAATTGAAGGATAATAACTGTGGCTGGAAATAGTAAAAGAGATATTGTTCAAATTGAAAGTACTGCTGGGACAGGCTATAGATATTCAATAACTAAGAATAAACGATTGCATCCTGAAAAAATTGAATATAAAAAATATGATCCTGTTGTAAGAAAGCATGTGATTTTTAGAGAGACAAAATAAATATTAATTGCTAGGTGAGTAGCGATTGCTAGGTGAGTAGTTCAACTGGTAGAGCGCCGGCCTCCAAAGCCGGAAGTTGAGGGTTCGAGTCCTTCCTCACCTGCTTGGAGAAATGTTATAATGTTTAAAGGTATATCTGAATATTTTAAAAGTATTAAGGTTGAAATGGCTAAAGTTTCTTGGATGACAAGAGATCAAGCTGTTAATTCAACGTTTATTGTTGGTGTTTTTGCCTTTATTATAGCGATTTTTTTATTTGTTTTAGATATTGGACTATCTGAATTCGTTAATATTTTATATAATTTTATTTAGGCAGCACTATGGAAAAAGCTATAGATAATAATGATTCATTTAACTGGTTTTCTTTACGAGTTATATCTGGTAAAGAAAGAGTTGTTGAAGATACTATTTTATATGAATCGAAGAGAGAAAAAGTTGATGATTCTATAGAAGAGGTTTTTGTACCTTTTGAAAAAGTTGTTAAAATAGTTAACAGCAAAAAGGTTATTAAAGAAAGAGTTTTTTTCCCTGGATATATTTTAATTAAGATGAAGCTTAATAAAGTAACACGGTATTTTATAGAAAATATTCAAGGAGTGATAAGTTTTGTTGGAGCAAAAGGTAGGCAGCCTATTCCTTTAAGGGATACAGAAATAAAGAAGATTTTTGGAGAAGTTGAGCGTAAAGAAGGACGTGAAATGATTGTTTCTCCATTTCAAAAGGATGATAGTGTTAAGATAATAGCTGGTCCTTTTATTGATTTTTCAGGAGTTGTTAAAGAAACAAATGATGAAAAACAAAAGGTTAAAGTTACTATTTCAATTTTTGGGAGATCAACTCCTGTTGAGCTTGATTATTTTCAAGTTGAACTAGAAAGATAAAGTTTATTATGGCAGATAAAAAAATAGAAGGTTTTATAAAATTGCAAATTGAAGGTGGAAAAGCAAATCCATCTCCACCAGTTGGTCCTGCTTTAGGTCAGCATGGTGTAAATATAATGGATTTTTGCAAGGCTTTTAATGCACAAACTCAGGATAAGACAGGCAAGGTAATTCCAGTTGTTATTACAGTTTATGCTGATAGAACCTTTACTTTTATAACTAAAACTCCTCCTGTTCCATCTTTGATTTTGGAAGGCTGTGGAATTAAAAAAGGTTCTGGAGAGCCAAATAGAGATATAGTAGGTACAATTTCAATGTCAAAAGTTGAAGAAATTGCAAAAATAAAATTACCAGATTTAAATACTAAAAAATTAGATTCTGCTGTTAATATGGTTAAAGGTACAGCTAGAAGTATGGGAGTTAAAGTAGAGGGATAAAAAATATGCTTAGGGGTAAAAAATATAAACAAAGTGTATCATCATACAATCCAATGGAAGAGTATGGATTAGATAAGGCAATTGATTTATTACATAGCTTTTCAAAGTCTAATTTTGATGAATCTGTAGATATTTATGTTAATTTAGGCGTTGATCCTCGTCATGCAGATCAATTAGTGAGAGGAATGGTTTCTCTTCCAAATGGTACTGGGAAAAAAATTAGAGTTGTAGTTTTATCAAAAGATGATGAAAAAAATAAAAAAGCAAAAGATTTGGGTGCTTTAGAAGCTGGTTCTAAAGAATTATTAGATAAAATTTCTAAAGGATGGTTGGATTTTGATGTTTTGATTTCTTCTCCTGATATGATGGCTGAAGTTGGTAAGCTTGGTAGGGTTTTGGGACCAAGAGGTTTAATGCCTAATCCAAAAACAGGAACAGTTACACCTGATATTGAAAAAGCTGTTGAAGAAGTTATTGCAGGAAAGGTTGAATATAGAGTTGATAAAGCTGGTATTATTGCAGTAAGTGTAGGGAAAATGTCTTTTGACAAAGATAAAATAATAGAAAATATTAATACATGTATTGGTGCAATTTTAAAGGCTAAGCCTAGCAGTGTCAAAGGCATATATTTTAAAAAGTTCTCAATTTCTTCAACTATGAGTCCAAGTTTAAAAATAGATAAAAGTGAGTTTATAAATTAAATTTTAATAAAAGTGAATAATTATGCCTAGTCAAAAAAATATAAATACAGTCGAAAAATTAACAGATAAATTTAAAAATTCTTCTGCTTTGTATTTTGCTAAATACACGGGAGTTAATGTTGAGCAAGCAGCTAAATTAAGAATGAAATTTATTGATAATGATGTAGATTTTTTGGTTTCCAAGAATACTTTAAGTAAGATTGCTGCAAAAAATGCTGGTTATGATGATTTGTTTGATAATATTTTATCTGGACAAATAGCAATAGCCTATGCTAATAGTGATCCAACATCACCTGCTAGAGTAATAAAAGAATTTTCTAAGGATAATGAATCATTTGAAGTAGTTGGTTTATACTTTGAGGGTAATCTTTATGATCCATCAAAATATAAAGAATTAGCTAATTTACCTACAAAAGATGTATTGCTTACTAAGTTTATATATTGCCTCAATTCACCTATGTCAAATACGGTTTTATTGTTGAGCGCATCTATGACAAAATTAGTAGGTACACTTAAAAGTTTAGAGAATCAAAAGAAATAAAAATTTAATAATAAGGGGAATGTTAAAATGGCAAAAATAAGTAAAGATGATGTTTTAGGTTATTTAGAAACAGCTAATATGCTGGAAATTTCTGAATTAATTAAAGATATTGAAGATAAATTTAATGTTTCAGCAGCAGCTCCAGTTGCTGTTGCAGGAGGTGCCGCTGCAGGTGCACCAGCTGAAGGCGAAGCTGAAGAAAAATCTGATTTCAAGGTTGAGCTAACTGCTGCAGGTGATAAGAAAATTGCTGTTATAAAAGTTATTAGAGAAATCACTTCTCTTGGATTAAAAGAGGCTAAAGAATTAGCTGATGGTGCTCCAAGTGTTGTTAAGGATTCTGCTCCAAAAGAAGAAGCGGAAGAATTAAAAGCAAAACTAGAAGAAGCTGGCGCAACGGTAACTTTAAGCTAGTTCTGACAATTATTACAAAAAAAAATTCAATATAGTTCTTTATTAATCTATATTAAAATCAAATATGGAGGTGTATACTGTTAGATGAAAAATAATACAATAATTCACGACTTCTCAAAAAACAATTTTAGTATTAATTTGCCAGATTTATTGGCTATACAGGTAGAATCTTGGAAAGATTTTTTGCAAGAAGATGTTTTACCAGAAAAGAGAAAAAATCTAGGTCTAGAAGCTGTTCTTAGAAATACTTTTCCTATTGAAGATAATCATAGGAATTATGTTTTAGAATATAAATTCTACTTTTTAGGTTTACCGAAATATTCAGTAAAAGAATGTTTGGAAAGAAGAATTTCTTATAATGTTCCCTTAAAAGTTAAGTTTGTTTTACATATAACAGATGAAAATGATAAATCTGAATATGTTCAAAACATAGAGCAAGATGTATTTTTTGGAAATATACCATATATGACGGAGTCTGGTACATTTATAATTAATGGAGCTGAGAGAGTAATTGTTAGTCAATTACAAAGATCTCCGGGCGTATTTTTTGATCAATCATTTCATCCTAATGGTACTAAGATTTTTCTTGCAAGAATTATTCCATTTAGAGGTTCATGGGTAGATTTTACAACTGATATTTATGACTGTATTTACGCTATTATTGATAGAAGAAGAAAATTCCCTGCATCAATATTATTGAGAGCTATTGGGTTCTCATCTAATGCTGAGATTTATTCATCATTTGGACTTACAAAGACATATAAATTTAAAAATAGTAAAAACATTATCGGGAAAGAAGTCCTTGATGATTTTATTGATATAAAAACAGGTGAAGTTCTAATTGAGAAAGGTACTATAATTGATAAAGATAATATTAATTTATTATCTAGTAATAAGTTAGATAAAATTGAATTATTGAATGACATAAAGGAAAATGAAGTTGCTATTGAAGTTCTTAGTAATACAATTAAAAAAGATCCAACAAATAACTCAGATGAAGCTGTTCTATTGCTTTATCAACATTTAAGAACAGGTGAAGCTCCGGATGTTTCTGTTGCAAGAAAATTTATTGAAAAAATGTTTTTTTCAACAAAAAAATATGATTTAGGTCAAGTTGGAAGGTATAGAATTAATAAAAAGTTTGGATTGGACACTCCTATAGAAGATGCTGTTTTAACTAAGGATGATTTTATTCAAGTATTTAAATATTTAATTTCAATGAGAAATAATCAGAATGGTCCAGATGATATAGACCATTTAGGTAATAGAAGAGTTCGGACTTGTGGTGAGCAATTAGCTAATCAGTTTAATATAGCTCTTGCGAGAATGAAGAGAACAGTTTCTGAAAGAATGAATCAGAGAGAGGCTGAGAGTTTAACACCACAAGATTTAATTAGTTCAAGAATTGTAACTACTGTCTTAAATGCTTTTTTTGGGACAAGTCAATTATCTCAATTTATGGATCAGACTAATCCGCTGGCTGAGGTTACACATAAAAGGCGTATATCATCTTTAGGCCCTGGTGGTCTTTCAAGAGATAGGGCTGGTTTTGAGGTTAGAGATGTGCATTATACACATTATGGGCGTTTATGTCCTATAGAAACTCCAGAGGGCCCTAATATTGGTTTGATTAATTCATTAGCGATACATGCTGTTGTAAATAATTTGGGTTTTATAGAATCTCCTTATAGGAAAGTTGATAAAAAAATATCAGATAAAATCGAGTATCTATCACCTGATGAAGAAGATAGATCATTTATTGCACAAGCCTCTGAAAAATATAATAAAAAAAGAGAATTTGAGAATAAATTAATAGAAACCAGAAATGGTGTTGAATTTACTTTATCATCTAATGATGAAATTAATTATATGGATGTAATGCCAAATCAAATTGTTAGTGTGTCGGCTGCTTTAATTCCATTTTTGGAAAATGATGATGCGAATAGAGCCTTAATGGGATCTAATATGATGAGACAATCTGTTCCTTTATTGCAACCTGAAAAACCAATTGTTGGTACAGGTATGGAAAATACTGTAGCTAAGGATTCTAGATCAGCAATTGTAAGTAAACACAATGGTGTTGTTTCATCAGTTGATGCCAATCATATTACAATTCAAACAAAGGGTGAAAAGGTAGATATTGAATTAAATCCTGTTGAAAAATTTTATACTTATTCACTTAAGAAGTTTTTAAGAACAAACCAGAATACATGTATTAATCAAAAGCCAATTGTTAGTGTTGGTGATAAAGTTAATGTTGGTGATGTAATTGCAGATGGGCATTCAACAAAAGATGGAGAATTAGCTTTAGGCAGAAATCTTACAGTTGCTTATATGCCATGGAGAGGTTATAACTTTGAGGATGCAATCGTCATTAGTGAAAAATTAGTAAAAGATGATTCTCTAACATCTATTCATATTAAAGAATTTGAAGTTGAAATTAGAGATACTAAAAGAGGTGAAGAGGAATTGACAAATGAGATTCCTAATGTTAGTGAAGATGCAACTAAAGATTTAGATCATAGAGGGATTGTAAGAGTTGGAGCTGAAGTCTATCCAGGAGATATTTTGGTTGGGAAAATAACTCCAAAAGGTGAAACAGATCCAACACCAGAAGAGAAGTTACTTAGAGCTATTTTTGGTGAAAAGGCAGGAGATGTTAAGGATGCCTCAAAACGTTGTGGTGCAGGAGTTAGTGGTGTTGTGGTTGAAACACAACTTTTTGAAAGAAAAAATGTTGCTATTAGAGCTGAAGAAAAGAAAAAAATTAGAGAATTACAATCTAATGCGAGAAGAGAGAGAGTCGAGTTGATGGATAAAAGAAATGATCTCTTGATAGCACAGATGATTAATGAAAACTCTGGTGGAATAAGAGATATAGCATCTAATAAAACTGTTGTTAAAGCAAAGACTTTATTAACAAAAAAGAGAATTAATAGTATAGATTTTGAATCTCTATCTTTAAAATCTCCATGGGTAATAAATCCAATCAATTGGAATAATGTATTGAAAATATGGAGAAATTATAATAGGAATTTAAAACAGCTTGAAGATAAACTTGAAAAAGAAATATTTAAGTTAAGAATTGGTGATGAGCTTCAGCAAGGTGTTATGAAGTTAGCAAAAGTATATATAGCACAAAAAAGAAAAGTTTCTATTGGTGATAAAATGGCAGGAAGGCATGGTAATAAGGGTATTGTATCAATTATTGTTCCAGAAGAGGATATGCCATTTACAAAAGATGGTAAAACTGTAGATTTAATTTTGAATCCACTTGGTGTTCCATCTAGGATGAATTTAGGCCAGTTATATGAAGCTATGTTAGGTTGGGCTGGAAGAGTATTAAATAAAAATTATAAAACGCCTGTTTTCAATGGAGCAGTTGAGGCGGAAGTTTTAGGAGAATTAAAAAAAGCTAATTTACCAACTTCAGGTAAAATGGAGTTGTGGGATGGAAGGACAGGTGAAAAAATTAAAAATCCAGTAGTTTATGGTAGTACTTATTTTCTAAAGTTATCCCATCTTATAGCAGATAAAATGCATGCTCGTTCTACTGGTCCTTATTCTTTGATTACTCAGCAACCACTAGGTGGAAAAGCTCAATCTGGTGGACAAAGATTTGGAGAAATGGAAGTTTGGGCTTTGGAAGCATACGGAGCAGCACATACATTGCAGGAAATATTAACTGTTAAATCAGATGATATAATGGGAAGAACTAATTTATATAATTCTTTAGTTAAAGGTAAAAACACGCCTGATGCAAATGTACCAGAGTCCTTTAAAGTATTGTGTAAAGAGTTAGAAGCATTAGGGCTTAATGTCCATTTAAGTTAAATTAAAATTTAATTCAGAGGAGAGTAATTTTGAGAAAAAATTATAGATCAAATTCACAATTTAAATCGTTTAGTTCCATTACATTAGGTTTATTATCTCCGGAAAATATTCTAGAAAGATCATATGGTGAGGTTACAAAACCAGAAACAATTAACTATAGATCTTATAAGCCTGAGAAGAGCGGGTTGTTTTGTGAAAAGATTTTTGGCCCAATAAAAGATTTTGAGTGTCACTGTGGCAAGTATAAGGGAATCAGATATAGAGGTATTGTTTGTGATAGATGTGGGGTTGAAGTTACTAAAAAAGCTGTTAGAAGAGAAAGAATCGGACATATAACTTTAGCTGTTCCAGTTGTCCATATATGGTATTTACGTTCAATCCCTAGTAAAATTAGTTATTTATTAGGTTATACAACAAAACAACTAGAGTCTCTTGTATATTATGAAAAGTTTGTTATTTTGCAATCAGGTGCATCTGGTAGAGAGATTGGCGAATTAATAACAGAAGATGAATATTTAGATTTAGATTATGAATTTGGAATTGAATCAGATAATATAACTGAAGAGGATGTTGATGAAGATAATTTTTTTCATGCATCAATGGGTGGTTCTGCAATCAAATCATTATTATCTGATTTGGATGTTTCAAAAGAGATAAATCGATTATTAGCTTTTATAAACAACGAGAAAACATCTGTTACAAAAAAAGATGATTATTTAAAAAGATTAAGAATTTTAAGAAAATTTGATCCTCGTTTAGAGAAAAAGTTAAATAATAAACCAGAGTGGATGGTTCTAAGTATTTTGCCTTTATTACCACCAGAATTAAGACCATTAGTTCCTCTTGAAGGAGGAAGATTTGCTGCTTCAGATTTAAATGATTTATATAGAAGAATTATTATCAGAAATAATAGATTGAAGCAATTAATGGAGATCAAAGCTCCAGATGTAATTTTGAGAAATGAAAAAAGAATGCTTCAAGAAGCAGTTGATTCATTGCTAGATAATAGTAGAATGCAGTCTGCAGTAAGAAGTGGTACGAGAAGACCTCTTAAATCATTAAGTGATTCATTAAAAGGTAAAACAGGTAGATTTAGACAAAATCTTTTAGGTAAAAGAGTTGATTATTCTGGCCGTTCTGTGATAGTTGTTGGGCCAGAGTTAAGGTTGCATCAGTGTGGAATTCCTAAAGACATGGCTATGGAATTGTTCAAACCTCAAATAATAAATGAACTTATAAAAAGGGGATATGCTAGAACTCCAAAAAATGCCAGAATTTTAGTTGATGATAAAGCTCAAGAAGTGTATCAAGTACTAGAATATGTTACAAGTAATCATCCAGTATTGTTAAATAGAGCTCCAACGTTACATAGATTGGGAATTCAAGCTTTTCAGCCTTTATTAATTGATGGAAAAGCAATAAGATTGCATCCATTAGTGTGCGCTGCTTTTAATGCTGATTTTGATGGTGATCAAATGGCTGTGCATATTCCTCTTTCTGTTGAATCTCAAGTTGAAGCATGGATGTTAATGTTATCTAGTCATAATATTTTGCACCCTGCTCACGGTAGACCAATAGCAATCCCTTCTCAGGATATGGTCCTTGGTTGTTATTATTTAACTAGATTAAGAGAAGGAGAAAAAGGAGAAGGCTCATTAATAGGTTCTTATGATGAAGCTCGATTAAGTTATGTTAATGAATCAGTAACATTACATGCTAAAATAAATTTCAGGGATTCTAATGGAACCTGGATTAAATCAACTTCAATTGGAAGAGTTTTATTTAATGAGATACTACCAGAAAAAATAAGGTTTTTAAATGATAAAGTATCAAAAAAACAATTGAATGATATTATAAGCAGATCATATAAAGAATGTGGAAATATGGAAACTGTTTCTTTTTTAGATAAATTAAAAGATTTAGGTTTTGAATTTGCCTTTAAAAGCGGTTTGTCTATAGCCTTGGATGATATTCATATCCCAGCTAAGAAAGATGAAATTTTAAATGGAGCGGATAAAGAAGTTGCTATTATTCAAGGAAAGTTTAATAAGCGAATCATTACAGATGGAGAAAGATATAATAAGGTAATTGATATTTGGACGCATGCTACAAATGATGTTGCTTCGGCCATGTTTATAGATCTTGAAGCCGATAATCAAGGTTTTAATCCTTTGTTTATGATGTCAGATTCTGGAGCTAGGGGTAGTCAAGACCAAATAAAACAGCTTGCAGGTATGAGAGGTTTGATGGCAAAGCCAAAGAAAACCATGACAGGTTCAACTGGAGAAATTATTGAAAATCCTATTAGAGCTAATTTTAAAGAAGGATTATCTGTTTTTGAATATTTTATTTCAACTCATGGAGCAAGAAAAGGTCTTGCAGATACTGCGTTAAAAACTGCTGATGCTGGTTATTTAACAAGAAGGTTGGTTGATGTAGCTCAAGATATAACAATTTCAGAGCTAGATTGCAAAACTTCTCAAGGTGTAGTTGTTGAGGATATTAAGGATGGAGAAGAAGTTATCGAAACTTTAGAAGAGAGAATTATAGGAAGATATTCTGCAGACAATATTGTTGATGAAGTTACTAAAGAGGTTCTTTTAAAGAAAAATAAATTAATAGATCAAAATATTGTAGATAAAGTATTTAAAAGTAGTGTTAATGAAGTTAAAATAAAGTCTACTCTTGCATGTGAATCAGCAAGAGGAGTATGTTCTAAATGTTATGGTATAAATTTAGCTACTCATAATGAAGTTAAGATTGGAGATGCTATTGGTATAATGGCAGCTCAATCAATTGGAGAGCCGGGGACTCAGTTAACTTTAAGAACATTCCATATTGGTGGAACAGCATCAAGAATTGTTGAAGGTTCTCAAAGATTTACTAAAATGTCTGGTTTAATTAAATTTTCAGATAACTTCAGATTGATTGATTCTATTGATGATGAAGGTAACAAAAATATGGTTTCTCAATCAAGAAATTCTGAAATGATTTTACTGGACAAAGCTGGTATTAAATTAAATTCCTGGAAGGTTCCTTATGGTGCTCATGTAAATGTTAAGGATAATCAGAAAGTTAAGATTGGAGATCTATTATTTTCTTGGGATCCTTATACGGATGTAATATTAGCAAGAAAATCAGGAAAAGTTGTTTTTGAAGATCTAATTGCGTCAGAAACTTATGTTGAAGAAGTGGTTGAAGGCGGTAAAAAAATGATGGTTATTATTGAATCAAAAAATAGAAATTTAAGTCCGCACATAGAAATTAAATCTACATCTTCAAAGGATACTGCTGGAGTTAGCATATTGCCAGTTAAGGCTACAGTGGTTGTTCATGAGGGAGAAACAGTTAAGGAAGGTCAAGTAATTGTTAAAATACCCAAGGAGTCAGGTAAAACAAGAGATATTACAGGTGGTCTTCCTAGGATTGCTGAATTATTTGAGGCTAGAAACCCTTCAAATCCTGCTGTTGTTACAGAAATTGATGGTATTGTTAAATATGGTAAGTTGAAAAGAGGTATTAGAGAAATAATAGTTGAAACTGATAATATTAAAAAAACTTATAAAATACCATATGGAAAACATATTTTAGTGCATGAAGGTGACTATATTTTTGCTGGAGATAGATTGTGTGAAGGCGCTGTTTCTCCGAGAGATATTTTAAATATTAGTGGACCAACTAGAGTTCAAAATTATTTGTTAAATTCTATACAAGAGGTGTATAGATTGCAAGGAGTTAAAATAAGTGATAAGCACATCGAAGTAATTGTTAGGCAGATGATGCAAAAAGTAGAGGTTATTGATCCTGGAAATACTAATTATCTAAAAGGTGATAGGGTTAATAAGACAGATTTTAATTCAACAAATAGAAAATCTAAAAAAAATCTTGTGGTTACTAAACCTGGTGATTCCGATTATTTGGAATATGATGTTGTTTTGGATGAAAATATTAAAGAGCTTAATAAAGAACTGAAAGAAAGTGGTAAGAAACTTGTTAAAACAAGAAAAGCAAAACCAGCAACTTCTAAGCCTTTATTACTTGGAATAACTAGAGCCTCTTTAAATACTGATAGTTTTATTTCAGCTGCTTCATTTCAGGAAACAACTAGAGTGCTAACTGATGCTGCAGTTGAAGCAAAAACTGATAATCTTTTAGGTTTGAAAGAGAATGTTATTATAGGTAGGTTGATTCCAGCTGGAACCGGACGTAAGGACTATAGAGAAGTAAATGTAACTTCAAAAAATGAAATTGATATTTCCAGTGATTTTATTCAGGAAGAAGAATTAGTTGAGGATCTATTAAAAGAATAATTTTTGCCCTTTAAATTAATTTGCATATAAATAAAAAAATATTTGTATACCTCCCAAAGTATATATTAACTTAATAAGCTGTATTTGTAAGCAGATTTTAATAAATTTATGAAAAGGTTGATATGCCAACTATAAATCAGTTAGTTAGAAAAGGAAGAAAAAAGCAGACAAAAAAGAGTAAAGTTCCTGCTTTAATGGCGTGTCCTCAAAGAAGAGGCGTTTGTACAAGGGTATATACTACTACGCCAAAAAAACCTAATTCTGCTTTAAGAAAGGTTGCAAGAGTAAAATTATCAAATAATTTTGAGGTTACTGCATATATCCCTGGGGAAGGTCATAATCTGCAAGAACACTCTATTGTCCTTATTGAAGGAGGAAGAGTAAAAGATTTGCCAGGTGTTAGATATCATGTAGTGAGGGGTGTTCTTGATCCTGCTGGTGTTGAAGGAAGAAGAACCAGTAGATCAAGATATGGAACTAAAAAACCTAAGGAGTAATTAGTTGAGAAGAAGAAGACCAGAAAAAAGAACAATATTACCTGATCCTACTTATAAGGATTATACTGTTGCTAAATTCATTAACTATTTAATGAAGAATGGTAAAAAAAGTATAGCAGAAAAAATATTTTATGATTCTTTATCTATTATTTCTGAAAAAGAAAAGAATGAAGATGCTATAGATGTATTTAAAAAAGCTTTATCTAATGTATCTCCAGCCTTGGAAGTTAAATCTAAAAGAATTGGTGGAGCTACATATCAGGTTCCGATGGAGGTTTCACAATCAAGAAAATTGTCTTTAGCTATGAGGTGGATATTGAGTTTTTCAAGAGGAAGAAAAGGGAAAACAATGTCAAATAGATTGGCTGCTGAATTAATTGCTGCAGCAAATAATGAAGGTTCATCAATTAAAAAGAAAGAAGATACTCATAAAATGGCAGAAGCTAATAAAGCTTTTGCACACTTTAGATAAAAAATTATGGACAAACAAATATCATTAGATAAAGTAAGAAACATAGGTATAATGGCTCACATTGATGCTGGTAAGACTACAATGACTGAAAGAGTATTGTATTATACGGGTAGATTGCATAGGCTTGGTGAAGTTCATGATGGAGCTGCTACAATGGATTGGATGGACCAAGAAAAAGAAAGAGGAATAACAATCACTTCCGCAGCAACTACATGTTTCTGGAATGATCATAGAATTAATATTATAGATACACCTGGACACGTTGATTTTACTATGGAAGTAGAAAGATCTTTAAGGGTTCTAGATGGAGCAATAGCATTATTTTGTGCTGTAGGTGGAGTAGAACCTCAGTCAGAGACAGTATGGAGGCAGGCTGATAGATATAGTGTTCCAAGAATTGCTTATGTTAATAAAATGGATAGAACAGGAGCAGATTTTTATAATGTTGTTGAAATGATAAAAGATAGGTTTGGAGCAAATCCAGTACCATTAGTTTTACCTATTGGTGCCGGGCAAGACTTTACAGGTCTTGTAGATTTAATTTCAAATAAAGCTATTATCTATACTGCTGATGATGGTTCAACGTTTGAATATTCTGATATTCCAGCTAATTTAGTAGATAAAGCTGAAGAGTATAGATCTTTTTTGATTGAAGAAGTTGCAACTCAAGATGAAAATTTAATGAATAAGTTCCTTGAAAATGAAGAAATTACAGAATCTGAATTAAAAAATGCACTTAGATTGGCTACTTTAGATGGTTCTATTGTTCCAACATTATGTGGTTCAGCTTTTAAAAATAAAGGTGTTCAAAGATGTTTGGATTCAGTGATTGATTTCTTACCTTCACCAACTGATGTTGGTGCTATGGAAGGATTTGAACCTGGGAATGAAGAAAATGAATTAAAAAGAGAGCCAAGTGAGTCCTCAGATTTTAGTGCAATTGCATTTAAAATAATGACTGACCCTTTTGTTGGTAAATTAACATTTTTTAGAGTTTATTCTGGAAAAGTAACAACAGGTGATTTTATTTATAACTCTAGCTCTGGAAAAAAGGAAAGAGTTGGAAGGCTTATGTTAATGCATTCTAATAAAAGAGAAGAAAGAAAAACAGTATCTTGCGGTGAAATTGCTGCTATGGTTGGATTAAAATATACTAAAACTGGTCATACCTTATGTTCAGAAAAAAGTCATATTTTATTTGAATCTATGGTTTTTCCTGATCCTGTTATCTCAGTTTCTGTTGAAGCACAAACAAAAAAAGATCAAGAAAATTTATCTGTTGCTTTGAGTAAGCTTGCAGAAGAAGATCCTACTTTTAGAGTTCATACTGATGAGGAAACTACCCAAACAATTATATCTGGTATGGGAGAGCTTCATTTAGAAATTATTGTAGATAGGTTAAAACGAGAATTTAATGTTTTGGCAAATGTAGGTGCTCCTCAGGTAGCTTATAGAGAATGTATAACTTCAGATGTTGAGCAAAACACAAAATTAGTTAAGCAATCTGGTGGAAGAGGTCAATATGCTCATGTTGTTATGAATGTTGAGCCAAATGAAACTGGTAAAGGCTATGAATTTATAAATAAAATTGTTGGAGGAGCTATTCCAAAGGAATATATCCCCGCTGTTGATAAAGGTATTCAAGATGCTATTGTAAATGGTCCATTAGCAGGATATCCTATAGAAGACATTAAGGTTACATTATTTCACGGGTCGTACCATGATGTTGATTCAAATGAAATGGCATTTAGAATAGTTGGTAGTATGGCAATGAGAGAAGCCATGTCAAAGGGAAGTCCAAAGTTACTTGAGCCAATTATGGATTTAGAAGTTGTTATGCCAGATGAATATTTAGGTTCTGTTATGGGCGATGCTACATCTAGAAGAGGTATAGTAAAAGGTTATGAACCAAGAGATAAAACTCAAGTATTAAAGGCTTCAGTCCCATTATCTCAGATGTTTGGTTATGCAACAGATTTACGTTCTTTAACTCAAGGAAGAGCTGTTTTTACATTAGCATTTGCTGATTATCAACAGGCTCCAAAAAGTATTCAGGAAAAAATTGTTGAAAAAATTAAAGGAAACGTTACCGTATAATTATGAATAAAATTAGAATAAAGCTAAGAGCTTACGATCATATGTTGCTTGATAAGTCAACGATAAAAATAGTAAAAAAGGCTAAAGATACTGGTGCTTTAGTACTGGGTCCAATTCCTTTGCCTAATAAAAAAACTATTTATACTGTTAATAAGTCGGTTTTTGTTGATAAAAAATCTAGAGAACAGTTTCAAATAACTATACATAGAAGAATTGTAGAGCTTTTGAATTCAACTTCTAAAACAGTTGATGCTTTAATGAAATTAGATATGCCTGCTGGCGTTGATGTAGAAATAAGGACATAGTAAACAAAATAATGATAAATTTAAATACATATTTTGATAGTTTAGATTCATTGCTTGAAGATGATAAAAATGAGAATGATAATTTATCTCAAGAAGAATCTTCTGTAGAGGAATCTAAATCTGAAGAAGCTCCTGTAGAGGAAGCTAAATCTGAAGAAGCTCCTGTAGAGGAAGCTAAATCTGAAGAAGCTCCTGTAGAAGAAGCTAAATCTGAAGAAGCTCCTGTAGAAGAAGCTAAATCTGAAGAAGCTCCTGTAGATGAATTAAAGTTTTATTTCTCAAATTTAATTGGTAAAAAAATAGGAATGACACAATTA